>Ga0210399_10001045_pt1 | contig 21740 bp, 26 predicted proteins | sample IncBWC14MmetaG_FD_150865 | JGI IMG/M metagenome (GOLD analysis project Ga0210399, IMG submission 150865) | Forest soil microbial communities from Barre Woods Harvard Forest LTER site, Petersham, Massachusetts, United States - Inc-BW-C-14-M | ecosystem: Environmental > Terrestrial > Soil >... | reverse complement strand
ATCATCCGCTCTTTCCCGTAATGTGGAAACGGTCCTGAACACAAGGACGACTTGCGCAGTGGTGGCCTAAAGGGAAGCTCTGAACACTCCATTCCTCTGGTGTGGTCAAGAGCTTGGATCGCAAAGCGCGCAAAGAAACTCTGCACAACCCCGAAACGATTTTAGTTAGAGGCCCTAATGAGGGTATCGCCGTTGAGCAATCCAGCTGATTGACTTGCATCGGGCCGCAGCCTAGACTCGCAGGCCATTGGCCTTCTGCTTGGGCTACTACACTCCAGATCACAGCCCGGAGGCAGCACGGCACACTTCACGGCTACAACCATCCTTGAACCGATCCGCACCAAAGGACATCTGCTACGCATTGTGGGCGTCGGTTTTGGGCTTGCTGTGGGCATTGGGGGCACAATCGGCGCGGGCATCCTGCGCACGCCCGGTGAAGTCGCAGCTCAACTCCGAAGTCCATGGCTCGTCGTCGCGGTTTGGGTCTTGGGCGGGGTTTACGTGTTTTTCTGCACCGCTTCCGTGACTGAGCTTGCCACGATGCTTCCGCAAGAGGGCGGATGGTACGTATATTCCCGTAAAGCCTTTGGCGAGTATGCCGGTTTTGTGGTGGGCTGCTGCGATTGGATGATGCAAACGGCGGCTATTGCATATTTGGCCGTCGCATTCGGCGAATTCGCAGCCGGACTTCAGCCTGGTCTGGGACCACACACCAAGCTGGTTGCCGTAGCTGCCGTGGTTATTCTGACACTTCTGAACTGGCTCGGCTTGCGCGCTGGCAGCCGGGTGCAGGAATTTACCAGTCTGGTCAAAGCACTCGCCCTGATCGCATTTGTGGGGGCATGTTTCGTGGTCTCGCCGAGAAGTGGAGCAGCCGATCCGTCCGCGTTCATCAGCTTCCCGGCATCGAGCGGAAACATTCTCCTGGCTCTGGTGGTTGCGTTGCAGGCTGTCATCGTGACTTACGACGGCTGGTACAGCGCGATCTACTTCATGGAGGAGGACCGGGACCCGGCGAGAAACCTGCCGCGCTCGGCAATCGGCGGGGTCGTGGCTTGCATCGTAGTCTACCTGCTAGTGAACGCAGCCTTGCTCCACGTCCTACCGATGGCTCAAATGGCTGGTGCCCAAATGCCAGCCGCGGACGCCGCGATGATGGTTTTCGGAAGCCACGGCAAACGAATTATTCTCGTCATTTCCCTGGTCACGGTGATTAGCACGATCAACGCTTTGCTCTTGATTTCTCCACGAATTCTTTTTGCCATGGGCCGTGATGGTTTACTTCCCCGCCGGATGGCGTCGGTCAATTCCGGAGGCACTCCATCGGTGGCCCTGCTGATAGGCGCGCTCGCAATTATTGGGCTGGTTCTTAGCGGGAGTTTTGAGACACTGATCGCGATTTCCTCTTTTCTGGTCGTGTCCGTCTACATATCGGGATTCGCTGCCTTGTTCAGGCTGAGGGCGCAGCGGCCGGAGCTTACACGGCCCTTCAAAATGTGGGGCTATCCCTGGACGACCTTGGGAGTGCTGCTGGCGTCCCTTGGATTTCTGATGGCATCCGTGATCGGCGATATCAAGCACAGCTTGTTTACACTGGTCTTGATCGCGATCAGCTACCCGGTGTATTTGTTGGCGGTAAAGAAGAGGGCTGCCCACAGTTCGGACCCGACATCCCCATCCTGAAAGAAGCCAGAGCGGAGTACGCGAAGTAGTCATCGTGGCCAGTCTTCTTCAGGCCTCTTTCGCCTCCTTGAAATTCCTAACTGTTGTAATCCTAACTGTTGTAACCAGGGATATTTCAACAGCAACAGGCCATTACACTCAGAACCTGACTCGGTCTTGCAGTGTAGGCGCAATCCTTAGCACGGTGAGCTGGGCGATGCCACCGCACGGAGTTCGTCGTGGGTGTACTTAGTGCGACGTTTGCGAAGAGGGAACGACACGCGCCTGATGTGCGGTAAGTGCCCCCAGCGCCACCTGCGCGTCGGAATTTTGCTTGGATGCAGCCTTCTTCAGCCACTTTACCGCTTCATCTTCATCGACCGCTACACCGTCACCATCGCGATATCGCAGTCCGAGATTATATTGAGCCGCGGCATTGTCTTCACCAGCCGCTCTCGCGACCCATTGGGCAGCGGTTGTGCACCGTTGTGGGACCCCACGTCCGATCTCGTACGCCATTCCCATTTGTAATGCTGCAGAATCATCCCCATATTCCGCCCGACGACGTAGTCCGGCCATCTCGTAGTAGCTTAGGATCCGTACAGCAGCTTCGGTTGCGCGATCGGTTATATGTAGGTGGCTCACCTGTATCGCAGCAGACATCGCGAAAGGCTCGGTCCCAGGTGTGTCCCGAGTGTCCGACTTCGCGGCGCTGAGCGTGTTCTCTCGCGTGTTTGTTCGCGAACTGAACACTGGTGTCTGCGCAGGAAGGTGGAGGCCCGTCTTCGGTATCAGGAACGTGATTACGATTGCCAGTATTGCCATTACGGGAGTCACTTTGAGGAAGGCACCCAGACTCGACCCGGGGTAGAGAAGCTTTTGAAATCTTGTAGCGGTGATCTTGACAGCGTGCAGAATCGAATTCTGGGCGTGGCGGGGACTTCCCGGAGCAACCATTGTCAGACCGGTGCGCGAGGCGCAGTTGCTCACCAAAGCGACCGTGCTCTGCCATTTCTGGCAAACGAGTGGCCAGACAGTTGACGTCTCCGCGACCTTGCTCTTCAACCCCCCCCACACCCCGACCCGGGGTACGCTTGTTTTCTGGAGCACGGACGAAGACAACAAATTCTCAAGCGGCGGCTCCTGATCAAGTCCAGCTCGGGTTCTCCCCATCGCTTCCGTGCTACCAGTTTCCTGGTTCGATCGGTGCGACTCTGGGAACTGTGTTGTATCGATGCCTGCGCTGGGACGCTCATAGCAAAGTTCACGCTGTAAAAATCGATGGGTCGAGTGTCGAGCACCCACATCGCTCTCTAACATCCTTTGCAAGGCCGGAATGATTCGCTCGATCAACTGCAGCATGGCTGCAGGGTTTAGGGCGATGCTCTCTTGCAGTCCCGCATCCGCAGCTTTACAGAGCGCTTGGCCTAGCAAATCGGCAAGCGCGTGGAGATTGGTGACCTCTCGCTCGGTGAAAGCATTGCACTCATTAGAGAGTACAGCTAGCGCTCCCGCAACGTTAGGTCCCTGGTGGATCGGCTCGACAAGCAAAGAGTTCCTATCGCCAGAATTGCTTGCGTCGTAACCCGTAGCGATTGCGGGTTGGTTTAAGAGTCGAGAAGCCGAATCCTGGGTGAGCTTGCAAACGTCCCTTAGTTTCGAAATCACCTCAAGCCGCAAGCGCTCGTCGTTGGATGCGGTTCCTACCCCCGCGTACAAGAAGACCTCATCGGCGGTGAACAACCACACCCCCGTGCCGTCGGCGCCAACGACTCCCTGGATTAGCCTCGTCAGGCGGTTAATAAGCGTATTCAGGTCGAACCTGCCACCCTTGACTTCCTGCCTGATCTGGGTGAGGCCCGACAGCCACTGCAGGTCAATCCGATGATCCACGCTTCCGCGCAATCCTGGCATTTGTATCTGCTGGAACAGGAAGGACAGGAACTGCATAAAGGATCGGCGATCGGGGGATAATCGCTCGCTCATAGCCGGAGTTCCTTCGGAAGGCGGCGTTGGCGAAAGACAAAAGGCCTTTCGCGATCGTTATATTAAGCTTCCTGCTCGAGAGAGCGGCAGGTATCGGAAGGACAAGGCAACCACGGACGAGTGGCCACACCACTTACCCGCTAACGGCCCGCGATCGGTCCCGCCCCCTCACGCGAGGGATTCCCAAGTCTCAGCCGGATTTTCCTTTACCCGGATGTTAGCAGCGATGCCACGCTCATCGAGCCATTGCAGCAGTTCGCTGTTGCCCTAGGTGGTATCCGCCGCCAGAGTCTCGGCAGGTAGCCATACCCTTGGCGATATCGTTCGATCATATCTCGGGCTGCTGCACTCTCCTGACTCAATCGCGTTGGGGTAGCTGTTGCATCGCTCGAGCCTTTTTCTTCATTACAGAAACTTGTGATCCAGCTCTCCCTGCTCAGCCGGGAGAAGGCATGAAGAACTGCTGCACGAACTCAAGCCATTAACATTTGGGACTGGCTATTGCTGCACAAGCGAGCACGATTGCATCGAGACTTCCGCGTGGATAGCCCGCTCTCAGATCGAAGTCCACGAACTCTGCGACCAGTCGTACACGATTACGGCCCTAACGTTGCGACTGCTGCGTGGGGAAGGATACGCTGACTGGTATTGCCATTTCGCCGTTCATGAGGAAGAGCGACTTCATTTCGAAACCTCAGTTCATCTTCACTCTAGGAACGAGGACTTGTGTTTGCCAGCGAAAGGAAATTGGACGATGAGCACAGCAACGACTCCGGCGCATTCACGGAGAACCGCGTCCACCCGAAAAGTCCCTCGCTACAAGTTAACTGTGCCGTTGGATGTCATCGTATTGCGCTCGGGCATCCCTGACAACATTCCCGGACGCACACTCGAGATAGGTGAAGGTGGAATGGGCGTGGTGGTCGCGTCCCAACTCCTCCTGGGGGAGTTTGTTCGCGTTGAGTTTCTACTCCCGCATATGAGTACGCCGGTGCGTGCCACAGCGGTGGTCGTGAATTGAGCTTTGGGCTTCAGTTTCTCCGCTTGCCCGACGAACAGCAATCGATCATCCGTTATTGGACGGCGACATGAAGCCGACATTTCATTCGTAGCCGAAAAGCCCCACGATGCAGACTCCAATTTGGGAATCGAAATAGGCAATCCCACTTCCCTTCCGCTCTTCGAACGCTCTGAAAGCTCAAAACTTGGAATGGGCTTCTGGCGTGGCGTAGCGTTCGCCGTTCTCAAAATCGTTGTCACCGCCGTGATGGGATGGTGGCGATGGGAGCAAGGATGGAGGCAGTTGGAAGCACACGTTCCGGCGAACGAAACTTTAATGGCAAGGCCACAACTAAAGGTGCCGGCCAACACGATGCAGCGACGGATCATACACGAGGTCGCACCCGAGTATCCTGAGGCAGCCCGACGGGCAGGAGTGCAAGGCACGGTGCTGCTGGATGCCGTAGTGAGTGTGGAAGGCGCGGTCACGCAGCTGAACGTTATCAATGGACCCGAGGCACTGTCGCCCGCAGCCATCGATGCAGTGCGCTGGTGGCGCTATGAGCCTTATATTGTGAATGGGGAACGGGCCACGGTAGAGACCACGATATCTCTAAAGTTCAGGCTGCCAAACTAGTTTCGAGCACCTTCAGATCAGCCTGAACCGCACTTGCCCCGCCGGACCATGCTATGCTTCCCGCGTGTCTCAGGCTCCCTCCCTCCGAAACCAGGGAACTCCCCGGCATACTGTGCTCGTTCGGGTGACGCACTGGATCACAGTAATTTCTTTCATCGCTCTGCTGGTCACCGGCGTCGAAATCTTGATCTCTCACCCGCGCTTCTATTGGGGCGAAGTGGGTAATTCGCGGACTCCTCCGCTGTTCAAGATACCGATTCCTTCTTCGCGAGCCACCGTCCCGACCGGCTACGGATACGTGCTGCCCGACCAGAACGGCTGGAGCCGGTATCTGCATTTTGAGGCAGCATGGGCTCTGGTGCTGACGGGCCTCGTCTACGTCATCTCCGGTTTATGGACGCGCCACTTCCGGAAGAACCTGTTTCCAGCTCCTGCAGACCAGACGTGGAGTGCATTCCGCAGCGTGATCGCGAAGCACCTTCGCCTGGCGCCGCCCGAGAGGGCCGATTTCTGCTCCTACAACGTCCTGCAGCGGGTCACTTACTTGCTGGTTATCTTTGTACTGGTTCCGCTCGCGATCTGGACCGGACTGGCGATGTCCTCCGGATTCAATGCAGCTATGCCGTGGGTCGTGACATCCCTCGGAGGACGGCAATCCGCGCGCACCCTTCATTTCTTCGTCTCTATTTTTCTCGTGCTCTTTTTGTTCGTCCATGTTGCCATGGTTGTTCTAACGGGATTCGCAACTCGTATGCGGGAGATGATCACCGGTCTCGCCGCTGTGTCCGAGGAACGCACATGAGCAAGATCTCACGTCGCAAGTTTGTGACCGCCGGCCTTGCCGCAACCGCAGGCGTTTCGGGACTGGCCGTCGCCGCCAATCTGGCCAAGCACTACGGACTCGTCCCACCTGATAGTGGTGGAATCTATGGGCCGGGCGAAACGCTGACCTACGCCGTCCAGCGGCTTTTGGCCAGAAACTCGCTCGCTCGTGAGTTTCCTCGCAGCATGGTTTCGAAGATTCCTTTCGCTAACGAGATCCCGCCCTTGAACGAATCCTTCAAACGCCTGCAGGGCGGCGGTTTTGCGAATTGGCGACTTGTCATCGATGGAATGGTGGCCCGACCGGCGTCGCTTTCCCTGGCCGATCTCAAGAGCTTTTCCGTACGCAGCCAAATCACTGAAGTTGTGTGTGAGGAGGGATGGTCTTACGTCGCCGAGTGGATCGGAACCCCTCTGTTTGAGGTGCTTAGGGCCTGCGAGATGCTGCCCGAAGCGCGATATGTCGTGTATTTCTCCGTCGACCCCGATTGGTGGGATAGCATCGATATGGCCGACGCGCAGCATCCGCAGACTCTTCTGGCTTGGGCCATGAACGACGGAGATCTGCCGGTCGCGTTCGGCGGCCCACTCCGTTTGCGCGTGCCCCGCCAACTGGGCTATAAGAGCGTCAAATTTGTAAACCGGCTGATGGTCACCGACTCACTCAAAGGCTTTGTCTCGGCTCTCGATCCCAAGTCGCCGAATTTTGGCTACTCATGGTATGCGGGCATCTGAGTCGAGGCCAAAATCGATCGGATCTTTCGCAGATTCGAAGTACATGCCTGGTTCCCTATCGTCGGATTGTGAGCCATCCTTGTCTGGCATACAACGCAAGATTCAGAGCGCAGACGACTACTCCGCAGCCGTCAGAATGCCAGCAGGGATGTTCGGATAGACGAGCTTTTCCAGGTAATGCAGCAGAAATCCGCCCCCGTAGGGCTGCACGCCTGCCCGGCTTTCAAGCCAGTTTTCTAACAGTGTCAATGGACACGGCCACGGTAGTACTTCGGTTAGAACTCCCCACACAAGAGAAACGATGTGCAACGAAGCCAGCGTGAGATGCTGAGCGACAAGAGAAGTTAGCGCCCTAACTTGCCACAAGTGCCTTTCTCATTCCTGATCCGGTTAGGTCTCCCCAGAAGCCGACTTTTTGACCGGGAGTAGCATGCCCGTGCCCGCCCACACTGCCGTCGACCGTATCATCCCATCTCATCAATGACTTAGAAAAGAGCAAGAAATCTAATCGCGGGCCTGCGTCTTTTTCGGGCACTTCCGCGTATGTATCGGTAGCATGAACGCGACTGCCTGCTATTTCGTGAGCGCGATGGCCGACGAAAACACCGACATCGCTCGTGGCCTGCGACGTCGCGATCCTGAGCTGCTCGACCGCCTGATCGAGCAGTACCAGCACCGTCTCCTGCGCTATCTCGTTTACCTGAGCGGCCGCCGCGACCTGGCCGAGGACTTCTTCCAGGAGACCTGGGTCCACGTGCTCGAACGCGGTGGCCAGTACGATGGCCGCCATGAGTTCAGTACCTGGCTTTTTACCATCGCGCGCCATCTCGTCATCGACCACTTGCGTCGCAAGCGACCAACGAGCCTCGACAGCCTGGTAGATCAAGATGGTCTGGCCCCATTCGATATTCCTGCCGCCGGGCAGCCTTCCGCATTTGATGCGACGGTTCAACGCGAGCAAAACGAACAGATTTCTGCCGGCATGCAGCACATCGCAGCCGAATACCGTGAAACCCTGCTGCTTCGCTTTCAGGAAGGGATGTCACTGGAAGAAATTGCCAGTGTAATCGGCGCGCCTCTGGGCACGGTGAAATCCCGGATCTATCGCGGCCTGAGCGCCCTGGAGCCGTGGGTCAAAGGAGCCCGCCTGTGAAGCCTGATCTTATGAATGCCGATCCTCATGAACGTGCCCGTCTGATCATCGCCTTGTCCGGCACAGCAGGACTTTCCAGTGCGGAACCGTCGCACGCCAAGGAATCGTGGTTGGCTGCACATCTGGAATCATGCGCGTCATGTCGTGCGTTCGCGGAGACCTCGCGAGAGACGATTCGCGCACTACGCGGAATTCCAATCACCGCGAGCGGCCGTTTGGTAGTCACGACACAAATGCGTGTGCGCCAGCGGGCAGCGGAATTGCGACGCCAGCAAGAACGATTTTGGGTGATCTGCGTTTGCTGCGCCGCCGTGACCCTTTCCACCGCGGTTAGCACAGCGCTGTTGTGGCGCGGATTTGCGTGGTTGGGCCATCAGGCACGGCTGTCCACGCCAGTGTGGGAAGGCGGCTTCGTCGTGTTCTATCTGACTCCGGCGGTTCTGGTTGGGATTTTCCTGCTTGCGCGTGGGACTTTTCTCGCGGATCACAACGGCTCTTTTCAGGATTAGAACTGTGGATCCGCGTAGAAGCCACAGTTGATCGACGGCGAAACGAACTCTGGAGACTTGGATATGCCAGTCAGGAATGAAACTTCAACCCGCTTTATGGATGAGGTCCGCATTATCTCGCCGTGGACATACGTCGTCGCATTTCTCAGCTATCCGGTGGCGGCGGCAGCCGTGGTGTTCACCACTCTTACAGACAAGTCTGGTGATCATTTTCATAGGCTGCCGGTGCTGGTGCCGCTCGCAATCATGGGAGGAACTGCGCTCGCCTGTTACATCCTGCTCATTGGTTACGTCAACAGCGACGCCGGCCGCCGCGGCATGAGTCGCCTTGGCTGGACGCTACTCGCAATTTTCATCCCGCACGCGCTCGGCATTGTGTTGTATTTCGTCCTGCGCAAACCACTTACCTCGAACTGTCCACGATGCACCGCGGTCGTCGAACCCAGCTTTGGCTTCTGTCCTCGATGCCAGTGCCGACTGAATGCCACGTGTCCGCAGTGCCGACGCAGCGTACATGCTGCTGACAAATTTTGCCCGTATTGCGGCCGCGGCCTTGGCGCCGTTGTAAACGAAGGTGTAAGCAACGAGGGGAGGAGCGCCCCGTAGACTGCGAGCATGCGTCGCTGCATTTCGGAGATTGCCATGTGCAGGAGGAATTACAATGAAACCCCCTTTGACCTTGCTTGTGCTTGTCCTAGTGTTGCTCAGCATTCTCGCTGGATGCGCAGCGGGCCCTAACCAATTCAAAGGAACAGCGAGCGAACACCATGAAGTCGCAGGCTTCTGGCTCGGTCTCTGGCAAGGCTTCATTGCGCCCTTTGTGTTTGTGGCCTCGCTGTTCAATAGCGACCGGAACATCTACGAGGTCCACAACAACGGAGCCTGGTACAACTTCGGTTACCTGTTTGGCCTCGCTTGCTTCTTCGGCGGCACCGCCAACCGTGCGTCGCGGCCGCAGTGTGGCCAGGCTCCCGGATCCGCAAAATAATGCGCACTAAGTACCGCATATACTCGGACTCGCCCGAAACGGCGTTCGGCGCCGGTCGCGGCCGAGCCCACGGATATAGCACGGTGACGCAATTAGCTCGTAACGCTGGGAGTCGTGAGTAAATAAATTTGGCCCAGCCGGTCGAACGATCCGTGATCGGGAGATCGGAGTTAGATAGACCAAGGAGCTTTCTACTTTGGCCGACGGGAGAGAAGTCGAAGCGCTGAATGAAGACCAGCCCAGATGGCTTCTCTCGTTTAGCGGCCTTGTCGCGAGCATTTGATCCAGCCTCGTTAGCTGTTGCCAGCAACGAAATTCTCTTGAACAGGCGGCTTCATAGTTGTAACGTGCATCAGCGCCATTGCAGAAAATGCGTTTGCAGCACTCCGTATCGATTGCGGTCCCGGTTGGACCGTGCTCTCCGGGTAAAGCGACCGGCGGGCTCGACGACCAGGAAGGGCTCTCATGGGGGTGCGGAGTTCTTGGGAAAACCCAAACTACCGCTGGGTCGTGATTTGCAAGAACAAGAGGTTTCACCGTCATACGAATCTGATTTCCCGCCACAAGATTCCCCTAGGTGAAACAGACGCGGTCTCTCCTGCGCCCGCGCTCGTGGGGGCATTCGTACTACGATGCGATGATTGTGGCGCAGAACGTTCCTACGAGCCCGAGGAAGTTCTAAGAATTGAGCTGAACCTGCCCGAGCGAAAGCGTGTCTGATGAGGTATCAGTGGCCAGATAATATTCGTGAACTAGAAAATGCTCTTGAGCATGCCATTGTCCTGGGCTCCAGCAACACAATCTTGCCCAACGATTTACCAGAAGCCATTGTAGAGATCGGGTCGCCGGCTCTGCCTCTGAACGCGCACTACCACGCAGCGATTACAGACTTCAAAAAGCAGCTCGTTCGCGAGGCTTTCAGGTAGGCTAAGGCCAGTTACTTGGAAGCCGCAAAGAATCTGGGGATGCACCCTAATTCTTTGCTTCGGTTGATTCGGAGTTTGGACCTTACGTCGGACTACAAGCCCGATGAAACTTTCGATTCTCGCGTGAGTGGTTTTAGCAGCGCTCGTGATGGTGCCGGCGGCTTCGGCCAGCGGCTTTAACATTACCAACAACAATCTCGGACTTTCAGGCGCATAGCCCCTCTCTTTGCCCCTTCGCCAATTTGCAGATTGACCAGGGTTCTGGGCGCAAAGCCCCGTTATGCACGTCTACAGAGTGACATCCTGTAACCGGGTGGTGATTGTTAGGCATCAGGTGTGACGCCGGAGAGGTCGAGGCCCTGCCGAGCGCCGCTGAGAAATGTCCGCCAAGACGCACTCGGTCGGCCACGCCCATCGGTAATCTGGAGGACTCAATTCTCGGGTGACATAGTTCGCAGCCATGACCTATTTTCCCCAGCCCCATCCAGGCAATCGGGAGCGTCGCCTGAAGCTAAGCGGCTCCATCGTTGTTGCGATTCGTTCAGAGGGTACGCAGCCTGTCCGTGCCAAACTGCATGAACTCTCTGTTACTGGGGGACTGTTAGGCGTGTCCAAGGCTTTTGAGCATGGTGACTTTGTGGAAGTGGCATTTCAGACGAGCATGGGCACCGTTCACGGTAGGGCCGAGCTTCTGGCGGCAAGACGCGAATCAACCTCCGGCTGCTTGCAACCCTTTCGGTTCGTTGCCCTAGAGGACGACGACCACACAAGACTGCGCCTGGCTCTAGACTCACTTCTTGACCGGACTGTGGTCGGCGTCCGATCCAGCAAGCCACCCTCACTTTAGTTGGATAAGGAGCCTTGTTCTGAGACGCGAGCAGCTCCGCGCGGGCCAGGAACTCCAAGACGACGAACGCCTTCACTGAATGGACGTCCGGAGCTGGATAAAAGGTAAGTCGTACCTTCGTACTCTGGCCGCTCGCCCGGCGCTACGCTGAAATGGCTACAAGTCCTGACGTTGTTGGGGCGGGTGCTTATGTCCAAAAAGCGAGCAGTTTTCTTCGTCGTTCTCGTCGTGTTCTTCGTTGTGGCCGCACTCTTCTGGCATCCTACTATCAAACCAGCACATTGGACCGTCATAGAAGTACGCTACCTTAAAAATGGCAGTTGTTCTTTTGTAGCCGAGTGGGGTAAGGGAGTTCTATCCATTCCTGAATACATCAAGGCGGAATCTCAAGACTCTAAGCACCAACTGTGTCCGCAACTCGGGGATACTCTGAACTCGCCAAGGTTGGACATTCTGACTGTTAGTGCCGGAAGCGGTGACGAGAAACGCTCTGCGGAGGTCATTGAGCGGTGGCGAGGGCAGGACTTCAACCCACATTAGGCTTCGCCCCAAGCGCGTCCCTACCTGCCGATTCGATCACGAGTCCCGTTAGCGAATCCTACTAGCGTTAGCAGTGCAGTGGGCTGAACGAATTATGCGCAAGATTGACTCCACATTTCCCCAAAAGGGAGTGGACGGGACAGGTTGCTGTTAGAGATGGCCGTCAGTTTTGAGGTCGAGACACTTTATTTTCTCGCCACCAACGTCGAACGGCGCCTCCGGGCAGCGCTTGCCGGTGTGTGGAGGAAGCCGGGGTTCGGGACCGCGAAAGCGGCGATTGCATCGAGGGCTGCGGCGGTACATGGATCCACGCTGTAGGCTCTCTCGCAGGAGCAGATGGCTGGAACTTAACCAATGTCGCAGCCTTTCCTATTTCCAGTGCAATTTATGGAACCTGCCAATCGCGTATTTTCCAGGGACGCGAAGTGACCGATGCGACTTGCTTCTCCTGTTACAGACCTGATCTTCAACACGACTTGTGAATAAGGCTGTTCATGTTGCGCTGGAACACCCATCCTGTGCGGCCTTGACCGGTTTGCACTGAAGGCGGGCACTGCTCCTTCGATAGAATTTCGATGAAATGGGAATCACGATTGAGCTGCAGAATCTCGGGGACGCTCAGCTGTGCCGGCAGATTACTGTGCACCTTGAGCACGCTTTCAGCGGTCGGCAGGGCGCATGGCGCGTGTCGATCAGTGGATCGCGAGCAGCGGACAGCTGGGAGCTACGAGTAGAGGGACCCAACGTGTTTGAGCGCTCTTATAGTCTGTCCGGTTCTGCCGGTGAGCATGAGCCCGCAGCAATCTGCGCGGTCGCCCTGAGGCTCGTGCCGCCAGTCCAGGCGTGACCACCTTCCTTCCGCACGATGCCGCGCCCGCCGAGCCGCTGCCGTGTCCGGCGCTGCTGTTTCATCATCTCTTCCATTCCTTTTTTGGTTCGGCGTAGGGGTTCAAGTTCATCGCCGGTGCCCTCTGCCTTGATTTAGCCAACACCATTCACAACTCGCGCGCCGACGACAAAGATGAGGAGTTGCGCGCCATCTCTGATCCCTCGGCGAACATCGGGACGGACGGTTACTATCGTTTTCGCTTGCACATTTAACCATTTGGTTAGAAAAACGAGCTTCAGTCGGGGAAACAACTGATGTGCTCGAGTATGGGCGCCGCTGAGACTCCGTCTAATCAGGAGGTTAAGGTCACATGGAGTCGAACAGGTCGAAAGGGGGTAGATATGGCACATCGCGTGCGATGACACAGACTGAACGAAATTCAAATCAACGGTTGTGAGGTGTTGGGAGGAAACGCACGCAAGCTCGGATGCGCGACCCCGATCATTCTCGAACCGGAGGAGGAAAGATGAAAAGGCAAGCCGTCAGTCTCGTCAGCCTGCTGAGCCTGCTCCTGGTAGCGGGGTCGGCAATTGCACAGACCATCCATGTGCGTGGAGATATTCCTTTCAACTTTGTGGTTGGGAGCAAAACGTACCCAGCCGGCACATACGAAATCGGCACTATCGATAGCACCAACAGTAAAACATTGCTGTTGAAATCCCGCGATGGAAGTGCGAACGCGATGATCAACAGCAACGCAGCGGAAAGTCTCACGCCTGCGAATCAAACCAAGCTAGTTTTCAACCGCTACGGGAACCAGCGTTTCCTGTCCCAGATCTGGGTGAACGGAGAAACCCGCGGGCATCAACTTCCGAAGAGTAGTCGCGAAAAGGAGGTAGCTAAAGACATGGCGCGCAGTCTCCCACAGGAACGAGTGGAGGTGCTGGCTAGACTTCAGTAGTTGCGAAAGTTGGATCTTCCAAACAAAGAAGGGCGCGCTTAAACTGTGCCCTTCTTCCTTTTTTTGCCCCGAATTGGAAGGGCCGCCAAGGACTCGTGACAGCTTCCGTTGTGCGCTTCCAAGCTCCGGTCTCTGGCAAGCCGGTTGATAAGGCGATCATTTTCGCGGATGGAAAGATGTGGGGTTGGATCGGCGGTGGCTGCGCCCAACCGGTGGTGATCAAGGAAGCTTTGAAAGCGTTTGCAGATGGAAAACCACGGCTGGTGCGAATCAGTCCGCACGCAGCCCGGTTCGAAGCCGGAGTAGACTCCATGCGCCTGAAGCTCGTGCAGTATGCCCCACAGCCGATGCAGGGAGTATCCGACGATCAGGGCAGAGGGCAGGCGCCAAGAGCCCGATCACCGCGTAGAGGACCACAATCACGACAAGTCCAAGCATGCTGTATCCCTGGCCCATCGGTTTGCCTCCGTTTCATGAGGTCGTATCTTTTCCCGTCTCAGGTGTCCGCGACCAGATCCCGGCCAGCGCACGAAGATGACCGAAATCCCGGCAATACTAGAGAAGCCGGAATTGTCTCGCGTGAGTTCCCCGTTCTCTTAAACCTTTAGCCGCACTCCAGATAACGTCACAAGCAGCTGGTACGCACTGGCACACCCACGCCTGATAGCGTCAGTTGACTGTTTCTCTCAGGAGAACGAGCTACAGCGCAGGATCGTGTTATCGCAGCTTCGCGTACTCCGCTTTGGCTTCTTTCAAAATAGGGATATCGCTGTCAGCGTCTTTCCACAGCGTCAGGAAATCCTTGTAAGCCGCGAGCGCCCGAACCCGGGCGGCATCGGCGTCCGCTCCTTTTGAGGTCTTCGCTTGCAGAGCATTTGCTCGAGCGACGCCGAGATGCGCCAGGGCTCCCGTCCAGCAATTCGACACGATGCCGCCATGGTCGAGGATTCTCTTGAATTCGATGGCGGCGGCATTTCCCTGCTTGGCTTCCAGGTATGCCTGCCCACGCACACAGGTGTGATAGAGGCAGGACAGATTGTTCGTGAAGGCCAGATTGCCGAACTCGAAGGGCGACGCGGCTTGCAGCGCATCCAAGGCCGAAGAAGAGTTTTTCTTGTTCAGCTCCAATTGGGCCCGGATGGCCGGCAACCAAAGGGAATGGGCTTGCGTGTCGAGGGGGAAGCGCTGCTCCAATTCTTGCGCGAGTTCCTGCGCTCGCGCGGGTTCGCTGGCCATAGCAAAAGCCAAGCCAGCCTCGGCGGTCGCGCCGAGGCTGGTAGACGATAGATTCAAAGTCTGGGTCGCGGCCTGTCGGGCTGCCGCGGCATTTCCGTACGCAGCCTCGAGGACCGCGGCGTTTCCCCGATAGGTCGCTCCGACCTCTTTCTGGTCGGCCCGTACGGCCGATTCCACTGCCCGCGTGCTCAGTTCCCGCGACTTGCGAAGGTGGCCCACGTACGCCTCGGTGCCGCTGGCGCAAATTGCTGGTGAGCGCGTGCCTCACTGGCAGGTGTTTCAGCCCAGTCTCTCCCATGACGGCCGTTGGCTGGCTCTACCCCTGAATGATTTCACAACCACAAATCTTTATCTTCTTTCGACCATTGATGGGTCATGGAGGCAAGTCACCGACTTCAGCCCTCGTAGAACCTTCATCGTACGCCGAGTGGCTTGGTCGTCAGACGACAGGGATTTATTCGCTGCAGTCGGCGATGGCGATGCCGATATCGTTCTGATCGATGGACTCTTTCCCAGCCGCTGAAAGAAGGCAGTTCGCTGAAGTAAGCGGGGCACCAACATCGAGCTGCAAGAATGGCAACGAAGGTGCTCGAACTTCTTTTGGAAAATCCAGAACCGATTGTTAGCCTGGAACAACTCCGCACATCCACATTTGGCCGTCGAATACCTTCGTCGACTTCGATCAGGCCGACAGGTTCGATTCCAGCAAAACCGAGGTCATCAATCTTGCAGCGACCGGCACTCACGCCAGAGCGAGCCCTCGATGTCTTGCCATTTATGAGATGGGCTGTAGTGTCGATGTCATGAATTTGCGCAAGCTGTCGCCGCCAGGAGCTAGAGACTAGCAGCTTTCTTTTTCTCCAGCACTACCGTCCGGGTCTGGCCCAGAACGCGATTGAGGGATTCCCTGGGAATCTTGGTGACCAGCGGCTTCAGCAGCCAACCCAGTCCAAGAGGTATGTCGCGGGTCAACGACAGTGCCTCGCATTGCATGTAGACGCCGCCGTCTTTCTCCTCAAATCGCCAATAGGTGTTGAGCCGCCAGAGATAGCCTCGGCCCTGGCCGACGGGCCACTCTTCACCATCCGGATGGTCGGAGTCCTTTACCTCAGCAATCTTAGTGCTGATGGAATGTGAATACATTTTCCCGGGCTCTACCTGGCCCCAGCGGGTTACATACTCTGTATTGAATATCGCTGTGGTAAACCGCTTCTGATACAGGCGCAAAAAAAACTTATAATCATTTCCCTGATGGGAGATCAGATGGGAGGCAGTGACCTCCGGCTTGTAAAGTTCCGCCCGGCGATCGTAGTCCTGCACGATTGGCAAGAGCTGCGCCAGCGTGACACCGGGAATAAAAATGATCCCGATCCAATGATGTACCATTCCGTCAGGTACATCGGCGCTGAGTCCCGGGACTTCGGTTTCGCGCTTTTCCACCAACACTTCGCCATTCCTGAGCTTGTCGTACGAACTCTTCATTGCGTCCGACTGCAGGGCGTCCACATACAGGAATATTCCACCGGGACGTAGTTCACTATTGATTCTGGCCTCGGTGGCCGCGACGTATTTGTCGAAGGCAGTGGCCGTTTTCTGTTTCAGCTCCGCCGCCCTACTTGAGAGACTTAAGCCAACCAGACATACGATGAGTGCAAAATGTCGTTTCATATAGCAATAGTTGCTACTTATTGTAGAGCCACAATCGCAGGATGAATCTCCCACAGCGTCGCTACATGCCCACGATCGTGCTCAAAATCTTCGAATGCCATCCCCAGGACGTCCACGGGCAAGGCCTGCCGAAGTTCTCCCCCATGCTGCGAGTCGAGGAGAAATCCATGCCGCTTCAGTTGCGCTTGCAGATTTTGCCGAGCAGAACAATATTCGCTATCCACCGGCGTTTCTACGATCATACGTGGGGCAGTCTTGTCCGCAGTGTGCGAAATCTCCATAGAAACGTCACAGTCTAATGCGTTCACGCTCGCGTTCTGCAGATATGCGTTCGCAATATGAAAAACCTCCTGCTCGCGTCCAGTTCGTGGCGCGTCGGGAGGCATGATCGGATCCTGTGACCAGGTAAGAATGATCTCGACTGAGACTTCTTGTGCAACGATGTTCGGGATTGGGACATGCTTCGCTAGATGCCGATAGTCAGCAATGTCCGGCTCAATGGGTAGACATTTGCAGAGGTCTTTCGGCGTGGGCTGAAAAAAGCCAAAATCTTGCCCACTGCAACTTGCGATAGCCAAAGCTAGCAGGATCGTGAACCAGGTTAAACAAATCTGTTCAAGCCTTTTGAATTGGGGGCTCATCGATGACCTGAGATGCTACTGACGGCTGCTAGGGCTGTATCACTTAACAGTTGGCCGATTTAAAAGCGTGATTGGTCATTTACTGCGCGCCTCAGACATACCCCTAAGTCTGCGGTTGAACCTGACGAAAGAATGGTTGGGCGCAATACTTGCATGATTACGTTACCGCCCCTTTCACCAAGTAAGAAAGGGCGACCGAAAGCCGCCCTTTTGGTGAACCCATACTACTAGGCTGCTTTTTTGTGGATTGCGCTGTGAACCTTCTTCCTCGTGTCTTCGTCAATTTTCATGTTGTGTTTTTCGCGACCGTGCTGCTCGATCTTGGGCATGATCTCCGCTTCGCTGTTGCCGCTGATTTGCCATTCACAGTTTTTGGGGCCAACGTCAGAGCAGCGGAAACTAACTTTATCCTTGCCATGTTCTTCGCGCTCAGTAATAGTCATTTTGCCTCCTACCACCATGCTGCTCCCGATTCTAGAGGAGCACAATACTGCGATTCCCTGAATGTGCCGCAAGCAGTGAGCATGATTGGAAGGTAGTCCGTTTCATCCCGAGCTTGGCAGCCGCACCATCTCGGCCTGCAACCTTGCCGTTAGCCCTCTTGAGAACGTGGATGATGTCGTCTCGTTCAACAGCCTCAAGAGTCGGATCGACCTCGGTTCCGCTTCTGGTGAAAGGCACAAGCAAGAGCTCCACTTTGCGATGAGGGGTTGCATCGAGCACCCGGGGCCAACCGAATTGGTTCCATGATCGAGATTCGCGCAGAATCACAACTTCATTTCAAAGCACGCCCTTACCCGAATAAATGTTAAAGCACCCGGTTTTTACAGGAAAAATATCGGTGGAGAGTGGGTCAGGTATTAATCACCTCCTGGGGATAGCAATGTCCTTGCGGACGGCCTTATCACGAATTAATAATACCTACAGAAATCAAATGAATCGCACTTTCGAAAATCAAAAGGTGGTTCTCGCCGTTTGCGTGCTCTCGACGCTGTTGGTTTGCGTGGCTTTTGCTTATCAGACAAGCCTCATACCAAGCTCACGACTGATCAGCCCTGACGAACTAGCCAAGATTCTCCAGTCCTCCAAGGGCGAAAAGCCACTGATGATTCAGGTTGGCTCTCACGTGCTCTATTCGCAAGCGCATATTCCTAGTTCGGAGTACATCGGCCCGGCTTCTACTGAGGACGGTCTCCAGCGACTGCGCAAACGCGTCGAACCCTTGCCTCGGAACAGGTTCATTATTATCTATTGTGGATGTTGCCCCTGGAGCCATTGCCCAAACGTTAAGCCGGCGGATGATGCGTTGCGTGCGCTGGGCTTCACCAACGTGAAGTCTTTGTACATCGCCAATAATTTCGGCGCTGACTGGGTCGAAAGAGGCTATCCCGTTGCGAAGGGCGATTAGGCTTGGGGTCTCACGTGAAGAAGAAGCTGCTCATCGGCATCGTGGCCGTCACGCTCGCGTTCGGAATCTATGTTCTTGGACGCCCTTCCCGATCCGGCGACCGGCGTCCGGCTCGTGCGGAACTCTCGCTGGCTCCCGATTTCTCATTGCCTGATTTGAGGGGTGGATATGTCAAGCTGTCCGCCTACCGGGGAAGAGTGGTTTTACTGGATTTTTGGGCGACTTGGTGTGGCCCCTGCCGGGAGGAGATTCCGCATTTTATCGAATTACAAAACAAGTATCGCGCTCAGGGCCTGCAGATCATCGGCATTTCCATGGACGATGGGCCTGAACCGGTGCACGATTATTACCAGCGCTTCAAGATGAACTATCCCGTGGCAATGGGCAACGCAAAGGTTGGCGAACTTTACGGAGGAGTTCTCGGACTACCAATCGCTTTTGTGATAGGACGGGATGGCCGCATTTGTAAGAAGCACATTGGCGCGACCGACGTCTCGATTTTCGAAAACGAGATTGTGAACATGTTACAAAATTAAGTTGGTCTTGGTCTGGCTGGTAGCCGTAGCGATGGTCTAGATCATCATGTTCTTCCTGGCCATGTTTTCGCAATCAGTGAGCAGCTTCCTGCGCAGTTTGCCAGCTTTCTTTAGATCCGGGCCCGTCCACGAAGACGTTTGCTATCGTTTCTCATCAGGATGACTCTAGCGCGCCAGTCCAACTCTCGAATGCCCTCCCCTTCCTCTCGTCTCCCTTGAAGAAAGCGAGATACGTCATGACGTGGTATCCAACGAATTGCTTCTGGCTCGGATGAAATCGCGCCAGTTCATGGACCGGGCGCCATGTGCCGGAGTTTATGTAGATCTGATTCCTTACATTCCCGCCAGCTTGGACCGATTGCAGAGGCACGATCTCATAGTGATGGGTGTGCCCGTACACGATGAATTTCGCCCAGCCTTCGGTGAACGCCTTCTCGTGTAGCGCATATGGGTAGAAGGTTTCCGCCCTTCCTCCCCCGAATTTGGAACTGAACCAAGCAGCTACGTCACTTAGACCATCCATTGGCAGTTCGCTGGAGATCTCGAATCCGAGCTTAATCAGTATGGAGCTGCCAAACGGCCGTGCTTTTACAAAATCCAACTCCAGAAATTTGTGGACCAGTTCATTCCAAATGGTTTTGATTTCTCCGGCCACCTCCGGTTTGCACGTGTTGGTTAGGAGCCCATCCACCCAAATGGGAATCATCGACAAGGGGCGAACATTGTCGATCTCTTTCAACCCTGCATCACACGCGTCCGGCAGCCGGTTGCCCAGTTGTTCTCTCACGGCGACCCCAAACCTGTCGAGCAATTCGATCACGATGGCGTCCCCTAACGAGGATGCGTCTGTGCTGTGCTCGAAGTTGCTCGGATCAAAGATGTCTCCATGACGTGCGAAGATTTGATGCTCACGGTAGATCTGTTCAATCAAGGCAGACTCGAATGGATCATGGGGAAACGGAGTGGTGTTTGGATTCTCTAGTCCAAGAGCGTCAACGATGGTCTTCCTGATCGCGTCGTGAGCCGTGCCTTTCAGATGAAATAACCAGTCGTGATTACCGACTAGGTAGTGAATGCGTACCGGAACGGGCACTCTTTCGATCGGCCTGATTGCGACCCCGCCGTCTAGACTCGCGGGTGGTAGGCTCATTATCTCGGGATTATGTAAACTCCTGAGAATGTCTAAGGACTCTTTGTTTTTTTCGATCACATCTTCCGTGATGCGCTGCACCGTCTCACAGAAGGCGGGAAGGCTCTGGTTCCCCCATGGGCGGACCTCGGCCGGAGCGTCACACCATGTGGTTGAGCGTATGACGTCCAAGATGTCTCCGAGTAGCACGACGTCAATGCGGTCGACAGGAACGTACTTATTGTCGCCACGCCACGAAGCGTCGTAGGCAAGCTCGCATAGACTCTCTCGAAAAGCCCTGAACGCCCCAGCTCGTATGGTTTCGCCAGAAGTGCCATCGGTTAAATGTAGATCGCTGATGATGATCAACATTCCTCACTCCAAGTGCCTGGCCCTGAGATTCTATAAGAACAGATTTGGCGAGATCGGATGGCAGTGAACCTTTGGTCTGTGATTTACCTCCGCACGGTTGCATCGCCAGAAAAAAGCCGCTTCTCTGCAACCACTTCTGCGAATGCGCATAATGGACTCCTCTGGGACCGGATGGCGTGGTGAGATTATCAGAACTCCGTCGTGGAGCATGGTGCTTCCCGTGGTGTAGCGTCCACTTGCACCTGTTTCCGTTTCGACGTACCGGTACGATTCGAATTTCCGTTAGATTAGCCCTCACCCCGAGGCAGAGGCCGCGTCCCTGAGGTCTTGAGGCGGGGCAGATAATCTCCCGATGAAGCCCGTAGTTTCTTGTGATCGGCTGCTTTCCGTCACTTGCCGCGCCAGCTGGCTGGTCGCTTCTGAAGAAATGCGTCGATCCCCTCTGCGGCATCTTCCAGAAGCATATTGCACGCCATGACCTCGCTGGCGATGTCGTAGGCTGCCCCAAGAGGACGATCGACCTGGCTGTAGAACGATTGCTTGCCGAAGCGGATCGCGGCGGAACTCCGGGAAAGAATAATGTCGGTGAATCTTCTGATTTCGGCGTCCAGTCTGATTTCGGGAACAACTCGGTTGACGAGCCCCCACGACAATGCAGTCGCGGCATCAATGGGCTCGCCGGTCAGCAGCATTTCCATGGCGCGCTTCCGACCGATGTTTCGCACGACGCCCACGGCGGGCGTTGAGCAGAACACGCCGATGTTGACTCCTGGCATTGCGAACGTTGCCGTGTCTGCTGCTACTGCAATGTCGCACATCGATACCAGCTGGCAACCCGCGGCTGTAGCGATTCCATGGACGCGTGCAATCACCGGTTGCGGGATCTCGGTCAGGGTGATCATCATCCGGCTGCAGCTGTCGAAAAGGCTCTGCTGCCAGCCCTTGTCCTCCCCGTGAGCACGCATCTCCTTAAGGTCATGACCCGCGCTGAAGCCCTTACCCTCCGCGGCGAGGATCACAACCCGTACCGCGGGGTCGCTTGCGATCGCATCCAGCTCTGCCTGAATGCCGGAGATCATCTGGTAGGACAGGGGATTGAATCGCTCAGGACGGCTCAGGGTCAGGGTTGCGACTCCGTTCGCGTTTGTTGAGAGGA
>Ga0210399_10001041_pt1 | contig 21754 bp, 19 predicted proteins | sample IncBWC14MmetaG_FD_150865 | JGI IMG/M metagenome (GOLD analysis project Ga0210399, IMG submission 150865) | Forest soil microbial communities from Barre Woods Harvard Forest LTER site, Petersham, Massachusetts, United States - Inc-BW-C-14-M | ecosystem: Environmental > Terrestrial > Soil >... | reverse complement strand
CCCGAATTGCCATTGCGCCAGTTCGCCGTTACGCTGCGCGTGCTCCAGAAAATGCGCTCGTGCGCGACGCGCCCAATCGGTCGTCCGTTTCACCGCTGCTTCCGCTAGCTCGCGGGGCGCCGGAGTCTCGATGCATTCGTCCAGCACCATCGCGATGTCCGACCCCAGGGCGAGTTGCACCTCCGCCGCTTTCTCGGGCGTAAGCAGATGCTCTGAGCCGTCGAGGTGCGATCGAAACCGCACGCCTTCGTCTGAAACCTTCCGTAGTTTAGAGAGGCTGAAAACCTGATACCCGCCCGAATCCGTGAGAATCGCGCGCGGCCACGACATAAATTGATGCAAGCCGCCCAGCTTGCGGATGAGCTCGTGCCCCGGACGCAGATATAAGTGATAGGTGTTGGCGAGAATGATGGAGGCGCCGAGTTCCTCGAGCGCTTCCTGCGTCAGCCCTTTGACCGTGGCCGCGGTGCCCACCGGCAGAAACGCCGGCGTTTCGATAACGCCGTGCGGCGTGCTCAGCTTGCCCCGCCGCGCCGACGTCGGATCCGTTCTTTCTATTTCAAACGAAAAACTCACGTAACCAGTGTATCAGGAGAAAATCGACGCCCACCCTACGCGGCACACCACGTAAGCGGCCCACACGCTGAAGGCGATGGTAAACGCCTTGCTGCCCCTCAGCTTCTTGGGATTCGTGGCCGCGAAGCCGATGGCCAGCAGGAACAGCGTCCAAAACGTGAAAACATCAAATGATTTCAGCAGCGCAAACAGCCACTTCGCGGAATCTTCCGGCAAGATCGCCGCAAGATTCGTGGCAACCGGGTTTTCGAGATCGACAGTTCCGTACGGCTTCAAATACAACACGAGAATGAACAGGATGCTGCTCAGCAGTCCGGTCATGAACGCATGCGCGGTAATGGCGAACGAAGTGCCAAAACTAACATTCGCACCACCCAGCAGACTGTAAGCACCCCACATCACCAACCCGACCACCAGAATGCCAACGGTAGGTCCGAGAAGACCAATGCAATAAGTAAAAGGCGGAGAGAATTTTGCGCCACCTTCAATTCGCTGCTCTTTCTGCTCCGCGCTCATACTCGCGGCTTGCGGGCTCTTCTCCATCTGTTGGCTGATGAATTCCCGCCAATTGATACGCTGGTTGATCGCAAAGCTGACGCCAATGCTGAACAGTGTCAAGAGCACGACTGGAAGTACCCAGCCTGGTTTTCTGACAATATCTTCAAACGTGGCCTTCGGCGAGAAAAACACGCCGATGACGCGACCGATGGGACTGATGGCCGGCTGTGCTTGCGCCTCCGGCCCGGGCATGGACGTAGTTGTTGCCATCGAGGTTCCTCCACCACAGGAGCGCCTTACTAGGCGTATTCGTACTGCGTTCTACCCTGCATTACGCCGGAATGCCAGAAAAATTTCAGCGCGGGCCCGGCGCGGCCGCGAGCGTCAGGCACACGCGCCCAATACATGCCCAGCAACCCGCAAATCAAGAAACCTGTAACTAAATCTGAGAACCCGGAGAAATTTAGAAATCGTTTTGCGGCGAAACCCTTTTGTTTCTTAGCCCTGGCTTCGGCACAAAAGTTGCCCTTACGACGCCGTTTTAACGTTTGACACAAAAGGGGGAGTTTCGTGAGTCGAACCGTAAGAAGTGCCCTTCTTTTATTTTTCGCTTTCTTGATGCTAGCGCTCTCGCCACATTCGTCCTTGGCCCAGCAGGGCACGACCTCCGTCGTCGGCGATGTAACCGACCCGCAAGGTGGGGCAATCAATGGCGCCAAGGTGACGCTGGCCGACCCTTCGAGCGGCCTGAACCGCGAAACCGCCACGGACGAGCAAGGTCATTTCCAGTTCCTCTCCCTGCAGCCGGGCTCGTACTCCGTGCGCGTGGAGGCCGCCGGCTTTAAGTCCGCGCAAACCGGTCGAATCGAGGCGCTTGTTTCTTCCACGCAAAAAGTGAGCATCAAGCTCGAGCTGGGCACCGTGTCTGACACCGTGACTGTCAGCGAAGGCGCGATTGCCCCGGTGAACACAACCGACGCCACCCTCGGCAACGCCTTCGATTCGCGACAAATCCTCGCCCTGCCATTCGAGGGGCGCGACGCCGCTGGAGTTCTCAGCCTGCAGCCCGGTGTCACCTTCGTGGGCAACAATCCCGATGACAACGTGGACACGCGCAACGGCGCGTTGAATGGCGGCCGTAGCGATCAGGCCAACATCACGCTCGACGGCGTGGACAACAATCAGCAAGCGCGTGGCACCGCCTTTCAAGGCGCCGTGCGCTCCACGCTCGATTCCATCGAAGAGTTTCGTGTCACCACGGCAGGCGACAACGCCGACCAGGGCCGCTCCTCCGGCGGCCAGGTCGCTTTGGTCACCAAGAGCGGCACCAACACCTTTCATGGCTCCCTCTACGAGCAAAACCGCCCCACCGTCACCGCCGCGAACGATTGGTTCAACAAGCACGCACAACTCACCAACGGCGAAGCGAACACGCCTGGAAAAGTGATTCGCAACACGTTCGGCGGATCGCTGGGTGGCCCGATCTTGAAAGATCGTCTGTTTTTCTTCGGCACGTACGAAGGTCAGCGGTTGGCGGAAAACCAGCAGGTAAGCCGCAATGTGCCCAGCCCCAATCTGCAGGACGGCGTGATCCTCTATCCCTGCGCCGACGTTACGCAGTGCCCTGGCGGCAATAACAATCTGCCGCCGGTGGTTGGCCTCAGCGGCCAGACCTACTCTTTCGCGCCCGGGACCAACGGCGTCGGCCCCGCGCAGATCAAGGTGATGGACCAGGGTTGCCTCACCACCGGCACGTGTACTGCCGCGACCAACGGCGTCAACCAGAACGTCATCAGCCAAGTCTTCAGCAAGTATCCCACGGCGAATTCACAGAGCTGCTCAAACGCGGATGGTTTCAATATCTCCTGCTTTACGTTTTCCGCTCCCAATCCCCAGCGCTTGAACACCACCATCGCTCGCATCGACTACAACCTCACGAAGTCCGGCAGTCACCGCATTTTTGCGCGCGGCAATTATCAGACCGACAAAACGGCGCAGCCTCCGCAGTTCCCCGGCGATCTGTCGAACAACACGATTCGCGACACCAGCCGCGCCGTCGCCGTCGGTTACACGGCAGTGCTCTCGAACTCCGTGATCAACAGCTTTCATTACGGCCTCACCCGGCAAAGCCGTGACAACTTGGGTATCGAAAACGGCTCCTATGTGATTTTCCGCTTTCTGGACGATCTGCACCCTGGGGTGGGCTCTCCTTCTCCCTCGACCTCGTTCACCACGAAATTTCATATCCCGGTGCACAACTTCGCCGACGATGTCACCTGGACCAAGGGTAGACACACTCTCCAGTTCGGCACTAACATCCGCAGGATCACCAACACGCGTGCGACCGATGAAGCCAACATCACGTTCGCCAGCACCAACCCCTTCTGGTTGGCGGGCGGCGCGGCGGGCAGCGGCGGGAGCCTCGATCCGGCGGCATTTGGCTTCCCTGCAGTCGATCCCAACAACTCAACTACCTACGACATCGCAGCCGTCAATCTTCTAGGTCTGATCCCGGAAGTGCAGGCGCAGTACAACCGTACGGCCAAGAACGTGGCCATTCCGGCCGGCGCTCTTGTCCCCAAGAACTTTCTCTCCTGGGAGGCCGATTGGTACGCGCAGGATTCCTGGCACGTCACGCCGAACCTGACCGTCACCGCTGGACTGCGTTATTCGCTGCTGCAGCCCGTTTATGAAACCAACGGCAACCAGGTCTCGCCTAACTTCGATTTGAGCCAGTACGTCAGCGAGCGGGCGGCGGCGCAACTCCAAGGGCAGACCGTGGATCGCATCATCAGCTACTCCCCAAGCGGCAAAGCCAACGGCCAAGCGCCGTACTGGCCCTACGACTACAAAGATTTCGGGCCGCGCCTGGCCATCGCCTACGCGCCAAATCTCTCCGGCGGCTTGCTGAAGTCGATTTTTGGCGGCCCGGGAAAATCTTCGATTCGCGCCGGCTTCGGCATCGTTTATGACCATTTCGGAGAATCGCTGATCGACACTTTCGACCAGAACGGCTCGTTTGGCTTGGCCACCGTCGTCACCAATCCTGCCTCCGTTCAAACCTTCGATGGCAGCGTGCGCTTCACGGGAATGCAAAACATTCCCGTTTCAAGCCCGGACGGCCTGCTGACCAATCCGGCTCCGACCGCGCCGTTCCCCTTCACTCCTCCCGTAAGCACGCTCGGAAACCCCCTCCAGCAGATTACCTGGGGTTTCGATGGCAAACTCAAGACACCTTACTCCGAATTGCTGGACCTTTCGGTAACGCGCGAGCTTCCCGGCGGAATCGTCTTTGAGGCCGCGTACGTCGGACGCCTCGGCCACCGTCTGTTACAGCAGCGCGACCTGGCCATGCCGCTCGACCTGAAAGATCCCAAGTCGGGCACGGACTATTTCGCCGCCGCTACTGCGCTTGCCAAGCTCGCCAACGCGAACACTCCCGTCAGCCAAGTGCCAAACATTCCCTATTGGCAAAACTTGTTCCCAAACGCGGCTGGCGTCGTGAACTTCGGCCCCGGCACTGCCGGATGCGGTGACGGCAACACGGCGGCGGGACATGGTGGCGCCCCTGGCCTGTTGAACGTGGCTAACCCAACCGCCACACAAGCCATGTATGAGCTCTTTTTCTGCAACTGGGGCTCGTCCACGCTCGGGGCATCGAACTTCGTAAATATCTTCGATAGTTTCTGCTTCCCGGCATGCGCCAACATCAATGGTGTCGACACTCCCTACGCCTTCTACAACAAGGAATTTTCGGCCCTATACGCGTGGTCCAGCATCGGGACCAGCGCTTACAATGCCGGCCAATTCACCCTGCGTAGCCGCCCGAGACACGGCCTGCAATTTGATTTCAACTACGTCTTGTCCAAATCCATCGACATAGGCTCTGACGCAGAACGCGTGCCCACATTCGGTGGGCTCAGCGCCATCGTCAACACTTGGGCGCCGACCCAGCTGCGCGGGCCCTCGGACTTCGACGCGCGCCACCAAATTAACTCTAACTGGGTTTACGATCTGCCTGTTGGGCGCGGTCGCAGATTTGGCAACGGCTGGAACCGCTTTGAAGACACCATCCTCGGCGGCTGGCAGATCAGCGGCATCTTCCGCTGGACCAGCGGCTTCCCCTTCAGCGTCGACGCCGGAGGAACGTTCAACACCAACTTCCAGATTGAAGGCAAGGCGGAGTTGATCGGCGCCGCCCCGAAACAGCAATTAACCTTCGTCAACGGCGAGCCTTTTGCCTTTAATTTCGGCACCGCGGATCCAGCTTCCTTTTTCCGGCTACCCTTTCCCGGCGAATCCGGGGCACGCAACAATTTCCGCGGCCAGGGATTCTTCGGCGTCGACATGGGCGTCAACAAGACATTTCACTTTACCGAGCGGCACACCCTCCGCTTCAGCGCTTATGCCTACAACCTGACCAACTCCGTCCGCTTCGATCCCGCTACGCTAATTAACAACAGCGCGCTCACCAATCCAACAAACATTGGGCTTTACTCCGGCACGTTGACCAAGCCCCGCGTGATGGAGTTTGCCCTGCGGTATCAGTTTTAGATCTGTCGCAACCCAAGGCGAGGCCTCGTAACCATCCCGGGCCTCGCCTGGAATTTCTCGACGTGAGGGCACCAAGATGATGCCGGCGCTCAACGCCGCTCGACCGGAATCACAAACTTCAGAGCGGTGTGCGTCGACGAGAAACCCACGACTTTCACATCTTTCAGTCCGGACTTGCGGCCCGCGGCGAGCACGTCATTTTCGGTAATTTGCTCTTGGCCCTTCGGGTAGACGATCCACAATGCGGCCGCGCCTTTCAGACTCTTCGCCAGTTTGGTGACCTGCGAAAGGTCCTTGGTAGAATCGGCGGCGAAGAAAATCCACTCCGCGTTTGCCGCTACCTTTCCGTTGGTCACGTTTGTCGTTTGTGTGCGCAGCTCTGCGAGAAAATCCGCGGCTACATTGCCGACCAAGGACACCGCGGCATTCGGCTTGATCCCTAATTTCTCCATCCGCGTCTTGGGGTGGAGAATTTTTTCACACCACTTTGCGGCGTTCGCGCCCAATTCAAATATCGCCGCTCCTTCAGGAACCTCCACCCGAAGTTCTCCGTCAGCGGCGGCCGCCGACTTGATGTCGGCAAACGCGAACTTCAGGCGCAGCGCGCCATCTTCGCTGCGAAATATGAGTTCGGAAGTTTCGAGCAGGGCTTTTCCACGGGCCTTCTGCTTGCCAAAACGCGCTACGCAATTCGCTTCATTCCCCAAAAGTTCCTCGATTTCCCAGAAATGTAAATTCTGGCACCGGCATGTAAATTCCCGCGCACACCGCGCCTTCAGACATTGCCTACGATAGTAAGCTAGTAGGTTCGATGGCAAGCCCCGCAACCACCCGAGTCGATTGGAAGCTCATCTGGGCGCAACGCGGTTTCCGCTATTTTTTCGTGGCTATGTTTGTGTCGCTGTTCGGCAGCGGCATGAACTTCGTGGGTGTGAGCTGGTACATCCTCGCGGCCACGCATTCCACCGTAAAGGTGAGCCTGCAAGTCATCGTCGTAACGCTACCCGGATTGCTCGTGCCGTTTCTGGGGGGCGTGCTAATTGACCGGCTGGATCGCCGTTATCTCGGCGTGATGCTCGACCTGGCGCGCGGAGTTGCTGTGCTCGCCACGGCATACATCGCGTCGCGAGGGCATCTGGAGCTTTGGCATCTGTACGCTATGACGCTCATTACCGGCATGGGTTCGGCGATGTACTGGGCGACGGTGAATGCCCTGGTGCAAGAAGTCATTCCGAAAAGCCAGTTCACCGGCGCAAACGCCGCTGTGCTGGTGGGCGTGCAGAGCGGAATGCTGGTGGCCGGATCGTTTGTTGGTTTTCTTTACGACAGCGTCGGAATCGGCGGCATTTTGGCGATTGATGGCGTGACGTACTTCGTGTCTGCGTTTTGCCTTTTTCAAGTTCGGCGCGGTTACATGTCTCCACGCGAGCACCTTCGCTATCCCCGCGAGTATTCGGAGAATACGGAGGCCACGGCCGAGGCGCTGGAAAGCGGAGAAAATCCAGAAGTCGCGGAGGCCGGTCTGTCTCTCGCCATGTACGCCGATCTCAAGGAAGGGTTCGCCTACTTGAAACAGCAGCCGTTGGTGCGGGCCTTGGGAATCACGCACGCAACAGTGATGGCCGGTGTCGTCAGCGCCAACGTTGTGCTCGTTGCCTTGGCGAACGACATTTTGCGCGCGGGGGCTCGAGGTCTGGGCTTTCTGGAAGCTGGATGGGCCACAGGTGCGATCCTCGGTGGATTCATCACCAGCCAACTTCCGGGGCATCTTCGGATGGGGCTGTATGTTGCAGCGGTCGCGGTTCTCTCCGCAGGACACATGGGCACTCCATTCGTAGCTTTTCTGGTTGGGGCTGTGCTGCTGCAATTCATTTTTGGATTTTGTCGCGCGACGGGTGGCATCGTGGGGCAGTCCTCGCTGATGAGCATCGTGCCGCGGCATTTCATGGGGCGGACGCAATCGGCGATGGCCATTCTCGGCACCGTCATTCAGTTGATCATGAGTTTCGCGCTCGGAATCGTTGCCGAACGAGCGGGGATCATTGCAGGATACGCGCTGCTGGCGCTGCTCTACGCGGCCGCTACGTTGTTTGCTATGCGCGCGCGGCAGCTGCAGTCCGGCGTGAATCCGATCGAAGAGCTGAAACCGCGCCCGGCCTCAACGATTCGCGGCTAACGCGCAGCTTAGGGCTTCGCGTTAGGGGAAAAGAAGCCGATGGGAAGATCGCGCGCGGTGCGCAAACCTGCAGGAGCGTTCAGAATTACAGGTATGGAATTAACGACTACCGAAGCGGTGGCGATATCGCCGTGCGAGCCGCCGGGAATCACCAGGCTGATGTTCGGATGCCCTCGCAATTCGATGGTGTCGGACGGGTCTTTTGCTCCGACGTACATCTGCAATTCGAGATAAACCAATTCTTTCCCCGCTCCGAATCCGCGAGCGATTTGGTGCACGCCCGCGGCCTGCCCTGCTTCCACGGTGAGAAATTCCGTTTGCACGCGTTCGCGAGCGAGTACCGGCTCGATAGTTTCGGCGATCTCGTCAACGGGAAGATTCAAACTGTCCGCAACCATGGCCACGGATTCCGGCAAACCGACGTGCTTGATGACACCGAAGGCGACTTGCCCGCGAAACTCGTCGACGCTCATGCCGGCGCCGATTTTCTTTTGCAGCGGCAAGCGCCGCCTGGAGGCGTCGACAATGCGCAGCGCCTTGGCGTGTTCGATGCGCTGCGACACGGCGGCAAGGGTCACGACTAATTTGTCCATCACGAACCCCGGATTCACTCCGGTGCCCACCAGCGCGACGCCCCAGTCTTTGGCCTCGGCATCGAGCTTCGCCGCCAGGTCCGGGTGCGTGCGGTAGGGATAGGAAAGCTCCTCGCAAGTAGAAACCACGCAAGATTCTGCTTTGAGGCAGGCCAGCAGCTGGTCCAACACTTTTACGAGTGACGATGAAGTGGAGTGAATGACTACGTCGGCGGCTTGTTCCAGAACATCGCTGGCGTCCGCGGAAATCTTTACGCCCCAGGGAGCGTCATTGGCGCCAACGACTTCACCCAAATCGCGGCCAACTTTTGCAGGGTCCGTATCGATTGCGCCGCAAATCTCGATAGCCTGCTTTTCGCGCATCAGGCGCGCGATGGAGGCACCAATCGGACCGACACCATATTGAATGGCGCGAATCTTCTTCTTCACAGGTTTCTCCGTCTTGCAGTTGCAGCAGGTTTGACAGCGCGCCTTTTGGCGGCAAAATAAACCCTAACGATAGAGGAATTCCCGCTCGCAGGCAACGCAAAAGGCCGCCGCGGACATCGGATGGACCAGAGTGGGGCGTAACCGAAATAATGAAATGGCCTATCGCGTTTGTGTTGCTGTTCTCCATTCCAACGGCTGACGTCGCCGCGCAAGAAGTGACCGCGTCTGCGTTGGCGTCTGCGTCTTCGCTCAGTTCCGCGTTTCCGGAGCCGCAACCGCGGCCTCGACCCCAAACGATTAACGACGATGACGTGCGGGGCACCTGGGAGTTGGGGCTCGGATATACTTTTGTGCGGTTCCGGTCGTCGCTATTCAGCGCCTCGATGAACGGACTTGACACGACGGTCAGTTACTACCTGCGCGACCATCTCGCACTGGAGGGCAACGTGACGGCGGCATTCTCTGAGGATGCTAGGTACCTTTTCTATGGCGGTGGAGTGAAGGTGAGCAAAGGCAATCCCAAACTACAGCCTTTTGCACACGCCCTCGTCGGCGGTGCCCACATTTTTCCGCGCGCGGCGTTTGGCAACAATGGATTTGCGGTTCGACTCGGGGGAGGAGCGGAGACAAGGTTGCAACAGCAGCTTTGGCTGCGGATCGAAGCTGACTATGTGCGTTCGCAACTCTATTCGTCGGGACAAAACAATTTCCAAGCCGTGGCCTCGATAATTTACCGGTTTTAGTATCGAGCCGGTTTTGCGGCGTAATACGATGTTGCCGCTAGCCAAAAAAATCGAGACCGTTGGCGACGTCTGATCGCCGTTGTCCACGCATGGTAAGGTCTGAGTCTTGGGCTCTTGTTCGGCTCTGACCAAGTTGGTTCCCAGGCGTCGCTATATTAGAATGGGACAGTCCAGTTCAGTTCCCCGGTAGCTCAATGGTAGAGCATTCGGCTGTTAACCGAAGGGTTGCTAGTTCGAATCTAGCCCGGGGAGCCAAATCCTTGAGTCGCGGTCCGCACTGCACCTAAGCCAGCAATTTCGCGAGCGGCTCCCAATAGTGCGCTTTCCATCCCGAAGCCAAGGATTCTGCGTCACCTTTAGGAAAGCCCGTATGGTCGAATACGATCTTGGTCCCGGAGCCTTGCTCTACCAGATCGAACTTCGCAATCGAATAGACGCCGGGAGGCCAGCTGCCCGTTCGCCAGGCCTGCACGATTCGCTCGTTGGGCACAAGTTCGATGTGTCGTCCGGTGATGTAACCGCCGAAAAGTGCGAACGATCCTCCCACTTCACGACTGATCTCCGCGGGCTTGTCTCCCAGGTGCATGGCCTGCATGACTCCACTCAACTGTATGACCTTGTCGAACTGTTTCGCGTCGGTGAGCGCTTCATAGACGCGCTTCCGGCTAGCTTTGAAAACGGGCTCCTGGTGAATGGCTTCCGCGGTACGAGAAATCTCGTCGTCTGCTGCCGACCAAGCCTTAGGTGAGCCCAGGGCCAGGCCACCGAATGCGATCGCAACACCGACGATCGCTTGCCGCCGCGTAGGCCCATTGGCCGGTGCTGCCAAATTATTTCTATTGCTCATCATCTTCCTCCCGATCTCTTGCTTTCCACTACGCCCGCAGAAGAACACCCCTCGAAAATATGTTCAAGATAATGTTTCACTAGGAATGATTGGATAAGAGCGAAGGCTCCGTTCGTAGCCGAGTATGCTTCTGTTTGGAGAACCGAAGCTATCGGTAGGAAGGAGCCTTCGATGATGATTATTGGATGTGATTATCACCCCAGTTGGCAACAGACTTGTTGGCTGGACACAGCGACTGGGGAGACGGGGGAGTTGAAGTTGGAGCATGCCTCGGGAGAAGCGGAGAAGTTTTACCGCGGGCTGTCCGGGCATGTGTTGATTGGGATGGAGTCGCGTCGAGGGAAATATTCACGCTCATCGAACAAGATCGCCGCAAGATCGGGGAACTTGGCCGGCCGGCTGCACCAGTTCTGCGCGTTTCACCAGCACCTTGGTGCAAGCCGAATCATCGCGATCCCGGCGACAGCACTCGGTGAAGCTCGGCATCGTTCGTGAAGCGACCGGCAAGCAGCAACTTCGTCTCTTTACGTATCATTGGTACCTGAAGATTCTCAACCGGGACACTAACTGTCGAGAAACAGGTCATTGACGGGTAGGAAGGGATAAGGATTTACCTCTTCGTGGAAGGAAATCGGGACTATTCGCATAATTTAGCTACGGGCGTCTCCATCCGAAATCAATCTAACAGCCTTAATATGAATAGGTTAACCTGTGGTATGCTATACGAAAATCTCACACCCTCCTGGTAACGCAGTTGCACCTCACGTTCAGCCGATCTACGGTTCCAATTTAGGGTAAATAGGGTGTCGCGCGCCGATTGGCCATTCATGAGCCCCGAAATCAATCAAGTGTTGGACTTACCGGCTACGGCTGGCTTTGTCTTCGGCCAAGGTTCCGCTATGCAAACCTTGAACACGATGGTGGCCGACATCGCGCGTACGGACATCGCCGTTCTCTTGATTGGAGAGAGTGGGACCGGTAAGGAAGTCTACGCGAGACTGATCCATCGCCTCTCGGGGCTGAACGAGGCACCATTACAAAAAATTAGCTGCGCAACACTCGATCCCGGTCACCTTCTTGGGCAGGTGCGGGATTGCTTGCGAGCTGTGGCAGAGGGCCACAGTCCGGGCTCCCTGTTTCTAGACGGAGTGGAGGAGCTGGATTTGGCCTGCCAGCGTGTGCTTCTTTCGCTGTTGCCGGACGGCGAGCCGAACGGTAAGACCGGAAAAATGACTGCGCGCCTGATCTCCTCCACTAGCCGCAACCTGGAAAAAGAGACCGAAGCGGAGCACTTTCGCCGGGAGCTGTATTTCCGGATCAACGGGGCGTGCCTCCGCTTGCCGCCGCTGCGTGATCGCAAGGAGGACATTCCGGCACTTTTGGAATACTTTCTAGCCAGACATGCCGGTGAGTTGAAGAAGGTGCCTCCCGTTTTGAACAACGAAATGATGGAACTTCTCGCCTCTTATAGCTGGCCGGGGAATATTCGCGAATTGGAGAATGTGGCAAAGAAGATTGTGGCTGTCGGGGATACCCATTTGGCGCTCGATGATCTGCGAGCCGGGCGGCTGGAGCTCCCGCCGGTTGATGGCGGACCGCAGGTTACGTCACTCAAGCTGGCTTCCCGCGCTGCGTCGCGGCGAACGGAACGTGAGCTGATTCTAAAGGCGCTCGAGCGCACGCACTGGAACCGAAAGCGCGCCGCCCAAGAACTACAGATCAGCTATAAGGCTCTGTTATACAAAATTAAGCAAAATGGCACATGGATATCCGGATCTGAGAAGTAGGAGGAGGATGTAATGAATCTTTCGACCGGCCTGGTTATGGCAACTTGGCTGGCTTTTGCCTTCGGGCAGGGGCAGGAAGTGCAGAAATCGGTTGCAACAGGAACGTCAGGTCACATCGAGTCGAGTGCCAAGTCCGCGACGACACCGCAGGGGACGTTCAATGATGCGGAGTACAAGATTGGCCCGCAAGACGTTCTGCGCATTGATGTTTGGAAAGAGGCAGAGGTTTCGCGGGCAGTTCCTGTCCGACCGGATGGAAAAATTTCTTTGCCGTTGTTGAACGATGTGCAGGCCGCTGGTCTGACGCCCATGAAACTGGCCGCGGTCATCGCGGATGGTTTGACAAAATATATTAATAATCCACAGGTTACCGTAACTGTATCGGAAATTAATAGTCGGCGGATTTACGTGACGGGAGAGGTCTCGCGCGCTGGCGCCTTTCCGTTGCTGCCCGACATGACCGTTTTACAAGCGCTTTCGAGCTCCGGTGGGTTCACACAATTTGCCAAGCTCAAGAACATCTACGTCTTGCGGACCGAAGATGGCAAACAGGTGAAACTCCCCTTCAACTACAAAGACGCAGTCCACGGCAAGACGCCTGAACAAAATGTTTTGCTGCAACCGGGCGACGTAATTGTAGTTCCTTAGAGAAATGAACATGAAACGACACATAAGATTTCTAGTAGGATCGGCGACCATGGCGGTTCTGTTTCTCGGCGCCACTGCGATCTCGGCGCAGGAGGATAATTCTACACCACGGCCTGCGGCACGCGAGTATCCACCCCTCATAGGAGATTTAGGCGATCAGGAGTCCACAACCGACCTGAATCCAGACATCCGTCCGCTGACTGGGGTGCAGAATCCTACGCTGGGCACGCCAGGAATTCGTCACAGTTACTGGGTGCCAGGCTTCCAGTACGGAAACACCGTCCAATCAAGTGCGCTGAACCAAGCAACGTCTTCGGGCTGGAATACGACCAGCTTTGTGGTCGGAAACCTGAGTCTCCTTGATGTCTGGGGCCGCGCGCAGTTGGCAGTAAACTATTCGGGGGGTGGAAGCTTTTCCTCTGACACTGCACAAGGCAATTCTAATTTTCAACAGTTCGGGCTCGTGCAAACGTTCGATTGGGGCAGATGGCAGCTGTCTTTCCTCGACCAGTTTTCGTACCTCCCCGAAACGCAGTTCGGGTTCGGCGTCGGGACAGGTCTGTCCTTTCCAGGTGTAGCCGGTTCTCTCGCCCCTCCTCTACCTGGTTTGCAGAATACTTATATACCCAACCAGAGCATTTTCACGACGTTTGGCCCGCGTTACAGCAATGCCTCTGCAACGCAAGTGGCCTACACAGTCAGCCCTCGAGGGTCAATAACGGCCGCGGGATCGTACGGCATTCTGCGTTTTATTGAAGCGGGAAACATCGAGAGCAATAGTGCAAGCTTTAATGTGGGCTACAACTACAACTTAACAAGAGCGGACACGCTTGGGGTGCAATACCGCTTTAGCAACTATCGCTATATTGGCGACCCCCAGGCGATCAACGATCAAATCGTCCAATTCATGTACGGTCGCAAGATCACTGGAAGGATTGCTCTGCAGCTATTCGGGGGACCCGAAGTGATCACTTTTCGGGTGCCAGTTAACAATTCCTCGAACAGAGTTTCGGGATCCGGAGGCGCCAATCTCACTTACGCGTTGAACCGCGGCAGTTTGGGGCTAACTTATAATCATGGTATTAGTGGCGGGAGTGGGGTTTTCACCGGGGCGAACACAGATCAATTGCAGCTTAGTCTCGGTCGTCAACTGTCCCGGGAATGGGCGACGAGTCTCAACTTTGGCTATACCCGAAACGGGAGCATTGCCGCTACCGCCTCTTCCCAGACGTATAATTCATGGTACATAGGTAGTGCGTTGAGCCGGCCGTTCGGACGAAATGTCAATTTTTCGGTCGCTTACACGGCCCAAATCCAGACGTCGAATCAATCAGTTTGCGCCGCGGGTACTTGCAGCACGAACTTCACATTGCAACAGATTACGCTGGGGCTTCAATGGCATACGCGACCCTACGTACTGCGATAGACCTGATTCGCGAAAATACTGATATGTGAGGGATAAGTGTTTGCTCGAAAAAATTCCGATAAGAGCGCAGCACCATCGTAGGAAATAGAGAGTTTAGCAACCATGTACAAGAGCTTTTTCGGGCTGAAAGAAAACCCGTTCAACGTCAATCCGGATCCGCGCTATCTCTTTCTTACCAAAGAGATTGAAGAAGCGCTGAGCGGGTTGATGTATGGCGTCCAGAACCGCAAAGGCTTCATCACGCTCATCGGTGAAGTCGGTACGGGGAAAACTACGCTCGTAAACCGCCTTATTGACTGGTTGCATCAACGACGGGCAAGGACAGCGTTTCTATTTAATTCCCGGATGAATACGAATCAATTGTTCGATTTCATTCTGGCGGAATTCGGTATTTCTTGCGAGTCTCGGACCAAGAGTCATCAGTTGATGAAACTCAATCAATGGCTTCTCGAGCGTTACCGTGCCGGTGAAACCACCGTGCTGATCGTAGACGAAGCACAGAACCTGACCTACCCCGTGCTCGAGGAGATTCGGTTATTGACCAACCTCGAGACATCGACGGAGAAGCTGTTGCAGATCGTACTTTCTGGACAGCAAGAATTAGAAGAGAAGCTGAAGTTGCCACAACTGAGACAACTCCGCCAGCGCATCATGCTCCGCTGCAAGACGTCACCTCTGACGAAAGAGCAAACCCATGACTACATAATCGAGCGGCTAAGGATCGCGGGAGCCAGCGGCGAACTGATTTTCACTCCGAAAACCGTTGAAACGATCCATTCATATTCATTGGGCATCCCGCGCGTGGTAAATCTGCTTTGCGAACACTCACTCATCAATGCTTACGTCGAACAGCAGCGGTCGATCTCACCGAAAATTGTCGAAAGCGTCGCACATGAATTTCAACTCGACGAGGTCGAGCCAACTGCACCGGCAGGAAGCACTCGTATCGATGCGGAAGTCTATAATTCGGAATCGTTCGTCCAGAATCTTGGAGAAGCGCTGTCCCGATTCCGGATGAGTACCCACGCCAGTGCTTCCACGCGGGAACGGAAATAGCAGTGACGTTTGTCAGCCTCTCCTAGACGCGCCAAGCTAGGCTTACAAGAAACTCGAATCGGATGTTCCGAATGGCGAGTCTCGGCTTCACTAGAAAGGTCCGACAACAGGCTCAGGCTGCCGAGAGCTTCTCCGTTTTCACGACCGAAATCCGGAAGTAATCCGATGTTCCGGGATCTTGCTCTGACTAGTTCTATATAACCGGTGATTCTTTTCGCTCGCTGCGCTGCAGGAACAATAGGACTGGCAACAGAAAAAAGAGGCCCAGCAAAAAAAATACGATCCCACCTTGGTGGTGCAATTTACCCGTCAGAAAACTCGGATCCACATACATGGCTAACATGGTCAATGTCGCAATACGGATCCCGTTCTTTATGATCATCATGAAGAGTCCGCAGGCCACGAACAATGCTTTTTTCCAGATACTCTTCAGGCTGAAATGAGCTACTAACAGTGCCAGGATCAGCAGTGCCATACTCGAACGGATCCCACTGCACTCGCGTGCTACCTCGATGTTTACGCGTGCGAGGTGAAAAACGAATCCTTCGCGAAGAAATGGAACACCCATCAGGTCAAACAGCGCAGCTGTAATCTCCGCGGACCCTTTCTGCAGAACAAGGATGGCACGATTGAGGAGGAACTCCGGCAAAGGTACCGCGAGAAAGAGAAACAGCAGGGGAAATCTGGCATTTTGAAGCGCAGGTCTACCAAAAAAGAGCGCAAAGCCTGAAATCCAAAAAAGGACCAGCGCTAGCAGGTACCCCGTCAGGTTACTGGGTAAAGTCCAGTTCGCGCCAGACCATGTTGTCCAGGCGTAGAAGAAACCGGCGACAAAGAAGAGAAAGACTGCACTGGGGATGTCAGAGGAGAGCTGATAAAACACGTTTTGCCGCTCGAGATAGATTACCCAAGCCGAAATGACGGGAATTAAGAGAATGTGGGAGGCATCGTCGTTCTGCAGGGCGAAATGGATCATCCATCCTAAAGGACGCGCGAACACAGCCAAGGACACCGCGATCCAAAGGCCATACGCCAGCCAACGCCCGGAGGTTCTTTTTTTAGTGCCACTCAGCTCCACCTTCGCCCGCCTTTTCACAGCCTGCGTCATACTACCGCAACAAGAGGAAGCGGCGAAGCACAGGACCTCGGCCTGTTTCGAGGAGCCAAAGGACGAGCGATGAAATCAACATGTAAGCGATAGAAAGGCTCAGCACCAAGCCCATTTTCATGGGCCCTCGCACTAACTGGGGAATTGGCAGACCGAGCCAAGAATTTCTGGCCTAGTCCTATTCGCAATAATCCGGCGTTGATTACTCGATGGGAGTTGCCAGCAGCACAGCGGCGAGTGGGAGGCCAGCGTTGTATTCGCCCCAGTCAGGAACAACGGAGGCAAGCAGATATGTCCTTGTTTTTGTTAAGGTTACGCAGAGAAAAAATTTGGAACTATGTGCTAGCAATGTTCACCAGAGACCGACCTAACCTGCCTTGCGGCAGGCGATTTACGTCCATCGTCGACCCCTAAGTTGTGTTTTGTCATTGGGTTACGCGGGGGGCGACGCCGCGCTCTCAGCGTGGCACCTGTTGTGCAAGGATAGCAGGGTCTGTTGGTAAGGGCCTCAATGTGACTCTGATGGCGGTAGCTTGTCTTGCGAGAGGATCAAAGTGAGTCTGAACTCTGGTTTCGTCGGGTCGGCAGCCGCCTTAGGAGGCCACACTGACCGTCACCCTTGGTACGCGTTGCAAGTGCGCTCTCGCTATGAGCTGGGTGTAGCTCGCCATCTTCGTGGCATGGGATACGAAGAGTTCCTGCCGCTCTATGAATGCCGCAAACGCTGGTCTGATCGAATCAAAGAAGTGCAGGTCCCTCTCTTCCCCGGCTATCTTTTCTGCCGATTTGATCTCCAAGATCGGCTTCCAATTCTCAAGACCCCCGGTGTTATTCAGGTTGTTGGGTACAATCGCCAGCCTATCCCTGTCGACGAGGACGAGATAAAGTCAATTCAGACTGTAGTGACTTCTGGGATTCCAAATCAGCCCTGGCCCTTCTTGAAAGTTGGCGAGAAAGTCCGAATCGAATCAGGTCCTCTCCGTGGCCTCGAAGGGGTATTGGTGGAATTCAAGGGCAATCAACGGCTGATCCTTTCGGTCTCGCTGCTCCAACGCTCCGTTGCTGTTGAAATCGATTCGGCGTTTGTGAGATCCGAGGTCGCTTCGTTGGCGCCACGGTTGGAAAGCGCCTACTTACGACCATCCCCTTTGCCGGTCGGCGGAGATTAGTCCAGCTCGAAGCCCTAGAGGGAGTCCTTGAGTTATCGGGAATGAGTTTTCTCCTTTAGCGCATCTGTTTTCAGGGCTATTACTCTCGAGCTGGATTTTTCAGATGCAAAACAAGCCTCAAGGTATCACTCCTTCGACTAAGGATATTGTTATCTGTTACTTAGAGTGAGTCTCAACGCGCAGCTGTTTGGAATCAGCCAGGGTGCCCATTGGTTCGCGAATTGCACCCGTTCAAGTAGGCAGTCTCTGACGGAACTGCAGAGAACCGAGCTGGTTGCGACTAAATGTCGGGGAGCCCCTGTCACTGTTTGCCAAACCCGGGCCGACGCGGCCGGTTTCACTCTTCTTCGAAGGTCGTAGGGTTGCACCTAGTAACAGAAGTCTGCTTTTGTGGTGAGAGCGCTGAGAACGGCTAAGCACAAGGACCCCGCCCCAATGATGGCAAATGCGAAGACCGCGAGCGGAAAGAACGAACCGTATTCGCGGATCAATGGAAACTCGTTGCGTTCTGTACCCTGGTCTCACCTCAATCCGTCGGACCTCACGCAACGGATTCTGCCCAAGGACGTTTTTCATGGGCTGCTTTGTCTCGAAAGAAAGCGAGCGGAGCGCTCTAAGAAACATCTGTTGCTGATGCTCATTGATGGCAAATGCTCGGCATTCTTGAACGGTGATAGCGCCCCTTTAGAGCGAATTGCTGGTGTTCTCTGCGATACGATTCGTGAGACAGATCTTGCCGGTTGGTTCGAAGCGAACTCTGTCCTCGGCGCTGTGTTCACCCAGTTGGGTGAATCGGAAATTAGTACTGCCGTAAGTGCGATCGAATCAAGGTTGATGGCGAAGCTTCAAAAAGTTCTCAAAGCGAATCAGATTAATCGCCTGCACATATCTTTTCATTCTTTCCCCGATGTTTGGGGGGACGAGGGACACGGACGTTCAGCGACTACGACAATGTACCCCGATTTGTTTGAAGAGGAGAGAAACAAGAGACTGCCTCTTCTGACGAAGCGAGTTATGGATATTGTTGGCAGCACATTGGCGTTAATTCTCCTGGCGCCGGTCTTCCTGCTTCTCGCAATCATCATAAAGATGACCTCCAAAGGCCCCGTCCTTTTCCGTCAACAGCGCGTTGGTCAATTCGGTGCCCGGTTCGAGTTCCTGAAGTTTCGGTCGATGGCCGTCTCAACTGACGCAGGAATCCATAAAGAGTTTGTTCAGAACTTCATTGCAGGTAAGGCACAACCAGCCGCTACTGCAAGAGATCAAAAAGTCGTTTATAAAATTACGAGCGACCCCCGCGTGACTTGGATCGGTCGGTTTATGCGGCGCACCAGTCTCGACGAACTCCCCCAATTCTGGAACGTACTCAACGGAGAAATGTCCCTCGTTGGGCCGCGACCGCCAATCCCATATGAAATCGATGCATATGACATCTGGCATCGCCGACGCTTGCTCGAAGCCAAGCCCGGCATTACAGGCCTTTGGCAAGTTCACGGGCGGAGCCGGACTACATTTGATGAAATGGTCCGTTTGGACCTCCGATATTCAAAAACCTGGTCACCCTTATTAGATCTCAAGATTCTTCTACAAACCCCCCGCGCGGTGATTTCGGGCGACGGCGCTTACTAAGTGGGTGGCACAGATGGAAAAGCTTCATACGCGGTTGGCTGGACCGCTTCGCTTGACGCCGATTCAGTCCTTTTCGCCTTTACTTTCGTGAGTAATTACCTGCTCGCGGCGGCCGCTGTTGCTCTCTTGTCGAAGACTTAAAACCGGAAGGTGCAGAATATGGGTACAACATTAAGTGTCGGCTCTCCCGCGAGCATCCCCCTCATGATGGACTTGGGGAGCAATGTAATAAGAATCGGTGTCCTCGGGTACGGATATTGGGGTCCCAACATCGTCCGTAATTTCCACGGACAGGAGCAATCCCGAGTGGTCAGCGTGTGTGACCAGAGTCCGAAGGCGCTTCAGCGCGTACGGCAGTCCTATCCGGACATGCACGTCACCAATGATTGCAATGAATTGCTCCGCTCAACCGACGTCGATGCTATAGCCGTGGTCACTCCCGTCTGGACGCATTATGAACTTGCGAAGGCTGCTCTTCAAAACGGCAAGCACGTATTCGTCGAGAAGCCTTTCACTTGTACATCGGCACAAGCGGAAGAGCTGATTGAGTTGGCCGATCGCAAGAATCTCAAAATCATGGTAGACCACACCTTTTTGTTCACCGGTGCTGTCAAGCGCATCCGTCAATTCATCGAAGATGGAACGCTAGGCGATCTCTACTACTACGATTCCACACGAGTCAACCTGGGACTGTTGCAACACGATGTTAATGTCATCTGGGATCTGGCCCCGCACGACCTTTCTATCATGAACTATTTGATTAAGGAGAAGCCCGAAGCAGTTGTCGCAACTGGCGAAAGCCATCTGAACCATGTTGCGGACGTGGCATATCTGACCATCTACTACCCCAATAACGTAATTGCGCACATCAACGTGAACTGGCTGTCCCCTGTCAAGATACGAACCACTTTGATCGGTGGCGAAAAAAAGATGTTGGTGTGGAATGACCTTGAGGCAGACGAAAAAATCAAGGTTTACGACAAGGGAGTTGAGATGTCGAACGGAGAAGGAAGATATAAGTTGATGGTCAGCTACCGTTCCGGAGACATGTGGGCGCCGCGGATCGAACAGCTAGAAGCTCTGAGAGTTGAGGCTGCTTACTTTGTCGATTGCATTTTGAATGACAAAACGCCGTTCAACGACGGAGTTGCCGGCCTGCAAGTGGTCAGAACCCTGGAAGCTGCAGACCAATCCCTTCAGCAGAAAGGCAAAATCATTCAGCTATGATGGATCATAATTGCATTGCCCCCGACGTCGAGCTCGGTCAGAACGTCAAGTTGTCGAAGTTCATCAATCTTTATGGTTGCAAAATCGGTGACGACACGAAAATCGGAGCGTTTGTTGAGATTCAAAAGAACGCAACGGTCGGAAAGAACTGCAAGATTTCCAGCCATAGCTTCATTTGCGAGGGCGTCACGATCGAGGACAACGTGTTCATCGGTCACGGCGTAACTTTCATTAACGATCCGTACCCACGCGCAACTACGCCCGAGGGCGGGTTGCAGACCGAACAGGATTGGAAGGTCGAGCGGACCGTAGTGAAGAAAGGCGCTTCGATTGGTTCGGGAGTGACTTTGCTTTGCAATGTCATGATTGGAGAGCAGGCAATCGTCGGCGCCGGAAGCGTCGTAACAAAGGATGTTCCTGCCAATGCCATCGTTGCGGGAAACCCTGCACGAGTTAAGAGATTCGTCGATACCAACGCGACCGTTGCTATGGGGGAGCAAAAGTGAACAGCGTGAATACCAAAGATACGATCCCATTCCTCGACCTTGCTACGATTCACATCGAGCTTGAGGAGGAACTGACCGAAGTTTTCAAGCGTGCGCTACACACTGCCGGCTTCATCGGTGGTCCGGTCGTCGAAGAATTCGAGCGCGCGTTTGCGACGTTCTGTGGTTCGAAATACTGTGTCGGGGTTGGTAGCGGAACTGATGCACTGCGCTTCGCGCTGATCGCTGCAGGGGTGAAATCCGGAGATGTCGTAATTACCGTACCGAATACGTTCATAGCCACCACCGAGGCGATATCACAGGCGGGTGCCGAACTGAGGTTCGTAGATATCGATGAACGCACCTACAACATGGACCCCGCGAAAGTACTTGAATATCTGGAGAACCGCTGCACGGTCGATAACCGGCTCGGGGTTGTCATCGACAACAAGAGCGGTAAACCGGTCACAGCCATTGTTCCCGTCCATCTCTATGGGCAGATGGCGGATATGGATCCGATCCTGGAGATAGCCGAAAAGTACGGACTGATGGTCGTTGAAGATGCCTGCCAAGCTCATGGCGCGCAGTACTTCTCCAAGAAGGAGAACTGCTGGCGAAAGGCAGGTTCAGTCGGCAAAGCAGCTGCATTCAGTTTCTATCCGGGAAAGAATCTTGGAGCGTGTGGTGAGGCTGGAGCGATTACGACTAACGAAGAGCGGCTCGCTCAGAAAGCCCGGATGCTCCGGGATCATGGCCAGTCCAAAAAGTACTATCACGATATGGAGGGTTATAACGGTCGGCTG
>Ga0210399_10001040_pt1 | contig 21765 bp, 16 predicted proteins | sample IncBWC14MmetaG_FD_150865 | JGI IMG/M metagenome (GOLD analysis project Ga0210399, IMG submission 150865) | Forest soil microbial communities from Barre Woods Harvard Forest LTER site, Petersham, Massachusetts, United States - Inc-BW-C-14-M | ecosystem: Environmental > Terrestrial > Soil >... | reverse complement strand
GTGGTCGGTGCTGCGGACACAAGTATGCGTCGCCTACTTCCCGAGTCGAGGTGATGGTTACCGATCTTGTTCCGAGAGTCAAAGGCAATGTTTGAATCAGAACAATCGATGTTGTAGATGCGCGCGACAGAAGGTGATTTTGAGAGCGAAGATCATCGTGGCGACATCAAGGGCTGAAGCCCACAATTGTGAATGACCTCGAGGGTGCGGCTGAAGCCGCGCCCTTTCAAGGCCAATCATTAGGCAAGGTAAAAATCTTCGATATTCAAGGTTGAGACTTTCTATACCCTTGCGTGTTGCGCGTACGGATTGACTTCCTTCTAAGCCCTTGCGTGTTGCGCGTACGGATTGACTTCCTTCTAAGCCCTTGCGTGCTTGCGCGTGCGGCTTGCTTTCCTTGCAGCACTCCGGCGCAAAGAAGATCCTCGATTGCGAGCGGCGGTTCGAGCCTGTTTGGAAAGCGATGCCGAAGAAGCGGCCGAGCGTCCCTTTTTCTTTAGAGCATTGGAGCTGGCTCTGGATCGCGTGGCGGAGGGTCTCCGCCGGGAGTGGCTTTGCCCTTTGCGGTAATCGCTCTCGGCCTTCTGCCTGGTGCTGGCGGACGTTTTACCTGCGCGCGGCGGGGACAACTTGACGCCCGAGCGGCGAGCCTTCGAGAGTCCGATAGCGATTGCCTGTTTCGTAGAGGCTGCGCCATGTTTGCCTTCGCGGATGTGATGCATCTCCTCACGTACGAATTCACCCGCTTGAGTGCTGGGGGACTTGCCTTCACGCGCGTCGTCGCGCGCACGCTCGATGGTTACTCGTTCCGGCATAAAACCTCCTTTGTCGAGAGAGTAGTATCTAGTGCGGCGCAGCGGGCATCCGCGATTGCCTTTACGAGGGAAAAACATTTTCTGTAGAGCGGCACTCTGGCAATTTACCGTGAAGACAACCGGTCAATTGGCCAACAGATTCACTTCATCTAACCAGACGCTGAAAGGTTGTTGCTTATAGTTGCCGTCCATCTGGAAGGCAATGTCAATTTCCTCCTGATACCAGTTGGGTTGAGCGGTGAAGTAGGTATCGACGTTATAAGTTTGGTCGGCAACGTTCAGGGTGATGTAATGCACCTGGTTTCCGACACGCTCGAGCGTCCAGATGAGGTGGACCCATGTATTCGAAGGAAAGTGATTGCAAGGTACCGGAATGGGGACCCACACTTCGTGCAGCGGGTCCCATACGTTCCAGTGATGGGTCTGATTGAAATCGCATTGTGAACCCCACGTCCAACGCGTGCCGCCGAACGCCTGATTGACGTCGAATTCAAGAGACTGCGGTGCGTCGCCTTGATCAACGTAAAACCATAGGTCGTAAGTGAAATGGCTGACGCTGTTGCCTCCGCCGAGAGGGATCCAATAGAGTTCGTTCGAATAAGGGTGGTTCCCGGCAATGCTGAACTTGGCGGCCGATCCGTCCAGAGAAGGCGATGACTGATGCAGAGTGAGAGTCGAGGTGGCCGTGCCGAGACCAGCGGCGCAGGTTGAGTTGGAAATCGTGGCCGAGCACGAGACCCAACTGTTTTGATCCTGAATGTTCAAGGCGCCTGGTTCTTGTCCGATTACGTTGAGCTGAATCGAAGAGGTAGCGATGTAGCCGGCGGTGTCTTCTGCGACGACCTCCACCGTGTGCTGACCGTTGGCCATCCAGAGCAACTGGTTGACGGCGGTATTGGGAGTGTATAGAACTGCCTGGCCATCGACGTACACACGAACTGTGTAAATGGGATCCGGCGGGGTTGCCGTGGCCACAAGTGGGACTGGTGAATTGACACTCGCTCCAGTATTTGGACTCGATATGGTCAGCGGGAAGCCGCAGAGAGCTGGGGACGGCGGTTCGGGCGCAGGGGGAACAACGGAAAGATCCGCTGGCGGGGTGGGCGTGACAGCACAATTAGCAACGTTGCTGGGCAGTCCCTGACATCCAGCAAACCCCAACAGCAATCCAGCCAGAGTGACGATCACTACGATCAAGGCGACGTGTTGGGCGCCGAATCGGCGTAACATACTTCGCATTTCCCCCTCGATGCCTGCCGGCTTCATTAATTCGAGACCAGCACCTGCGAGCGGTCAGAAATGCGGTCACAACTGTTCTGGGCCAGATGTTTAGTTCGCTGTTAACTGCACCTTGTCGAGCCATACGTTATAGGGCTCCTGTTTGTAGTTTCCGTCCATTTGAAAAGCTACGTCGATTTCTTCCAATGTCCAGTCCGGTTGGTTGGGATAGTAAGTATCCACGTTATAGGTCTGATCGCCCACCGTGAGGCTGATGTAATGCACCTGATTGCCGACCCGCTCAACGTTCCACACGAGATGAATCCAAGTATTTGCTGGGAAGGGCTTACAGTCATAGATTGTGGGCTGCCAGCCAGTGAGGTCGTTCCAGATATCCCATTTGCCGGAGCCGTTGAAGTTGCACTCCGATCCCCAGACCCAGCGATTGCCGCCAAATGTCTGGTTGATATCGAATTCCAGAGCTTGCGACGCGTTGGGATTGTCGATGTAGAAGTAGAGATCGTACGTGAAGTGGCTTACGTTGTTGCCGCCTGCGATCGCGTTGAAGTAGAGCATATTCGAGTATGCAGTCGGGCCTCCCATGCTGAATTTGGCGGATTGGCCGTCCATCGCGGGAGTGGATTGATTCTGCGTCAGCGTTGACTGCGCAGTACCCAACCCTGCCGCGCAGATTTGCCCGTCGCGTCCGGACCCGGCAGGAAAGAGAGCGGAACATGATTGCCATCCGGGCATGCTTTGAATGTTGCTGATTGTGGTTTGCGATGGGGAGGTCACGGTGATGTTCAGAATGGTGGCAGAGATGTAGCCTTGATTGTCTTCGGCCATGACCTCGAGTTTGTGCTGACCCGGAGCGATGAAGAGTTGGGTATTAATCGAATTTGTGAATGTGAAGTAGACGGCAAGTTGGTCGACGTAGACGCGCATAAAAAAGACGGGATTCTGGGGAGTCGCCGATGCGACCACCGTCACGGGCGACGTCACTGTGGCGCCGTCCATGGGACTTGAGACGGAAAGCGGGAAATCGTTCGACCCAGGTGGTGGGGGCACTTGCGCGGGAGGAGCCGGAAGCGGACTCGAGGAGGGAGACCAAGTGATAGGGACTGGCGGGGTGGAGGGATAACCTGGCTGCGATGGGGCCGGAGAGGTATCTTTCCTGGTAGTACCGCAAGATGACGCTGCTGAAATCAGGATACCAAGACAAATCAAAGCGGGCAGCAGGGAAATTGTCACACTAGCGTCTGAGTGGCCCTTGAAAACACGCGTCATTCGGTCACACCTCTCGTGCGTCATTTAAAAGTCGGACGGGTAACAGCAAGCGGAGAGAACCGGCGACCTGCGGCCGGTATGGGTCACTAACTGTGGATCCATTTAGCCAAATCTAGGAAATACCGAACATACGGCACCCACCGTAAAAAGAGAGGCTGCAAACCCCGATTTCCCATCGAATCGGCCTGAGAAACGAGCCATCTTTGGGATGATCTGAAAGCTGAACTGGTTGGAAGCAGAAGTGATAAACTACCCCTGACCAAGCCCATTCACGCACTCACGGAGAGGTGGCAGAGTGGCCGAATGCGGCGGTTTGCTAAACCGTTGTACGGGCTAACACCTGTACCGAGGGTTCGAATCCCTCCCTCTCCGCCACGCAGTCTGAACTGCAGAGAATTCCCACCCTTCTTTTGGGCCAAATGCGCGAATTCTGCCGATTTTTTCGCGATTCGTGCCGGCTGAACCAGACCGCAGAGAATGGACTTCTGGGAGCTACGGCTGGTTCCATCCGGCCATTTTCTCTGAAGCCGCCATGAGTAGTCCGACTTGCAACAGGTTTCGAAGCAAACACCTGGCGATCACAATCCGATTCAATTGGGAAGGCGACTTGACTTTCTCGGCGGGTGTTCTCTGGGAGCAGACGCTGAAACCGCCGGCGGTTCGGCAACTGGCCAGGTATGGTCCATGGGGGCGTTTCTCGTCGCTAGCCGTAACCTCGCAACAGCAAGAGTGAGTCACGATGATCAGTCGCTCATGGCTGAAGCCGTGGCAAGGCGCTGCGACTTGACATCCCGCTACGCTCATCGACGCCCGGTTCTTGAAGGATTAGTTGGGTACAGTCGTATAATCTTAGACCCAAGAAGCTAATGCGGGGGCGCGGATATGCAGTCCAGCCGAGGACCCGGTCGATATTTAGAACGCGCAATCGCAAAGGTTCGAAATGGACTTCTGATGACTGCGGTTGCCTTGTCGTATGTGTCGGCCGAAGGGCAAGGCAATCCTCAGACGCTACAGTCGCGGGGCATCTCTACGCTTGACAGTGTTATCGAGCAAGTGCGGCGTAATGGTGTGGATGCATCGGCGCTCAGTGCGTACGATGCGGCGGCTAGGGACTTGGAACTGAGTTACCGGGGCTTCGTAGCCGCGTCCAGTTTTACGCAAGCAGAATTGAGTCTGATCAAGCTGGCGGACTGTGAACGGCAACAGGCCCTGTTTGTCCGAATGACTCCCAGTACGCTCCGGCAGGGCGAGACCCAGGGCGCTGCCGACACACTGGCGGGCAGGGCGCGTGATCACTACAAGCAAGGCGCGGAACTCGCGCGCAAAACCGGTACGAGTGCGCACCTGGTGAAGGCTTTGACGGGTCTGGCCCTGGTGGAAGAGACGCAGTACCACGACTTCGGAGCGGCGAGTACTGCTGTGACCGAGGCGGTGCGAGCCGCTGCTTCGTGCAGCGACGCGCAGGATTGCAGGCAAGATGCGTTGGAAGCCAAAGTCGCGCTGGAGACTGCACGCGGGGAACTGGTATCGGCTGCGAGCCATGTCAACGGTCTGCTGACGATGTTGAAGCGCAACCCGTCGGCGCCCGCCTACATGCAATACCGTGCTTATACCGATCGGGCGAGCATCTACTACGGCATGACGGACGGCTGCACCGACAGTTTCCAACAGGCAACGGACGATTGCTATCGACTTTTCGACCTCAGTAAGGCGGACTGGGCGAAGGCGCAAGCGATCGCTGCGCGAGCGAGCTACGACTATTTCGTCAGGACGGCGCAACAGGAAATCGGAGACATAGATGTGCTTCGCCAGCTGACCGAACGGTACAACAACCACAGCAACATTCCAGCCGGTATGTTTGATCCCAAGGTGGCGAAAGATGTACTTGCTACGGACATTCCGCCTTTGGGTCAGCTGCCCCGGCAGCAGGCAGAAGCCATACAGGCTCTGGCCGAATCTGCAGGTCCGTCATTGCCTGGCCCGCTGGCTACTTATATCCAGGCTGAAGTGGACGATATGCAAGGGAGAACGGATGCCGCGCTCAACGAGTATGTTCGTGCCATCCGAAGTGTGGACGAGGAGCGACAGAAGCTGGGAGAAGACTCGGCCCGGAGTTCCTTCCTTGACGACAAAACCGGCTACTATGACCGGCCGATCACGATGTTGCTGCTGCATAAACGGTACGCCGAAGCGTTCGAGCTGATTGAGGGCACGAGAGCCCGCGTCACGGCGGATTTGCTTCGGACCAAGTCTTTGGGGCTGGCCAGACCGGTAGACCGGAAGCTGTTCGCGACGCTCGCGCTGAAAAGGGCGAATATCGCGGCGTTGCAGAGCAGATTCTTCCTTAGCATTTACGACTCCAACACCAACGAGGAAGGCAGTGCGGACAATATTGCGGAAGCACAAACGCGGTTGACGGAGTTGGAAGACGAATATCAAGAGCTACTTGTTCGGGTGGCGCGCGAGGCTCCGCTTGCGCAGAATGTAGCGACATCCAAGGCCCCTTCGCTGCAATCGGTACAAGATGCATTGCGGGAAGATAGGGCAGACATGGTGTATTACTACCTGCGGGATACAGCTGTGATCCTGCTGCACATCGGGCCGGACTCGGTTCACGTACGAAATGTTTTTCTGCCTCGATTTGCGTTACGGGAAAAGGTCACGCAACTGCTCGATTCGATGCAAAAGCGGGGTATGCCTTTTCGAGCCGATTTATCGAAACAGCTGTTCCTGTTTCTCATTCAGCCGACCTTGGAGTGGGTGCACTCGGACCATCTGATTCTGATCCCGCAAGGCGAGCTGGAAGGCTTGCCCTTTCAGGCCCTGCAAGACCCGTCAGACGGAACCTTCGCGGGCGAACGCTTCCAGATCAGTTATGCGCCGAGCGCCGCGATCTTGCTGCAATTGAAGAAGCAGCGGAACCTGGCTGGCGGCTCACTGCTGGCGGCAGCGAACCCTTCGCTGCCGACGGCACGAGAAGAAGTAAGCAGCATTGCCAGCCTCTATCCGGGCCATCAAAAAGTGTGGATCGATAAACTGATCCGGAAAAGCGAATTTGAGCGTTGGGTTGGTTCCTACGACATTGTTCACCTCGCGGTGCATGGTGAATTCAAGGGCGAACCGCTGCTCTCGCATGTGAATCTTGCAGGCGACGGGAACGAGGATGGAAATCTGAATGCGGCGGAGATGTTCGGGCTATCACTGGAGCACACGCGGTTGATTGCGCTAAGCGCTTGCGAGACGGGCCGTGTGCGGGCCACTCGAAGCAACGAGATTCAAGGCATTCCGCAAGCACTCCTGTTTGCCGGTGCGCAAAGCCTGCTGGTCTCAGCATGGAAGGTGGAGGATAGGTCCACCACTAGGTGGATGCAGATATTTTATCGCGAAGCACAAACCAAAAGCCCGGCCGAGGCAGCGCGGGAGGCGATCCGCGAACTGCAGCGCGATCCGGCTTACAACCATCCTCATTACTGGGCCCCGTTCCTTTTAATCGCGAGGTGACGAGACCATGTGGAGCGCTCTGCTCGAGAAGTCTAAGGGAATTGCGACGAGCTGGTCTGCTTTCGCGGCGCTTGGGTCTTTCGCTCTGTATTTCCTAGGCTATCTCGTGCTGCGCTTTCAGCTTTCGACGTGGGGAGTTGCGACAGATCTCGCCATCCTCGATGAGCGCTACTTATTCGCAGGGGCACGCTTCTTGGTTTATCTGATAAGCACGGCGGTGAGTGTTTTACTTCTGGCGTCTCCTTTGATGCTCATCTGGTGGCTGTTGAACCGGTGGTCTCGCTTTCGGCAGCGGCGTGAAACGTGGGATTATGCATTGGTCGGTGTGGTCTTTTCGGTCCTGTTCATCCAACTCGTGGAAAAGAAGTGTTTCCAGTTCATGAACAGCATACTGTTACAGCCGCAGCTCGATGGCGAGCGTTGGCTGCAAGCGGTGCTGCTCGATACAACATCATATTATGAGGCGCAATTTTTCGTCGCGCTGGTCGCGGGCGTTGCTGCAACGGCATGGCTGCTGTTCCAAAGCCAACGGCAGAAGAGCCGAAGGCCGGTTCTCGAAGCGCTGCTGCTCTTTCTTTTTATCGTGGAATTCTTCCTGCTGCCCGTCAACTACGGCGTGATTGTTTCCACGAGAGAATTGCCCAAGGTGACGAATTTTGCGCCCGCTGAAGCATGGCTGGTCTGGGAAGGTAAGGACAAGACGACATTTCTGGTTGTGAACAACGACCGGAAACTTGTGGCCCTTCCGAATGCAGATGTAAAGAGACTGGAGATCACCGGCGTCGAGAATGTATTCCAGCGGTTGTTTCCCCCATATGTGCCCGGGCGGGGGTCATCCCAATGAACAGAGCGATTTTCGTTAGCCTTTGGCTTCTCGTTGCCATAGCCTTCGTGGTCGCTCAGTCACAAAAAGCCCAGCCGCAAAAGAAGACGGAATCCTTCTGGGCGCAAGTGCTTCGCACCTTGGGCGTATCGACAACCCCTGCCTCGTTACGCAGTGACGATCAGGTGACGAGTGGCGATATCTGGTGGATGACAGCGTCGGAGAAGGCAGTTCCTCTGCGACTCACACGTGGCGGTGGATACTCCTCTCCAGTTTTCGATGCTCCAGGACAGAATGTTCTGGCGCTCAGGAACGGTGATCTCTACCGGGTGAGCTTGAGTGGCGATCCGCCAGTGAAACTGCATACCGTCGCCGGTGTGACAAAACTGGTTGGGCTTAGCCGTGACGATCCCGATCAGATGCTGGTCGTCGGAGAGGATATTCAGCAACACCTTCCTTTCGCGGCCCTCCTTTCCATCCAGTCGGGGCGGCTCGTTGTCATACCTCACAACCCCGATTCGAGCGAGGACCAAGTTATGCTTGCTCACCTCTCCGGGTGGGAACGGATCTACGGCGACACTCAGCTATACACGGAAAAGAACGAGAAGGTGGCGCCCGGGGGGATGACCATCCAATTTACTGATGTCTATTTGAAGCGCGCGGGCGACGCACCGATCAATCTTACCCACGGGAACCGAGTTTCCAGCAGCCAGCCGTCGCTTTCAGAGGATGGGAAGAAAGTGGTGTTTATCCGCGGGGAGTGATAAGAGATTAAATGCCCATGCCGCTAGTTACCAGCCAGTTTTCTGGTAATTATCGGCAACCCGGAAACTGTGAACTCTTCCGGCTGTTGGTTAGGAAATCACGGGCACGAAATATCCATAATCGCCAAAAATCCTTCCCTATGGGAATCCTCCGCCGGAGAAAAGTTCGATCTCGTGACTGCCCGCTAAGCGCGCAGTCACTGAGAACCAATCTGCCCCTCGTGGAGGGCTTGGAAAGGTGACCACTCTCAGCCACACTATCACCCGGGGTCTCCGTTCGAACCCATGCGCAAAACCGCACTAGTTAGCATGACTGCGCGGACAGGGCGCAGTCGCGGAGAATGCTTTGACCAGCAGTCCCCCCGTAACCTACGCACACGTCGAGTCTTACGTCTCAGCGAGTTGTACCGACGGTTCGAATGTCTCTCCCTCCGCCATGCAGTCTATACCGCAGAGAATTCCCACCCCTATTTCGTCGGAAATGCTCGAATTTTGCCCATTTTTATCGATTTCAGACAAATGAACCGGACGGGAGAGAACGGACTTCTCGACCACGATGCACGCAATTGGCCCGAGTTTTCTCTGTTGAGGCAATCGACAGTCCGACTTCATCCGACGAGCTCTGGTGAACATCAAGCGACTGCAAACCGAATGATCGGTGAATGCGGATTTGACTTTGAGTGTTAACGAGCCCCCGCTTAAGACAACATTTCCGGTATGGCCATCGTGATCACGATCCTAAACGGCGAGTCTCCGAAGCCGGCTTCGGGCCGGTCTGATTCTTCGTGGTTTAACTTCCAGATGGCCAGTCGCACCGGCTTGCTCGTGTCGTTGCTACATGGAGACTTGACATCAGAATTCAAGAGCCTCTCTGATCATCAAAAATGCCTTATTGCCGGCAACGCAATGGCTCATCTCCAGTCGGACCAGTCCACAAAGAAAGCTTGGATAGCCGGATTCCGCGGAATTTGTGGCGGGTCGGGGTAGGAGCTCGTGTTGTTTTCAACACCAATTCATCAAGCAATGTTGAAACTTTTTGATAATGTCCCCTGACGAACTGAATAGAAATGTCCCCATAGACTGAGACCTCCAGCCACAGGAGGTCTCGTTGAAGAGGACGAGCATGAGCAGCCGTGAGCTGGAGCGAGTGGGGGTAATGGGGCGAGTCGACAGTGGGGCACTGAGATTGAAAGATGCAGCTGCCATGCTGGAGTTGAGTTATCGCCAGGCGAAGAGATTGTGGCGGCGCTATCGGCAGGTGGGCGGCAAGGGCCTGCAGCATGGGAACGCGGGCCGGCCCTCCAATCGGAGTAAGCCGCTGAAACTACGGCGACAGGTGCTGAATTTAATCAAGAAAAAATATTCCGGCTCGGAAGAGGAACGATTCGGGCCGACGCTGGCGTCGGAGCACTTGGCGGAAGAAGACGGGATTGCAATTGATCACGAAACCTTGCGCTGTTGGATGTTGGCGGAAGGATTGTGGAGCCAGCAACGGAGGCGAAAGAAACACTGCCGACGAAGAGAGCGCCAATCGCACTTTGGCGAACTGGTGCAGCTGGACGGGAGCTTTCACGATTGGCTGGAGCAGCGTGGGCCGCGGGGTTGCTTGATGGACATGGTCGATGATGCCACCGGCAAGGTGCAGGCTCGAATGGGGAAGGAAGAGACGATCTGGGCTGCGGTCGACGTATTGCGGGCGTGGATTCGAAATTACGGGATACCCCGCGCGCTCTATACCGACTGGAAAAACGTGTACAAGCGAAAAGCCACGCCCGCGGAGCAGTTGCGGGGAGAGGTCCCGGTCACGCAGTTTGGAGGCATGTGCCAGAAGCTGGGCATTCGCATCATTGCCGCCAGTTCACCTCAGGCCAAAGGTCGCGTGGAGCGGATTAACGGGGTGCATCAGGATGCCTGATCAAGAAAATGCGACGGAAGGGGATCGGCAGCTATGAAACGGCGAACGCGTATCTGGAAAAAGAATATCTGCCGGAGCACAACCGACGCTTTGCCTACCCGGCGGCAAGTCCGGAGGACTATCACGGACGGAAGCCGACGGTCCGCGAACTGCGGGAGATTTTCCGCTTAGAGACGGAGCGCGCGATCAGCAATGACTGGGTGATCCGCCACAATGGTCGTTCTCTGCAACTGCAGCCTGGGCAGCGGCGCTATGGACCTACGCAAAGCAAGGCCTTGGTTTGCGAATGGGAGGACGGAACGATGCGGGTGTACTACCGCGGGGAGCGGGTAGCCTTTGTCGAGCTGAAGGAGCCCCTACGAAAAACCACCCGGCCCATCCCGCCGCCCGTCAGTCCTATTGTGGTGAGGAAAGCTAAGCCAGACCATCCGTGGCGGCAGAGTTATAAAAGCATGAAGCCACGGGTTCCAAACCCCCCGTGGATCGCAACGCCTCCGGTTGGAATACGCACTTCCGCTTCGCCCTAACTACAGGGCTTCGCTGCAGTGCGCATTCCAACCGGAACACCACAACACAAAAAGGGGACATTTCTAACGAGTCTTGACAGTCAAACAGCCAACCCCTTGCGCTCCCGACGGAATGATGTAAACTTCCCCAATTCAGCTTCCAAGTTGGGGACCGAAAATTCGGGGAGGGAGCAAAACCCATGCCACGCGTATTTCGAATCATTTCCATTTGCTTGTTTTCGTTGCAGTTGAGCCAGACCCTTTGGAGCCAGAAAGATGCGGGCAGCATTGCAGGAACCATCCGAGATGCTTCCGGAGCGGCGGTGCAGCAAGCAAAGGTCACCGTGACCGAGGTGGACAAAGGAACCTCGCTGGGCACGACCACCGGAAGTTCGGGCGAGTATGTGGCTTCCCCGCTTGCCATCGGGCGTTATTCGCTGAAGATAGAAAAAGCCGGCTTCAAGACGGCGGTTACCGAAGCGATCGAGTTGCAGGTGCAGCAGCGCGCGGTGGTCGACATTAGCCTGCAGGTGGGAACAATTTCGGAGCAGGTTACGGTCAGCAATGTTGTCCCTTTGCTCGAAACGGAGACCTCTGAACTCGGCCAGGTTGTGGACAACCACCGAGTGGTTAACCTGCCTCTGAATGGACGGAATTTCGCCCAACTGGCACAACTGAGTGCGGGCGTGGCACCCAGCGAACCGGGAGCGCGCAACTCGGGCAGCTACGGGTTCAGTTCGAACGGAGGCCGGTCGTACCAGAACAATATTCTCTTGGACGGCATCGACAATAATTCCAATCTCACGGATCTGCTGAACAACACGAGCTACGTCATTCAACCCTCCGTGGACGCACTGCAGGAATTCAAGGTGCAGACCAATGCCTACAGCGCAGAGTTCGGGCGTGGAAATGGCGCGATTCTCAACGCCAGCATCAAGTCCGGGACCAACCAGTTTCACGGGGACGTGTACGAGTTCCTGCGCAACGATAAGCTTGATGGTCGGAACTACTTTGACACTCTTCGGCCGGCATACCAGCAGAACCAGTTTGGCGCCACGCTGGGTGGACCGATCATCATTCCTCATCTCTACAACGGAACGAATCGAACCTTCTTTTTCGTCGACTATGAGGGCTTGCGGGTGCGGCAGGGCGAAACTCTGACCGCCACTGTGCCGTCAGTTGCGGAGGTGGGGGGGGATTTCTCTGAAGTGCTTGATCTCTCGCAACCGACCGGCGTACTCGACTGCAACGGGGTCCCGACTTACGCGGGAGAAATCTTCAACAGCCGCCTGGCACAAACCCAAGGTTCTGGTGCGATCTGCGGGGTACCGTTTGGCTATGACGGAAGCGGTAATCCATCTAACGTGATGCCAACATCGGTGATCGACCCTCTGGCGGCGCGACTGGCGGCACTTTTCCCCGCGCCCAATGCGGACGGTTCCCAGGGTTTCAATTTTGTGTCAAATCCGAAGCTGCGGCAGAACCGGAACAATTTTGACGTGCGCGTAGACCAGAATTTTTCGGGAAAGGACACGGCATTCTTCCGCTTCAGTTATGAACATCAGCCCAGCATCATTCCAGCGGTGTTCCAGGCGACCGGAGGCAACGGGGCCGACTTCTCCACCGGTGATGAAGACCAGTCCTATCGCAGCGTAGCGCTGAGCGAAACCCACCTCTTCAACTCAAAGGTGGTGAACGAGTTCCGCTTCGGCTATAACCGCGTTCACTCGCGCCGTTTTCAGTTCAATTACAACAAAAACGTCTCCGCAGACCTCGGCATTCCGGGCGTGCCCTTCACCTCCATCAATGGCGGCATGCCGGAATTCGACTTTGGAGACGTGGATTCCATCGGCGATCCGACCTACCTGCCTTCGCTGGAGATTCAAAACACCTACAGCTATTCGGACAACTTGACGTGGATTCGCGACAAACACACGATCAAATTTGGCGGAGAAATTCGCAATGAGGAGTTCACCATCTTCCAGCCGGCCTCGCCCCGCGGCAATCTGTTTTTCGACGGGCCGCTCACGGATAATCCGGCAGCCACGGGCACCGGAGGTTCGGGTTTCGCGCAGTTCCTGCTGGGACTGCCCAGCGGCGGAAATATTACAAACTTGCACAATGTCGACTATGGCCGTCCGGTCTATGCCTTCTACGTGCAGGACGACTACAAGGTCACTCCAAAACTGACCCTCAATCTTGGGCTGCGCTACGAATTGTTCATTCCTGTGAGAGAGCGTTTCAACTCACAAGGAACGTTCGACCTGGCTACCAAGACGATGTTGGTTCCCAAGGGGCAGACGGCTCAATTCACTCCCTTGATTGCCGCCAGCATTCCAATCAGCGCAACCGCGGCGCGCGGGCTGGTACCGACCGACAAGAATAATTTTGCGCCACGGATTGGACTCGCATACAAAGTCACTGATCACGCTGTACTCCGCGCGGGGTATGGGATCTTTTACGGAGGCTATGAGACCGGACCGTGGTCCAATCCCAGTCCGGGCTTCAATCCCCCATTTTTCGTCACGGAAAGCTACAACCAACCATGTGGCGCGTCGTCGGCAAATCCGAATCCTGGACAGACAGACTGTTCCGTTCCGGGGTTCGCGAATCTTTCCAACGGCTTTCCGGCAACGTCTTTGACGGACCCAAACACGCCACAACTGCTGCAACTCGATCCCAAGATCGTCAACCCCTACATGCAACAGTGGAACGTCTCGACCCAGTACGAACTGCCGGCACAATCGGTCCTGCAGGTTTCCTACGCAGGCTCCAAGGGAACGAGGCTGTACACCTTTTATGACGCCAATCAGGCTGCTCCCTCGAGCGATCCTACTGCGCCATTCGGCACACGGCGCCCGGTACAGGAGTGCGATGCCTCCGGAAACTGCAATGCAGTCTTCGATACGAGCATTTCCAACTTTGCATCGACCGGTTCTTCGGTTTACCACTCACTGCAGACGCGCTTTGAGAAAAGGTTTTCCGGGGGATCGTCGATTCTCGCTTCGTATACCTGGAGCCATTCCATTGACAACGCGTCCTCGGCGAATTTGGGATCGAACAACAATAGCGGTCCACGCTTTTTCCGCGAATTTCCGCAGTGGGAGCGCGGGAACTCTGATTTCGACGTGCGACATCGCTTCGTGCTCAGCTACATTTATGAGTTACCGATTGGAAGTGGCAAACATTTTGGCGGTAACCTGACTGGCGCAGCCGACAAAATCGTCGGAGGATGGCAGATCGCCGGTATCACCACCCTCTCCACCGGGAACTGGTACACAATCACTGACGGCAACGGAAACTTTTCCAATTCTGATGGTGGTCAACGAGCTGATCTGGTACCCGGACAGAATCCGAATGGCCGCCCCTGTGTTCCCGGAACGTTTTTCAACACGTGCGCGTTCCAGGATCCTCCTACTAATGCTCCGGCGTCAGACTTTTTCGGTTTTGGTAACGCCGGGCGCAACATCGTCGAAGGACCGGGCCTGCAACAATGGGACCTGTCTATCTTCAAAATTATCCCGATTAGCGAAAGCAAACACATCGAATTCAGGACCGAGATCTTTAACCTTCCGAACCATGCTAACTTCCAAGTACCCTCTGGCAGCTCCAAGCGGCTGGGAGGAGGCAGCTATGGCTTTGCTACCGCCGCCGCAGCGCCTCGCCAGATTCAGTTTGGCTTGAAGTTTTATTTCTAATTTTTCGACTCACATAAGGCCCGGATTTACAGTCCGTGCCTTTAATGAAGCAAGCCGTCGGGAGACGTAAATGAACAACTCCATGCGGGCGTCGACCCGTGCCGTCAACATGCGCGGCCTCGAAAGATTCGAACGTCGTATGAGATCTGCGATTCTGATAGGCTTGCTGGCCGTAGCAGCGCTGGCGTCCGCTGACGATAACCGCTCTTCCCTTGCCCCCCTCACGAAGGATGAAATTCTGACAACAGTTCAGATATTGAAGCAAGCCGCGAAGGTCACCGACAACAGCCGGTTTTCTCTGATCACTCTGCATGAGCCACCAAAGGACGAGGTACTTTCCGCAAGGGCTTCAGGCAAACCCGACCGCGAGGCTTCTGTGGTGGTGTACGAACGCAACAGCAATCAGACGTTTGAGGCCCTTGTGAATCTCAGTTCCAGGAAGGTGAATTCGTGGAAAGAGATCCATGGCGTCCAACCCAGCTACCTGTCTGAGGACACGAAAATCGTCGAGGATGCGGTCCGGGCGGACCCGCGCTGGCAGGAGGCTATGCGCAAGCGGGGAATCTCAAATCTCAGCGAAGTCAGAATCGACGACTGGGCAGGCGGCTATTTTGGCGACCCGAAGGAATCAGGATTCCGTTTTCGCAGGGCCATCTCGTATTACGGCGGCGATCCATCGATCAATACTTTCGTCACCGGTCCTGTAGAGGGCGTGGTGGTCTATGTAAACCTGAACACGAAAAAAGTATTCAAGTTTATAGATACGGGCGTGGTGCCGCGACCGAAGATTGCGACTGCACTTGGCTCAGGAGAGAGTGATCACTCCAAAGAGGCTTTGAAGAAACTGCAGATTATCCAGCCGGATGGCGTCAGCTTCCGAGTGCAAGATAATGAAGTCATCTGTCAGAATTGGCGGTTTCGTTTCGCGCTGAACAGCCGTGAAGGGCTGGTACTGTACACCGTGGGCTATGAGGATCGCGGAAAAGTACGATCGATCCTGTATCGCGGCTCGCTGTCGGAAATGGTCGTTCCCTATGGCGATCCGTCAGACGCATGGTATTTCCGAAACGCCTTCGATGAGGGCGAGGACAGCATGGGCCGTTACGCCAACTCCCTGGAACCGGAGGTAGACGCGCCTTCCAATGCCGCTTTCTTTGATGCAACCTTGGCTGACGAGACCGGCGTTCCGTTTGAGATCCCACGTGCAGTGGCTCTTTACGAGAGAGATGGCGGTCTTCTGTGGAAGCACTTTGATCGGGACAACAACCAAAATGATTCCCGGCGTTCGCGGGAATTGGTTCTTTCGTGGATCGCCACCGTTGGCAATTACGACTACGGATTCAATTGGATATTCCATCAGGACGGAACCTTGGAGATGCGGGTTCTACTCACCGGGATCATGGAAACCAAGGGAGTCGATATGGCCGCCGACTTGCATAGCCCGGCGCATGAGGCGACCTATGGCCATCTTGTGGATACGAACCTGATGGCGGTGCATCACCAGCACTTCTTCAATTTCCGCCTGGACATGGATGTCGACGGAACCAAGAACAGCGTCGCGGAAATGAATACGGAAGCGAAGAGCGCGAATCCGAGCAATCCGTACAAAAACGCGTTTGTGATGAAGGCCACCGCGTTGCGCTCGGAGTCGGCGGCCCATAGGAACATCAACCTGCAGAGCAGCCGAAAGTGGGAAGTGGTGAATCCGGCGGTGAAAAATAATGTCGGCGCAAATACCAGCTATATTCTGGTTCCCGAAGAAAATTCTGTACCGTACGCGGCACAAGACTCGTGGCTGCGAAAGCGTGCCGGCTTCATCGATGCACATTTTTGGGCGACGGCCTACGATCCCACGCAAATGTACGCAGCCGGCTTTTACGCGAACCAGGGGCGCGGAGAGGACGGCTTGCCCGTATGGATCCGTGCGGACCGGTCTCTGGAGGATAGCGACGTGGTGATCTGGTACACGCTGGGCGTGACTCATATTCCGCGCCCCGAAGACTGGCCCATGATGGCAGTCCACGCGGCCGGATTCAAATTGGTGCCGGGCGGGTTTTTTGATCACAATCCAGCGCTTGACCTTCCCAAATGACAATTCCAACAGGGCCTTAACGTGAACGAGGAATGAATGCAGATTCGGGTTCGCCGGTTGAAATACGTCCTCGCAATCATCGTCGGGTTGCTGTCCTCGGGCATTGGCGCGCGTCCACAGGACACAATCAAGCCAGTTATTGGTAGTCCCAATAATCAGTTCCGCATAGTGAACACCTACCCGGAGTACTGGGTTGATGGCAAACCATTCCTGATGCACGGTGCCGCGTTCTTCTACCACCGCATACCCCGGGATCGTTGGGCGGAGGTCCTGCTGCACTTGAAGTCGCTTGGAATCAACACGATTGATCTTTATCCCCTCTGGAATTGGCAGCAGCCTGAAGAAGGCGTCCTCGACTTCGACGGACACACTAGTCCACGCCGCGACCTGAAATATCTGCTCCGCCTGATTGATCTGATTGACTTCAAGCTTACGTTTCGGCCCGGGCCGTATCTGACGGATGAGTGGCGGAACGGCGGCTATCCGGACTGGCTGCTGCGGCGGCCCGAATATGGCATGTCGGAACAGACTATTCTCGAAGGGCGCTATCCCCTCTGGAGCCAGTTGCAGTACGACAAGTCGGAGGAGGCCGCAATTAAATGGATGCAGAACCAGACTCACCTCGACCGCACGCGGCAATGGTTCCACGACGTGTTTGCTGTGGCCAATCCTTTGCTCGCGGAAAACGGCGGGCCGCTGATCAATATTCAAATTGATGACGACCAGGCGCTCGGCCGGGAGAACTACAATGGACCGGTTTTCTGGAAATACATGGACCTGCTGCGGACCTACGCAAAAGAGGCCACCCACAACAGCCCGATTCCTTATTACATCAATGGCGCGGACATGCGCCTGAACGCCGAATCGAACGATGCCACTGCCGAGTCTTTCTGGAATACCGGCCAGGACTATCAGTCCTTCGGACCGGGCGGTTACTCGGACTTGAATGAGGCGGCCAAGAACAAATTCCTGACCGAGACACTTAAGACGCAACCGCTATTCCCGGCTACTCATATCGAGTTCCTCGCTGGATGGGACCTCGATGACAAGGACACCTATGCCCGCCTGACCCACCCGTCCAACACGCTAATGGCGATGCGGGTGATGCTGCAAAATGGGCTCAAGGGATTGAGCCATCATCCGGCCAATGACACGCTTTATCCTGCAGGTTACGAGTGCCCGTGGGCAAACTACTTTTATACGCAAGAGAATGCAATCACTTTCGCGGGTGGGGAGAATGGGCGCGCCGCTTACATTCGCCGTACTGGGCGACTGATTGACGGCATGGGCCCGGTGCTAGCCCCCACACATCTCGCGACGGATGCAGGAATTGTTTATCCGATGGCGACCTATCCGCAGAAAGATCTGACGCCCGCTGAAATTCAGCAGGTGGCCGACGTTGCCGGACGCCTGCTTTGGTCAGGCACCTCCGACCACTACAATTTCGAACTCGTCGACTCCGATCACACGCCGCTGGATAATTTTGAACGCTATCGCGCTCTAATGCTGCCGAATCCGCAGGCCAAGGACGACCCGGCCAAATACCCGCATCTCGCGGAGTACTCCGAAAAGGCTCAACGAATGTTGGTGGAGTACGTGAATGACGGCGGTACGCTGATCGTTCTGCCATCTGCGCCCGGAGGAGCGATTCTGCGTGAATTGCTCAAACCACTCGGACCGGAGGAATTCATTCCGGGAACCAGCACTCTGCGCTTCGCGAATGGCTCGACTGCGGCTGCAATCGGAGGAGTTTATGCAGTGACTCCTGACGAGAAGTCTGGAGTCACCGTCTTTGCCCGTAATGCAGGGGACCGTATTGTCGGAGCGCGATTTCAGCACGGCAAAGGACGCATTTTATTTTTCGGAGCAGATTTGTCGCGCTGGGTTTTTCCTCCCGATACTCATCTCATGGAAGGCGGTGTGGTCGCGGGAAAGACGCCAGATTTTCCGGAGAACCTCCAATACAGTGCACGCCGTGCTCTACCGGCGCTCATGAATGTGGCCGGTATCGATAAGAAGGTTTCGGTCGTCTCACTCGGGCTTCTTCCCCGGGCGCGCGACGCTGGGATATATGCCACGGAACTGCTCTCGGACCGTGGCAGCCACCGCTTCGAGACGCGGACGGAAACGTCTGGAGCATACGGCTTTGTCGGGCTGACGAATTTCAGCATTCACCAACCGCGTGGCGGTCAGATCTCCGCGCTGGATCCGCGATCTGAAAATGTCGAGCACCCATCGAAAATACGCCTGCCAGAAATCCGTCTCGGAGAGCGGGAATCATTGCTACTGCCCTTGAGAGTACCGCTTGCCGCGATGGTTCCGTCCGCGCCGGCGGGGCTCGATCCGGCAGACGAAGTTTACTACTCCACCACAGAATTGACGGGGGCTACGTACGACGGCAGCAGCCTGACGTTCGACTTCAACGCGCCCAGTGACGGCGAGATCGCATTGCGACTGGCACACCGGCCGCAAAGAGCTCAACTCGACGGCAAGTTGGTAAAGGTGGAACAAACTCCACAACATCTCTTGGTTGTGAAAATTCCTAAAGGCACTGGTCCAGAATTCAGGCGCACGGTCGTGCTGGAGTGCCGGTCCGCCCAACCGCGAATTGTTTTTGATAGGAAGAGTGACTGGATCGCCGGGGAGACTAATGCCGTTCGGATGACAATCCACAATCCACGGAGGGGCACGCTCGCGGGAGTTCTCACGGTTCGGGCGGGACGACTGACCAAGAGCGCTTCCGTGAAGATAACCGTGGCGCCGCAATCCAGCCGAGATATCGAAGTACCATTCGACTTGCCCTCGGAGGCTCCAGACGGTCTTCCCGTGAACGTGACTGCGACGCTTCGCGAGGACGGCGCTGCGTCGGACTGGACCTGGCAGTCTTTACTGACTGTCCGTCAGCCATTTACGTATAGCCTGAGTCCGCTGGTGAAGTTTCCCCTGCGGGAGGACCAATCTTTCCCGATGGTTCATCCGATTCTTGCCAGCGTCAACCTGCCGGGGCAAGCGGTCTTTCATCTTAGGGTGAAAAACAGTCGCAGTCGTCCGCAAGATATAAAGATCGGGGTTTCCGGGGATGATCTTGAATTTGGCGCGCTTCCAACCGAGATAAGCGTTCCCGCCAACGGCAATCGGTCAATTGAAATTCACGCCGTGCCGACAAAGGGTTCCGGCGTATATCGGTTTTCGCTTCATCTGTCCTCTGGATCTTTCGAACTGAGCGACACGGTTATGCTGGCGGCGATTGAGGCCGGCAAAGCCCTAGCCTATGCCTTCGACTATGATCGCGATGGCTTCGCCGACGTTATTCTGGAGAATCAAAAGATTCGCTGCTTCGTGAGTCCAAATGCGGGAGGCAGGTCGTTCGCGCTGGTACTCAAAGATTCGAATCACAATGCCTTCAATTCCGTTGGAGGCATGAGGGACACGTTTGCCAAGAGAGTCGAACCGAAAGAGATGGAGGGCCTCAACGAGTACACGCGGATGAACTGGATGGGCCTCACCAACCGCCCGTACAGTTTTCAAATCATCGCCAGCGCAGGTACACAGGCTAAGGTCAGGCTTGATTATGAAGCGCCAGACATCTATCCGGCGGGAGTCAGGATGGAACGGGTCTTAAGCCTGCCGGGAGACCAGAATATCGTGATCGAAGACTCCACCGTAACTCCCACCGCCATTGCATCCGGACAAGGGTATGTCCTCGAGAACTCGGTATCGTTCCAACAGGCCGATCAGCCTTATTACCGGCGCTGGTTTGTGAATGGCAAGGCACCCGCGGAATTTCCGCGGGAGAAGGAGCTGGCCCTTGGCGACAGCCCCAAATTCTTTGGGACAATAGATCAGCGCAGCGGAGAAACCTTTGCAATCATGCCTCTCACTCCCGCGTTGAAAACTCAACTCAACACGCGGCGTCATTCCGCATTTTTTCGAATCCAATATCCCGATTTTACGGCGGCAGGCCGGGGGACTCACTACCGGACAGCCTATTATTTCGGAAGGGAAAATCCGGCTCGTCTGGATGCACTTCTAAGGGTCGTCACTACTCGCTAAGCGAAAGACTGGTAAAATACCGTCCACTCAGCTGCGCAGGGCTATTTCAAACAGACCTTACGTCAGGAACGTTATTAGCGCCTCATGAAGACAAGAGAGAAAAGCTCCAGAACGCTGGTTCGTGGCGGTCATGGTCGGCGGGTTCACGTTTGTCAGCTATCTCGAGACAATGATTATCTCGAATTGCCGCCGCATCGATGATGCCGGAGTTGTCGTCGAGCAAAACCCAAATGGGGCAACTGTTCAGCAGTTTTCTGTGGGATACGCCATTTTTCAAGTGTCGGCAGGCAGGGCCGGCGACACCTTCGGTCCCAGATTTACGCTCACTGTTGCAGCGATCACATGGTTCGTCGCGTACGCACGCAAATTATCCCAAAGCAGATGGCGCAGGAAACGCGGCTCCGATAGCTCTTCGGCTGAGCACAACAAACGGTGCCACGGTCTCCATTACGCTCACCAGGGGAGGGAGCGGGATTAACGGTGGATGGGTTGCGGGACGCATGGTTGTTCGTAAGCTGCACAAGCGTGATGTTTTTCGCGCGGCTCACATTAAAACGGACTTGGGCTGATCGTGATTGCGCCGATCACCGAGATGCGTCCGTGGGGCTCTGAGATTCTGATTATGGGACTACAGCCGCGCGGCGCCCAGGTTCGTCGCCGTAACGGAGCCGGCATGAACCCAGCTTCATCCACGAAAACGATGTAAGTATGTCTTTTGCCTGCCCGGTGCAGAATCGAGGTTGTCATTAGTTCCTCACACAATGCGGAAGGTATCACTCGTTGTGAGGCTTCGCAAAGAATTCGCACGGCTGGCCGTTATTCATCTGCGATAAGAGCCGCATGCGCTAATGAGCGCTCATGCGGATCCGCGCGGGGGCGATCAGCAATGGTCGTCCCTACCGCGACCTCACTAACTGCCGTAGCCATTCGGCAAGCTCCTGCAGTTCTTGGGTCATCGCGCCAAAGCGACGCTGGTGTTTCTGCACGCGTCCCGCTTCACGCAGCAAAATGCAAGCAGAAATCGAGCTCTTATGTACATCCAAACCGCAACATCTCGAATGCAACACGTCCATGACTACACCTCCATCGACGT
>Ga0210399_10001039_pt1 | contig 21776 bp, 25 predicted proteins | sample IncBWC14MmetaG_FD_150865 | JGI IMG/M metagenome (GOLD analysis project Ga0210399, IMG submission 150865) | Forest soil microbial communities from Barre Woods Harvard Forest LTER site, Petersham, Massachusetts, United States - Inc-BW-C-14-M | ecosystem: Environmental > Terrestrial > Soil >... | reverse complement strand
GCCGACCGCCGCGGGCATGCCCATGCCGATGATCTCCTGCACGACCTGGGTGGCAATCTGCGCGCCCAGCTTACGCCCCTCGGCGATCTGTTCAGCCGATTGCTGACCTGCAACGACCTCGGGGTCGCTCACCAGCGCCGACTCGGGTCGGACGTCGGCGGGGGTCGCGGCGAAGGGGTAGACCCAGATCTGACCCGGACGCGGTAGCGGTCCGACCGCCATCTGCTGCTGGTTGCTCACGGAGGTCGAGGCGCACCCGGCCGCTGCGGCGAGAGTAACCAGGACCGCTGCGGCTCGTGCCGCATTCGACGTCGTGCATATGTTCATTAGGATCTCCGCGTATCGATGGCCAATTCGAATCTGCGCGCACTCGGCAGTTGTGGGATGGCTCCGCGACCAAAGCAACATTCCGTCGTTGAGGTTAGCTCACCTTTCAAGAAACATGGTCGCGTGCATGTACTCACGGCGAAAGAACAGTCGTGACAATCCCAACACCTATCGGCCACGCTCAATTAACCCTTCGGATTGTAACGAAAATCCGGGCGAAGCCGGATTGGACTAAAGGGTTACCGAGGCCTGGTTAGCTCACGAGCGACCGCGGGATTATCGTCCCCTTGCATGACGCCTATCTGTGTTACATACTGAACTACATGGTTCAGTATACCCAGACGCACTTCGATGCCTCGTTCGCCGCGCTCTCGGACACCACCCGACGTGGCGTTCTGGAGCAGCTCGGGCGTGCAGACGCTTCGATTACGGATCTTGCCGAGAAGTTCCACATGACCCTCACCGGCATGAAGAAGCATGTCGGCGTCCTAGAGCAGGCGGGGCTCGTCACCACGGAGAAGATCGGGCGCGTGCGGACTTGCAAGCTTGGTCTGCGCCGACTGGAGGAAGAGGCAGCATGGATCCAGAGGTACCGCCAGCTCTGGGACGCACGCTTCGACGAGCTGGACAAGGTTGTCGAGGAACTGAAACGGAAGGAGAAGGTCGATGGACGCAAGAAGAGAGAGTGAGCCTACCCCGATGAAGTACCGCACGACGGTGGAACGGAAGTCGGAGCGTGAGCTGGTCGTTACCCGAACGTTCAACGCCCCGGCGCGCATCGTGTTCGAGGCGTGGACCAAGCCCGAGCTGCTCAAGCGGTGGTGGACGCCGAAGTCGACAGGCCTGTCCCTGCTCTCCTGCGAGGCGGATGTTCGTGTCGGAGGCAGGTACCGTTTCGAGTTCGCCCACGATCCAAAGCCCATGGCATTCTTCGGTAGGTACCTCGAGGTGATACCGCACTCGCGTCTCGTCTGGACTAATGACGAAACTGACGGCGGTTCCGTCACCACGGTGACCTTCGAGGAAAACGGTGGCAAGACGCTGCTGGTCGTGCACGAACTCTATCCCTCAAAGGAAGCGCTCGATGCCAACGCCGGGATGGAAAGTGGGATGCCCGAGACTTTCGCGCAGCTGGACGAGCTTCTCGTCACCCTGGGCGCGAGCGTCGGGCGTACTCACTTCTCTTGAGGAAGAGTCAAGTCATGGCCACTCGCAAGCCTAGCCCCAGCGCGCAGTTTTCCGCGTTCGTGTCGCGGTTCTCGCCCGAGATCGTCGCGCTGGTGAAGCGGTGTCTGCCCAAAATACGCCGCGCTATTCCTTGCTCCTATCAGCTCATTTACGAGTACTCCAATTCCCTCGTGGTGGCGTTCAGTATGTCCGAGCGCGGCTACGAGGCCATCGTCGCCATTGCTATCTTTCCGCGCTGGATCCGGCTGTACTTCGACAAGTCCCTCCCCGATCCTAAAGGCCTTCTCAAGGGCTCTGGCACCAAAGTACGCAGCGTAACCATCAAGGCAGCATCAGACCTCGATCACGCGGATATCCAGGCACTATTCAAGGCTGCGATCAAGCGCTCCGGGGTTGCCTTTCCGAAGACCCGCTCAACGCGCATAGTCATCAAGTCGACGTCGACGAAGCAGGGACCACGGAGACCCGGGCGCGCCTAACCCCGCTCTGCACCGAACCAAGCGACTCATAGGCGAGTCGCGGCGCAGGCGCGCTCATCTATCTTTGCTACGCTGTGCGATCGCGTTAGATAGTCAATTTGTGATCGAGCTATGGCAGTGGACCAAATGATTGGCCTCAATGAGTGACAGCTTTATTGCGACCTCTTCCATCGCAGCAATCCCTCTTGCGCCACGGAGGCCACCAGCTGACCGTTGCGCGCGAAGACAGCCGCCTTGACGAACCCGCGCGCTCCATACGCTACCGGGCTCTCCTGCACGAAGAGATGCCACTCCGAGAGGTCGAATGGGCGGTGAAACCAGACGGCGTGATCAAGGCTTGCGGCTTGCAACCCTTTGGTCCACCAAAACACGCCATGGGGCCGCATTGCCGTCTCAAGAACATCCAAATCCGAGGCGAATGCGAGCGCCAATTGTTGCTCACGCAACGAGGCTCCCGCGCAACCTGGTACCCGCAGCCATACCCTCTTGTTCGCGGGCATCGCCGTCGCGAGGTGGGATGGGCGCGGCTCCAACTGCAGCATCTCGATGGCATCTGCAAAAGCGAAACCCTCCGCCAGCGGTTCATGCTCGCTTGAGTCGGGACCCGGGACCGCCGGCATTTCGACTTGGTGGAAGAAGCCATTTTCTGGGACATGGAACGAGGCGCTCAGCGTGAGGATTTCCTTCGCTTCCTGGCGCACCGCCACGTGCCGCGTGGTGAAACTTCCGCCGTCGCGAACACGGCTTACCAGAAACTCCATGGGCTGGGTCGGGCTTCCTGGCCGAACGAAGTAGCAATGCAAAGAATGGCAGGGTCTCGCGTCCACCGTGTTGTAGGCCGCCAAGAGCGCTTGCGCGACGACCTGCCCGCCGAAAAGCCGCCCCCAGTTCGGGGAACCGCCTGGCTCTGCTCGAAACGTATCATCGTCAACCCGCTTTATCTGCAGCTTTTCAATCAGCATTTGTGCTCCAGCCGGCGGCGCAACTATAAAGCGGGATGCCTATCCGGTATAGTCAGATACCCCCGACCCGACTCGCTGCGGCGTGGCATTGACCGCTGCTTCACCGACATCCGATATCTGCGCATCGGCCGGCACGGGCAGTCCGCTTGTCGGCCGCGATCACGATCGATCTGATCCTGGACATCGAAATGACGAATGATGCTCGGCGCGGGCATAAGTGAGCGACCTCTACGAGGGAGCGGACGAACCGGAGGCGCGCGAAATTGCGTATGACAACTTTGTCCGGCGCAATCTAAAGCGTAACTACGCCGGCCATTTTCTACATGGCATGCTGGGTATGACCGGCTTCCGGCTGCTCAACGCACCCACGTTCGTGCCAGCCTACCTGCATCTCCTGTCAGGGTCCGATATCGCTGTGGGGTCGGGCCTGGCACTCCAACAGTTGGGCGGCGTAATCTCCCCGATTTTCGGCGCACTGCACATCGAGCACCGAAAGCACGTTCTGCCCGTGTCAATGATGCTCGGCACGCTCATGCGGATACCGATTCTGGGGCTGGCTGTCTGCGGCTGGTTCTTGCATGGACAGACACTGCTCGTCACAGTAATGATCTTGCTTTTTCTGCTCGGCGTCTTTTCCGGACCGCAGGGCGTTGCGTTCCAATTCCTGCTGGCCAAAATGATTCCGATCAGCCGACGCGGACGCCTGCAAGGCTGGCGCAACATGACGGGCGGACTGATCGCGGCGGCGCTTTCCTATCTCGCCGGGAAATATCTTGTGGGTCATAACGTCTGGGGCAACGGTTACGGCACGACCTTTCTTGCAGCCTTCGTGCTGACCAGTTTGGGGCTCACGGCGTTTGCATTACTGGTGCGGGAGCCCGAGCTGCCGACATTGCGGCCAAAGATGCGGATGGCGGAACGCCTGCGCGACTTTCCCATGCTGCTGAAGGGCGATCCGAACTTCCTCTATTTCATGATCGCACGGACTTTCGCGATCGCGAGTCGCGTGGCGGCGCCGTTCTACATTGTCTATGCGAGCCAAACCGTCTCGTTCTCCGGCAGCACCATCGGCATACTTTCCTTTGCTTATCTGATAGCCGATACCGCTTCCAATCTAATCTGGGGACACGTCTCGGACCGTTCTGGCTTCCGATCGACTTTCGTGGCTGCGCTCATCCTGTGGATCGCCGCGACACTCTTGCTGATGGGGGCGCACAGCCTGTCGCTTATATTCCTGGCCTTCTTTGGCTTGGGCGCGGGCAATTCCGCCTACATGATGAGCGCCCAGAACATCGTCTTCGAATTCGGCCATCGCGACGACATGGCCATGCGGCTGGCGCTGTCCAATACTGCGGAGAGCGCGATGGCGGCCTTCGGGCCTCTCGTCGGCGGGTTCATAGCCGCGAGCCTCGGCTATCCGGCGGTATTCGCCGCGGCCGTTGCTTTCGAGGCGATCGCACTAGGGCTGCTGCTCACGCTCGTAAAGGAGCCTCGGAATCGGCGTCCGCGCGAGTTTGCACGAAAGCGGACATGATCGACCATCGCCAGCTGCTGTCATACCGTATCGTTACGGTGCTTCGTAGATCACCGCGTGTGCGTGGCTCTTCATAATCTCCGCGTCCTCAGCCTTCGAGAGCGGAAGGAGTTTCTGACTTTCGAGAGCAGACTCCGCACGCATGAAATCCTCGAATCCGGGAGCGGAAAAGATGAAGAGTAGGTTTATCGCATCAGTGCCGATGTTGGTCACGGCGATCCCTGTATTTGCTGGGATAAATATTGTGGCGCCGCCATGTACTTCCCTCACCCTATCGCCCAAGCTCACCTTTGCTCGCCCATTCTGCAGGAAGAGAATTTCATCTGATCCCGGGTGTCTGTGGCGAATTATCTTTCCTCCGGGTGGTAAGTCCTCGGCTCCGAAGACCAAATGTGACGAGCCGCCATTTTGCGGATCGACCTTCAATATGAAGGGGGTCGGTTGTCCTTCCATTCCTTCGAGTGGTCTCCAGACTCGTCTCTCACCCTCGTCCTTTTCGAGGATAAGCGCAGCAGCCTTGCTCGCGCTGGTCGTCTGCTCCTTCGTCGCAGCGGGGGAGCTAGCACTGCTAACCGCCGCGACAACGCAAACTGCCAAAGCCAGGTGGACAATTCTCATAGTTCTCTCCCTCGCCGAAACGGAATTTAGGTAGTGCCTATTTGACTATGTAGTCTAGCGTCCACTCCGAAGCACGATCGCCAAACTAAAGGGCAACACTGGCGAGGTGCTGCCGCAGGATTCTACCGCTGCTGCAGATCCGATAACGTCCGTCCTTCTATCATCGCGTATGCAACTGACCCCCCGCTTGCCATTTCGAATGCGAATTCCGGACTTGGGTTTGACTTAGCTCCTCAACCGCGACGCGCCGCCTCGATTGCCGCAATGTCGATTTTCCTCATCTGCATCATCGCATCGAACGTGCGCTTAGCTGCACCGGGATCGGGATCGATGATCGCTCTCGTCAAGGCGATCGGTGTAATCTGCCAAGATAAACCCCATTTGTCCTTGCACCAGCCGCACGCGCTCTCCTGGCCTCCGTTGTCGACGATCGCGTTCCAGTAGCGATCCGTTTCGGCCTGGTCAGCGGTTGCGACCTGAAACGAGAACGCTTCGTTGTGCTTGAACGCAGGTCCGCCGTTGAGCCCGAGGCACGGAACGCCCATCAGAGTAAACTCGACGGTCAACACATCCCCTTTCTTCCCCGACGGAAAGTCTCCAGGTGCACGGTGCACCGCGCCGACGGACGTATCGGGAAAGGTCCTGGCGTAAAACCGCGCCGCGTCCTCGGCGTCGCGATCGTACCAAAGGCAAATCGTATTCTTTGCTGGCGCTAACATGCCTACTTCTCCATAAAGATGAGTCGCCCGAAACCGGAGTCAACGCGATGCTCGCGGTCTAAGAGCATTGGCTCGGCGAAAATTCCACTGTACTAGCGACAAAATTCGAACCGTTCGGGCGCGGCGTCACTGCTCCCATACGCTAGGCCAGATAAGCCGGCCTCGTCAACCTAACTGGAGTGACTGTCTGACTGCTAGAATCTCGCGATCACAAGTCCTACGAAAAACCTGTTCTCCCTTGCTCTGGCTTGCAGTTTGCTCCTTTCGTCCAAGTCCATTGGCGCAGGCGCCGGTCTCATGGCCGACTCAAAAAAAGTCTCGGCGGTCGAGTATCTCTATGCTCATGTCAGTGACGCCAACACCATCCTGGCCACCATCGATTCCGGCTTGCTAAGCAGCTACCAGGGTAAAGACCGCGCTGCCTGGCAGCAGTCTTACAGTGAGAAGCGCGCCAAACTTGCCAAGGAACTAGAGAGGTTGCCCACAGCCGGACTCTCCGACGGGGACACCAGGGCCATCGCAGCCATGCGGAAGCAGATGAAGGCCTTCACCAGCGGCGGAGCGCTTTTCAGCCCGGGGGCCAAATGCCAGGATACTGCCCGCAAAGACATTGCATATCCGCACCTTAAGTCTGCCCTGGTCGCCTGTTTCGTCAAAATCGGCAACAGCCTCAGCTTTGAGGGCGGCAAGATCAACCGGGTTTCCGCACTCGACTTGCTGCATGAAACCTCCGATCCTGGCCGCCGCAAGGCGGTTTTCTTAGCTTTTGTTCCGTTGTGGCAGGCCATCAACGGCAACAACGAGCCCGACAGCCCCTATCGCCGCATGATCATCGGGGCTGCCGCTGAAGCGGCCAAGAACGGCTCGGAAATCGACAACGCCGCCCGCGACGTCGGCATCGATCCCCCGGAAGTCGAACACTGGCTGGTGCAGATCCTCGATGCCTGGCGCGAATCGAGCCCCGGCGATGTCATGTTTGAGCCCTGGGACTTCCGTTTCCAGGCAGGGGAGGCTGATCGCTTGCTCGGGACATACATCCCGCGGGAATCGCTGCAGCCGATCAACCACCGTTACTACCGTGATCTGGGCGCTGATTTAGAGCAAATGGGAACGCTCTACGATCTTGCCCCCCGGCCCGAAAAGGCGGCATTGGCTTACACGGAATTTGTCACCCACGGACGTATGGTGAACGGAGTCTGGAGGTCCACGGTCGCGCGCGTGTCGGCCCCGTACGAGCGCGGCGGCTTATTCGTATTGAATGAGCTGGTACACGAGAACGGCCACGTGGTGAACATCACCGCGATTCGTAATCGTCCCGCTTTCGTGGACTGGCCGAGTGACCTTTTCGCCGAGGCTTTCGCCGACGTCCCCGCCTGGAGCACCTATGAACCCGGCTGGCAGCGCCGCTACCTGGGTCATGAAGCGCCTGAGCAACTCTCGCTGCGGGCTTTATATTCCGCTGTGATGCTCGACGTGGCCTGGTCTCTGTTTGAATTGCGGATGTTTCGCGCTCCCATGACCGACCCCAACGCGCTTTGGACCGAAATCACCAGCCGCTATTTGCATATCGTGCCGCATCCCGAGTTTTCCTGGTGGGCGGTGCGAGTGCAGTTGGCGGACCTTCCCGGCTACATGGTGAACTATGGTTTCGGGGCCATACTGACCGCTGAGATGCGGGAGCACATCTCAGAAGCCCTGGGCGCTTTCGATACGGGAGATTCCCGCTGGTATGGGTGGCTCTCCGAACACCTGCTGCGCTATGGCTCAGAGCGTGACACTCGCACCTTGATGCAGGATTTCCTTGGCCGCCCGGTGTCGCCGCATTCGCTTCTCGAGCAGATTCACCGGTTGAAGCCGGTATCACTCAGGCAACCTTGATCACTCCACCGGTTCGGGCCAGCCACTTGAGGTGGGCTGGGCTTCCGTGATCAATGATCGGCGCGACAGAGTCTGTTTCTCCTTGATACCCGCAATCCTTGCAACCAGCAGGTTGAACGTAGGGAAATCACGCCAATCGGAGAGGTGGCGAGTCGCCTGCGCTCCAAGGCTAAGATCCCCTGATGTCCTACGAGGTCTCGCTGACGAAGGATTCAGAACGTGACCTGGAAGAGATCTACTTCTATATCGCTGAGCACGATTCGCGAGCTAGCGCTGACCACGTCCTTGAGCGGCTAGTCCGGGCGACAGATGCGCTCGAAATCTCTCCTGACCGCGCGGCTCTTACGTAAACGAGTTGCGCTCCCTTGGGATTTCGGAATATCGACAAGTATTCTTCAAGCCCCATCGGCTGATCTATAGGGTGCATGCGAAACAAGTTATCGTCTATGTTGTTGCCGATGGTCGCCGAGACATGGGGTCGTTGCTGACGCGTAGACAATGGGCGCTTGACGGACCCATTTCTGCGCAAAGGAATCGTCCTGGGCGATGAAATACCAAATCTCCACCAAGTCCTGCTCGGTAAGTGGTGAAATTCGAATGCGCGACATCTCCCCTGCCCCGCCCGCGTTTCGCTACTTTCGATCAGCCTGAAGGCGTTGCCAAAGAAGTCATACTACCGTCACCCCGTTGACTTTCCTCAACGCATTACCGTAAAGTAATACATTACTGGAGGGTAATGTAATAGCGAGGAGAAGCCATGCAGCAAGTCATCCGCTCAATTGACATCCTGGCCTCACCGGACGCCGTCTGGCGTTGGCTGGCCAGCCAGGATGCCCTGCGCCAGTGGATCAGCCCGAATATCGAGATCGATTTGCGCGTCGGTGGCACATATCGTTTTCTCGGCCCCGATGACAAGACGTGGATCAGCGGCACTGTGCTGGAACTGCAGGCAGAGAAAAGCCTGATTCTGTCCTGGCTTGAAGAGGAGAGTGGTTGGCTGCATCCGGCGCGATTGGTGATCGCGCTTGTTCCCGCGGCCGCCGGCACGCGCGTCACCCTTATTCACGATGGATTTGAGGGTATAGGCCGTTCAGATTGGCCGGAGACAGTACAAGACTATGAGCGCGGCGCCGACCTGCATCGAGTTCTTGATCACCTTGCCGATCTGGTGAGCACGCGGGATGCCCGGCAATAGCGATACATTATTCCGGATACTGGGTGATTCGACGCGTCGGCGCATTCTCGATCTGCTGGCCGAGCGAGGTCCATTGACCGTTGGTCAGCTCGCCGCCGAATTTCCTGACCTGGTGGCATCGGGCATCTCTAAGCACCTGATGAGCCTGCGTGCAGCGGGCCTAGTCTCCGCGACGCGTCGCGGCCGCGAGCAGATCTACCAACTGGAACCGGATGCCTTGGCCGCCGGACTGGCGCCCTGGATTGCAAAGTATGAGCGGTATTGGTCCGCAGCCCTCGAACGCCTGCGTGATCTGGCACAACGATACGAACCCAGGCAGATACCTGCGTCTCACCAAAATCTCCGACGGAGGAAACGGAAATAAATTCATATGGTTTGCAGATCGCATCGCGGCTGCCAATCCGAAGGCCGGCGCGCAGCTAATACCATCCTATCGGGGCTAACAGCGACTTGGTTCGCTATGGATGGTCGATTGCATCCTTTGCGCGCGCGGCTTCCAGAACGTTCTGCAGGGAGTAGTTACCCTCGTGACAGGCGTCCTCGAACATCCTGGTATTTGAGCGCAGCAAATGCGACTCGCCCGTCCAGGGCCGAGTGTAATAAGTGGGGTCGCTGACGGTAAATTTATAGTTTAATTCGTGATCTGAGACACGCGTAAAACGCTCAATCACGGTGGTCTCTGGGGATACGAAGAAAACGTAGCGCGCGTTCAGCCGTACGGAGCTGTTGGGCGCAAAGTACTTCGTTTCAACCACCAGCGTATCGTTTTTCCACCAGCCTACGGCGTCGCCGAGCCACGAGGTGATCGCGGCCGGTGAGTGCGCGCCATTCATGCGGACAATGCGGGCATCGTGGATGAATTCAGAAACGATCACCGTAGTCGCGGGCGTTTGGACAAATTGATAAATGTTGCCGTCCAGATTGGGTTGCATCGGAGGGGCGCCGTTTGAACTCAAACATCGCTCGATGGCCGAACGCTGCTCCGGATTGTCAAATGTGGTGAGCGTACTGCGCCGCAAGGCGGCGACTCTCTCGTTGAGGCCATCTTTCCAAGGAATCTTGCCGTCCTCCGGATCAATTATCTGAGAGCTGCGCAATTCGCCGCGTATTGGCTCGATGTTCCGATCTTCTATAGCCCTGCCAGGATCGTCAGGTTGATTGGGACCGCCCGTGCCAGCCAAATATTGTGCCTTGAGTCGTGCGGCGTCCGCCGGGGTGATCGCCAACTGAGTGAATCCTTCAGGGCGCTCCAGCGGCGTGAGGTTCGAGTTCTTCCAGATTCCCTCCATGTCTGCATGCCCGTCTGGCGTGCGAGGCGCGCGATAGGGCGTCAGTTTTTCTCCGGCACCAGCCGCCGCGCAGAGCACCAATAAACCTAAGCAGATAGTTTTATGGATCGATCGCATTTTTTTGTTTGGCCAGGTTGGCGAATTACCGATTGGTGCTCGCCGAAGAAGCGCGGGCGGAATCGCAAGACCCATCCGTGTCGAGTCCCGGTACGGAACGCCGTCTTTGATAACGAGGTCGACATTCCAATGTCCCTTGCTGCGGTCGGTGCGCCATTTCGCCTGAGAGGCTGTCCGGGCCACCGACGTGAGCCCGAACTCGGGGCTGCGCACCAAGAGAGCAGGTGCTGCACCCTCAACCGCGGGCGCTTGAACCGGTCACTTCCTTTGGATCTCGATATTCTCTTTGCTGCCGCTATGGGAGACGGAGAACATGATGCCAATACCGATCAGGATCGCGACTCCAATCAAAGTCCACGTGGTGCCGATGCTTTGCAGGATACCCAATTTCCAGAGCGCGGCCAGAAGGCCACCCACTAGGACGACGAAGCCAACCAGATACATAGCTGCCCATTTCATGACCAACCTCCCGATAAAACCCAGGATGTAAGACAGGCCATTTCCAAGCTCGGCCGTTCTGCTCAATGCTGATGAGGAATGCAGCCATAGCACGGCGATATACAGAATACCCACCGACGCAGGCGCCGTCGGTGTGCCACCGAACGGAAGCAACCGTCAGAAGCGTCGCGGCAGCTCCCGGTGTAGATTTTCACAGTTTGTTGGCTCTTATTTCATTGACCCTCTCGCCCAAGTCCTGGTGGTCGAGCTGCATGATAATGACCGGGGTCTCATTTCTGATCTCCAGAATGTAAGTTGCTTTTGTTTCAAATTGCCGTGAAGTATCGGCTAAATTCTTGAGGGTCATTTCCCATACTACTCTTGCCAAAATGTACTTGGCGTCCAATGGGATTTCGTCTATTGACGCGATTGTCGATGTTTCCAAGCCAATGGACTTGAAGTAGGTCTTTCTCCCCGGAAGTAGTTTCAAAAAGTCATCTTTCTTGACCGATTGAACTCCGCGCGGACCGCCGAACAAGAAAACGTCCGAGTAGAGCGCGGCAACTGTCGAGCCTGAGGCTTCTGAAATAGATTTTTCATAGGTCTCGAAGAACTTCGTTATCAAGGGACTCATTCCTTACTCCTTGTAATCGTTACAACCGGCCGCCGGCCACGAAAGCGCTGTCGACCGAGGCTCTGTAGCGCGCTTCGCGAGGCGTTATGCCCGACCAGCGATTGAATGCATGTGTGAATGCACTGACCTCCTGATAACCCAGCAGCCAGGCAATCCGCGATATCGATAGGTCGGCATGCGACAAATACTGACTCGCCAGATCGCGCCTCAAACCTTTGAGAACCGCCGAAAATGTCACGCCCTCGAGGGCCAGCCGGCGCGCTGCAGTTCGCTGGCTTAAGCCCATTTTGGCGGCGATATGCGCCGCGCGTACCTTTCCATGCGGCAGCAGTGGAACAATGGCATTTTCTACCGCCGCTCGGAATGCGCCGCGGCCTCCCCGTCGACGAGAGAGTGCTTGTTCGCAATTGGCCACCAAGAGCTCATTCAAATACGGGTCGGCACTGATGACCCTCGTGCCCTTAATCCCCTCGACGAAAGTCAGCTCGTCTGCCTTTGCCCCGAAGGCGAAGTTGGCGCCAAAGTATGCGGCCAGTTCCGAAACGCCCTTATTGGCTCGCCGATGAGCGATTCGAACCCGGCTCGGCTTTACTTGCTGGTTGGTCAGCTGCCGGCATAGACGAATCAGCGCGGTCATCAGGAATTCAATCTGATGCCGGTCCAGGTGACGGGCAACGCCCACATACGTGAACACCAGCCGAATATCCCTTCCCTCGATACACTTGATCGACACAGCCTCGTTGGCAATCGAACTGTAACGCGCCGCTCGAAGCAGCGCGTCACCCAACGTTTCTGAGGAAGCGGCAACATAATAGAGCATCCCCAGCTCCCTAAGATCGGGCAACTGCGCGAGATGAAAGCCGAGGAACTCATCCCCCAGGGCCTTCGCCGTGACATTTAGGAACTCGATCTGATGCTGCACAGAGAGTCGAGCACTTCGGTCGTTGATTTGCTGATAGGTCAGTCCGGCCTTTTTCAAGAGCGGTTTTAGTTCAATGTCGGCGCGCCGCGCGCATGCATAGGCGAGCCGGGCGATCGCACCTGTCGCTGTCGGAAGCGCGCCAAGCCGCTTGGTATCAGCTTTACTCACGATCTTCTTGCTCGATACCTTCGGTTGGCCTTCCTCGACAACAGCTTGTCTCAGAATAACAAGACCCGGATGCGAACTCGCACATATAAAGGCGCCTCTTAAGCAAGCCTCGCTCGAGACAGTAGTCGAGCCTGCCACAACCCCGGGTGTCCGCCAACCCGGCATTGCGGACCACAAATCGATGCCAACTAAACGTAAAGTTGTCGCCATAATCGACGACAACCTGGATATCCTCGGCGCCATGGGGCGCTTGTTATCGACACTTGGATACGACACGGAGCTCTACGCGTCCAAGGAAGAATTCCTTGACGCTGCGATGACTTCTGAAGCGATCTGCCTCATCGTCGATGTTCATCTTGGCACGGCTAGCGGGATCGAACTTGCGCTGGAACTTGTGAACGCCGGCTACACGTTTTCTACGATATTCATGAGTGGGGATAGGCGCGAATCAATCAAAATGCGGGCGATGGAAGTTGGCGCCGTCGCTTTCCTTACCAAACCCTTTTGCGTAGATGCCTTGATCAAGGCGTTGGCAATGGTGCCTCCCCGTCGCGCGATCCTTTAGATCGCCATAAATCGCCTCCCTAATCACACGCACCTGGATAGGATTGAGGCAGCTTGTATATTCAACAACATCGAAACACTAGTCGTGGATTTTTGCGCCGCAATGCTATGCTCTAGCATGCAATTGCAGAGATCCTCACCGGTACTCACGATGCGATCAAAGGGACAATGAATCCACTTGTCACCAAGGTTCATGGCAAGGAAAGACGCTGGAGCGCTGAATATGCCGCGCTCCGCCAACTCTGTCTTGCATCGGGCCTCAATGAGGAACTGAAATGGGGCCAAGCTTGCTACGATTTAAATGGCAGCAACGTGGTCTTAATCCATGGCTTCAAGAATTATTGCGCTTTGCTGTTTATGAAGGGCGTTTTGCTTAGGGACCCCAAGGGCATCCTCATTCAGCAAACCAAGAATGTGCAGGCCGCGAGACAAATCAGATTTGCTTCTCTTGTGGACATCAACAAGCAGAAAGCGGCAGTTAAGACCTATATAAGAGAGGCGATTGCAGTTGAGAAATCCGGCGCCAAGGTGCAGATGAGAGGCGTGGCACAATTCGATGTGCCCGAAGAGTTTCTAACGCGTTTGGATGATGACCCTAAACTCGCCGAAGCCTTTCATGCGCTCACCCCCGGAAGGCAGAAAGGCTATTTGCTCCATTTTGCTGGGGCGAAACAATCGGCGACTCGCACCGCGCGCGTCGAAAAATCTGCGCCCAGGATTTTGAAAGGACTGGGACTCGATGATTGAGCTCATGAAGCGTAAAAGCCTGGTACCGCGACGCCGTCATGATTGACGCCAGCCCGTGAACCGCACGCGGATCATCCAGAAGATCAGCAAGCCCAACGGCAGAAACTGCGGCAGGAAAAAGAATGCCGGCACATGATAGGGACCCGGCAGCAGCCTCGCAAATCCGTTGGTAAAGGCAGAACCTGTGGCTAGGGTGAGCCCCAGGCACATGCGCCACAGATGCCGTGCAATGCGCGGCGGGCCCGAGATGCCGCCGCGCCAGACGAGCTTTACATCGCCGATCGCCGCGAGCGCGAGCACCGCGGTGAAGCCATAAATCGCGAAGAGTACTGCGCCTTTAAATGGGACGGCGCTTTTGAACAAGGGGGTCAAGCCGGTCGCCAACTGAAACGCCAAAATAGCAAAGGGCGCGCACAGACAGAGGGCGACAAGCGCCGCGGCCTTTTCGAAAATGCCGGTTGTGCCCTGTCTTCGGCGAACGGTCATCCAGCCAGTTGACACGAGGTAGAAGACGAAGGTGCTGATAAATAAATTGACGAGCTGGTCAGGCACTGCAACTGCAAGGTAGGCGGCGAAAGTCGCCATGACCACCATGGAGGCGACAAACAGGGTCCCGGCACTGCGGTGCAAATACCGACCCTTGCGGGCGAATGCTGCCACCGCTCCCGAAGCAAGACCAATGAAGCCTGCGCCGATATGAACAGCAAAGGCGAAGACAGTCATGTCGTGAAGCAATAGACTGGGCACCGATTGAGAAGTTATTCCCCCGATGTCGATGGCATACTATCCTGATAGTTACATGCGTTGGTCCGACCCATTGCTGCCCTCCGGGACCGTCGGCTTTCGGGCATCTTAAATCAAGCAGCGTTGGCCTCAAGAATGGAGATTCCCGCACGAGTTGGATTCTCCCGCGCAACCGAAAAACCAGACTTTCGAAGAAGTTCGTCGTATTCGGCGAGACTGCGCTGTTTCCCGCCAAGAAGAGTCAACATGACGATATCAAGCGTCTTTATAAAATTCGGCGCAGGATCATCTGGAACAATCGATTCGAGTAATAGCAGAGTTGCGCCCCGCGGTGCGGCGCGACGAACTGCACTCAAGATCAGCGCTGCTTTTTCATCATCCCAATCGTGAATGACTTCCATCAGCAGATATAGATCACTTACCGGCAGGGCGTCTGAAAAGAAATCTCCGGCTTGTAGCCTGATTCGACTAGTGGCGATGGCAGACGCATCGCGGATGACATGCGGCAAATCAAACAGTACGCCTTTCGCAGCGGGCGCGGATTTGAGAACCGCTGAGAGCAGATGGCCACGACCGCCACCAATGTCCGCGATCAACTTGAACCGAGAAAAATCGTACGCCGCCATGATACCTGCCACTTGTCCCTGGGCCTTTGCTGCCATTGCCTCGTTGAAAATCTGGGCAGCCGCCGAGTCGCGCTCAAAGTAATTCCAATAGCCGCCCGGCAGCGTTTTCACAGAAGCCGGCTGTCCTGTCTCTACTGTGTGACGAAGTTCAAGGTACGGAGACCAGTTGATCGGCAGCCCGAACATGCGTGCAAGTGACCTCATTGATTGCGGGTGATTGGCCTGCAGCAGTCGCGACGCGGGCGTATGGCTTACATCGCTGCCTCGAAGCTCGAATACTCCGTGGGCGGATAGCAGTCGCAGGACGCGATGTAAAGCATCCGGGTTTGCACCCACGGAGGTCGCCAGTTCCGGAGTTGTTTTAGGTCCATCGCCGAGCGCATCAGCCACGCCGAGTTCGACTATGACATGCAGGCACCTCGGTAGACACGCCCCAGCGGCAATTTGCCGGATGGTCTCGAAAGGATTTGCCTCTTCGGCCATGACAACCTCCTCGTCCGTGTAGATCCATTATTTGGTCGCGCGGCAACGATTTGACCTTGCGTATTACGTGTCGAGTCACTTCTGGCATCAAAGCGCCACTATTGTCTCCGATGCGCTCGCCTGCGCGACTTGCTGGCCCGCTGCGCGTTGAACGGAGCACTGCTTTAACCGTTCAATGAGCCAGCGGCCCGCGGGTCCAGGTGGTTTGGCGGTTAGGTAAGCGGCCGACATCGGTAGTATCAAGCTCTCCTCCGCCAAATCCTCGATCGACAGCTTGACGAGTCGACCTTCCAGAAGATCCTGCTTCACCGCATGCAACGGCATGCCGCCCCAGCCCAATCCTTTGAGAAGAAACGCGTGCTTGGCAAATAAATCGCCCAATCGCCAGGTGAGTGGAGACATCACACCGAATTCCCGCCCAACCGTCAGCTCGGATCTGTCAGTCAGCACCAGTTGCACGTGTTTGGTGAGTTCGGTCTTTGGAATGACACCACCGATGAGCGCGAGCGGATGCTCGCGTGCAGCGACCATGATCATGGGGAGCCCTTGCAATCGTTCCAGAGTCATGGAGTCCGGGGCGATCGGCAAAGATCCCACGACGCCCAAGCTGCAGCGACCGTCGAGCACGGGTTGGTACGCGCCGCCGAGCGCTTCAACGTACAGTCGCAGGGGCGTGCGCGGAAATCGGTCCCTGAATTCCTTGGCGGATTCTGCAATGGCTTCAATCGGAAACAGCACGTCCACGACCGCGGAGAGTTCCGACTCGAGGCCACGGGAGATTCCTTTCGCGCGTGCCTTGAGCAGATCGACGTTGGCCACGACACTGCGCGCATCGGCAACCAACTGAACGCCGGCGGGGGTGAGTTTTGGGTAGCGCTCGGAGCGATCGAAAAGAGCGACGCCGAGTTGTGCTTCGAGGTTACTGACGAGTTCGCTTACCGCGGATTGGGCGCGATGAAGTCTGCGTGCACCGGCGGAAAAGCTGCCCTCATCCACCGCGGCAATGAAGGCCCTCAATTGATCCAACGACACGCCGTCCAGCACGATTTCGCCCTATGTATCAGATTCACCGATGGATAATATCGCAATATAACGGCTTTTCATAGGAGATCAGCCAGCGCAGGATACACCCCAGATTCGGATCAGCCAAACAAGGCGGTAACTATCATGCAGCTACTTCACATCGATTCCAGCGTTCTCGGACCCAACTCGGCAAGCCGCGCGCTCTCGGCGGAAATCGTCGCCAGACAGCTTGCGCTGAACCCCGGCATGAACGTATTGCACCGGGATTTAGCGACTGACGCTGCGCTGCATTTATCTTCAGCTCACTTGGCAGCCTGGCAAGGTGGCCCGATTGAGGACGCGCTTTTGGGTGCGGACTTGGCCAAGGGCGGTGCTTACCTCGACGAACTCGTCGCTTCCGACATCGTGGTCATTGGTGCCCCGATGTACAACTTTTCGATTCCAAGCCAGCTTAAAGCCTGGATCGACCGCGTAGTCGTTGCCGGCAAAACATTCCGTTACGGGGCGAATGGGGCTGAAGGGTTGCTCAAGAACAAGAAAGTCTTCATCGCGTCCTCTCGCGGCAACGTCTATACGCCGGGCTCTCCCGCGGCGGCCCTTGAGCATCACGAGAGCTATCTCACCGGCGTGCTCGCCTTCATTGGATTGACGGATGTGACCATCGTCCGAGCGGAGGGCCTCGCGTTCGGACCCGAAGCCAAGGAAGCGGCCATGCTCAAGGCGCGAGCGAACATCGCAGCGATGGCGGCATGAGCGCCGTATTGAAAGCGCGCGGCGGTGAGCGCGCCATTGTGCTTCGGACCCGGGGACAACGGCACGGACCGATCACGCGACTGGTGAGCCCGTCGGATATCGGCGAACTCATCAAGCCGTTCGTGTTCCTCGATCTTTTTGACATTTCGGCGAGCAACGCACCTAACTTCGGCTGGCATCCGCATTCTGGCATCGCCACGCTCACCGTTCTGCACGAAGGCGCGATCGAGTATCAAGAGACCACCGGTGTGAAGGGAACACTTTCACCAGGCGGCGTTGAGTGGATGCGCGCCGGCCGCGGCGTGTGGCATACCGGGTCGGCCTCACAGCAAGCGAAAGGCTTTCAGTTGTGGATCGCATTGCCGGAAGCACTGGAAAACGCGCCCAGCCAAAGCCATTACTTGTCCGCGGACCAAGTCCCGAATGAAGACTCCGCGCGGGTCATCTTAGGCTCCCATGGTCGCGCCAACAGCTCGATTGCCGCCCCCGCAACCATCAACTATCTGGACGTGCAACTCGCGGCGGGTGAACGCTGGACCTATCAGCCGCCTCTGGATCATGAAGTGGCCTGGCTCGCGGTCTCCGAGGGGACCATACGCGCACCCGAGCCGGTGTCAGCCGGTGAATTTGTGGCGTTCGAGGAGTCGAACAGCGCCCTTTCCTTTCAGGCGGATCGCGCGTCGAGGTTTGTTCTCGGTTCCGCGGCTAAACATCCGCACGACCTGGTACTCGGTCATTACTCGGTTCACACCACTCAGGCAGCTCTCGTCGCGGGAGAGTCTGAGATTCAACGCATCGGCGATCAACTCATGGCCGCTGGATTGCTCAGCTAGTCACTCAATCAATTAACTACTCTCAAGGAACTTCCATGAAACACAATTACGCGCTGCTGCTCTTGGCTTTGGTCGTCACATCGGCAACCGCCGCCTCCACGACTTACAACGTGGATCCGGACCACACCCACCCGAGCTTCGAGGTAGATCATTTCGGAGGGCTGTCCACGTGGCGCGGCACATTCAAGAAATCCAGTGGTACCGTCACGCTTGATACCGAGGCTAGGACGGGAACGGTCGATGTGGTAGTCGATACTGCAACGGTCGATTTCGCCCATGACAAGCTCAATGAACATGCATCGAGCCCTGAGATGCTGGATGTCGCGAAATTCCCGACCGCCGAATACAAGGGAAAATTCGTTGAATTCGCCAACGGCGCACCGAGAAGCATTTCAGGTGCCTTGACCCTTCACGGCGTGACAAAGCCCGTGACGCTCACCATTAATTCCTTCAAATGCTTTGATCATCCCATGCTTAAGAAGCAAGTGTGCGGAGCGGACGCCAGCGGCAGCTTCAACCGCGCTGATTTTGGCGTGAACTACGGCCAGCAATACGGCTTCAAGCAGGACGTGCTGCTGCGCATCCAGGTCGAAGGCGTCAAGGTGAACTAAATCGTCCGCGATCGAGATCAGGTCATTCCATGGGCAAACCGAAGGATCGCCGTTATACCTCGACAGCACAGGTACTTCACTGGCTGATCGCTCTGCTCATCGTGGTCCAGTTTGTGCTCGCCAGAATGGCGGCTCACCTGCCGTTGGGCGCGCGCAAACTGGCGCTCCTGGCGGAGCACAAGAGCTTTGGGATGACGGTGTTAGTACTGGTGGTGGTGCGTTTCGCCTGGAGACTTAAGAACCTGCCGCCCTCGTTGCCCGAGAACATGCACCGTGCCGAGCGGTTCCTGGCTCGATTCACCCATGTGAGCTTCTACATCCTGCTGATCGCGATGCCCTTGAGCGGCTGGCTGATGTCGTCCGCCAAGAATTACTCGGTCAGCTGGTTCGGCGTTTTCAGTTGGCCCAACCTGATTGGGCCCGGTGAGACCGCTTTTGGCTTCTTGAGGACGCTGCACCACCTACTGAGCAACCTACTGTTTGCGATCGCCTCTCTGCACATTTTTGCGGCGCTGAAACATCACTTCTGGAACAAGGACGACGTCCTGGTTCGAATGCTTCCCGACTTGCGGTGGGAGAACAAATCGTGATGAACGGTTAGCAGACCGCAACTAGGGACGCGAAGATGCACAAGCGGTTGCGCGGGGCTTTTCTGATATTGGCCGCGTTGTCAATTGCGGCTTGTGCGGGACCTGCGCGGCTCGAGCATCCGATCTATTGGTATGACGCCGCTCCGCCGGCCGGGTTTCCCGACACCGTGCGCAGCGTGGCCGAGGACCGCGCCTCCTTTGAGAGGGATGCAAAGCGTTTTTTGGCAAGCGTGCGAAAGGCTTCCGGGGGCGGTGCCGTAAACATTCTCGCCCTGTCTGGCGGCGGTGCCGGAGCGGCGTTTGGCGCAGGCGCATTGACGGGTCTCAGCCATGCCGGTACTCGTCCGTATTTTCATATCGTGACCGGCGTGAGTGCCGGCGCCCTCACGGCGCCTTTCGCCTTCCTGGGACCTGCATGGGATGACAAGCTCACCGAATCATTTTCCGGACAGCGATCCGCCGATTTAGTGCAGTTCAGTTTGACCGGGCTGCTCTTCGGCTCCAGCATCTTCAGGGGCAAGCCTCTCGCCGATCTGGTCAACCATTACGCGACTGAGGAAATGCTCCAGGCCGTTGCTGCAGAGGCCGCAAAAGGCCGGCTTCTGCTGATCGCAACCACCGACCTTGACAGCGAGCGCACCGTAATTTGGGACATGGGTGCCATTGCCACCCAGGGCGGGCCCGCGGCGCTCACGCTGTTCCGTCAGGTGCTGATTGCGTCGGCGAGCATTCCAGGGCTCTTTCCTCCCGTCATGATTCCGGTGGAGACCTCAGGGACGATACTCGAGGAGATGCATGTGGATGGCAGTACGACCGCGTCGCTGTTCATTGCACCGGAAATCGCTTCCGTTTTGCCCGATCAACTCAAGGACTTGCGCGGAGCCACCATCTATGTGATCGCCAACGGACAATACGGAACACCCACCATCTCAACCCGGGTCAGGACAACCGCGATTCTCAAACGGGGAGTTCAGGCTTCGCTGCACAGTACGACTCGGGGAGCCGTCCTTGCCACGCTGGCACTCGCAACCAAGAACGACATGAGCTTGTATGTCACTGCAATCCCCGACGACTACCCGTTCAACGGCCTGCTTGATCTTAAGCCCGAGCGCATGCAAGCCTTGTTCAGCTTCGGTGCGGAATGTGCGATACGCGGCGAATTGTGGACCACGCCGGAGGGACTGCTGCAACGATCCTTTCGGGCTTCGTTAACCCTGCCTGGATCAACGACCCAGTGCCCGGAACCGCAGTAGCGACTGGCTGGCCGTTACCAATGGCCCGCTGCTGACTGACCGCCGAATCCGGGCGAAACATGGCTGCGTAGTCGGCCTCCCCTTGAAAGTCGCTCAATGTCGCCCAAAATGGTCGTGCAGCTAAGAGCCTAGCCCGATACAGGACAAGCGAAAACATGGAAACGATCGGCGCCGATTTACGCCAAATGCAGCGAACCCCGCTCGCCGCATCTCACGTTGAGGCATTGCGCGAGGCGGGCAAGATCGTTACCTATCCCGCGGGCACGTTTCTCGCAAGGCCCGGCGAGCCGGTGGATCGCTTTGTCTATGTCGAGGACGGCGAGATAGAGGTAGTCAATCCTTATACCGACAAGCGCCATTTGCCCTCCACAATAGGTCCGACACAGTTCATGGGCGAGATCGCCTTTCTCAACGGCGGCGCCTGGTCGTTGCCAATGCGCGCGGTTCGGGAAACGCGGGTAATCGAGGTGCCGCGTGAAGCTACGCTGAAGCTGATGTCTCAAATCCCAGAGATGTCAGACATCATCATCACGGTGTTCTCCGCGCGCCGTCGACGCATGCTCGATGACCGCGACAGCACCCTCCGATTGATCGGCGAAGAAGAGGACCGCAATGTGCGCCGTATCGCAGAGTTTGCGAGCCGTAACCGCATTCCCTACAGCTCCTTGCCACTGCACAGTCCTGAAGCCGAGGCGACCGCCCGCAGCTGCTCGATTGCCGCGGGGGAGCCAGCGGTGATATTTGGGCCAAACGGTGTCGTGAGCGATCCCACGCCGGACAAGATCGCGCGACTGCTCGGCCTGCATCTCGACTTTCGCGACGACGAGGCGTTCGACGTGCTGATCGTGGGCGGCGGACCCGCGGGGGTCGCTGCGGGAGTCTATGCGGGGGCCGAAGGTCTGTGCGCCCTGGTCGTGGAAGACATCGCGATCGGCGGCCAAGCCGGTACCTCCAGCCGTATCGAGAACTACATGGGCTTCCCGACGGGCATTTCCGGTGCGGATCTGGTCTGGCGCGGCGAGGTTCAGGCAATGAAGTTTGGGACGCGCTTCGCGATGCCGCGCCGGGTGATGCTCCTGGA
>Ga0210399_10001038_pt1 | contig 21792 bp, 21 predicted proteins | sample IncBWC14MmetaG_FD_150865 | JGI IMG/M metagenome (GOLD analysis project Ga0210399, IMG submission 150865) | Forest soil microbial communities from Barre Woods Harvard Forest LTER site, Petersham, Massachusetts, United States - Inc-BW-C-14-M | ecosystem: Environmental > Terrestrial > Soil >... | reverse complement strand
GTGCTCGTGTTCGACGAAAGCTCTCTCCGTCGTATCCTTCGTTCGTACTTGGATTACTATCACCGATCGAGAACGCATCTCTCCCTAGGCAAGGACTCGCCCGAGCCGCGATCGATCCAGCCGGAGCACATGGGGAGAGTCGTGGCGCTGCCCCAGATTGGTGGGCTGCATCACCGCTACGAGAGCCGGGCCGCCTGAGACCCTGCCTCTCCTTAAATATAGTGTGAAATAGACGTGCTGACGATCGATGCGGGCACGATTCCGCCAGGCCGAGAAGCTGACAGGTTGCCGTTTTCGCAGCAGGCGAAGCCATTACGGAACTGGCAACCGAGGAATACGCTTTCCGCAGCTGTTTTACTTCACCTTTTTTCACTGAGATCGAGTTTTCGGTAGGCACAGGATCTACGAACTGCTCAAAAGCCTGTCTGCTACCCTCAGAACGAATACCAGCGGCAGATACACAATCGACGCACGAAGCAGTCGGCGTGCGGCCACTGTGGATCTCCGAAGGCCCAGTTGCGCTCCGAAATAAACCAAGGCAGAGCTGAGCAGCAATACTCCGATCCGGCAGACTAGACCAGCGCGAGCCAGCGGCGTCGGCACCAGACTGAGGATGACCAGACCCAGAGTCGGTAACGCAGTGACCCATGCCACGAAACGGCATTGGTTTTCGCTGGGCAGAACCAGGTAGCCAGCGCGAGCGTAGTCCTCGCGATACATCCACGCAATCGCCATGAAGTGAGGAAACTGCCAAAGAAAGAGGGCGGCGGAGATTGCCAACGCTTGTAGGCTCAATGTCCCCGGCGCGGCGGCCCACCCGATCAGTGGCGGCATAGCACCTGGAAAGGCGCCGACCAGAATGCATAGAGGCGTTTTTCGTTTAAGCGGAGTGTAGAGAAACAGGTAAGACAACAGGGTGGCAATCGCAAGCAAACTCGCAAGGATATTGACGGCGATTGCAAGATAAATGCTCCCCATCGCCGACAAGGTGACACCGAACCAGAGAACCGCAGAGGGTTTCAGCCGTCCGGCGGCGAGTGGGCGCCTGGCTGTCCGGCGCATCTGCGCATCGAAACGCCGTTCGATGTATTGATTCAGAGTACCGGTTCCGCTGGCGACCAGCAGTGTGCCCAGAAGACTGTGAACGAGCCGTGGCCACGGAAAGAGATCGAGTTGGCGTGGACATCCCAAATAAAAGCCGGTGACTGTCGCAATGGCGATCAAGAAGTTCACTTCCGGCTTGGTGAGCGTCCAATAGTCGGATATGGCTGCCGGCTTGCTAACCTCGGAAGGTAGTCGGTGGTTTCCGGTGGCTGCGGGCGCAGCGCCCCTAATAATAAGGACAGGTTCGGTTGCCACGTTTAGAGCACCTCCAACCCGTTTAGTGACCTGTCGAGTGCGTTGTGTTGCACATCTTGCATTGATCCTTGCAATTGTGTGTCCGAGGGGGAGAGTATCCGCATGGTGATCACGACTGCGGGAATCAGATACGCGAACGTCACCCAGACCCACATCAGGGCGCCCGCGCTCTCCTGGTCCTGAAGGGCGGACAGACTGAGCAGCCGAGGTGTGGACAGATAGAAGGGGTAAACGAGGCGGTTACAAAACACGAGGAAAGCGGAGAGAATGTCGCAAGGCAGCGTGGCAACGAAGAGGTACAGCACCGTGGACCACCGAGGCGACCTCGTCGCTCTCGGCGAAGCCTGTACGACGGGCCACCAAAACAGCAGGCCCGCTACCAGAAAACAAACGTCCTCCAAGCTGTGCGCCCAGTGCGAACGCATACCCCACTGGAAGGCAACAGGAAAATGCCATCCGATTACGGCACCGGCGCCCGCCAGCCAACACAACACAGGATGCATGAGACAGCGTTCGAACCATCGTGCCGGCGCCCTGGCGACGGGGGGATAGCTTTTAATGAGGACCTTCGGTAATGCGCACACCAGCGGAAACACCGGGGTACCCGCCAGAACCAGCGGTGCAGCAACTGTCATTAACAGAAGGTGCTTCATCATGTGAATCGTGAGTGATCGATGATCAAGCGTGGAAAGAGGAGACGCCATGGCAGCCCACACTAAGAAGAGTCCACTCACAAATGCGGCAACCCGCCAAGAAGCGACGAGGCCTGGGAGCGCATTTCGAAGAGCAAGCCAGCCGCGCAAATAAACTGACGCCGTGACCAGCACCAGCGCCGATGTAATGGCGAGCGGGATGGACCACGATTGCACGTGTGTGTGGGGCTCCGACATGGCTAGGTTTAACGTGGCGAGACCTCGCTGGCACCGAGCGCCGCTGCTCGAGAACCATCAAGTGCCGGCGCATGATTTGCCGGGTGCAACGTCTTAAGGAACGCCACCAGTGCAGTCGTTTCCGCTGGGCTCAGGTTCTTTCCGTAGGCGGGCATGTTCCCGCCACCTTGGATGACCTGGCGAATAAGTTGGTCTTCGGTAAGACGAAGGGCAACAGCGTCCAGCTCCGGCCCGCGCTGACCTCCCTTGTCCTCCAGCGAATGACAGTTGTGACACTGCTTGGCTTGAAAAACGACTGCGCCCTTGCGCTCTAAAGCGGTCCGACCGTTGAGGTATTGTGACGGAATCGGCTGGCTGCTCCAGGCATCCATCACGGGGCTCCAGGGGGTGTGCTCGGCCAGATGAGTCAGGGTGCCAAGGGCCACTGCGATCAGCAGAATCGTGAGCACGGCAATTGGCCTACGCTTCCAGCTCTTCTCTCCTTCGCCTGCTATGAATGGGAGTGCCAGCAAGACAATGATTCCGAGGGCAGGACCGATCAACAGCATGGGTGTCTCGGCAGCTGGGGGCAGGAAAGAGAGGAGAGCATAGAGCCACAAAAAGAAAAAGTCGGGACGCGGGGCGGTCTGAATAATCGTCGGATCCGGCTGGCCGCCGGGACCGAAGGGGCCAAAATGAACCGCGCACACAGCGATTGACAGTAGGATAAAACCGGAGAATAGGATGTCCTTCCACACCGCGTTCGGCACGAACGGCACACCTGTCGTGTGCGTGATTTCGCGATATTCCTGCAAATAAGTGGCGCGGCGGACGACGCGCCCCGGCATGGGCCACTCGTTGATTCCCAACTTCAGCACCATCAGCAAATGAACGCCGACGAATGCAATCAACAATCCGGGGATAACAAAAACGTGTAGCGCGAAGAATCGTGAAAGCGTTGCTCCTGCAATGATCGGGCCGCCTAGCATCAGGTTTACAGCCCACGGCCCGATTACCGGGACCCTGCTTGCGATCGATGCGCCGATGCCCAATCCCCAATAGGCGTCCTGGTCGAATCGCAGGACCTGGCCCGTGAAGGCCATCCCGAGAGTCACGAGCAAGAGAAAAACGCCAATGATCCACGTGAGTTCTCTCGGAAACTTGTAGGCGCCAAAGAGGAAGACTTGCACCATGTGGATCAGGACAATCGCCACCATGAAATTCGAGCCCCAGCCGTGCAGGGCTCGTATAAACCAACCCAGCGAAACGCCGTGATTGAGCGTCTGGAGACTGTTCCACGCTTCTCCGGCAGAGGGCACGTAAATCAATGCAAGCAGTATGCCCGTGACAATCTGGAGCATGAAGCAGGTGAGCGCGGCACTGCCGAAAACATAGAACCAGCTCGCGGTTTCACGAGGAACAGGGTGCTCCAGCGTCTCGCGAATCGGTGTTCCCAACTGCAGGCGCAGGTCGAACCAGTTGCCGAGTTTGTGGATCAGGCGCACGTCGTTTTTTCTGCCTCCTGATTTGCGACCGGTTGACCAGGGGTCGGCATCTCGCCAGCTTTGATGAGAAGTTTTCCATCCTCAATCTTGTAGCGATACTGAAACAAGCCGCGCTCGGGAGGCCCAGAGGCGCGCGAACCGTCCTGGTAATACGCGCCACCATGACAGGGACACATGAAGAGGTTTGATTGTGGAAACCAGCGAACCGGACATCCGAGGTGCGCACAGTTGATGGCAAAGACCTGGTAAGTATGACCGTTGACGTTCCGCACCCAGCACGCGATGTCGCCAGTTGCTCCATCCCAGGCATTCACGACGGGATTCTTGTAGGTCGCGAGACGCGTCTGGCCTGCGGGAAACTGTTGCAGAGCGCCCAACGAAAGCCACGACTCGTATCCAAATTTCTTTTCACGAATCACCGGCGAAAGAAGATAGCGCACGATCGGCACGGCCAAGACAACGCCGACGATACTGTTAAGAAACAAGCCGAGTTTCACGAGCATCGCCCGTCTGGAAATTCCGTTCTCTGCGCTCATCGATGTCCCCCAACGGACGGATTCGTCGAAGCAGTCGGGTACGGCTGGCCCGGGAGCATTGGCCGTTGACCGGAAAGCCACGCCACGACATCAGAAATGTCTTGGGCCGACATGGGTCGGCCATCGACGTCACCGCGCCAGTCTGGTGCACCCAGCTCTGGACGGCCTGCAATCACGATGGTGCGAAGTTGTTGGTCGCTTACGAGTGCGAGGTAGGAGCCATTCACAATTGAGCTGGCCTTGCTTCCTCCGCGACCGTCTGCTCCGTGACAGGAGGAACAATATGTGCGATATGCATCGGCGCCACGTTTCGGATCTCCAGGAACCGCCGGGCTATAGGGCGGTGGCATTTGCTCGCCGAGAGCATAGGGCTTTGCCCATGCCCGGATGCCACCCACGAGCGCCGCGATCTGCTTATCGGTGAGCATCCCACCCGCACTCTGTGCAAAAGCCGGCATCGGTGTGCCGGGTACTCCGTTTGATGCGATCCGGCGAATCACACTGTCGTCAGCAATTGCTAGAAAAACGGGATTAGCCAGAGCCATGGCGGCTCCACCCTTGCCATCCACGCCGTGGCATCCTGCGCAGTTCTGTCCATAGAGTGCGGCGAAATCAAGCACTTCGCTCGGTGGCACGACGGCCGACTCAGGCCGATGGACGCCGGGCGAACTGCTGCAGGCGGCACAACCCAGGAGCGCGACGACCGCAAGGGCAACGAGAATGGGCCGTAGCTTCATTGGTGACCACGGTCTCCGTTCTCTTCGTCCTTAGCTCCTGGCGCCTCAATCCCGGCGCGCACAGCGAATGGCAAGTACTGCCAAGTGCGTACGCGTTCTTGCCTGGAAACTATGATGCCGGCGACGATGCCGAATCCGACCTGGGAAAGGACGAACCAGAGCCAGTCAATCCGCTGCTTAAGCGCTGGATCCAATACTTCGAGCATGCTATGGATCAGACCAGACCACAGAATGGGAGCGATCACACCTCCGAACAGAACCGGCCGGCGAGGAAACATCGGAAGCGCTACGCCGTAAAGCAGCCCAACGAGTGAAGAGCAAATCAAGTGGAGGATCGTTGCAATGATCAATGCGTCCCAATGAAAGGCTGCAATTTGCTCCGTGGTCACTCTTGCGGGGAAGAATCCAGCCGACAGAAGATTGACCGGATACCAGATACCGTGGCCGCTGATAATTCCATAAAGCACCGCCAGAAGGGCCATGGCTACACTGCCTGCCAAGCCACCTTTGACACCCGCCGAAACCGGATAGATCTCCAGCGGCAGTCGCGCGCGGTTCAGTTCCTTGGTCATCCACTCGACGCGAGCGACTTGCGGGCGGTGGGTCTCTGCAATGGGCACTCTCCCCACGATTGGTATCGATTCGTGTTTTTCGTGTGGCAACACGTCGCGGAACCATCCCACGCAACCGGCAACCGCGAAGATTACACCCAGAATGCTGACAGACGCGCTCGTAACCATTCCCGTGAAGACCAATGTAAGACCGAAAGCCAGGATGATTGGCCACGCCGTCGGGGCGGGTAGTTCGATCGTCTCCTGAGTTGCCCTTTCTGTCTGCGGAGATAATTCAAACGTTTCTGATGCCATCTTCCAGTACCTGCCTCATCGTCCAATCACGTAAACGACCGTGAAAACCACAATCCACACCCCGTCGACGAAGTGCCAGTAAAGCGACAGGACGTCGACACGCTCGGCGTGCTCTGGTCGCAGGTCTCCCAGAAGCGTGAACACCATCACGATGGAGAGTGCTAAGAGCCCTGCGACGACGTGAAAGCCGTGCAATCCGACCAACGAGTAATAAGTCGTTCCGAACAAGTTCGTGCTGATCGTCAATCCGTCGTGGTAAATCAGCCGGTGCCACTCGGTGGCGGTCCCGTACAAGAAGGTGGCGCCCAGCGCAATGGTCGCGAGCCACAAGCTTCCGAAACGCTGGACGCTGCCCTGGCGGAGAGATTTGGTAGCCAGGTGAATCGTGAGACTGCTCGAAAGCAAACAGATGGTGTAAAAGATCGGGGCACTGAGGACGTCCTTCGGCAGGGGGCCCGCCAGACTCTTGCCGACATAAAAGAGGTACGCCACCACGAAGATTGTGAAAATGGCAGCTTCAGCGGCGATCAGACTGAGCATTCCGATGCGTCCGCGGTCCGGACGATCCCATTCGATTCTTGCTTCGGCCACAGTCATCGATGCTGCATTCATCACGGTTCCTCGCTATTCATAATTCCAGTCAGGATCAGCCGGATGCTTAAGGTCCCAGAGAGGGCGGCGGCTTTTGACTACCGGGATTGAGGCGAAGTTATAGGCAGGAGGCGGTGAATTCGTGGACCACTCGAGTGTCCAGGCATCCCACGGATCGCTTCCGGCTGCTGTGCCCCGGAAATAGGACCAGGCCAGATTTCCCAAGAAGACCAAAATCCCCGCAGCCTGGAAGAAAACTCCGATGGTTACGATGAAATTCCATGTGTCCCAACCCCGTCCTGGTTCGTAGGTATAGATCCTTCTTGGCATGCCCAACAACCCGGGGATGTGCATGAAGTCGAAGGTCAGGTGGAAGCCGATGATGAAAAGCCAGAAGTGCAGTCTGCCCAGCGTCTCGCTGTACGTCTTCCCCGACATCTTCGGGAACCAGTAGTAAAACGCTGCGAAGAGAGCGAAGACAATGCCGCCGACAATCACATAGTGAAAATGTGCGACCACGAAATATGAACTTCCCAAGTGCCAGTCGAAGGGCGCCGCACCCTGCATGATTCCTGTGAGGCCGGCGATCAAGAACTGGAAAAGAAAAGCAATGCAGAACAGCATTGGAGTCTTGAACTCAATCTTTCCTCCCCACATGGTTGCCAGCCAGTTGAAGATCTTAATGCCTGTAGGAACGGCGATGGCCATGGTTGAGATCACGAAAAAGTTATTGGCGGCTGAGCTCATACCCACGGTAAACATGTGATGCGCCCATACACTCATGCTGATGAACCCGATCGCTACTGTGGCTCCCACCATCACCGAGTAACCGAAGATCGGCTTGCGGGAGAAGACCGGGATGATCTCGGAGACAAAAGCGAAGGCTGGGAGGACCAGGACATAGACTTCGGGATGTCCGAAAACCCAGAAGAAATGCATCCAGATCACGGCGGAGCCTCCCGCCTGGGTGTCGAAGAAGTGTCCGCCAAGATAGCGGTCCACCACCAGCATGATCTGGGCCGCCGTCAGCGGGCTGATGCAAAGGATCACCAGTCCGGCCATCACAAGGTTGAGCCAGGCGAACAACGGCATTTTGGCCAGCGTCATGCCCGGGCAACGCATGCAGAGCACAGTAGCGACGATGTTGATGGCCGTGCCGATGCTGCCAAAACCGGAGACCAACAGCGCCAGAGTCCAGAAGTCCGTACTGTGTCCGACCGAAAACGTCCGCGAAGTCAGCGGTGCGTAGGCGAACCATCCCACGTCGGGCGCATTACCCGCGCCATACAACCCATTAGCACCAACCAGGCTGAAATAGAGAAGCAGGCCACCAAATGCAGTCATCCAGAAACTGAAAGCGTTCAGACGCGGAAAAGCCATGTCCCGCGCACCAAGCATGAGTGGGATCAGATAATTTGCAAATCCGAACAGAAACGGCATGACCACGAAAAAAATCATAGTGGTTCCATGCATCGTGAACAGCCGGTTGAAGACCTGCGGCGAAACAAAATCGTTGTATGGACGAATAAGCTGGATGCGGATGACAGTCGCTTCGATCCCTGCGATCAGAAGAAACACCATTGCATACATCATGTACAGAATGCCCAACCGCTTGTGATCGACGGTCGTAACCCATTCGTGGAGACTGGCGACAACAGGACGCGATGCGGGTTCCGTTCTCGGCAGTGCGAGTGCGTCAGTCGACATCAGGTGATCTCCTCAACATCATGAACAAGCTGCTCAACGAAGCGTCTCCAGGTAAGCAGTCAACGCGTCCAGTTCCTGGTCGTTCGACTCCATCGCGGGCATTAAGGAGCCGGGCTTGATCGCGTTGGGATTTAGAATCCAACGCCGGAGATTGTCGGGGGTATTAAGGGCGGCGCCAGCCGCGATCGTATCCCGGCTCATCAGGTGCGTGAGGTCTGGGCCGAATCGCCCATCGGCCACTGTGCCCGACACGGTATGGCAGTTGATGCAGGCGGTCGTCTCGAATATCCGTTGTCCCTGAGAAACAGCATCATCTACAAATGCTGGTTGACGTTGCTGTTGAATCCACCGGTCAAAGTCTTCCTTCGACTGGACATAGATACGCAGCAACATCTTGGCGTGTTGGGTCCCGCAATACTGCGCACACTGGCCGAGGTAGACTCCGGTCTGCTGCGGGTCGATCCACATGCGGTTGGGGTGGTTGGGAATCAGATCAGTCTTACCCCCCAGCCGCGGGACCCAAAAGCTATGGTCGGTATCAGCAGATAGCAACTTAATGAAGGTCGGGCTCGGATGGGCCGGGTCACTCACGGGCACATGCAGTTCGTTCGCGGTCACAATCCCGAGTGCTGGGTAGTGATACTCCCACCAGAACTGATGGCCGATGGCGGTAACCTCGATCGCGGTGCTGGGCGGCGGTGTTCCTTGAACGACCGCAATCACTCGTGCTGTCGCCATGAACAATGCGACGACAATAAGAATCGGAATGATCGTCCATGCCAATTCCACCTGGTTGCTGCCGTACACCTGGGGAGGCTCCCGGCCATCGTCATTCGCTCTCTTCCTGAACCTTACAATGGAGTAAAACAGCAACGTGAAGACGACTAGAAAAATGGCTCCTGTGACCGCGAGTACAAACAGCGATAGCTCGAAGATCGATTTGGCAGGGGTCGACGCGGGAGCAAAGATATTTGTCGGGCTCAAGGGTGATGCAGCGTCGGCAAAAGCCGCCACTGCACCGCCAACACAGATGAGAATCTGCGAACCGAGAAAACGCCGGTTGGTTGAGCCTTGTAATCGCAATTGGTTCCCCTGAAATCGGCCTTGCGGAATAGCGGCCCAAATCTCACAATCTAAGTGTCTTCATCAATCCCTTGCTCACGGCACCTCATGACCTGCCGACCTGCTTCTCAAGGAGCTAGGATTTATGTCTTGGAGTCTTGGAATCCAGTGTCGAAATCAAGCTTTGAGCTGATAGTGGGGAAGCGACGTGCCCGGAGAGCACGATCTGCCTTGCTGGAACTTCCCGTCCGTAAATCTGCTTATTGGCGCCATTATCAGGTCGAATGGTGGATCCCTCGAGTGCGACCCCTGCAAACGCACCGCGGGCGCGGGAATAGCTCAAGATGTCCGCGCGTAGGGTGGCGTCTGTTTCTGCCGAGGCAGTGCGGCCGACAGGGCCCGCGGCAACCGACGCATCTGCTCCAAGCTTCACTTTGCTCGTGAGAATTCCGCTCGCGCCTCGCTCATTCATTACGAGGAGCACAAAATCGGTTGCCTCGCCACCTATCTGGAGGCCAAAGCTGCCGCCTTCAAGAGCCATCATGGTAGGCGCGCCCCAGGGTCCCGTGAAATCTTGACCTTTGCGACAGGACATTGCTCCTCGCCCATAGCTTCCGCCAACAATGAAGGCGGCCTTCAAAACGGACGGGAAGACAACCACACAATCGGCTTTATCGAGCAAATCTTGGGGGATGTTGTCGGGCACATCGAGAATCTCCTTCAACACTGTGCCGCTGTTCTTCAGCCGATCTTCATCCTTCTCACGGTCAGCTGCCCACGCAGGGGCAGAGAAAACTGCCAGAGCGATGAATAAGATGCTCATCAGATAGTTGAATGGCTTCTTCATGTTCTTCCTCCTTGTACGGTTACAAACGACGCAGTTCAGACCCTCGGAAAACCGAAACACTAGGTGGTGCCGAGGAGTTCCAACAAACTGCGTCCCGCCAGCCCAGCCCAGCCGCCCTCTTGGTTATCGACTGTCGTTAGAAATCTGAAATTGATCCGAGCATTACTTCTTTGCCTCTGGAGGGAAATGCGCGAACATCTTCTGCACTCCCTTGTCAAGATTCTTGGTGTTCTTATCTGCATTGTTGGAAAGTGTGTCGCTTGACGAGCCTCGCCAGATCAGCGTCTTGGTCTTGGCGTCGAACAGATCGACGACCAGGGAACCGACCTGGTAGGTTTCAGTGGTCGTCGTTGCATCCCCGAATCCTCCGAATCCTCTCCAACGCCAACCTCCCCCAAAGCCATCGTAAAATGTGTTGAGAGTCTGTTGATTCTGCGTGATCTCGATTGCCAAGATACAGACATCGCCACCCGACTCCACCTGGGTCCAGCCCTTGGCGGTTAAAGCCCCATTCACTGCGTCCTTAATGCGATTAACCAATAGTGGATCTTGCGTTTGGACCTTCTCCCAAGAAAACGTCCTGTATTGTCCGAAATTTGCGTTGTGATCGTAATCGGTCTTCACCTGCTGGGCGAACGACGCTGCTGTTAATACGAAGAACGTCGCGATCGAAAACAATAGGGTCTTTTGTGCCTTCATGATTTCTCTTTTAGCTCATTGAATAGGTTCCGGAGGGGCTGGCGCAGTTAATACGGCTGTCCAGGACTCTCTCCTGGCACCGGATTCTTTCGGCGGCTACCCCGTAGCCATGCACCTGCACTGCGCATGCCAAAGTTGAACGGCACAGCGGATAGGGGCAAGGAATTGAATGTAGGGAGAAGTAGACCCGGCTTCAGTCGAAGTGTTTCGGTATCAATCTCAAGCTTGCGTCCGCCTTTGGACACCCGTCGGCCCGTGGTCATTGCGAAACTGGTCCCCGTCTCAGGCGTGTGGTCTACTTCCGCCGCCTTCTTGCCTAGAGGTCGGTCTTCCCACGATTTGTTGTCCTTCCGGACGCGAATCTTCCACGGATCATTCGGCGCAGGCGACGAAGTGGATTGTCAGAGGCTGTTTTCGTCAGCGATCTTTGGCACGGCTTGTGCACTACACGACGGTTGATTGATATCACGCGCCATCCGTACCCCAAGGGTCTGGGCCGACAGAAAGCTGTGGACACACCAATGCACTGGCTTCATAACTATTCAGCTATCGGGGGTAGCCTCAGTCTCACCGCTCTGGTGGCCGCTCTTCCCATCTTCTTTCTTTTCTGGGCGCTGGCCTACAAGCGGATGAAAGGCTACCTCGCGGCAAGCTGGACCTTGCTTCTAATGCTACTGGTGGCTGTTATTGCTTATGGAATGCCGGCCCGGGCCGCGGTATCCGCAGCAATACTAGGAATGGCGAGTGGCCTGTGGCCGATTGGTTGGATCATTCTCACTGCCGTTTTCCTCTACAACTTGACCGTGGAAGCCGGGCAGTCCGGAATTATTGAAAGCTCGGTTTCCTCCCTTTCAGAAGATCGTCGCCTCCAGGCGCTACTCATCGCGTTTTGCTTTTCTGCTTTCCTAGAGGGCGTCTCCGGGGAAGGGGCTCCAGTCGCCGTAGCCGCGGCGATGCTGATTGGTCTGGGGTTCAAGCCTGTGACAGCGGCCGTTGTATGCCTGGTGGCCAACACTCCTCCCGTCGCCTTCGGACCGGTAGGCGTGCCGACCAGCATGATGATCTCGGTCACAAACATCAATGCTGCGTTGATGACGAAGACAATCGGTTCCGACATGGCGATTCTCGCGCTTGTCATACCGTTTCTTGTATTAGTAGTGATCTCCGGCTTCAAACGAGCGATTGGGGTTTGGCCGGCGGCATTGGTGGCGGGCTTCAGTTATGCGGTGACGTGCTTTGTAGTGTCCCATTACCTGGGAGTGGAACTTCCAGCTATCATTTCCTCGTTCGTGTCGATGGTCTGCCTCATTGTTTTCCTGAAATTCTGGAAGCCGAAGCAGATTTGGCAGTTTGCATACGATTCCAATAACACTGACCCAGTAGAGACCAGCTACACTCGCGGCCAGGTCTTGACGGCATTGTCCCCTTACTTGCTCCTCATATCGGTCATGAGTTTTTGGGGAACACCAGCCTTCACTCGCTTCGTCCAAAATAAGCTTCACTGGGTCTTGAACATCCCGCACTGGCCGGGTCTGGACGGGATCGTCTACCGCACTGCCCCGATTGTCGATGTGCCCACGATGTATCCGGCGAGCTATCGCTGGGACTTCCTCACTGCTCCCGGGACTGCCATGTTGATTTGTGCCATCGCCACCATGGCAATTTTGCGAATCAGCCCGTCGCGCGGCCTGAGGGTTTTCCGAGCAACCTGCAAAGAAGTGGGGTACGCACTGGTTACCCTGGCCGCGGTCGTCGGAATCGGTTACCTGGCGAATTATTCCGGGATGTCCTACACACTTGGCTTGGCGTGCGCTTCCTACGCGGGCAAACTGTTTCCTATGGTTTCGCCAGTAATCGGCTGGTTAGGTGTGTTCTTGACCGGCTCAGTTACGTCATCCGCTGCCTTGTTTGGCAAGCTGCAACAAGTCGCCGCCACCGAGACAGGTATAAACCCTGTGCTCACGACCTCTGCGAACCTGTTCGGAGGCGTCGCCGGTAAATTGATCTCGCCCCAATCGATTGCTATCGCCTGCGCAGCAACCGGCCTGGTTGGCAGGGAAACCGACATCTTTCGCAGCACCATCCGGTATTCGATTGCCCTACTGGGTTTTGTTGTCGTGATTGTGCTGCTACAGGCCTGGGTTGTCCCTGGAGTTATTCCTGTGGATTCGGGAGCGGGGATGAAACATCTCGCGGTTCTACATTAATTGGGCAGCAACGCCGGTGCCGATGAGATTCCAAATAACGGCCTTCATTCTAAGACCAATGATCGTGTGAGTTCGAACCGCGGCATTAGGGCGCCGGACGATCTCCAGCGGGCATTTGCAAGATCGCAGCAAAGCGACGTGCCAGGTGTGATTGCTTTTGGCCGCAACCATCCGTACTAGCTGGATACGGTGGCGCCTGCGAACTTCTCCATCTGCCGAATGACAGAAGAGAAGTCTGCCTCGGGATCTGCCTTCAAGGCTTCCGAATTAACTTGGAAGGCGGCGTTCGTAGCAGGCATCGGTCGGTTCAGCGCGTCCGAGGCCTCCAGGATCAAACGAAAATCTTTGTTCATCAATCCGACGGCAAACTGAGAACTGTAATCCTCGCGTTCCGCGGTCGCCAGCTTTCCCACGTGCGCCGGTGCGACCACAGCGGTCTGAGCTAGTACTTCGAGCAGCCTCTTGCGATCGAGGCCACCTGCCTCGCCGAGAGCGACAGCCTCGGCGATTGCCTGCATGCCGACTCCGAGCAGAGTGTTCACGACCAGCTTCATGCCTGTTCCGGGTCCGGATGATCCCATCAGAAAGTGCCGCACTGCGAGCGCCCGGAAAATCGGCTCTGCTGCCTGGAACACCTCGGCATTACCACCAACGAGCAAAACGAGGGTGCCGCGCTCGACTGCGGGAGTGCTGCCCGAGATCGCAACGTCCATAACCTCAATACCGCGGTCGGCGCCCAGGGCGTGTAGCGCACGCGACGTCTTCGGCGAAACCGTACTTGCCTCCAGCACAACCGTACCTCTTGGGGCGAGGGCCAGGACCCCTTTTGGGCCCGTGTAAACACGGTGGACTGCTTCGTCGTCAGTCAGGCAGGAAAAAATGACCTCGGCACCACTTGCCAATGCCTCCAAATTCTCAGCGATCGAGGCTCCGTAAGGCAACATACTCGCTGCCTTGCTGTGGTCTCGATCGTAGACGATCAGATTGTATCCGTGATCAAGAAGGCGCCGGGTCATTCGACTTCCCATCGCGCCCATCCCGATGAACCCAAGTTTCACTTGGTCTCCAGTAAGGATTTTCATGTCGCCTCCACAGGAGTATTGCCAGGAGTTGAGGACATCTCGATTGTGTGGGAGCATGCGATGTTCCAACTGGCGTCCGTATGGAACACTCCTACTCTCAACTTCACCGGGGCAAGATGAGTCGATGATGTCGAAAGATGGCCAAAGGGCCGTCGACCAGCTGACACCATCACACGCTGCCAGACCGACTTCTGCTTTTCCGTCAAGCTCTGTCCCGGTGCGTCCCTGCTTTCATCGACCCGAGCTTTTGGCGCCACGATTGCACTGTGATCCGTACCAGGAGGACTGATATGAAAGTGGGAATTATTGGAGCGGGCGCGGTCGGCTCTGCGTGCCTTTTGTCATTGGTTACGCGTGGAAGTGCACGCGAGGTCGTGCTGGTCAACCGGGACCGCAAGCGGGCCCGGGGCGTCGTGACGGATGTCCAATACGGCACGGTCCTGTCGCCGCCGATTGCGGTGCGCGACGGCGACTATTCCGATCTGTCGGGCTCGTCGGTGGTGATGATCACTGCCGGAGTTAATGAGAAAGGTGGAGGCGCGACCGACCGCAGCGATCCGCTCGGAAGGCTCCGCTTGCTCGAGGCGAATGCTGCGGTCTTTCGCGACATCGTTCCGAAGATCCACGACTCGGCTCCCGATGCGCTGATTCTGGTCGTGACCGATCCGCCAGACGCCCTGGCGGACGTGGTGCGTAAGTTGGGACACGAGCGCGTGCTGAGCACTGGCACATCTCTCGACACGTTACGGTTCCGGTTCCATCTGGGGAAACGTCTTAACGTCAGTGCGTCGAACGTGGAAGCACTGGTCTTGGGTGAGCATGGTGCTTCGGAGGTGTTCCTGTGGTCATCAGCTCGGGTAGGTGGCCGGAAGGTGGTGGACCTCTTTGGGCAGAGTCCAACGCCACAAACGGTGCGTGAGGAACTCGAACGTGAGGTGCGTTACGCTAACATCACGATCATTGAAGGTATTGGGGCCAGCCAATATGGCATAGGGATGGTCTCCGCGCGACTCACGGAGATGGTATTGCGCGATGAAGGGGCGGTGATTCCTATCGGCTGTTACAACTCCACATTCGGCGTTACGCTTTCATTGCCGAGTGTCATTGGCCGGGAAGGCGTGCGTCGGGTGCTCGAACCCGAGATGTCCGACGCGGAACGACAAGGTCTGCAGCGCAGTGCCGACGCAATCAAAGAGGCGCTGTCTCGCCTTAGTCTCAAGCAATCCCTGCGAAGAACAGCTTGAGACCGTCCATCCGAAGAGAACTGCTAATATTGTAGCTGCCGTGAAGGTTGATGGTAGAGCCCGCCTGCGCGCTCTTCTGATGCGAAGAATTCAGCCAGAGAAAAATGCTGACCCAACCTGGAACTCCAGTCTTTTCGCTTTCAAGACAGGAACTCTGTGGTTCGTGAGTAAGGTTCTCATCCGGCCCACCGGGTCCGGCGGAGGTCCGTCCAGGGACCGCCATCCGCATAGCGTTCGGGATGCAGGGTCTTCGAGCGGGGGTCTTCCGCGGTGTCGAGTTGAAGGACCATCCATTTCGGATACGGAACGCCGGGATCCGACGCCGCGTCCAGGAGTCGGACGTCCTCGTCCGAGAGCCGAAGGTCTACCGCACGGATGTTATCTTCCAATTGCTCAGACTTCCGGGCAGCGACGATCACACTGCTGACCGCCGCCCGTCCCAGCACCCATGCGAGTGCCACACGGGCTGGGGTCGCTTGATGCCGACCGGCAACTTCCTTTAGCACCTCTACCACGCGGTAGCCCATCTCGCTGTCAAAGGGCACGAAGGAGCCCGCTTCGGCGAAGCGTGTGCCCGCAGGAGCAGGGGTAGCGCGGCTGTACTTGCCTGCGAGAAACCCGCCCGCAAGCGGGCTCCAAACCAGGATACCGATGTTGTGATAATCGGCGAACGATTGAAACTCATATTCGAGACCCCGGCCGACGAGGCTGTAGTACATCTGCGCGGTTACATATTTCTCCAGCCCCAGGCGCTCCTGCAACATGACCGCGGTGGCCGCCTGCCATGACAGGAAGTTGGACAGCCCGATATAGCGGACCTTCCCCTGGCGCACAAGATCGTCGAGCGTCCGCAGGGTCTCTTCGAGCGGTGTGTTGCTGTCCCATCCATGCACCTGGTAGAGATCGATGTAATCGGTCTGCAGCCGCCGGAGACTGCCCTCTACTTCGCGCATGATGTTGACGCGGGTCGCGCCGCTCCGGTTGAAGTTCTCGCTCATAGGGAGCCGGACTTTGGTGGCGAGGACAATCTCATTCCTTACGCCCTTCAAAGCATTACCCACCAGGGTCTCGCTCTCCCCGAGGCTGTACACGTCTGCTGTATCGATGAAGTTAATTCCCCTGTCCAGGGCTAGCTTCACCATGCGCGTAGTGTCCTCCTGGCCCAAGTTCCCCATGTTCATCTTGCCGCCGAACTGCATCGTGCCAAGTGCCACGCTGCTCACGATGAGTCCTGTATTCCCCAGTGTCCTGTATTTCATCTTCTGTGCTCCTTCCGCTACGAACGAAGATTGCGATAGCGACGTGCGCGCCAATCGACGAGTGGCAGATGGCTGAGTCCAAGGAACCGGTCGGCGATGGAGATCCGCGGATCGGTAGTCGCGCAGCCAAATGTTTCGACAAGGTGCATGAGTCAAGCCAGTGCGGATCTAGCTGCCGGCCGTCGAGATTTGCTAGTGCCTCAGGCCCCATCGAAATTACACTTCACTATGAGAACCGTGCCGTCGTCACTGAAGCCAACTCCCTGGCAGAAGTCTTTGGCACTCCGAAAAATGCTGTCCATCAGTTCTTTCGCTGACAGGGAAGAATCGCGCCGAATCACGGCCGAAAGCCGTTCTATCCCAAACTCTTCTTCCTGGGAATTTTCTGCCTCGGTGATACCGTCGGTATACAGAACCACAATATCGCCGGCCGCCAGGTCGGCTCGGTTGATTTGACAGGTTTCACCGTCGAACATTCCGACCGGAAAGCAGGACGAGTTCATAGGAACAACATCACGGGTTCTTGCTTGAAAAAGGAGAGCGGGATTGTGTCCGCAGTTGACGTACTGGAGGGACCGGGAGTGTACATCAACGTCTGCCAACAACAGTGTCACATAGCGATCGCCGTCAGAGACGGAATGGATCGCGTTGTTCAAGCGAGTTACAGCCTCCAGCATGTCTCTTTTCTCACTTGCCTCCAGTTGCACAGCAGCCGCCGTCGCGGACATCAGGAGGGCGGCAGGGACCCCCTTTCCCGCGACATCGGCAATCATGATCCGAACCGCGTGCTCATTGACGGGTATGTAGTCGTAGTAATCGCCACCCACACCTCTCGCAGGCTGCATCGTCCCAGCAATCTCCAATCCCGCGATGGATGGGCGGCGCACAGGCAGAAACATCCTCTGAACCTGCGCTGCGAGATCAAGATCGTGCAGAAGGTGATCGCGCTGCTCCCGGATCGCCTTGTCGAGCAACTCTCTCTGCTTCACATATCTCTGGATGACGTACACGACGAAGGTGAACCCGATGAGCGCGGTGAGGTTGTGTGTGATCCGGGCCTCCGGGCTTGGATAGGGAACGCCAAAGAGATCGTGGAGAAAAACACAAACCGCGATCAGCCCGTAGCTGATCTGGCTGCGCAAGAACATGGCACTGATCCCAAGGGGCAAAATGTAGAGATATCCCAATGAGATCGACGTGACGATAAAGTCGGCATAGGCAACCGCAGCAATCGATCCGAAGATCAGTAGCGCTGGCAGCCATTGAGGGCCGACTGCGGCCAGCTCTCCGCGCAACAGCGATCGCGAAGGAAGCCACGGTCGAGTCTTCATCTCCGCTATCACTCCAGGGCTTGTCATTTCTCAGAACCTCTAGGCAGCGGGGAGCCGTCGATGTGGACTCGCGCTGACTGATTCGTGGAATTGGCGCGGCGGGGATACGATCAGGGGAAGCAAGGCGGAAACAGCCATCACCCCTGCGATCACGCGGAGCCCTTCGCCATACGAACCAGTCGACTGGCGCAGGTGTGCAATCAACAGCGGTCCAAATGCGCTGGCGAAGCCCCATGCAGTTAGCATAAGCCCGTAGATAGGACCCACATTCTTGGAGCCATAGTAATCAGCCGTAAACGCCGGCATGGTGCCGAATCCTCCGCCGTAACACATAAGGATGACAAAAGCGAAAAGCGTCAGAACAGCAGCGGAGTTGATGCTGGGAAGAGCCCAAAAGAGAAGAGTTTGTCCCAGAAACATCACCGCGAAGGTTGCGCGCCTAGTGATCGAATCGGATGCCCACGCCCAAAACACCCTTCCAAAAGCATTCCCGATGCTGGCCACTCCGACCATGGCGGCAGCTGCCGCAGCGCTCACTCGGGCAAGCTCCTGGAACAATGGAGATTCCTGGGAGATCACCGAGATCCCCGCGGAGGTATTCAAGAACAAAAGCAGCCAGAGGGCCCACCATTGCCAGGTTCTGAGCGCCTCCCCGAGCGTGTAGTCGTGGCCCGATCGTTGTGAGGCCTGCGACAATGTCGGTGCCCAGCCCTCTGGTTTCCAACCCTGGGGAGGATTTTGCATGAAGTAGCCGGCGGCAACTGTCAGGACGAGAAATGCGATACCGAGATAGGCGAACGTTTGAAGGACACCCACAGTCTGGATAAGCCGTGTGGCCACCGGCGCGGTCACAAGTGCTCCCGCTCCAAATCCACCGACCGCGATGCCGGTAATAAGCCCTCTACGGTCTGGAAACCACTTCACCAGCACCGCGATTGGCACGATATAGCTGAAGCCCAGTCCAATTCCGTCGATGACCCCGTAGCTTAGATATAGCCACCAGAGTTTGTGGTCGGAGAAGCTCGCCAGAAAAACTCCTAAGCCATACAGAAATCCGCCTGTGAGGGCGACGACTCTTGGTCCCACGCGACTGAGCCAGAGACCGCCGACAAAGGCCGCGATGCCCAGCACAAAGATGCATATTGTAAAGGTCAAAGTAACTTCGGAAATACTCCAACCAAATTGCTTCGTGAGAGGCGTCCGAAATACGCTCCACGCGTAAACGGCACCCAGTGCAACTTGCAGAAGAACTCCGGCGGCAGCAATGAGCCAACGATTCGTCATTTTCTCAATTCCATAGATTGCTTTAGGTTTGAGTAGTCTTAACTTTTTGATGAGTGAAGATGGCATCCAAAGGCGTGTAAGAAGGCTTGGATAGAAAAGCGATTCGTTGCTGCTCGATAGCGAGCAACTTCGCCGTGTTGTGAACAGCACAAGTACCGTTGTTGTTGTCGCCGACCGTGCGGTACAGCATGTGTTTGCTGAGAACACAGTCGAACACCTCCACCTGGGCTGCCACCGCCTTCGCTGGTTGACCGACACCCTCAATGGCAACGTTAACCACTGCTTTGTCCTCCCTCCAATTCCTAGCAAACATGGTTCCAGTCGAATGTCGGATCGAAGTGGCGCAATTACCCACGGCCACCACTAATCTTGCGGGTCCAAAGGGCTCGGTTCGTCGGTATTCTCTTGCGAACGAAGGCGAATGGTGACCGCCGCTGGACACGTGCGTCGGAATATGGTCGCTGGCACTCAGGTCGTTACCGCGACCACGCGATCAATAACGAAACTGCCTTGTTTCTCCAGTCTCCAGCGGCTCAAGTGTCTTCCGCGAGAGGACGATCAGGTTTCTCAGAAAGCCTTTACTCACGTTCTCCAGCCCCTAACCCATGACCGGAGGTGTGTCGCCTTGTTTTGAGCGCCAATCGAGTCCGGCCAAAAGGGTTCGCTCCCAAACCTGACGCCAATCTCTCTGACACTCGCCCTGGCACTTGAACTCTCTGCCAGCTCCACCCATTCGTCCTCCGCATTCGGGACACACGCCATTCAGAATGCCGGAAATCACATCTGCACTCGCCGGATCGGTGGTCAACCTCATAAACTGCATAAGCACCTCGCGAATCGCTCGTTGGATATCTTCTGGTCCCAGTGTGAATCGCACACTGCCGAATGCATTTCGGCAACTAGAGAGTCTGGTGGTTGGTTCGAAATTCGTAAGATCCCAGTCCAAATGCGGACGTTGTGTCCGCCGCCGGTCGCGTGACTTGAGTCTCATAACTCGCTCGCCAACTCCAACTTCGGTCGCGATGAAAACCTTTTCGCAATGTCCTCTCGCCTCAATTGCCTTTCCGACGATTTCCTCGGAAACCCCGAAGCCATAAACCGGCGCCGTGTCGATCAGATTGATCCCTATGTCGAGGGCGGCGTGAATCGTACGAATCGACTCTCTTTCATCTGTGCCTCCCCACATCCAACCACCGATCGCCCACGTGCCTTACGCAATTCGCGAGACCTTCATTTCCGTACCGGAGATTACTGTGTATTCCATCTGATTTATCCTTTCGTATGAAAACTGACATTTTAAGAGTCTGTTACGTTACCTTTATTCTGCGACTCAATCCGCGCCGGTGACCCCTCTATGGGCGCCGAACTACACTGCGCTCGGCACATTGGGGATCGAAGATCTAATCCTCTTTTCGGGTGATGCCGTGGCGCACTCGCTGAACATACCCAGCGCGATCATGACGACACAGGGAGGCAGCAGGGCCCACAATCGGAAATGTAAATGCGCCATTCCAGACAGAGCTGCGCCAACCAAAAACCCTGACCATACGCTGGCGTCAAGTCCAGCGCGGGCGAGATGGGTATCCCTTGGCCCTTGTCCGTCCGGGAGAGGTTTTCGCCCAACGGCTGAAGCGAGATGGCCACCTATTCTGCTCAGCATGCCCGTCATGAACGTTAGACTCACCGACTCTGCGCCTATCTTAGAAAGTGCCGGATTCATCATGCCCATGGCCAGGCTGAGCATCGCGATCTCGGAGGGGACGTTTCGCGGTCCGTGCCATTCAAGACCAGCAACGGTCGCGAGCAGGACTGCAATCACACCGAATATCAGACGATGGGAATAACGCGACTTGGATTGACTGAGGAAGTTTCCGAAGAAACTGCCGGTGACGAAGGACAAGACGGCTATCGCGGAAGGCAAGGCGGCACGGAAATTGTCCTGCCCACTCCTCAGGCCAGCACTTGTGGTGTTTCCGCTCATGAACGAGACATAAGTCCCCAGGAAGAGAAACCCATATCCGTCCAGATAGCCAGCGATCATCGCAAGGAAGATTGCTACTGCTGACCGTATACGCGTCTCGGATAGAAGCAGCATCATCGCGGCTCCGAACCAACTCTGGCGAGCCAGGCCTTCGATTGCAACAGCACACCGAACCCTGCAGTCACTCCCGAGAATTCTTCACGATCCTTCTGCGCCAGCAATGCCGCGACCGCTGTCGACGCTAGCCGGGTCTTCGGATTGGCTGCGCGGCTGGTCAGGATTATCGGTACTCGCGCGCCAACGACTACTCCGGCGGCTTCCGCACCGGCCAAAGATTGGAGTTGCTTTATGAGAATATTTCCCGATTCCAGATCCGGTACCAGCAGGATGTCAGCCTGTCCGGCCACGGCTGAGTCAATCTGCTTAATCCGAGCCGCGTCTGGCTCCGTGGCATCGTCAAACGCGAGCGGACCGTCTAGAACACCTCCCGTGATCTGGCCCCGGTCGGCCATTTTGCACAGCGCTGCCGCATCGATTGTCGAAGGAACATTAGAGGATACGGTTTCGCTGGTCGAAAGAATTGCTACTTTCGGAATGGCGATGCCCAGAACTTGGGCAAATTCGAT
>Ga0210399_10001037_pt1 | contig 21805 bp, 19 predicted proteins | sample IncBWC14MmetaG_FD_150865 | JGI IMG/M metagenome (GOLD analysis project Ga0210399, IMG submission 150865) | Forest soil microbial communities from Barre Woods Harvard Forest LTER site, Petersham, Massachusetts, United States - Inc-BW-C-14-M | ecosystem: Environmental > Terrestrial > Soil >... | reverse complement strand
CTGCATCGTCGGGCCAAACGGCTGCGGAAAATCGAACGTGGTGGACGCCATCAGCTGGGTGCTGGGAGAGCAGAGCCACAAGTCTCTGCGCGCCGAGCGGATGGCCGACTGCATTTTCAACGGCACCACGAAGCGCCCGCCGATGGGCCTCGCGGAAGTCACCATCACCATGGAAGATCCGGAACTCGCCGAGGCCGCGCGTTTTGTACTGGAAAGCGCCGCGCAAGAGGAAAAGAAGGAATTTACCGCAGAGAACGCGGAGGATCCACAGAGTGCCACAGAGAATCTGGATTCGATGATCGACGGCGCGATCGCCGCTACCGAGGCCTCTGGGGAAAATGCGGGCGACGCTAGCGCAATGCCGGAGGGCCAGACCGAATCCGGATTCAAACTGAAGCGCAAGAAAAAAGCGGAGAAGCCGGCCCTCGTGACCAAGCCGGGCGAAGTGGTGGTCTGCCGCCGCCTCTATCGCAGCGGCCAGAGCGAATACCTGATCAACGGGCGCGTCGGCCGTTTGCGCGACATTCAGGAAATGTTCATGGGTGTCGGCCTCGGCCCGGACTCCTACGCCATCATCGAGCAGGGGCGCATCGGGCAAATCCTCGCGACCAAGCCGATGGAACGCCGCGCGATCATCGAGGAGGCCGCGGGCGTCACCAGATTCAAGACCAAGAAGAGATTGAGCGAGGCGAAGCTGGAATCGTCGAAAGTGAATTTGTCTCGCGTGAACGACATCGTCGTGGAAGTCGAGAAACAACTCGGCTCGCTGAAGCGCCAAGCGGCAAAAGCCCGGCGCTATGCGGAAATTCGCGACCAGATGCGCGGAATCGTGCGTCAGATGCTGGCCGGCAAGGCGCGGGAACTTGACGCTGAAGCCGACCGCGTGCAAACGCGTCTGGCCGAATTGACCGCCACCGAAACGCAGCACGCGCAGATGATCCACGAGCAGGAAGCGGAGCAGGACCGACTGAGCCAGCGCATCTACGCCCTGGACGCCGAAATCCGGCAGAACCAGAACGTACTGAATCACACGGCGCTCGAAGTCGACCGCATCGAAAACCGCATCACCTTCAATCAGACGCGCAGCTCCGAGCTTGCCGGGCGCAACGAACAGATCACCCTGGAGCGGAATGCCCTGGCCGGGCAGCACGCGGAATGGGAGACACGCAACTCGGCGCAACTCCAGGCTGTCCAGAACGCTCGCCGTGATTCCATCACCGTGAGCGCTCGCGTGGAAGAACTCACCGCGCAAGCGGCGCATCGCGCGGCACAAATTTCCGACGCCGAAGCGCGAATGGACGCGTTGCGGCGCGCGGCGACGCAAGCCGGCGAGAGCCTCCTCCGGCTGCACGGAGAACAGAAGCAAGCCGAAGAAGCGCTGGTCCACCAGACGGAATCTCTGCGCAAGCAGGAGGAGCGGGAAGCCATACTGCTCGAAAGTTCCATCAAGGTGCGCGACGATGCGGAACGCGCGGCACAAGATTGGCAGAACGCCATGACGCAAGCCGGCGAACTCCAGAAGCGCGCAACTCAGATTCAGTCTCGAGTCACGGAATTGAAGCAGGTCCGCGAGAAAACGCAAAAAGACGCCAATGCCCTCCGCGACAACTTGTCCGCGGTCCGCGCGCGTCATTCCACGCTGACGCAGATTCTGAACGACCGCTCGTACACCGGGGAAGCCGTCCAGAAACTATTCGCCGCGAACGAACGACACGGCGGCCAGGAATTCCATGCGGTGGGCGTGCTGGCGGATTACGCGGAAGTGCAGGAGCAGCACGAAGCGGCGGTCGAACAGTATCTCCGCGACGAACTCGAATATGTCGTCGTCGAGACGTATGACCACGCCCGCGCCGGCGTCTCGCTTCTGCAGAATGAAGTCGGCGGCCGCGCCACCTTTTTCGTGGACTCGCTGCGCAACCTGAAACTCGATGAGTACGAGCCAATCGTCCATTTCCGTTCGGAAGACGGCGTGATCTCCCGCCTCGACAAGCTCGTGGAATTCCGCGATCCGCTTGGTCCGGCCGCGAAACAATTCTTGCCGAGGCTCCGCTCAGGGTATTTGACCGACGGCGCAGTAGCAGCCGAGAAACTCGCGCGCGAGTACCCGCAATACGCCTTCGTCACGACGGAAGGCACTTGCTATCAAGGACGCATGGTCACGGGCGGTCGGCCGGATGAAGCCGGCCCGCTCGGGATGAAACGCGAACTGCGTGCGCTGGATGCTGAAGTGATGCAACTCGAACACCGGGCGGCAGCAAGCCGCGCGGAACTCGAAACGCTGGCCGCGGAGCTCTGCGCCGGCGAACAAGCCCAGGAAGAATTGACCGCGCAGCAGCGCGAAGCCGAGCGCAACCTCTTCGCCACCAAGCACCGCCACGAGCAATCGCAAAGCGAACTGGCGCGCCTCGGCCTGGACCTAACCGTTTGCCAGAACGAACTGGCGCGTGTCCGCCGCGAAATCGAAACCGTGCAGCAGCGCGCGGCCCAGTCGAAGCTCCAGCACGAAGCGGCGGCAAAATCACGGTCCGAAGCGGAAGCAGAAAGCGCCCGGCTCACCGCGGAAGTTGCCCAACTGCGCGGCGCCGTGCAAGCCGAACAGGATGAACTCTCCGCTGCGAAGGCTGAATTCGCGGCCATGCACGAGCGGCTGGGCCTGGCCGAAGCGATGGCCAAGCGCCTGGAAGAAGAGCGCGTGGACCTGGAACGCCGCGAATTGGCGCTCCGCCAGCAGGAAGAGTCCATCAGCGAAGAGACCGCGGCGATGGCCCGGCAGTCCGAGGAACTTACGCAACAACTGAGCGTCCTGCGCGCCGAAAAAATCCGCCTCGAAGAAAAGCAGAAGGAACTTGAACAGGAATGGGATGCGGGCCGCACTCGCGTAACTCAGGCGGAAGATCACCTGCGCATGGCCCGGCAGACGCTGCAGGAAATGCGCGACGCACGTGGAAAGTTCGAAATCGAAAAAGCCCGCAACGATTCCGATCGCGCCCACCTGCGCGAAACCTGCCTCGCAGAAGTTAACGCCCAGCCGGAGGACCTGATCGCCTCCGAAACCGCCTTCATGTCCGGTGAAGAGCTCGCAATTGCCGAAGCAAACTATCGCGAGATGAAACAGAAAATCGAAAACATGGGCGCGGTCAACATGATGGCCCTCGAAGAATACAACGAGTGCGAGCAGCGCTTCACCTTCCTGACCCGCGAACGCGACGACCTGCTGCAATCCATCACCGACACCCAACAGGCCATCAAGGAACTCGACCTGATCACCAAGGAGCGCTTCGAGCAGGCGTTCGCCGCCATCAACACCAACTTCACCACCGCCTTCCACACCATTTTCGGCGGTGGCACGGCAGAAATGCGCCTCACGGAAGTGGACAGCTCCGGTGACGCGGGCATCGACATCGTAGCCTCGCCCCCGGGCAAGCGCCTCCAGAACGTGCTGCTGCTCTCCGGCGGCGAAAAAGCCATGACCGCCCTCGCGCTGCTGATCGCCATCTTCAAATATCAGCCGAGCCCGTTCTGTATCCTCGACGAAGTTGACGCGCCGCTCGACGAAGCCAACGTGGGCCGCTTCACAAGGCTCATTGCCGACATGAGCGAGCAAACCCAGTTCATCGTCGTCACGCACAACCGCAAAACCATGGAGACCGGCAGCGTCCTTTACGGCGTCACCATGCAGGAGCCTGGCGTCTCAAAGCTTGTCAGCGTCCGTTGGGAAGGCGACGCCGAGCCCACACCCAAGCGCAGAGCCGCAACCGCAGCGTAACAAAAATTGAGTTTCTGCCCGCGGGGCGAAAAATCTTTCGCCCCATTTTTTGCTCATTAAAAGAAGCAATACCAGCCACAAGATTTTCTTCGCCTGAATTCTCCTTGTGTCGCATTGACATCGGCAAACGGTGGGATAGAATGCTGAACACTTTGTCAGGGGCAACACTGTCGTGAACGCGAGTCCTGCAACAAAAGTCATTCGAGAGACAAATTTCCCGGGCATCGCGCCGTTGGCGCGAGGCAAGGTGCGCGACATCTATGATTTGGGCGACCGCCTGCTCATCGTGGCCACCGACCGCCTCTCTGCCTTTGACGTCGTCATGCCTACGCCCATACCCGACAAGGGGCGCGTCCTCACGCAACTCTCTCTCTTCTGGTTCGATCTGCTGAAGGATATCCTTCCCAATCACGTTTTAAGCGCATCGGAATTTCCCGCACCCTTTGACCATTTCAACGACGAATTGGCCGGGCGCTCGATGGTGGTGAGAAAGACCACGCCGCTTCCCATCGAGTGCGTGGCGCGCGGCTATCTTTCCGGCTCCGGCTGGAAGGAATATCAAGCCACCGGAAAAGTCTGCGGAATCGCCCTTCCCGTCGGATTGCGGGAGTCCGACAAGCTCTCCGAGGTCATCTTCACTCCGGCGACCAAGGCCGCCACCGGGCACGATGAAAATATTCCCTTCGCGCGGGCCGCCGAAATGCTCGGAAAAGATCTGGCGGAAAAGGTTCGCGACACCACGCTGAAGATCTACCGCCGGGCGGCAGCCTATGCCGAACCGCGTGGCATTCTGCTGGCGGACACCAAGTTTGAATTTGGGCTGTTGAACGGCGACATGATCTGGATTGACGAAGCGCTGACCCCCGACTCATCGCGCTTCTGGCCAGCCGCCGAATACAAGCCCGGCGGGCCCCAGCCTTCTTTCGACAAGCAGTTTGTGCGCGACTACCTCGAACGGATCCGGTGGCCGAAGACGCCGCCGGGACCCACCCTGTCCCCCGATGTGGTTGCGGCAACGCGTGCCAAGTACCGGGAAGCCTATCGCATCCTGGTCGGGCGCGAGTTGGACGCGTAAGCAGGCCCCCCTAAGAAAAATCGCAGGCACGGAGAGTGCGGACGTGAGAGATCAACTGGAAGGCCTTGTGGGACAGATGGTGGAACGCGGAATTCTGTTCGATGAAGCCGTGGGTGAATTCGAGAAACGCTTCATCAAACGGGTTCTGGAGCGAACCAACGGCAATCAGTGCCGGGCGGCGGAGCTCCTGGGAATTCACCGCAATACCCTGAGCAGGAAAATGACGGAGTACAAGCTCGACCACCGCAGGCGGAAAGGGCGGTAGGCGCGGAGCGATGGCGCTGCGCACCTAACTTTGGCGCGCAACTGCTGAAACTGTAAAAGCGGCAGCCTGGCTGCGCCTGCCTACGGCAAGCAGGGCAAACAGGGCGGACAGGCTCAGATGCCGCACTCCAAAATAGGAACGGCCCCGAACTCAACATTCGGGGCCGTAGGTTTTCCTAAGTCAGGCGAATTAGTTACTGGGTTTCTTTGGCGCGGGCTTCCTGGGCGCGGGCTTTTTCGGGGGGCCCGCCTTCGGCAAGTCTTCCGCGTTCACCTTGGCCTTGTCCCAGTGCAGCATGAATGCGGGATCGGGATCGTAGGATTCCAGGGTGCCCGTGAAACGAACCGGGTTGCCCTTTTCCAGTTTGGCGGCTTCCGGTTGATCAGCCTTCTTGATGATCACGTCCAGGTTGGGCGTGGTGGCCGCTTCAAACTCCGCTTCGCTGGTGACGAAGGCGGTCTTGATTTCGACGGTGTCAGCGCCCACCGTAATGTCGAGCAGCTTGCCCTGAATATCGGGGAATTCCAACCCGCAAGCAGCAGTCCACGTAAGCTTGGCCTTTTCCCCACCGGCCCTGAGGTCGGTGACCACGGTCGCGATGGTCATATCCTTGCGCGCCGCGTCGAGTTCCGCGGAACTGTAAAGCTTATAGCTTGCGGGGCGGTCCACGGAATTAGGAGCAAGTTGGAGCAGTTCATTCATCTCCGCGTCGGTCAGCGTGTCGCAAACCGTTCCACCCTGGTAGTTCGCGATCACCTTGCGAATATAGCTTTTGATCGACTTGGACTGCTGCTCGTTGGCGCTCTTGGACGTGGCTGCACGCGCAAAGTACCAAAGCGCATCGAGAGGTTGCGGGGGGGTTATGGCCATGTAGGCCTGGCCGAGCTTGTAATTTGAGACCAGGTCGTCCGGAGCGAGGGCCAGCACCGCCTTGTAGGACTCAATGGCGCCCGCGTAATCCTTGGCGGCCATCCCTGCCGTCGCTGCGGTGCCACTAAACACGATCACCGACTGCTTTTTTTCTGCGGCAAACTTGGCATCGTCCTCTCCGTCCGGTTTCGGAAGCTGGTCGAGAACCTTCAATCCGGCCAGCGCAGCGGCGCGCGCGGCCTTGGCAGTCTCCGGATCGGGGTTTTGAATTGCGTTGAAGGCATAGGCGCGAACATAGTGGGCGTCATAGCGTTCCGCGGGGCTGATTTTGTCGCCCATTGCGATCATCTTGTCCGTGTACTCAATGGCCTTCGGATAATTCTTCTGCGCGTAGTAATTCTTATAGTAGAGAGGGTAGATGTAATTCAGCAGCTTGGAGGCTGGATACTTGGCGACAAAATCGTCGAGCAGCTTGATCTGGGCGGCGGGATTCTTTTCAGCGGCTGCGGCCTGATAGGAGTTGTACTCCGCCATCGTATATCCCGGCTGGGCAGCGCCCGCTGCTCCGGCGTCCTGCGCCGGCGCAGATGGAGTACAACTCAGGCAAAGCGCCGCAAGAAGCAGAAGGCTTGCCATCCAACGAATTGCTCTCATTCCTTATCTCCTCACTCCATCATGAAAGTAAAATTGCATAAATCGCCAGAGGCAATGCCGCTGACGGAACTGCTGCCATACCCTGCGGACCAGAAGTGCTCTATCGGAACGTTGGAATTATAGGTGCAGCCACTCTCCAACCGCAAGCCGGGATCTGAAATTTCAAAACCCGGAGGACCAGGGCCTTGCGTGGAGTAGACCGAGAACCGTGGCCCCGGCGCACCGCCGAGGCATTCTCATTGGGGTGGCATCCTAACGAGATAAGATGAGTTTCGCACAAAAAGAGTGGCTTCGGCGAGGAGGAATACAAATGGCGGACATAAGCGCGGCAAATAGTGCAAATCCATTAGCAAAACCGCTGCTGGGCGGCGTGGCGGTCGTCACCGGCGGGAGCCGCGGCATCGGCAAAGCGATCGCCCATCGACTGGCCGCTCTAGGAGCCGCGGTGAGTCTTTGCGGCCGGGATGAAGAAAAATTAATGATTGCAGCCCGTGAACTGGAGGCTGCGGGGGCAAATGTCTTCGTACACCGTGCGGACGTGACGGAAGAGCCAGAGGTCCGGGCGTTCGTCGAGGCGACTGAAAAACAGTTCGGCGGGATCACGATCCTGGTCAACAACGCAGGCACGGGAGGCGGCGGGTTCGGGGCCGTCCAGGAAAAGACCGAAGCGGAATGGGATCAGGTGATGAACACGAATTTGAAGAGCGTGTTTTTTGTGTCGCGCGCCGTGATTCCGGGAATGATCGAGCGCCGCGGCGGCGACATCATCAACATCAGTTCGCTCGCGGGGAAAAATACCTTCGCGGGCGGAGGAATTTATTGCGCATCGAAATGGGGGCTACAGGGTCTTTCCGGTTGCATGGCCGAAGACCTGCGCGCGCACGGAATCCGCGTGAGCGTGATCTGCCCTGGAAGCGTGGCGACGGATTTCCGGGGCCGCGGGCCGAAGGATCCGAGCAAGGTGCTGACGCCGGACGACGTGGCCCACGCCGTGGGCATGGTGGCAATGCAGGGCCCGCAAAGTTTCATCAGCGAAGTGCACCTGCGTCCTGTTGCCAAGCCGTAATGCAGGAAGCCTACATGACGCCGAATCACGCAAAGACCTCCCCGCAATTACCGTTTGATGTTGTAGGGGCGGGGCTCGCCTCGGCCTCTTGGGTTGTTCCTGCTCTTGTAGCGGACGTCATCCGTGCCGGGGCCGTCCCTTGCAGCGCCATATTTTCCTCTTGACAATAGTCGTTTACACGACTATTATCATTCCATGAATTCACGGTCCAGAGCCGGCTACCCCGGCGCCATCCCTCTCGAGGACCAGATCTTCGTCGCCCTCCTCAAAGCCTCCGATTCCCTGGCGTCCGAAGCCGATCAATTGATGAAGGCCAACGGACTCACCTCAGCCCAATACAACGTTCTACGCATCCTGCGCGGCGCAGGCCCGGAAGGCCTTCCCTGCAACACCATCGCCGAACGGATGATCTCCCGCGACCCGGACATGACCCGCCTGCTCGACCGCATGGAGAAGCGCGCCTTGATCTCCCGCGAGCGCCAGAAAGAAGACCGGCGCGTGGTGAAGGCGCGAATCACCGACGAAGGCCTGAAGCTGCTCAAGAAAATGGATGCTCCAATCCGGGAACTTCACAAGAGCCAGTTCGCCCACATGACTTCCGCGCGTTTGAAAAGTCTGATGGATCTACTTACCGAAGTGCCGGCGCACGCACCGAAATAGGCGCTTGCGCATCCAATATTCGAAATTTCGGCAAGTAAATAAAAAGGAGAAGCAACGATGAACGGGCCATTTTTAAAACTAGGAATGCTGGCAGGGCTGGCGGCGGCACTCGCGCTGCCCGCAAGTGCAGGGACCACGACGTATCAGATCGACCCGCGGCACTCGAGCGCCGGCTTTGGCGTGACGCACCTGATGATTTCGACCGTGCGCGGCGAATTTCACGGCGTGACCGGAACCGTGGTTGTGGACGACATGGACATTTCCAAATCCAGCGTGAACGTCACGATTGACGCCACCACCGTGGACACGCGCGAACCCGATCGCGACAAGCACCTGAAGAGCGAAGCGTTCTTTGACGTCGCCAAGCATCCCACCATCACTTTTCAATCCACCAAGGTCGAGCGCAACGCGGACGGCACTCTCAAAGTCATCGGCGACCTGACAATTCGCGGCGTCACCAAGACCGCAGTGCTGACTGCTTCCCTTCCCAAGACTCCCATCAAGGATCCCTGGGGCTTGCAACGCACGGCGACATCGGCGACAACAAAAATCAACCGGCAGGATTTCGGGGTGGCCTGGAATCAGAAGCTCGACAGCGGAGGCGTGGTTGTGGGCGATGATGTGAACGTCACGCTCGACGTGGAAATGATCATTCCCCCGCAGGCAAAGTAGTTGCTGCGAGCGTTGATCCAATTCAGTGGAACGTCGCGGGCGGCAAATTTGCCGCCCGTAGCTTCCTGAGGGCCACCAGAGCCAAAATAAGGAACTCACTATGCACAAGCCAGCTCCTACCCAGCACCAGGTTCATGAATTAATTGAAAAACGTTGGAGCCCGCGGGCATTTTCCCCGCAGCCAGTTCCGCCGGAGGAGTTGCGCAGCCTGTTTGAAGCCGCGCGCTGGGCGCCCTCCAGCAACAACGAGCAGCCCTGGGCTTTCCTCGTTACCACCGCGGACGACAAGGAAAATCACGCGAAAATGCTGAGCACGCTTGTGGAGTTCAACCAGACCTGGGCGAAACACGCCCCGGTGCTGGCGATTGCGGTTTCGGAGCTGGCCTTCGCCAAGACCGGCCACCCCAACCGCAACGCTTTTTACGACACTGGTGCAGCGGTGGCAAATCTTTCCGCCGAAGCTACCTCTCGAGGCCTGTTCGTGCATCAAATGGCAGGGTTTGATCCCCACAAAGCCATTGAGCTTTTTGAGATTCCCAACGGGTGGGAACCCATCGCGGCGTTTGCGATCGGCTACCCGGGCAATCCGGAATCCCTGCCCGAGACGCTGCGCCAGCGCGAACTCGCTCCGCGCGAGCGAAAGCCGCTGGAAACTTTCGTCATGGGCGGGCATTGGGGCAAGGCGGCATCCTTCATCCGGAAGTAACCCGCATGAGTTAAGCTTTTACTGAGGAAATAACGCAGCATGCACAGAACGCTCGAATTCCTGGTGAACCACGGTTACCTGGTGCTCTTGGTCTGGGTGTTTCTGGAGCAGGCAGGCCTCCCTCTGCCTTCCATCCCGTTGCTGCTGGCAGCGGGGGCGCTTGGTGGAATGCACCGGCTGAATTTTGGCGTGGCGCTGCTGCTCTGTATGATTGCCGCGGTTTTCGCCGACACGATCTGGTATGAGCTAGGGCGAAGAAGAGGTATCAGGATTCTGCACTGGCTGTGCAGGATTTCGCTGGAGCCGGATTCCTGCGTGCGGCGCACCGAAGGGCTCTTTGAAAAGCAGGGCGCGAAGTCCCTGCTGGTAGCCAAATTTCTGCCCGGTCTGAACACCGTGGCCACTCCGCTCGCTGGAATCTTTCACATGAGGCTGCGGAGGTTTCTGGCCTTTGATGCGCTGGGGGCGATTCTTTGGGCTGGAACCTATCTGGGTCTTGGATACATTTTCAGTAACCAGATTGAACTCATCGCGCTGAAGGCCCAGCAGTTGGGCGGCGGGCTGATGGTGTTGCTGGTTGGCGCGCTGGCCTTTTACATAGGCTACAAATTCGTGGCCCGCCAGAAATTCCTGCGCGAGTTGAGAATTTCCCGCATCAGCCCGACAGAGTTGAAGGAAAAGCTGGACGCGGGCGAAGCGCTCACGATTGTGGACCTGCGCCATTCCATGGACTTCGAGGCCGACCCTGAAACGATCCCCGGAGCCTTTCGCATGGACGCAAGTGAACTCCAACGAACCGATGAAAGGCTGCCGCGCGACCGCGAAGTGATCCTTTACTGTACTTGACCGAACGAAGCCACCAGCGCCCGTGTGGCGCTGCTCCTCAGGAACAAGGGTGTGAAGCGTATCCGGCCGCTACAGGGGGGCCTCGATGCCTGGCGCGAGCTCGGTTACCCTTTGCAGATTTTGGCGAGCGGCACGGAAGCCGAGCCAATTTCCAAATTCTTAAGCTCATAGGAGAAGGCGATGGCAATCAAGGTTCAGGTAATTTTCTACAGCATGTACGGCCACGTTTACAAAATGGCGCAGGCCGTCGTCGAAGGCGCGAAGCAGGTTCCCGCCGCCGAAGTTTCCTTGTACCAGGTGCAGGAGTTGATTCCCGACGACGTGCTGGAAAAATATGGCGCCAAGGCCGCGAAGGCGGCCTTCGCCAAAGTGCCCGTGGCCACCGTGGATCAGTTGCCGGAAGCGCACGCGATCATTTTCGGTACCCCGACGCGCTTCGGCAACATGGCCGCGCAGATGAGAAATTTCCTGGACCAGACGGGCCAGTTGTGGCTCAAGGGCTCGTTGATCGGAAAAGTGGGTAGCGTGTTTGCTTCCACGGCCACGCAACACGGCGGGCAAGAAACCACCATCACGAGTTTCCATTCCACGCTGTTGCATCAGGGCATGGTCGTCGTCGGCGTTCCCTACAGTGAATCCGGGCTGTTGCACATGGGCGACATTTCGGGAGGCACGCCCTACGGTGCGACCACACTGGCGGGGTCGGATGGTTCGCGCCAACCCAGCGAAAACGAACTCAAAATCGCCCGCTACCAGGGCAAGCACGTCACCGAAATCGCCGGCAAGCTCTTCCGCTAGGGTTTGTAGCGGCCGCCTTCTGAGGTCCGGTTCTTGGACCCCGGATGCCTTTGCGGGGCGGGCGCTTTTTTTGAGTGTGGCAGCGTCGCTGCCGCTTTTACGGCGTAAACCGCCAGGACCAAATCTCAATTCGCGCAGTAGTTGAAATCGCAAAAGGGGGAGCGCTGCTCCCGCACTCAAAAACTCTTGTCGCTATTCGATCTGCTGCCTATCGGGTGTCTTCGCGGTGCAAGAGGGCCGGGCAAGCCCGGCCCCTACAATTGCAAATGCGGGAAATGACTACAGGCGCGGCAACACAATGCCGCTCTGCGCCTGATACTTCCCCTTCTTGTCTTTGTAGCTGACTTCGCAATCCTCGTCGCTCTCAAAAAACAGCACCTGGCACAATCCCTCATTCGCGTAAATGCGCGCTGGCAGCGGCGTGGTGTTGCTGATTTCCAGCGTCACGAATCCTTCCCACTCCGGCTCAAATGGCGTCACGTTCACGATGATCCCGCACCGCGCATATGTGGACTTGCCGAGGCAAATCGTCAGCACATTCCGCGGGATGCGAAAATATTCAATCGAGCGCGCCAGCGCGAACGAGTTCGGCGGCACCAGGCAAACGTCTCCCTTGAATTCCACCAGCGAGCGCGGATCAAAATTCTTTGGATCCACGATGGTAGAATTCACGTTGGTGAAGATGCGGAATTCGTCGGCCACCCGGATATCGTATCCGTACGAGGATACGCCGTAGCTGATCACTCCTTCCCGAACCTGCCGGTCGGTGAACGGCTCGATCATCTTGTGCTCCAGCGCCATACGGCGGATCCAACGGTCTGGCTTTACGGACATCCAATCCTCCTGACAGAAAGCTTAGAAAGTAGGCTCACAAAAGGTTAAAGTGTAGATGAGGCGGAACTTCTTGACAACCCGGGCCTTAGCCTCTAGCATCGGGCCACATAGAGCGGGAGGACGGTGTGATTAAGCTAGACATTGTGAATGCCGTCGTAGGGAAGACGAACATCAGCCGCACAAAAGCGGAACAAGCCGTGGAGACTGTCTTTGAGTCCCTGAAGAACGCCATGGGACGCGGGCAGCGCATCGAGCTGCGCAAGTTCGGCGTATTCAGCGTGAAGCCGCGGAAGACCGGCATCGGGCGCAATCCCCGCACCGGCGAAGAAGTCAGTATTCCCCCCGGAAAAGCGGTGCGCTTCAAGCCCGGGAAAGAACTCCAGGGACTCGAAGACACCGCCGCCAGCCAAGCCAAATAACCCATTGTGACCCCACCGGAATCAGAACGGAGCACTCCCTCTTTTCTGGAAGTACCTACATGGCCCGGCCGCCCGCCGCAGGGCAGGTATTACGCCGCGGACCAGCCGCATCCGTCTACGCGTTCGTTGGCGCTCTCTTCGGGTTTGTTTGCGTTGACGCTGGTCACGTCGCTGATCGCCGGCACTCATTTTGCGGCCGCCTACGCGCACAACCAAGCCGCTTCGCTCGGTGCATTTCTGCAAACCTTCCGGCTGGTCTATCGCAATCCGGAGGCGCTGCTGGCGGGATTGCCGTTTGCGCTGACGTTGCTCGGCATCTTGTTGGCGCATGAGCTGGGGCATTACTTCGCCTGCCGTCATCACCACATCCGCGCCAGCTATCCGTATTTTATTCCAGCACCCACCTTGATCGGCACCTTCGGCGCTTTCATCCTGATTCGCTCGCCGATTCGTTCCATGCGCGCTCTTTTCGATGTCGGAGCTTCCGGGCCGCTGGTCGGTTTTCTTGTCGCGCTCCCTGCGATGGGATATGGCGTGCTGCACGCCAAGGTAATTCCCGCGCTGGCCAGCGACGGGAATGCGGAACTGGTTTTTGGCACGCCGCTTATTCTTCACCTCGTCACCGCGATGCTCCAGCCAAACGCACATGCTTCCGATTTGCTGTTGCATCCCGTGGGACGCGCTGCCTGGGTCGGCATGTTTGCCACGGCGCTAAATCTTTTGCCGGTCGGGCAACTTGACGGCGGGCACATCGTGCGCTCGGTCAGCCCGCAGCTCCACCGCTGGATTTCGCTTTCGCTGCCCATCGCACTGGTGCCGCTCGGTTATTTTCAGTGGCAGGGATGGTGGATCTGGGCGCTGATTCTCTTCGGCCTGCAATTCGTCCGCATGGCGCCGATTTACGATCCCACGCCGCTCGATCCCAACCGCAGATTCGCGGCGGTGGTGTCCTTCGCGGTGTTCATTCTCTGCTTCATGCCGTACCCCGTCGAAAGATTGCTGTAAAGTATCGGGAGATGCCCACTTTAGCGACCACGAATTCACCTATCTCCTCGTCGCCATCGTTCTGATGCTCCTCGGCTTGCCCGGCTATTTTTCTGGAGCCGGCGCGAAACTCACTAGCTCTCTAGGAGCTGTGCCCAGCGCAATTCAATACGCCAAGATAAGCGCTCCACGGCCCAACCGCCTCGCGGTACTGGTGGGCCATAATCCGCGAAATCTGATGTAAGTGCGTCAAGTCATGCGAGACCCAACTCGCCAAAAGCTGAGACATGTTTACCGGCCCGAACGCAGGGTGTCTGCCGCGTCGTTCCAGATCCACTGGTTGCAGATTCAATGCGCGAAGTTGCTCCAGGCTTTCGGCGCGCGCGTCCGAAAATTCATCCAGCAACACCGCCAGCGTCTTTCCATGGCTCGGTTGTATATGTCCCTTGCGATCAAATGGCTCAAATGCCCGAGTCTCGCCATGTTGCAAAATGATTCGCGCCCTCGGAATCCAATCCGTACCTTCTCCATAAATCAGGTGCGCAACCACATCGAACACGCTCCACGTGTCCCCGCCCTCATTACGGTGCGTCCATTCTTCTGGTAGGTCACGCAGAAGCGCGTTGAGAGTGGCGGGCGTGCGAGCAAGGAGAGCGATAGTCTGCTGTAAGTTTTGCTCCATAATAATCCTCAATCCATAGGCCGTGAATTTCCGACCCTCCAATTCTATCGGCCCTGCCTCGCCTGAGTCGCTCGCAACTACGGTGGTATCTGGAGCCATTTTGGCCCCAGCTCCATACCTCAAATTTACGTCGAGTTTGTCATCCTGCCTGCCCGCCGTAGGAGGGAGGCTATCCGATCAGGTCCGGTATTTGGACTCCGGTGGTTTTTACCGGAGATAGCCGAAGGACCTCAACGCTAAACTTTTGCGTGGCGTTTCCGGGGCGAGCGAATTGTCCTTCATGAACCATACGAACTACAACAGCGAAAGCGGATCCATATCCACAAGTACTGCCGTCTGGGGAATCTCGTTCGCGTCGCAGAAGGTGAGCGCGCCACTGAGCAGCTTCGTGATAACGGATCGCTTTGGCGATTTGAGCAGAAATTGGAACCGATGCTCTTTCTTCAACCGCGCAAGCGGCGCCGAAGCGGGGCCGAGAATCCGGATGCCTTTCCCATCGGACGGTGAAAAATATTCAGAAAGGCGCCGCGACCAGCGAATCGCGTTTTCCAAATTCGTGTCGCGCACGATCATGTTGGCCAGCGAAGTGAACGGCGGATACGCCATCATGCGGCGAAAATGCAGTTCGCGCTCGTAAAACGAAAGATAGTCCTGGCGCACGGCATCCTGAATCGCATAGTGCTCGGGATAGTACGTCTGGATGAGAACGCGGCCGGGGAGTTCGCCGCGTCCGGCGCGCCCGGCAACCTGCGTCAGCAACTGAAACGTGCGCTCTGCGGCGCGGAAGTCGGGAAGCGTCAGCGAAGAATCGGCGGAGATAACGCCGACGAGCGTGACACGCTGGAAGTCGTGGCCTTTCGCCAACATTTGCGTGCCCACAAGAATGTCCAGGGCCCCGCCGGCAAACGCGCCCAGAGTTTCCTGATATTGCTGCTTGGTGCGTACGGCGTCGCGGTCGAGTCGAGCGATCCTCGCACCAGGAAACTCCTTGCGCAAACGTTCCTCGAGGTGCTCAGAGCCTTCGCCAAAAAAATAGACATACTTCGAATCGCATTTCGGGCAAGTCTTCGGCACCGCCTGGACGAACCCGCAGTAGTGGCATTCCAGCCGGTTGCGGCTCTTGTGATAGGTCATCGAGATGCTGCAGTTGGCGCACTGTACCGAAGCGCCGCAACTCCGGCACAGCACCGACCACGAGTAGCCCCGGCGATTGATCAGAATCAGCGCCTGGGTGTTGAACGAGAGGCACTCGGCGATGCCGTCGTGCAAGATCTTTGAAATGGGGCTGGTCTGGTGTGTCTGCTGGAATTCCGTGCGCAGATCGACAATCTCCACCGCGGCGAGCGAGCGATTTTCCACGCGCGAGGCCATGGTCAGCAGCTCGTACTTGCCGCCCGTCGCGTTGTGATAGGTCTCGAGCGCCGGTGTCGCAGACCCCAAGAGCGCGACAGCGTTTTCCAGTTTCGCGCGAACGATGGCGACGTCTCGTCCGTGGTATCGCGGCGTCTCTTCTTGCTTGAAGCTGTTCTCCTGCTCTTCATCCACAATCACGAGGCCAAGATTTTCGAGCGGAGCGAAAACCGCTGATCGCGTGCCGACCACCACGCGCGCCTGCCCGTTTCGAACGCGCCACCATTCGCGGGCGCGCTCCACGTCGCTAAGAGCCGAGTGCAAGACGGCGACGCCCTCAAAATGAGCACCGAACCACGCGCGGCACTGACGCCCGATCCACAGCGTCAGCGCGATTTCCGGAACGAGCACGATCGCGGTTTTTCCGCGCGCCAGCGTTTCCTGGACGCTGCGAAGGTACACCTCGGTCTTCCCGCTCCCCGTGACGCCGTGAATCAGTTGCACGCCGAATTCGCCCAGCTCAAATCGCGCGCGAATGGAGCCGAAGGCGCGCTCCTGCGATTCGTTCAGCGAATGCGCCGGCGGGGAATAGCCAACGTCGAATGGGTCCTCAGCGGGATCGATCGGTTCTTCCCAGCTTTCCAATAAGTCATCGCGAAGCATGCGTTCAATCAGCGCTCGCGAGACGCCGGCAAGTTTCATCAATTGCGGCAGAGGCAGCGGCCCGCGCTCTGTTTCGAGGAGGGCACGGATGCGTTCTTCCTTTTCGGCCAGCGGTTTCTCCGCGGCAATTTCCCTGCCCTTCCAAGCAATCACGTTGTGAACTTTGCGCTTGCGCCCCTGCACGGTCTCCTGTACCTGGACGTAACCGCGCCGTTGGAGTCTCTGAAGCGAGTCCAGTTCGATCCCAAGCTTCGGATACGAAGTGAATTGCAGGACGCCTTTTTTCTCAAGCAGCTTTTGCAGGAATTCCGCTTCGCACCCCGACAGTTCCGTGAGAACTTTTCCCTGTTGCAGATCTGTGGCAAGAGTCTTTCCGGCATCGGTCAATACAATCTGTCGCCGAGAAGTCAGTTCCGTAACGGGTGGCAGCATGGCGCGAAACACTTCACCGATGGGCGCCAGATAGTAGCCCGCAATCCAGTGAGCGAGTTCGATGAGTTTTGGCGTAAGCGCCGGAACTAGGTCGAGAACCTTCGCGACCTCGCGGATTTTTGTTTCGGCGGGCGGGGATTCGGCAAGCTCGACAACGATGCCAACAAGGGACTTCTTGCGAAATGGCACCAGCACGCGCGAACCGGGCTGCACCTGCGCACGCAACGCTTCTGGTATGGCGTAGGTGAATGTGTTGCGGAGCGGAACCGGAAGCGCGACGTTGCAAAAGGAGGCGGACATGCCGTGTGTAGTGTAGCAGTACGATGAGGCACGCAAAAAACTGGCGGAGTTGGGAATGAAGAGAAGAGCGCAGCCAGGAGTGGCTGTGCCATACTTCAGCGGCTGATCAGAAAGATCCCAATGAAAATGGCAACGATGCCGAGCCACTGGGACCCGGAAACCTTTTCGCGCAAGAACAGCGCGGCCAAAGCGACGGTCACGGCCCCGTAGAGCGAGGCGAGTACGCTGACCACCGAAGTCTGTTCATGCATCATGCCGTAGTTGTTAAACACATACGCGCTGGTGTCGAGGAGTCCCACGCCAAGGATCCATGGCGCATCCCGGCGCAGCGGAAGGGCCCTCGATTGACGAGCCACCAGCATGACCAGCGCCGTGGCTGCAACACTGGTAAGCCGTATCACCCAAACCGAGGGCGAACTCCCAAGCAGCGGAACTACTCTCAGTCCAAGCAACCAGAACATGATGCCAAACCCAAACGCAGAAAAAAGAGCCCAGCCCACGCCCAGGTGTTTTTTCGCGGGCTGCGTGTTCTCATTAATGAGATTCGCCTCGTCGGGCGTTTGCTCGCCGCGCGCCACCAGAATCACTCCAACGATGGTCAGCACTAAGCCGAATAGGCGCAACAGCGTGAGCCGCTCTCCTGTCAGCGCGGAAAGCAGCATTGTGAGCACTGGATAGCACGCGGAAATCGGCGCGACGATCGACAGCTTGCCGATTTCGAACGAGCGATAGAGCGCCAGCGTCGAGGAAGTGTTCAGAACTCCCGCGAGGATTCCCCAAGCCCATGGCTGCCAACCGGTGCCATCGAACAGATGCCCCCAGCCTCCGAGGCGCGGCATCACCAGCGTCAATAGGCAAAATCCGCAAATCTGCATGTACAGCATCGTGCGAAACGTGCCGATCCGGCGCGTGGCAAATCGCGCGAAGAGGTCCGCGGACCCCCAGCACAGCGCAGTGACCAGGCCGAGAAGAATTCCCATACCAAATTTTCAGGACTTGGATTTCTTGGGCAACTGCAGGCCGAGCTCGGCCATGACCTTTTGCAGGTCTTTCCACACGTCAGCTTTCGCGGGCGGATTCCGCAACAGATAAGCCGGATGATACGTGGCCATCAACTTGTGGCCGCGCCACTCCAGCCATTCGCCGCGAAAATGAGAGATGCCGCGCGTGGTATTGAGAATCGTTTTGGCGGCAGTGGCGCCTAGACACACGATCACTTTGGGATGAATGGAATCAATCTGGCGCATCAGAAAAGGAGAGCACGCGGCGACTTCATCGGGCTCCGGCGCGCGATTCTCCGGCGGCCGGCACTTCACCACGTTGCAAATGTAAACGTCCTTGCGTTGTAAACCCATCGCTTCGATCATCTGTGTCAGGAGTTTTCCAGCGCGCCCCACAAACGGCAGGCCCTGCATATCTTCATCCGCTCCCGGACCTTCACCAACGAAAACTAGTTCCGCCTTGGGGTTCCCGTCCCCAAAGACAATTTTGTTCCGGCCCTTGTGCAGCTTGCAGCGCGTGCATTCGCCCAGGTCTTCACGAATCTTCAGCAGCGTGTCGTCTTTCACCTTGTCAATAGCTTCGAAAAGTGACGGCCCAGTGGGCGGCACGACCAATGGAGGGTGCGCCGCAACCGGTGCGGCTTTCGTTGGCGCGGGTTTCGGCGTGGGCTTGGGCAACGCGATCTCCTCAATAACGTGGGTGGGTGAAGGCACAGACGCAATTGCTTCCGAAACCGCACTGGTTACACCGCTAGGGCTGCGGTCTGTGTAGAACAGGCGGATGCCGAGGTCCTCGTAGTAGCGGAGGCGGTCTTCGATTTTCTGCTGCAATGATGCGGGGAAGCGTTCAGGCATGATGGGTTCAGTCGCCGGCGCGGTGCGAAGCCGGCTTGCTGCGCAAAGCGCCGCGCAACCGCAAAACTTCGTCGAGAACCCGCTGCGCCACTTCCGCTTTCGTCATGCGCGGCAGCGGCAGGTCGCGAGCGTCGCGCGAAAAAATCGTAACAATGTTTGTGTCCACGTCAAATCCTGCGCCTTCGGCGGTCACGTCGTTCGCCACAATCAGATCCGCATTCTTCTGCGTCAATTTCTTGCGCGCATTTTCGGCAACGTGATCCGTTTCCGCGGCAAAGCCCACCACCAGGCGATCGCCCTTTTCTTTCGCCACCGTTGCAAGAATATCCGGATTCGGCTCCAGCCGAATGGTCAGTGCCTCATTCTTTCGCTTGATCTTGGCAATCGCCGGTTCGGCAGGACGATAATCAGCCACCGCCGCCGCAAATATCGCAATCGTTGCCGACGAAAATCGGGACTGCACTGCCCCCAGCATCTCTACGGCGGTGCGAACGTCAATCCGCTCCACGCCTTCCGGAGTCTCCAGCGCCGTCGGTCCGCTAATCAAGATAACTTTCGCGCCACGTCGCGCCGCTGCCTCCGCCACCGCGTAGCCCATCTTCCCCGAAGAGCGGTTGGCAATAAATCGAACGGGATCGAGGTCTTCGCAAGTCGGCCCGGCCGTCACCAGCACCGTCTCTCCAACCAGGTCCTGCTGCGCCTCCACAATCTCGCGCACCGCCTTTAGAATTTCGTCCTGTGCCGCCAGTCGCCCGGGCCCCGTCATGCCGCAGGCAAGATATCCTTCCCCCGGCTCCACAATCCGCACACCGCGCTTCCGCAGTGCTGCAAGATTTTCCTGAGTGGCCGGATGCTGCCACATGTTGACGTTCATGGCCGGTGCGAGCACAACGGGCGCCGTCGAAGCGAGATAGAGTGTGGAAAGAAAATCGTCCGCCAGACCGCGCGCAAACTTCGCCAGCGTATCCGCCGTCGCCGGGGCCACCAGCAGCAGGTCGGTCCGCTGCGCCACGGCGATATGCTCAATCGCCGATTCCAGATTCGCGTACCCGGATTCCCCACCCGTAAAAAGATCGGTGATCACTTTTTGGCCGCTGAGCGCGGCGAAGGTAAGCGGCGTGATGAACTCGCGTGCGGCGCGCGTCATCACCACCTGTACGGTGTGCCCCTCGGTCTGCAGTCGGCGCACTAGTTCCGCGGACTTGTAAGCCGCAACTCCGCCGGTAACGCCGAGGGTGATGCGCATGGAGACCTCGCGGGCTACTTGCGCCGCTTCGCGTTCTCCCTTTCCTCTTCACTGGGGAACGCTTCCGTGAACTCATATTCGATTAATCCGTGGTTCACTTCGTCACACGCAATTCGCGTGGCCTTTTGAGTGCGCGGGTTTTCCAGCATCGGCGGTGCGCCTGCCATAATCTGTCGGGCGCGTCGCGCTGCCAGGACAACATACGCAAACTGGCTCTCGGGAGCTTTGGTTTGCACGGTCATGAGTGTCTTACCCTCCAAATGATCCCAGAACTTGCTTCACGACTTCGCTCCGCCGGGCACTCGAGCAGCGCAGCGCCATCACAATGGCCTGTGCTTCCCTTCCCGCGCGTTCCACGTCATCGTTCACTACACAGAAATCGTAAAACTTTTCAGCCAACTCGATCTCGCCCTTGGCCTTCGCCAAACGCCGCGCGATTTCGTCATCCGCGTCCATACCCCGGCTTCGCAGCCTTCGCTCCAGCTCCTGGCGCGAGGGAGGAAGTATAAAGATTGCCACCGACTCCGGCAACTTTTCCTTCACCTGAGAGGCGCCCTGGACGTCAATCTCCAGGACCAGGTCAATACCTTTGCGGCGGGATTCTTCGAGCCACTTCTTGGGCGTGCCATAGGAATGCTTGCCGAAGACGCGTGCGTACTCGAGAAACTCGCCCCGGGCGACCATGGCGTCGAACTGCTCCGACGTAACGAAATCATAGCATTTTCCGCTGGCCTCAGTCGCCCGGCGTGGCCTGGTGGTACATGACACACTGGGCATCGTCCCCGGCAGCTCCAGAACTTTCTGCACCAGCGTGGATTTGCCGGACCCCGAAGGCCCGGAAAAAATCAGAAGCAGCGGCTCAATTCGCTTGATCTCGCTCATTCGATGTTCTGGACCTGTTCGCGCAATTTTTCGATCTCCGATTTGATTTCCAGTGACAACCCGGTGATCGCCAGCGCTTCGCTCTCCACGCCCGGCGTTTTCGAAAGCATGGTGTTCGCTTCGCGATGCATTTCCTGCAGCAGGAAATCCAGTTTCTTGCCGAGTTCTCCCGCGCCATCTAGCAGTTTCGTGAATTGCTGCAGATGGCTCCGCAACCGGTCCAGCTCTTCGCTGATGTCGCTGCGCTCGGCCAGCAGCGCCGCCTCCTGCGCCAGCCGTCCGGAATCAATTTGCGCGCCATTCAGCAATTCCTTCAGGCGCGATTCCAGCCGTCGCGCAAAAGCCGGCCGCAGTGTTTCCACCAACCCGCGGACCTGTTCCGTTTGCTCCGAAATGCGCACCAGCCGCGCCCGAAGTTCTTCCGTCAGGTGCCGCCCTTCCGTGCGGCGCATTTCGTCCATTTTCGAAACCGCGTCGGCCAACATCGACTCCAGCACTTTACCCAGCGCCTCCTGTTCTTCGTCCGAATCCGGCAGCGTCGGTGCCAGTCCGCCGATCACGCCGGGCAGGCGTAGCAGCGATACCAGATCAAGCTCGGCCTTCGTGCCGGTCTGCTGGCGAAGTTCATCCGCTGCGCGCAAATAGGCTTGCAACAGCTCGCGATTGACGTGCACGGGCGCCGCTTCGCCGGGCTCCACGTTCACGTGAATATCAATGTGCCCGCGGTGAATCCGATTCTTCACCGCCTGGCGCAACCGCAGCTCGTACGGCTCCAGCGA
>Ga0210399_10001035_pt1 | contig 21838 bp, 16 predicted proteins | sample IncBWC14MmetaG_FD_150865 | JGI IMG/M metagenome (GOLD analysis project Ga0210399, IMG submission 150865) | Forest soil microbial communities from Barre Woods Harvard Forest LTER site, Petersham, Massachusetts, United States - Inc-BW-C-14-M | ecosystem: Environmental > Terrestrial > Soil >... | reverse complement strand
GATGCACACGACCTGACGGAGAACAAAGGTTGTCCAACGAAGTCATTGCACCCGGTGCGCCGGCGGAAAAAGAAGCGCCGCACCTTCGGCGTGTCCTGGGACGCTGGGATCTTGTCCTGCTTTTTGTCGTAGCCGTCTTTAACCTGAACGTGGTGCCGTCCATCGCCGCGAACGGTGGCGTGACGGTTTGGCTGTGGATCATTTCGCTGCTCTTATTTTTCTGGCCGCAAGGCATCGCCGTGATCGAGTTGGCGCAGCGGCATCCCGGTGAAGGCGGCGTGTATTTGTGGGCCAAGAGAGAATTCGGCGATTTTCACGGTTTTCTGTCGGGCTGGTGCTATTGGACCAATAACATGATGTACGTGCCCACGATCATGCTGTACTTCGTCGGAGTTTCCGTGTTCGTTCTAGGCCAGGGACACCAGGCACTGGCCGACAACAAGATTTTCGCGTTGAGCGCTTCGATCATTCTGCTTACCGTCCTGGTGGTGATGAACGTCATCGGATTAGGCGTGGGAAAGTGGATCAACAATGTCGGCGCGGTGGGGACTTTCTTTGCCGCCGCAGTGCTGATCGGGCTCGGGGGATTCGTTTGGCTCCGCTTCGGGACGTCCGTGACCGCGGCGGATTTTCAGATTCCCGCAAATCCGAGATTTGTTTTGAACTCCTTCGGCGTGATTTGTTTTGGCTTGGTGGGTCTGGAGCTGGCGTCCGTGATGGGCGACGAAATTGAAAATCCCCGGCGCATTTTGCCCGGCGCGGTCGCCTGGGGCGGAGTGTTGTCGGGCCTGCTGTACATCGGCGCGACGCTCACCTTGCTGATCGCGGTCAGCAAGCAGGATATCAGCGTCTTGCAAGGCATCGTGCAAGCCGTCAGCCACATGGCCAGCAGAGTGGGAGCGGGCTGGATTGTCGCACCGTTTGCGCTCTTACTCAGTGTATCCATCGCCGGAATAGGCTCGGCGTGGCTGGCTGGGTCCGCGCGCATTCCGTTCGTTGCGGGACTTGATTCGTACATGCCCTCCTGGCTCGGCAAAGTGCACCCCGTGTATTCAACGCCATACGCAGCCCTGATCGTTCACGCCACCGTTTCCCTGATTTTGGTCATCGTGAATTTTACAGCCGCTGGAGTGCAGGAAACGTTTCAAAAGCTGCTGTCGCTGGCGGTGGTGCTGCAGTTGGTTCCGTCCTTGTACATGTTTGGAGCGCTGCTGAGAATCGCCAGCCGGCGTTCCTTCATCAAGGCGCGATACGGCAAGCCGACATTGCTGTTCGCAGGGGGCAGCGGCCTGGTAACCACCACGCTTGGCATCGCTCTGGCCTTTTTCCCCGCGGCGCAAATCACGTCCATTCTCTCGTACGAGATATGGATGTTCGGGGGAACGGTGTTATTTGTCGGATTGGCGGCGTTTTTCTTTTTTGTGTACGGGCGGCGCAAGGCGGCGCGCAAATTAGCTGAGGTTATCGCAGCAGGATGAATTGCTTTGCCCGTCGCTGAACGAGTGCTTAGCTGGAATTCGGAGGTTGTTATGTCGAGCAGTGTAAAGGCGGAAGTGCGAACGTATCGCAACTACGTGAACGCGCAATGGGTGGCCAGCGCATCAGGTCAAACGTTTCCGGTTTACGACCCTTCGACTGAAGAAGTCATCGCCCGCGTCAGCGCTGCTGACAAAGCGGATGTCGATGCCGCGGTCAAGGCCGCGCGGGAAGCGTTTGATTCCGGGCCGTGGGCGAAAACGACAGCGCAGGATCGCGGGCGCATTCTGTTTAAGCTCGCGGACAAGACTCGCCAGAATGCAGCGAGTCTGGCCGACCTCGAATCGCGCAATACCGGCAAGCCGATCATTGAAGCGGAGTACGACATCGCCGACGTGGCCACCTGTTTTGAATACTACGGCGGACTGGCCACAAAGATTCTGGGGCACGTCAATCCGGTGCCGGCCAATGCGCTGAGCTTCACGCTGCGCGAGCCGATGGGCGTGGCTGCGCAAATCATTCCCTGGAATTTCCCCCTTCTGATGGCGGCATGGAAACTGGCTCCGGCGCTGGCCGCCGGTTGCACGTGCATTCTGAAGCCTGCGGAGCAAACTCCCCTGACTGCTCTGGAGTTCGCCAACTGGTTTGAAGAAGCCGGCCTTCCTCCTGGAGTCGTGAACATCATCAATGGCTTCGGTGAGACGGCAGGCGCGGCCCTGGTGGCGCATCCGGGCGTCGATAAGGTCGCGTTTACGGGAAGCGCGGCCGTCGGCAAGATTATCGTGAAGAGCGCCGCGGACACCCTGAAGCGTGTGACGCTGGAGCTCGGCGGCAAGTCGCCGAATATTTTCTTCGCGGAAGCGGACTGGGAAGCTGCGGTGGACGGCGCGCTGTTCGGCGTGTTCATCAACCAGGGCGAAGTCTGCTCGGCGGGCAGCCGCATTCTGGTGGAAAAGAAAATCTACACGAAGTTCGTGGAATCGATGACGGAGAAAGCCAAGCGCATCAAGCTGGGTCCGCCGCTCGAACGCGAAACCAAGATGGGTCCTCTGGTTAGCAAGGAACAGTACGATCGCGTGCAGTCTTATCTGGAGGTAGGAAAGAAAGAAGCCAAAGTCGCGATTGGCGGCGGCCGGCCGAAGCAGTTCGGCAAAGGCTATTACCTGGAGCCGACAATTTTCTACGACGTCGAAAATAGCGCACGCATCGCGCGGGAAGAAATCTTTGGACCGGTGGCGTCCGTGATTCCGTTCGACGGAGAAGCCGACGCGATTCGTATCGCCAACGATACACCGTACGGTCTGGCGGCGGCGGTCTGGACCCGCGATATCTACAAGGCTTTTCGCGTGGTAAAGTCCCTGCGCGCCGGCATCGTTTGGGTGAATCACATGCAGCCGACGTACGTCGAGGCGCCGTGGGGCGGGTACAAACAGTCCGGCTTCGGGCGCGAACTCGGCCCCTGGGGCTTGGAAGAATATCTCGAAACCAAGCAGGTGTTTGTGAACCTCGACGAAACTCCAATTGGGTGGTACTGAAATGTCTACGATTCAGATTCGCACGGAAATTCCCGGACCGCGCTCCCGGGCCTTGATGGTCCGGCGGGAAGCTGCAGTGCCTCGCGGGCCGCACAACAGCGCGCCCATTTTCATGGCGTCCGCGGAAGGCGCGACGCTCGAGGACGTGGACGGCAATCGCTATCTCGATTTTGCCGGCGGGATTGGTTGCCTCAACATCGGCCACCGCTCGCCGCGCGTGATGTCGGCATTGCGCGAACAGCTCGAGAAGCACTTGCACCTCTGCTTCGCGGTCACTCCATATGAAAGCTATATCGCGCTGGCGGAAAAATTGAACGCACTGGCCCCTGGAAAGGGTCCCAAGAAAACGATCATCCTCAATACCGGCGCGGAAGCGGTGGAGAACGCGGTGAAAATCGCGCGGGCTTATACCAAGCGCCCGGCGGTGATTTGCTTCGAGGACGCTTTCCATGGCCGCACATTGCTGACCATGACGCTCACCAGCAAGACCCATCCCTATAAAGCGGGCTTTCAGCCGTTCGCCAGCGATGTGTATCGCATACCGTTCGCTTATCCGTATCGCGCCGAGAAGGGTGCGACGGCGGAAACCTTTGCGCATCATCTCGAAGACGCGTTCAAGCGCAATGTTGCTCCGGAGTCGGTGGCCGCGGTCATCGCGGAGCCGGTCCTTGGCGAAGGCGGGTTCATCGTTCCACCCAAGGATTACTTCGCGCTCCTGCAAAAGATTTGCCGCCAACACGGGATTCTCTTCATCGCTGACGAAGTGCAATCTGGATTTGCGCGCACCGGGAAATGGTTTGCCAGCGAACACTTCGGCATGGAGCCGGACCTGATCACCATGGCCAAATCGCTCGGCGGGGGCATGCCCATCGGCGCGGTCACCGGCCGCGCGGACATTATGGACGCGCCCGGAGCAGGATCGCTGGGCGGGACATTCTGCGGCCATCCACTCTCTTGTGTTGCGGCTTTAGCCGCTATCGAGACGATCGAGAAAGAAAATCTGCTAAGCCGTTCGATAGCTATCGGCCGCCGCTTTGAAGAGCGCGCCCGCGCGTGGCAGAAGAAATGGCCGCTGGTCGGCGAGGTGCGCGGCCTGGGCGGAATGTGCGCCCTGGAACTGGTGCGCGACGCGGTGACGCGAGAGCCTGCTGACGCAGAAACCAAGCAGCTGGCGCGCTTCTGCTACGAACACGGGCTCATTACCATCACGGCCGGAACGTTCAACAATGTCATCCGGATTCTAGTTCCGCTGGTTGTCACCGACGAACAAGTCGATGAGGGCCTCGGCGTGATTGAGTCGGCCCTTGCGGCGGTTACCGAGCGCAAGCAAGCCGTGCTTTCACACGCTTAGAAAATCTATGCCCGCAGCAATCGAATCGATCCATCTGGGCTTTTTTCTCGACGGTCACTGGCGGAATGAAGGCGAGCCCATCGAGATTTTTTCGCCCGGCACGCGCCAGCGCGTCGGCGTTACCCACCGTGCTACGTCCGCTGACGTCGAGGCGGCCATCCGCGCCGCCACCCGCGCCTTTGAAGTAACGCGGCGGATGGGCGGTTACGAACGGCAGCGAATCCTGCGCGCCATTTCCTCTGGAATCGAAAAACACGGCGAAGAGTTTGCTCGCCTAGTTGCGCTGGAAGCGGGCAAGCCGATCAAGACCGCGCGCACAGAAGTGGACCGCGCGGTGTTCACCTTCAGCGTGGCCGCCGAAGAGGCTGTGCGCGTGGGCGGTGAGTATCTGCCGCTCGATTGGCAGGCATCCACCGCCGGGCGATGGGGAATTGTCCGGCGCTTTCCGCTTGGGCCCATCGTGGCGATAACGCCTTTCAATTTCCCGATTAACCTGGTCGCGCACAAAATCGCTCCGGCCATCGCCGCCGGATGCACGGTTGTTCTAAAGCCGGCCCCGCAGACGCCGCTGACGTCGCTGCGCCTGGCGCAGATTATCGAACAAGCAGGCTGGCCGGCCGGTGCGCTCAACGTTCTGCCGCTCTCGAACGAGGATGCGGGCATTCTCGTTTCGGATGATCGTTTGAAGCTCCTCAGCTTCACGGGCAGCACCGCCGTGGGCTGGGCGCTCAAACAAAAGGCCGGCAAGAAAAGGGTGGTGCTGGAGCTGGGCGGCAATGCCGGCGTGGTGGTCTGCGCGGACACAAATTTGGAGTATGCCGCGGACCGCTGCGTAACCGGAGGCTTTGGCTATGCCGGCCAGTCTTGCATCTCCGTGCAGCGGATTCTTGTGGAGGAGAGCGCGTACGACAAATTTCTTTCAGCGTTGATCGTGCGCGTGCAAAAGATCAAGGTCGGCAACGTTCTCGAGGAAAGCACTGACGTTGGTCCGCTGATCAACGAAGACGCGGCGCGCCGCGTTATCGCGTGGATTGAGGAAGCTGTGCGCGAGGGATCCAAGATTGTTTGCGGAGGCCATCGCAACGGAGCGATGGTCACGCCTACGGTTCTGACCAACACAAACCCGGACATGCGCGTGAATTGCATGGAGATTTTCGGCCCCGTGGTCACCGTGGAAAAGTTTTCGGACTATGAAGCGTCGCTGAACATGCTGAATCGATCCGAATTTGGGTTGCAAGCGGGCGTCTTCACGCGCGATTTCAAGCGCATCACGCGGGCCTTCGAGACACTGGAAGTAGGCGGCTTGATGATCGGTGAAGTTCCTACCTTTCGGATTGACCACATGCCTTATGGCGGCACCAAAGACTCCGGCCTGGGCCGCGAAGGTCTGCGCTACGCGATCGAAGAAATGACCGAGCCGCGGCTCCTGGCGATTAATCCCGCGGGCCTTTAACGTCGCTGGCATAGCGATTCGTTTCCTAACCCAAACAAACTTTACCCGCAACGGCGCGGCCCCCGTATAATCCTGCGTTTCGATTCCATTGCAGAACGGTAAGCCTTCCGAGCGAGGGGGAAATTATGCCCGGTGCCAGGGAAAACCCGCGAACCACAATGTTCAACGGAAACAAGCTCAAGCTGGGCATTTTCTCGCCAAATTGCTCAGGCGGCATGGCGGTCACCAAAGTTCCGGAACGCTGGGATGCCTCTTGGGAAAACAATCTTAAGCTGGCGCAAATGGTCGACGAGGCTGGCATCGAGTTTCTGTTGCCTATCGCGCGATGGAAAGGATATGGCGGAGAAACCGATTTTGAGGGCAGCACCCTGGAAACAATCACCTGGGCTTGCGGTTTGTTGGCCAAGACCAAACGCATCACCGTCTTTGGAACCGTCCACGCGCCGCTGGTACATCCGATCTTTGCTGCGAAACAGATGGTCACCGTTTCCCACGTCAGCGAGGGGCGATTTGGACTGAATATCGTTTGCGGCTGGAACCAGGATGAATTTGAGATGTTCGGGATTGCGCAGCGCGAGCACGACACCCGATACGAGTACGGGCAAGAATGGTGGGACGTAGTACAGAAGATTTGGCAGGAGAGTGCTCCGTTTGACTACGATGGCCGTTTCATCAAGCTGAAGGGCGTCATCGGAAAACCGAAGCCGTACATATGGAGGCCGGTGGTGATGAACGCCGGTTCCAGCGGCGCAGGGCGCACCTTTGCCGCGAGGAACTGCGATTTTCTGTTCACGGTGCTGATCGATCTCGAAAAAGGCAAGCAGGACGTGCAAAGGATTAAGGAAATGGCTGCAGGATTCGGCCGAAGCATCGATATATTCACCACCTCCTACGTAGTGCTGCGCCCGACACGGAGAGAAGCCCAGGAATATCACGAGTATTACACGACCAAGATGGGCGATTCCGCCGCTGCCGAACACTTGATGGAATTGCAAGGGCTTCACGCGCAATCCTTCCCGCCGGAAGCATTTAAGTCGATCCGGCAGCGATTCTTCGGTGGTCACGGCGTCTATCCGCTGATCGGCGATGCGGACGATGTGGCGGCGGAGCTGGCGAAAATCAGCGCCGCCGGATTCATCGGGACGACGATCACCTTCGTGAATTATGTAGACGAATTCCCTTATTTCCGCGATGAAGTGCTGCCGCGCCTGGAAAGAATGGGCTTGCGGCAGTCGGTGATAGGCGCATAAGTTGTGGCGCCGTTGGCACGCTCTGCTATACTCCACGGCATTCAGATGTTCCGCACGTTTTGGGGGTGAGGGTCATGAACGGAATCAAGCCGTTTTTCGTGTGTCTCGCCGTCTGTCTTGTGAGTTTGCTTACGCTGGCTTACGTTTCTGTGCCGATCGCAAACGGACAAGCCATCACCGCGACGCTATCGGGAAGGATTCTAGATACATCAGGCGGCAGCGTCTCCAAAGCGAGAGTCACCATTGCCAGTGCGTCGACTGGATTCACCAGAACAGCGCAGAGTTCCGACGCAGGCGAATATTCCATCCCTGCCATGCCCGCGGGTGAATACACCGTCTCCGTGGAATTTGCGGGATTCGGGAAGCAGAGCAAGAACGTGATTCTGCAAGTCGGACAGGTTGCCGACTTGGACTTCACTTTGACTCCCGGCGGAGTGGCAGAGAAAGTCGAGGTTACCGTCACCTCCGAGTTGGTTGAAACCACGAGGACGCAAGTCAGCACGGTAATTACCGAGCGCCAGATCATTAATCTGCCGGTGAACGGTCGCGAGTTCATCAATTTCGCGCTGCTGTCGCCGGCCGTAACCATCGGCGACACCACCTCTGGCAATACGGATGTGATCGTCGAGCCGGTTACTAAACTTTCTTTCGCCGGCCAAAATATTCACTATAACTTTATCGCCGTCGACGGCGCCGACGACATCTCCACGGCGTCTGGCATTCAGCGCGGCACACCGCCGCAGGAGTCCGTGCAGGAGTTTCGCGTCATCAATACCGATTATTCCGCGGAATTCGGGCGCGCCACCGCCGGAATCGTCAACATCATTACACGCAGCGGGAACAATAACTGGCACGGCACACTCTACGAATACTTCCGCAACGACAAAATGGATGCCGTCAACCTTTTGCAGGCAACCGGAGCGCATGCCCTGCGCCAGAATCAGTTCGGCGGGGCAATCGGTGGCCCGCTGCAGAAGGATAAGACATTTATCTACGGAAATTATGAGGTGCAGCGGCGCGGCGAATCGCCGTTTTACAACTCGGCGGTGCTCGCGAATATCAAGGCCATCAATGAAGTAAAAGCGATTTACGGCCTGGCTCCGGAGCCCGCACTCGGCAGCGTTCTGCGCACGAATGACACAGACAATGGATTTGCGCGCATCGACCATCGCTTTAGCGACAGCGAGAATCTCTTCGTCCGCTATTTCGTCAATGATGGCCGTCTGCTGAACCAATCTCCCCTGAATGATGGTTTCGACCTGCCGTCCGCATTCAAGGACAATTTTTATCGCGATCAATCTCTTGCCGGTACTCTGGCGTCAGTCATCAATCCTAAGCTCGTGAACGAGCTCCGCATGCAGTTCGCGCGCCGCTCTTTTGATTTCCCTACAGTTTCCACGCAGCCGCACCTGGAGCTGTCCAACACGTTCACGGCGGGAGTCAATCGCGGCAACCCTGATTTTTATCGCGAGTCGCGCTTCGAGGTGGTCGACAATGTCACGCGCAGCTTCGACCGCCACACCGTCAGCTTCGGCGGCAACTTCAATCATGTCGAGACCACGGAATCGTTCCCTCTTTTCTACCCGTTTGAGGCAGACTTTCCGAACCTTGGCGCGTACCTTGGCAATGATGGCGTCAATGGCGCACAGTGCGTGTCGCCTGCGGGGGACCCAGGTGGCCCCGGACCGGCCGGTTGCCAGCATCCCAATGTAATTTTCTTCGAGCGTTTCCAGGCGCCGAATTTCAATGAGCCGAGCCTGAATACGTCGGTCTACACCGGGACGCGTTTTTCATCCGCGATCCGCAATGCCGCGGAAGGCTCGATGAATCATACGTATAACGGCCTCTACATCCAGGACAAATGGCGGGCTACCAGCCGGCTCACCCTTAATGCCGGCGTTCGATGGGAATGGGAGACCTGGCCGACGAACGTACTCAACGCGCAATGGAAGAACGTCGATCCGCGCCTGGGCGTTGCTTATAACATCGGAACAAAGCGAAACATTGTCGTGCGCGCTGGGTTCGGTTTGTTCCACGGCATCATCCCGGCGCCCTTGCTCGCGTGCCAGGAACCCTCCTGCGGCGGAACCATCGGGAAGTATCCGGGGCGCCCGTTTGAGAATGGACTGAACGCCAAGACGGAACTCTTCGCGTTTGCCAGCTCGCCGGCGATCACGTCTCTAGCGTTGCAGGGCCTCGTAAAGGACGGAGCCTATCCTGATAACACCACGGATCCATTCACGAATCCGTTCGCTCCCTGTCAACCGATCTCGAAATGTGGATTCTTTGGGCCTTCCGTGGTGGTCCGCTTCGATCAGAATCACAAGAATCCGTACGGGGTGCAGGCCAGCCTGGCCCTCGAATTTGAGCCGTTGCCGGACACGACCGTCAGCATTAGCGGACTGCACGTTCGCGGCGTTCACCTGGGCAGCTTTTTCAACGTGAACCAGCCCGATGTGCAGCAGACGGTCACCGTACACGACTCGCAGGGGCGCACGGGGATCAAGAACGAATACTGCCCACCCACGAATCCTCCAAGCCCATGTGTTTTCGGTCCCGGAGTGCGCACGTTCCCGATCGCCATCTATTTTGAAGCTACTTCGCGGTGGGATTCGCAGTATGACGGCTTGCTGATCAATGTGAACAAACGGCTGTCACACAATTTCTCCTACGGCATCAGCTATACCTGGGCTAAGTCCATCGATGACGGGCCGAATCCCAGCTTTGTACTGATTCCGCAGGACAGCCAGAATTTCCGCGCCGAGCGCGCGCTTTCCTCCGACGATGTGCGGAATCGCCTGGTGCTGAATGGCACGGCTACAACTCCGAAGACCTGGAATCCGTTTGCACGCGACTTCCTATTCAGCTTGATCGCCACCATTCAGTCGCCCCAGCGCTTCACCAAATTCGCCGGCTTCGACGCCAACGGGGACATCTTCGGCAACAACGACCGCGTGGGCATCGAGCCGCGCAACACGTTCATTGGCGACAACTTCCGTTCCGTCGATTTCCGGATCGCGCGCACCATGCCCTTCCGGGAAACGAAAAACCTGGAAGTGATCGCGGAGGCGTTCAACCTTTTCAACACGACGAATATCCGGTTCTTCAACACCGTGTATGGCGCGTCTGATTTCTGTCCTGTGGATCCCGCCGCCTTTGGATGCGGCCCTGGCAGTTTTCGCGAAGGTTCGCCGAATCCGCTTTACGGAACGCCGCGCGCGGTATTCAACCCGCGGCAAATTCAGTTGGCGCTGAAGCTTACTTTCTAGGAGGCGAGGGGCCCCCCCTCCCCCCGCTTCTTGTAAGTGCGTATTCTAAAGGGTTTGTTTCGGCTCGATCTGCAACTGCGGAAAACAAAGGGCTTACGGCTGGACGAGTTCGGCTAAAAACCGGCAAAACGCGGAGTTCGCTCGTAAGTGCGTATTCTAAAGGACTTAGAGGCCAGCCGACGTATCTATGTGGGAATACCCGAAGGAAGTGTAGCAGATAGTAATTAGATGTCAAGAAGAATTAACGTGTCCGGAGCAAATTCTCACGAGTTTTCATTGGCGATGGAATCCGAACTAACTGGGTTTGCGGCTATGAGCGGTCGCCGGCTGCTCCTACTCGGCGGCATCGGCTTGATTCTAAGCGGGATGTTGTTCGGGGACATATTCGCCGTGTTCACTTTGCACCAGAACGCCGCGCAAGTCGGGGCGAATCTGGCGGATGCGGCCCATGCAGCTTTGGCTGGCAATCGCCAGGCGGTGCTGGCTAGCTTTCAAAACGTCGGGGCATTCCTGGAGAATCGCGGGACCAAGGTCGACACCCATGTGCATATGATCGACTTTGGGTATCTGGCGCTTATGTTGGCCATTCTCCAGCCGTGGTTGGCTTTCACGGAAGGCGCAAAGAAGAAATTGGCTTGGGTTTTTCTTACTGGTGCGTGGTTGCTGCCTGCGGGCGTCTATCTCATCCATTATGTGGGGCTTGCGCATAGTCCGATGAAAACCATTGGCTGGGCCAGCATCGCGGCGGACTTTGGCGGTTTGCTCGTTCTCATTGTCACGTTCGTGTGCCTACTTGGGTTGTGGAAGCATTTTCGCACGAAGCTCGCTAGCCAGCCAGACGCGCTGTTCGCCGACCGCAGCGCGGAGGGGCGCATGCTATTCGCGGGAGGGATTGCTCTAGTTCTTCTCGGCTTCTTTCATGGCGCCTACTATGCGGCGACGGACCTTTACCGGCATGAGGCGCAGGATTATTCCCTTTTGGCGCAAATGAGCGCGGGGGCGGCGGCGGGAGCTGGAACAGTGGTTGACGGGGCGCTCGCCGGCTATGGCCAACTGCAGGGAGCCAAGGCCGTGAATATTGCCGCGCACGCGCACAGTATTGAATTCGGGTTGCTGGCTATCATGCTGGCGTTTTTTCAGCCTTATGTGAGTTTACATGCACGCTGGAAGCGCCGGTGGGCCGGGGCGCTTTTGCTTGGCTCGCTATCGCTTCCAATATGCGTGCTGTTGGAGATGAAGTTTGGTTTGGTGGCGGGCGGTTTGGCGGACTTCGCGGGCCTGCTGATTATTTTCGCGCTGCTGGCTATGTGGATTGGCATCTTGCGATACACGGGTGAGTTGGACGCATCGGCGAGGCGGATGCCAGAGTCAGGAGCGCCGCAATGAGCAGTTCGCGCCGGCTGCTGATTGTCGGAGGCATCGCGCTCGCGGTTTGGGGCATGGGCTACGGATTATGGTACGCCGTCTTCGCTGAGCATCAGGCACTCGACAGCATCGGAGCTTCGCTAGCAGGGAGTTTTGCAGCCGCTGCCGATCGAAATCCCGCGGGCAGGGAGACTTCGCTCGAGCAATACAGGGAAGCGAAATATGTCTACGATCGCCAAGTCGATGTGCATGGGCATTGGATTGGATTGGCGATGTTGCTCATCGTTCTGGGTATCGGCTTCGATCGCGTGAACTTTTCCAAGCGCCTTAAGTTTTTCCTTGCGCTGGGACTTCTCCTCGGGTCTGTGATCTTTCCGCTTGGTGTACTCCTGCAGACGATAAGCCATGGCGCCTTGCCGCGGGCGGTCGCCATTGCGGGATCAGCGCTTGTGATCGCGGCCCTCTTAGGATCTGCCGCTGGTGTTGTCGCCCGCGAATCCGCGCGGGGTGTCCGCTAAGTCTGCGGTCATTTCTGCGCTCTGAATTTACGCAGGCATTTCTCGTACGATTCCGGCGTATGAAAATCCTCGAAAATCGAATTGGTCCTCACGTTCAAGACGCGAATGCGTTCGGGCACTCGGTAGATCGCCTCGCGCGCCGTTTGCGCTGTGAAAAACTCCGGGCGCACGGCGGCGGAGACGATCACCGGGTGCCCATAAGCGCCTTTGTGACGCGGCATCACAATTTCCTGCGAGGCGGATCGGGCGCGGAACGCGCGCACCAGTTGCTCAACCGTGTTTCGCTTGATCAAGGCATGGTCCACCGGATAGATCAGAAAGGCCGCGTCGCTGCCAAGGTTCTCCAGCGCCGCTAGCAACGAGCTGAGCTGGCCCTCGCGCCATCGGCGATTCATTACGACTTGCGCCGATTTGGGGACGTTGGGCAAGATGCGCTCCGCGTCCGAGCCCAAGACCGCGAGGCTTCGACCCAAGAAAGAACAATTCTCGACGGCCATCTCCAGCGCCGTTTTACTCCCAAACGGGGCCAATGCTTTTGGAAACGGCAGCGCTTGCGAGCTTCCGGCGGCCAGAATAATGGGGATGATTTGTTCGGGTTTGCGCATCCAGGGGCCGGGGCAGAATAAACGAACGCTGCGGCAAACTCCAGGGCCTTCCGTCATGCTGTGTACGCGCTATTAGCGCCCGGCGACGCGCGAGTAAGGCGTCAGTTTCCGATTTCGCGACTAAACGGGAGTTGAGCGGACTCGTCTCGACCTGTGGATGGAAAACTCCGCCCGTAAGGCGCAAATTGTGACCCGAATTTGCGGCATACTTTCATTGTGGCGACTGTCCCTCAAACATCAAAGCCAACACTTCCAGATGTCGTCGAGTCTTATCGAGATTTTGAACCGCCCCCGAACTTTAGAAAGACAGTGGAGACGCTTTTGCGTTATGTCCCTCCGAAATATCTCGTTGGGTTAAAGTGCGTGGTTCTCACGAATCGTGCAGGGCTGACTAAAAATAAGCGCAGACAAAAAGTGTGGAGCCGGAATCACAAGGTGCGTTTGGCCGAGTCCATGGGGTCTTACTCACGTTCCTCGAAATCTTCTCCCGCTACGGTATGGCTCTACGTTGACAACATTGTTGAATCGGGTGTTTCCTGGTTCCGATGGGCTCCAGTCCTACGCTACACCGTGCAGGGCACTGTTCTCTATCATGAAATAGGCCACCACATTCATGCCGAGCATCGACCAATCCACGAGGAGCGCGAGGATGTCGCCGAGGATTGGAGTAGGAAACTCATGAGACATTTCTACCGCAAACATTACTGGTACATTTTCCCGTTACTCTATGTTTTTGGTCGGCTGACTTCACTAATTTTTAAGCGGTTGCAGAGAACTGCCTGAGTAACGCGCTTACCGTACAAGTGGGTTTTTCAAGTTTCTGATTATCTGTGCCGGGAGTTGACTCCGAGAGTTCAATTGACCGAGGATAAGCCCTCCGACCCTAGCTAGTGTTAGGAACTAGGAGGGAAACTATCAATGAAGCATCTGCATTTCCTACCGCTAGCGTGTTTCGTTTTCGCGAGCGCTGCCCTCGGCCAGCACGGCACCGCCGAAAATGGCTACTACCCATCTGGATATCAAGGTGATACATGGACTGGAGTCGTCGTGTCGACAAGCGAGCAAACGGGCGAAATTACGCTGTCATATACGAAAGGCGGAAAGTCTCAGACCTTCGTTGGCGTTCCCGAAACAGGCTATCTAGTCCACGAACATAGCGGTGCGACGCGCCCGCTGAAAATGTCCGATATCCCGGTCGGCAAAATAATTACAGTCTGGTACTTAGAGGAAACTAAAAAAGTCGGAGGCGGCAAAGTGAAGGTCAACACCATCTTCTTGATAGATGCTATTGCAAATGCCAAGACAAGCCGAGTGTACTTCAAGGCGTTTCGCTAGCCGGAGTCGACGGTCCAGCCGATTAGGATTTTCAAGTCTGATTAACGCGCAGATCGAAAACGGACCCAGTACCGATGTGCGTTTCGCCTTGCGACCCTGCTGTAATCGCAATAAAATGCGCCCTGCGATCAGCACCTTCGTTTGCACCGCGAACCTGCATTCTGAGAGGCTAGCCGACCAACTGTGTACGCATATCCCTTTTCGTATCATCGCGCGAAATCGCTTGCAGAGGCTTCCGAGCTCTTGCGGCAGTTGGGCGATGAGGCTCGCGTGCTGGCCGGCGGGCAGAGCCTTATTCCCTTGATGAAGATGCGCCTGGCGCGGCCGACTGCGCTCATCGATATCAATTTTGTTCCGGGTCTGAGCGATATTCAGGGCCACAACGGCGAGTTGCGTTTTGGGGCGCTGGCTCGTCACACCGACATAGAAATGTCCGACGCAGCCGCGGCCATCCCGATTCTGCATGATTGTGCGGCAGGGATTGCGGACGTGCAGGTGCGGAATCAGGGCACGATCGGAGGTTCGCTGGCGGAAGCGGACCCGAGCGGAGACTGGAGCGCGACGCTTCTGACGCTGGAAACGTCCGTCGTGTGCACCGGCCCGCAGGGCGAGCGGTCCGTCAAGTTGGAAGAGTTCATCAAAGATGCCTACACGACCGTCCTTGCCCATGACGAGTTAGTGCGGGAAATCATCGTGAAGAAGCCGGCGCGGAGCAGCGGTGGGGCGTACCTGGCGTTCAAACGCAGCGCTCCGGTCTACGCTACGGCCAGCGCGGCGGTGCAGGTTACGCTCGATGGCAAAGACATTTGCAAGGACATTCGCATTGTCCTGGGTTGCGTTGGCTTGACGGCGATTCGTGCCAAGCAAGCAGAGGCGGAGTTGCGCGGCAAAAAAATCGATGACAAGACGATGCAGCGCGCGGCCGACGCGGCCCGGTCAGCGGCGGAACCTCAGGGAGACATGCGCGGCTCCGCGGATTATAAGCGGGCACTGGTGGCGGCGCTGGTGAAGCGCGCGCTCGGCATCGCAGTGCGGCGCGCTCGCGGGGAACGCGTGGAGGCAGGACACGAATATGTCGGGCGTTGAGAAAGTTTCCGTGCGCATTCGGGTGAACGGAGAGGCGCGAGAGGCGTTGGTCGAACCGCGAACGCTGCTGGTGGATTTTTTGCGGGAGAACCTGAACCTGACGGGCACGCACATTGGCTGCGATACGACGTATTGCGGGGCATGCACGGTGCTCTTGAATGGCCGCACGGTCAAGTCGTGCACGCTGTTCGCGCCCATGGCTGACGGCGGCGAAATCACTACGGTCGAGGGCCTTGCCACGAACGGCACGCTGCATCCGGTGCAGCACGCGTTTGCGGAATGCCACGGGCTGCAGTGCGGCTACTGCACGCCGGGGCTTCTGCTGTCTACCCTTCATCTGCTGAACAAGAACGCGAAGCCGACGGATAAACAGATCCGCAAGGCCATCGCGGGGAATACTTGCCGCTGCACGGGCTACCAAAATATTTTGAAGGCGATCCGCATGGCCGCCGACGAGATGGGGAAGCGGTAATCGATGGAGATCAAGTTCAACGGCGACTTCACGGTGAAGAAAACGCCGCAAGAGGTCTACGACTTTCTTGTGGACCCGAACCGCTTCTGCCCGCTCCTGCCGGATTATCAGAGCATGGAGATTCTGGACGCGAAGAATTTCCTGGTGAAGCTTAGCGTGGGGATTTCGCACATTCGCGGGACGGCCGCGGTAAAGATGTCGCTGGTGGAGACGCAAAGTCCGAGCCGGGCCGTTTATGAAGGTCGAGGAGAAGTGCCCGGCGGCTCGGCTAGCCTGCGCGCGGGATTTGACCTGCAAGCTTCGCCGGGCGGAGAGACCAAGGTCGTTTGGCTGGGACAATCGAATGTCGTCGGCCGGATTGCTTCGCTGGCCGGCGGGATGCTCGAGCCGCTGGCGAAAAAGAACGTGCAGAAATTGATTGACGGGTTGCAGAAAGCTTTGGAATAGCGCTAACGATCATGCCCACTAAGCCGCGTAAGAAAGCTGCGAGGGCGAAAACTCCGAGCGCGAGCGGCCCGGTCAAATGGGTGGGCCAGCCGATTCGCCGCAAGGAAGAGGACCGGCTGGTGCGCGGCAAAGGCATTTTTGTCGACGATCAAAAATTGACGGGCATGCTGCATATCCGCTTCGTGCGCTCGTCTTACGGTCACGCAAAAATTGTGAAGGTTGACGTTTCCAAGGCCGCGGCCTTGCCGGGCGTGGTTTGCACGCTTACGGGCGCCGAGGTCAAGGGAATGGTGAAGCCGTTCATTGAAATCGGCCCCGACGTCGGGCAAAAGATTGCGGACTATCCGATGGCGGTCGACAAAGTGACCTTTCAAGGCGAGCCGGTTGCGGCGGTTGTCGCCGAGACGCGCATGATCGCGGAAGACGCGGCGGAATTGGTGGAGGTCGAATACGAGCCGCTGCCGCCGATTCTTTCTGCCGAAGAAGCGTTAAAGGATAAGACCCTGGTGCATCCCGAGATGGGCACGAACCGCAACTGGCATGGCGTGTTCGAATACGGAAACATCGAGAAAGCGTTTGCGCAGGCCGCTCACGTCGTGCACATCGGCAGGCTGCACTTTCATCGCTTCTCCAGCACGCCGCTGGAAAACAACGCGATGATCGCGGTGTGGGATTCGCGGTCGGAGCGCATCGAATACTGGTCTAACAATTCGTTCCCATCGTTCGCCGCGCAGTTTCTCTCGCCGGCGCTGGGCGTGGGCATCGATCAAATCTTGATGAAGAGTTTTGATATTGGCGGCGGCTTCGGGATCAAGATCACCAACTATCCGTACATGGCGGTGTGCGCTTTGGCGTCGCGGAAGACGGGCGGGCGACCGGTGAAGTGGGCGGAGACGCGCACCGAGCACATGCAGGCGAGCGCGCACGGCAACGAGCGCACTTTTTTCGATACACGCGTGGCGTTGGACAAAAACGGCGTGATCACCGCCATCGATTCGCGTCATGTCGATGACTGCGGCGCTTATCCGCGGTACGAGCCGTTGGGCTGCGTCATCTGGGCGCAAGTGCTGCCTGGCGCGTATCGCGTCAAGAACGTGCGCATCGATATGAATCAGGTGGTGACCAACAAATGTCCGGTGGGCCCGAATCGCGGCTACTCGCGCATGCAGCAGCTGTGGTTTATGGAGCGCGTGCTGGATATCTGCGGCCACACGCTCGGCATTTCCACCGATGAAATGCGGCAGCGCAATTACATTCGCAAAGAGGAGATGCCCTACACCACGCCGAATGGCTGCGTTTACGATTCCGGCGATTATGCGGGCATGCTCGCGCTGGCGAAAAAATTGATCGGCTGGGACGATTGGAAGAAAAAACAGGCCGATGCGCGTAAGCAGGGACGCTGGATTGGCATTGGCATCGGCTCGACGCTCGATTCGGGGACAAACAATTTTGGCCAAGCGCGGATCATCAATAACTTCGCTCCGTTTTCCGGGCAATCCAAGGCGGCCATCGCCAAGCTCGATATCTATGGCGAGGTTGTCGTCAGCATGGGTTCCGTGCCGCAGGGACAAGGCCACGAAACGACTGCGGCGCAGGTTGTTGCCGACGTGCTGTCTATTTCTCCCGATCTCGTCAAAGTGAAACCAGGGTTCGACACGGAGCAAAACGCTTATACGGGGCACACGGGAACTTACGCGAGCCAGTTTGCCGTGACGGGCCTCTCCGCCATTCACGGAGCGGCCGTCAAGTTGCGTAAGGAGATGGCGCGGCTGGCGGCCTGGACGCTGAAAGCGAAGGAAAAGGGCCTGGAGTTTGGGATTGGCGCGCAGGGGCCGGAAGTTCGCGACAAGCGCTCGAAGAAATCGATCAATTACTGGGGCCTGGCGAATCTTGTAAACGTCAACAACGCCGGCATGCCCGAAAAACTGTGGGACGTCACATTGAACTGCCGCCATGTGTACCACGCGCCGTTCCAGCTGCCTGATGTAAAGCGGAAGTACGGAAATCTGACGCTGACTTATGCGGCCCAGATTCATATCGCGGTGATCGAAGTGGATCGCGAAACCTTTCAACCTAAAATCCTCGCGTATGCTTGTGTGGATGATTGCGGCCGCACCATCAATCCGCGCATCGTGGAGGGCCAAGTCCACGGCTGCACGGCGCACGGAATCGGAGCTGCGCTGATGGAAAATTGCGCTTACGATTCCGACGGCAATATGCTGGCCTCGACGTTCAGCGATTACACACCCATTACGGCGGTGAACATGCCGGACCTGCTCTACGGACACATGGAGTCGCCCTCGCCTTTTTCTTACAACGGCGCTAAGGGTATGGGCGAGGGCGGCGCTGCTCCGGTCCATACGGTGTGCGCAGGGCTGCAGGACGCGCTGTATTCGAGCGGGGTGATCATCGACGATTCGCACAACACGGGCGATTCCATTTTTCGGGCACTGCAGCGCGCCGGCAGTGGCGGTTTCGCCTCTATGATTCGCGTCGAACATCCGCGGGCTTCGCGATAAGGAATCCTGCCTGATGCTGGTTCAAGTCCGAGAGCCTCGCGTCCGAGAGTCACTGAGTTGATCAAACGCGTCTGCATTATCGGGTGCGGCTCGATCGGAAGCCTTTACGCCGCGCACTTGGCCAAGGTCACGGACGTTTGGGCTTTTGTTCGGCGCCCCGAACACGCTGAGGCGTTGAATCGCGATGGCCTGACCGTTTCCGGAACGCACCAGTTTCATGCAAAGCTGCATGCTTCACATGACGCGGCGCGACTGCCGGAATTCGATCTGGGTATCGTCTCCAGCAAAGCAACGCAAACCGCGGAAGCGGTGCGGCCGGTCGCTCATCTATTCAAAAAGGGCGCTATCCTTTCTTCCCAGAACGGCCTCGGCGGTGAAGAGATTATCGCGGACCTGGCGAAAACCTTGGTGATTCGGGGAACAACGTTCATGAGCGGGACCCGTCACACGGACACGCACGTGCAATATGAACTCGACACCGCAACGTGGATGGGCCCATTTGAGCCGACTGGCACGCCTTTTCAGGTTGTGCAAGAAGCTGCCAACTTGATCTGCGCGTCAGGGCTGAAAGCGGTGGCGCTCGAAGACGCGCGGCCTGCGCAATGGTCGAAGCTCATTTTCAACGCCTCGGTCAATGCCGTTTCCGCACTGACGGAATTGCCGCACAGTTATCATTTCGCGGCTGAAAAGGAGTTCGCCGATTTGGGCCATCTGCTGCACGCGCTCATTGATGAAGGTAAGCGAGTAGCATCCGGGTTGGGCATCAATCTTCACGAAGATCCCTGGGAAATGAACAAAGTTGGGGCGCAGACGGATCATCCGCCGTCCATGTTGTATGACGTGCGACACAAGTTGAAGACGGAAGTGGACTTCCTGGGTGGCGCGATTGCCCGCGAAGCGCAGCGTGCCGGCATTCCTGCGCCACTCCACACCGCTCTTTATCGCTTGATTAAGGGGAAGGAAGCTTCTTGGACTTACGAAGGCAAGCAACACGCAGCGGTGCAGCGACAGACTTAATGGCTTACCCACTCGATCGAGAGAAATGGCGCCGCGTCCGCGAAATGCTGGACCGAAACGATCTCGATGCTGTCGTGGTGCGCGCGCCGGACAACGTTCTTTACCTCACGAACTACTGGACCATGAAAGGGTACGACCTGGCGATCTTCCCTCGCGAAGGCGAGCCGACCCTTCTCGTCATCGAGCCGCAATTTCGCGAGGCGCAGCGCACCGCCTGGAACAAAGACGTTCGTTTTTTCCCCTTTTATCACCCGAGGGATCCCCGGCCGCCGATGATTCGCGCGGTGGAAATGGCGGTCGACGTGTTGAAGGAGCGAGACTTGACGCGCCGTGTGGGCATCGAGCTGTCGCAAAATTCGCAAATCTGCGACCGCATGGTCGGCGAACCCACCGTGTACTGGCAAGGCTTTTACGATGCGTTTCGCGCTGCCAGCAAGGAAACCGTCGATGCGGCTCCGCTTCTCGCGCAGTTGCGCATGATCAAAACGCCGCAAGAAATCGAACGCATGCGCCTGGCTAACGAGCTCGCCGCCATCGGCATGGAGCACGCCCGCGGCAAGATCGAGCCCGGCATGAAAGAAAGTGAAGTTGCGGCCATGATCGAAGGCCACATCCACCACGTTGGGGTTGGCTACAAAGGGAAAGTCGAAATGGCTCGCGCCTTCACGCTGGTCTGGTCCGGGCCCGGCATCGCGACCTTTACCGCGACCAGCCATCGCCCGGTCATCGAAAACGAGCCGACGCTTGTCGAAATCTGGGTCTGCGCTGACGGTTACTGGACCGACCTAACGAAGAATCTTTGTCCCGGCCACTTAACGCCCAAATACAACCAACTCCTCGACCAATTGCTGAAAATCTTCGATGACGCGATCGCTGCCGTGCGCGACGGCGCTCCCATGAGCGATATCGACCGCATCATTCGCAGAGGAATCGACGCCGCGGGCTATCCCGGGCAGCCCTCGCATCCTGTCGGCCACGGTGTGGGCGCGCGCGCACATGAACCGCCATACTCGCATCAGGCGGCGCCGGGAACGATGCAGTCAGGAATGGTGTGGGCCATCGAACCTGGCATTTACTGGGAAGGTGGCGGCGGGCTACGTCTGGAAGACAATTTCTTGGTGACCGCGAGCGGGTGTGAGAAGCTTTGCTCTTATCCCGACGACTTTCGTCGCTGAACCACGAGCCATGACACCACACGCAGCGGAGGCCCACGATTCGATGAAAGATGACTTGTCTGCGGCCATCCTCTCGCAAATTCGCGAGGACGAAATCGTCGCCATGTGCTGCGACGTGGTGAACATCCCCAGCCCGACGGGTGAAGAGCTGGAGATGGGCCGTTACATGCGCAAAGCGCTCGAAGAAATGGGGCTAGCGGTTTCCTGGCAAGAAGTCGAAGAGGGCCGCGCGAACGTCGTCGGCCTCTGGGAAGGCACGGGCACCGGCAAGAGCTTGCTGTTCAACGGCCACATGGACACCTCCAACACCGGCCGCGAGGCTTTTCTCACCGGGCTCGGCTACAAAGCGAAAGCCGTCATTCGCGACAAGATGATTTACGGCCTGGGCATCTACAACATGAAAGGCGCGCTGGTCTGCTACACGCAAGCGGTGAAGGCTCTCATGCGCGCCGGTGTGAAGCTAGAAGGGGACGTTACCATCGCCGCCGTCGTCGGCGAAATCGAGAAGACGCAATGGAGCGATGAATTCGTGGGCAAGGAATTCCGCGGCTACGGCGTGGGCACGCATCACCTTGTCAATCACGGCGTTTTGCCGGACATGTGCCTCCTTGGCGAACCCACGGACATGCAGTTGGTGCTCGGCCACTACGGCACGGTATGGGTTCGACTCTCCACCCGCGGCCACTATGTGCACACCGGTTTCACGCGGGGGAAGCAAGGCCACAGCTCCATCTTCCGCATGAAGCAAATTCTCGACCCGATTTACGAATGGATTTCCGCGTGGGAGCGCAAAGCCACTTACGACGGCCAGCCCGGAGTCGTAAACGTCGGCTGCATCCGCGGCGGTTTCCCCTGGCGCGTCAGCCGCACGCCGGATCGCACGGACATTTTTCTCGATGTGCGCGTTCCTCCCACGATGGCGCTGAAGGAAGTGCGAACCTCCATCAAGCAGCTGGTTCTTGACT
>Ga0210399_10001034_pt1 | contig 21842 bp, 20 predicted proteins | sample IncBWC14MmetaG_FD_150865 | JGI IMG/M metagenome (GOLD analysis project Ga0210399, IMG submission 150865) | Forest soil microbial communities from Barre Woods Harvard Forest LTER site, Petersham, Massachusetts, United States - Inc-BW-C-14-M | ecosystem: Environmental > Terrestrial > Soil >... | reverse complement strand
TGGCTTCGCTGTACATGCCGACGAGCCCGCGCGCCGTCACCCACTCGACGAGGTAGCGCTTCACCGTCGTGAAGATGTGGTGGCCTCGGGCCGCCGGCAGCGTCAGCGCCTGGCCGGCGTGCCCGACGACGTCGTCGGGTTGGGCGAGGACGAGGCCGGAGTGACACAACAACTCGCCGTCGTTGGTTTCGGCGATCGCCGAGATCAGGAGGCCGTTCGAGATCCGCCGTGCCACTTCGTCAGCGTCGTACGCCCACAGGACGGGATACGTCTCGCCGTACACGGCTCGGACGGCATCGCCGAGTCGGGCCGATTCCACCGCGGCGAGCATGCGCACACGGATGTCACCCACCCACACCGGATCTGGGGTAGCGGGTTCATCTGCCGGCGGCACGAGGTCATCGTACGCACGACTATTGGGCGACATTCCAAAGTGCAGGACCCACCGGCTCGAGAAAGCGTCGCCTCCGGCAGGTCCGGGACGGATGGCAGCGATTTGCGAGATGATGCACAAATGAAAATCGTGTCGTTGCTTCCATCTGCTACCGAGATCGTCTTTGCCCTCGGACTTGGCGACCAGTTGGCCGGCGTGAGCTTCGAGTGCGATCACCCAGAGGCAGCCCGGAGCGTGCCGATCGTGTCCGGCACCGCACTCGACGTGGAATGCGAGCGAACGGGAGCGGAGATCGACGCCGAGGTAAGCGCCATGCTGGCGGCCGGCGAGTCCATCTATACCCTCGACGACGCCAGGATCCGCGCGATCGCGCCCGATGTCATCCTGGCCCAGGACCTGTGCGCAGTGTGCGCCATCGATTCGGGTGCAGTCGAGGACGCGCTAGCCGTCATCGGCTGCCGCGCCCAGGTTGTCTCGCTCGATCCGGCGGGCCTGAACGATGTGATCGAGTGCGTCGTCCAGGTCGGCCGCGCCACTGGTACCGAGGACGTCGCCGCGGCATACGTCGCCGGGCTCCGGCAACGACTCGACGTCGTGCGCACGCGCGTCGCCGGCCTGGTACGGCCACGGGTGTTCGTCCTCGAATGGGCGGACCCACCGTTCAACGGGGGACACTGGATGCCCGAAATGGTGGAAAGCGCAGGTGGCGAACCCGTCCTTGCCGAGTTCGGCGCGCCGTCGCGCCGCCTGACGTGGGAGGAGATCGGCGCTGAGTCGATCGACGTCACGATCTTCGCCCCCTGCGGTTTCGACCTTGCCGGTGCCGTCGAGCAGACGTCCTCCTTCCTCGGTCGACCGGATCTCCCCGACCTCGGCCGCGTCGTCGCGGTCAACGCCAACGCCTTCTTCTCACGACCCGGCCCGCGAGTGTTGGACGGCATCGAAATGCTCGGAGAGATACTCCACCCGTCCCGTCCCGGCGCGGCTGTACCGGGTGCCGAGGTTGTGGCGTAACGACGCGGCACCGGCCCTGCGCCTGACTCGTCAGCGCGGTGGCGGTCCGAGGAACTCGGCCAGGCGTCGGGTGTGGTCGTCGGCCAGCACGGCGCGCAGGACCGCATCGGCGGTCGCGAGATCGGCCGGCTCGACCTTCCTGGTCACGGTGCGGTTGAGTTTCTCGATCACCGCGCGCACCGCCTCGCCGTAAGCCTCGCCGTCGGACGTCAGCTTGATCATGATCTGCCGCGCGTCGAATTCGTCCCGTGCGAGGCTCGCAAAGCCCCTCCGTTCGAGACCGTCTGCGACCTTGCGCGCCGCCTGACGCGTGACGCCGAGCGCGGCGCCGAGGCGGCCGATCGACATGGGTCCCCGCTGGAGCAGCCGTACTGCGGCGGCGTCGCTGCGTCGGTAGTCGCCGTAACCCTTGGCCGCCAGGCCCCCGGCCATCTGGGTGATCCAGCTCTGGCGGGCCAGGGCCAGGAGGTCGCCGAATCGGTACTGGCTGGTTGACTTCCGGGGCACCGACAGCCATCCTAGGGTTTATGCAACCTAGTTGCCTATTTTTCGGGTCGGGCTCCCCCCGACGCGTCCTGAACCTTGGTCTGGCGGGGCTCATGGGGCTTGTCTTGCTCCTCGCCGCCGGGTGCGGGGCGGGCGCCTCGACCCAGGCATCGCCCGCCAATGGGGCCTCCGGAAGCAGCGGCACGTCCACAACGGTGTGGCTGTGCCGTCCGGGACAGGCCGAGGACCCCTGCACCGCTCCCCAGACCGCGACCGTCGTGCCGGCCGGTGGCCCGCGGACCGTGCAAAACGGCCACGGGGACCCCGCCTCGAAATTCGACTGCTTCTACGTGTATCCGACGGTGAGCACGGAGAAATCCGCCAATGCGAACCTCAAGGTCCAGCCGGCCGAGGTGGATACGGCCATCGCGCAGGTCTCGCGGTTCTCATCGGTGTGCCGGGTGTGGGCACCGATGTACCACCAACGCACTTTGGCATCCGTTTTCAGCGGCCTCGGCGCGAGTCCGGATGTGGACACCGTCGCATACGACAGCGTCTTGTCCGGGTGGAATGACTATCTCGCGCACGACAACCACGGCCGGCCCATCATCTTCATCGGCCACTCGCAGGGCGCGGCGATGCTCATCAGGCTTCTAGCCAACCAGGTGGACCCGAACCCGAAGTTGCTGGCCCGCACCGTCGTCGCCATTCTCGCTGGCGGCAACGTGACCGTGCCGACGGGAAAAACGGTCGGGACCACGTTCCATCACATTCCCCTTTGCACGGTGACGGCCCAGACGGGGTGCGTGATCGCATACTCGAGCTTTCCCGTGCAGCCCCCAGTGAACTCACTCTTCGGCGTGCCCGGCCAAGGCGTCAGTCTCCAAGCCGGGCAGACCGCAACGAAGGGTGTGCAGGTGGCCTGCGTCAACCCGGCTTCCATCGCCGGGGGCACCTCGATGCTCACGCCCTACTTCCTGTCCGCGACGTCGGCACCGCCGCCGCCACCGCTGACAACACCATGGGTCACCTACCCGGGTCTGTACACGGCGTCGTGCCAACACGCCGGCACGGCGACATGGCTCAACGTCGGAACGGCCGACGTCGCTGGCCGGCCCGTGGTGACCGAAGCGCTGGGCCCGACATGGGGTTACCACGTCAACGACATCAACCTGACCCTGGGCAACTTGGTCAACGATGTCAAGGCCCAGGAAAGCGGATACAGCGCGCACCGCTGAGCGGTGGGGACGCCGAGACGGGTAGGGCGACCGCCGGCTAGCCCTCGACGTCGAGGAACTGGAGCGACAACTCGAGGACCTGGCCCCGCAGCTCCGCGCGGGGGATGCCGGCGACGAGTGGATGCGTGACGACGCCACCGATCGCCGACGCGATCATGGCGACACGCACGCGCGCGTGCGGATCGGCTTCGTCACCCAGGAGCGCTGCGAACAAGCGACCCATGAGGTGCTGGTATCGCTCGTGCTCGCTCAGCAAACGCACGATGACGGGGTCGTGCAACAGTGGGCTCACCAAGCGTCGACGACCGACGGCGAGGTCGATCACCTGCCCCAGAAGGGTCGCCAGCGCGGATGGGTCGCCGCGGTGCGCCTCGGCCGCTTCGAGGGCGGGCTCCAGCTTGGCGAGCTCGAGGTCGACCGCGGCGACGACGATCGCCTCTTTCGTCCGGAACTGGTGGTAGACCGCCGCCTTCGTCACCCCGAGGACGTCGGCGATCATCTGCAGCGAAGTCCCGCTGACGCCGTGCTCACCGAACAAGTCGAGGGCCACACCTGCCGTGCGGACCTGGGCGGCGCTGTACGTCGCGCCACGGCCGCGCCTGGCGACGGCGGCGGGCGGACTCACGTCCGCGACCGTACTCGAACGGTTTCCCTGTGCTAGCCGCTCGGCTAGTGATGGTCGGGCCGCTCGCGAGCGGACCATCGGACCAGGAAGCCGTCCCGGGCAAAGATGTTCAGAACGGCACGGGCCGATCGTCGGCCAGAAGGGAGGAATGCGTATGGCCATGGGAAATCGACCGGAGGTACAGACGGCGGCGGCGCCCGTCGTCGCACTCGACGTCGCGCTCGGTGTCGAGCAGATGGCAACCGCGCTCGCGCGGGTGCCTTTCCGGCACCCCTTCACCGGACCCTCCTCACCGCTGTCGAACTTCGGGATGTCGGTCACGCGCGAGGTGATCCGCGCCTTCATGGGCTACTCGTCCGCGTTGCGGATTCCCGAGTTCCGCTCCGTCGAGCTGTTGATCGACGACATCTGCAAGGTCATCATGCCGCCGTTCGTCCACTCGCTCGACGTGTCGTGCCACCAGACCGAGCTCGGTGGCGTGCCCGGGATCCTCTACCGGCAGCGGCAGCAACCGCCGCTCGGGGTCATCCTTTACCTCCACGGGGGCGGCTACATCGGGACGTCGCCCAACATGTACGCCTTTTTCACCTCGCGGGTGTGCAAGGAGACGGAATGCGCGGTCTTCGTGGCCGACTACCGGCTCGCCCCCGAATACCCGTATCCGGCCGGGGCGGAGGACGCGTCAGCTGTCTTCTCGGCGCTGGCCGACCTCGGCATCCCGCACGAACGGATCCTGCTCGCCGGAGACTCGGGCGGCGGAGGGCTTGCCAACACACTCCTCCTCGACCGCGACCTCGTCGCACCGAGGATGAAGCCCGCAGGCGTCATCCTCTTCTCCCCCGAGGTCGACCTGCGCCTTGACGAGCCGTCCGTGACCGAGAACGCCGAGCGCGACATCTTGCCCTGGAACATCCCCACCGCCGCCTACCTCCATGGCGCCGACGCATCGAGCCAGTCGGTCTCACCCTTGACAGCCGATCTGAGCGGCTTCCCGCCCACTTGTGTCTCGTGGGGCGGCTACGAGATGTTCCGGGACCCGATCCGCCGCTATGTCCAACGCCTCCGGGCCGCCGGAGTGCCGACCGAGGCGCAGGAGTACGAGGGGATGTTCCACGTCTTCCCGATCCTGATGCCCTGGCTGGAGGACAGCCACGACGTCTTCCGACGCCTGAAGGGCTTCATCCACAAGCTCGTGGCAGGCGCGCCGGAGTGGTCGGACGCGGAGCTGCGGCGGATGCTCGGCCTGGCAGCGTCGCCCGGCTGATCAGGCTTCAGGGCCGGCCCAGCCCGTCGGCGACCTTGCGCAATTCGTCGCGGAAGTCCGGGTGGGCGATGTCGACGAGAGAGTGCGCCCGCTCTCGCACGGTGAGGCCTGTCAGCTCGGCCGCGCCGTACTCGGTGACGACGACACCGGTGTGGTGTCGAGGTGTCGACACGACCGATCCCTCCGGGAGGAGGCCGGCGATCCGCGACACCACCTCGCCCTGGCGCACGGCGGTCGAGCGCAGGCAGATGAGCGAATGGGCGTCGAGATGAAACTCCGCGCCAGCCACGAAGTCTTCGTGGCCGCCGACCCCTGAAATCTGTCGGCCGTCGATGCTGTCGGCCACGACCTGGCCGTACAGGTCGACAGACAAGGCGCCGTTGATCGAGACGAGCTTCGCGTTCTTCGCTATGACAGTCGGGTCGTTCACCGTCTCGACGGGGAGGAACGCGACGTCGGCGTTGCCGTCGAGCCACTCGTAGAGCTCGGCCGTTCCGAGCGCGAACGTCGTGACCGAGACACCGTCGAAGACGCCCTTGGCGTCGTTGGTCACCTTCCCCGCCTGGTGGAGGCGCATCAGTCCGGTCGTGAACATCTCGGAGTGGATCCCGAATCCTCCGAGCGAGCTCGTGGCCAGCTCCGTGGCGACGATGTTTGGGATGGCGCCGATGCCCGTCTGCAGCGTCGAGCCATCCCTGACGTAGGAGAGAGCGGTAGCGGCGATCGCGGCGTCGACCTCCTCGGTGGGCGCGTCCGCCAACGCGAACGGCGTCGCGTCCGTCTCGACCAAGACGTCGACGAGCTCGAGCGGGATCGTGTTGTCGTAGGCCGGCGGCAGGCTCCTCGTCCGGGGCAGATTGGAGTTCACCTCGACGATCAGCAGCCGCTTCGGGTCGCGGCCCGCCCGCAGGAGCTCGTCCCGTGTTGCGCCCAGGTGGAGGGACAGATTCACGTTGCCCGCCTCGTCGGGCGGGGCGGCCTGGGCCACCATCACCCGGGGGGCGAACCTGGCCAGGATGGGCGCGAACTGCCGGAAGCCCCCCGGCACGAGCTCCACCCGGAAGCCCCCGTCGTGCAGGAGCCGCTCGGCCGGGCCGAAGAAGCCGCAGCGGTACGAGACGCCGGGTTTGGTGAAGACCTCGTAGTAATTGAGGCAGAGCGCGCCGCCGACCTGGAGGTCCTGCCAGTCGTCCCGAACGCCGAGGGCGGCGAGGAAGGTGTCGGGGTTGGCCGGCCCCAGCCCGAACCCGAGCGAGTCCACCGGACGCAACAGAGCGACGGCCTCTTCAACGGGCAGCACCCTGCTCATGAGACGCCCCCTCGCGTCGCGTACGCATCGGGCCGAACGCTCATTTGCCCTGGAAAAAGGGCTGTTGGCGCGGAATCCATGACCTTTGGCTCTACCGAATTGGGGGACGTGGGTTGCACAATTCCGAGGACACCCTCCTCTTCCCAGACAACGGTGCTTGGAGAATGGCGGCCACCCCCCTCGGTCGCCATTTTCCAATTCTGGACCTGGCCCACGCCACCTCCGCCTCCTCTGGTCGTCCCCCCAGCTTCTCGGACGCGCCGCCCCGCCGCCACCCTTGTGACATCTGGCCCTGTCGCGCCACGACCAGGAAGTGCATGCTGTTCGCAGCCTAAAACGACGACCGCTCGGCACCGCAGCCGAGTGGCGGCGAGAGGAGGGGACGGTGAAGAGAACGAGGCGCTGGCTGCGCAGACGGCGGGACCTCTACCCGACGGTTCTCCCTTCCTACCTGCTCCCCCCAACGGGCGGCGGGAACGTCGTGTTCGACCGCTCTCTGCGGCGCGCCCGCGACGACAGCACACGCTGATCGAGCCAGACAGGACGATGTCGATGTACACGCAACTGCTTGACGCCGCGCTCGAACAGCGGCCGCCTCGAGATCCCGATCCGAGCCGACACCACGCGGTCGAAGAGGTCCGGCGCTGCCATGAGGAGCTCGAACTCGGCGTGCCGGAACACAACGGCGACACCGTGCCCGCCGTCCTGGCCCTCCAGATCGGCTACGACGTCGCGCTGCTCGAGCTGGCGGAGGTCGTAGGTATCGAGAGCGGACCGAGCCGGTTCGAACAGCCCGAACGCGAGCGTGACCGGCTGCGCCAGGCCTTGAACGACATTGGCATCAACCTCGACATGAAGACCGTGGCCGGTTGACGACCCTCCTGAGCTTGTCCCGGGCCCTGACACGCTGACGCCGAGTGGTCAGGTCCCGGTGGCGTCGGTCCTGGCGTCTTGCGTCGAGCGCTCGTTGAGCCGCGCCGCAAAGGTCGCGGCTTGCGTCCGCCTCTCCATACCCAGCTTCGCCAACAGGTTCGATACGTAATTCTTCACCGTCTTCTCGGCGAGGAACATGTTCTCGGCGATCTGCCGGTTGGTGTAACCCTCCGCGATGAGGTCGAGGATCTTCCGTTCCTGTGGCGTGAGGCTGGCGAGGCGCGGGTCGGTCTTAGGACCCTCGCGCAGCCGCTCGAGGACCCTGTCGGTCAGCGCCGGATCGAGCAACGACTCCCCCGCTCCCGCACGCCGGATGGTGTCGAGCAAGTCCAGGCTTCCGACCTGCTTCAGCACGTAGCCGGCTGCGCCCGCCATGATCGACGCGATGAGTGCTTCGTCGTCCGCGTAGGAAGTCAACATCACGCATGCAATCTCCGGTGAGTTCGAGCGCACCTCGCGGCACACTTCGACGCCGCTGCCGTCCGGTAGTCGCACGTCGAGGATCGCGACGTTGGGCTGTGCCGCCGGGATGCTGATCAACGCTTCCGCCACCGTGTCGGCCTCGCCCACGACCTCGATGTCCTCACAGGCTTCGAGAAGGGCGCGAAGGCCTGTGCGGACCACCTCATGGTCGTCCAGGAGGAACACGCCGATCGCCACGCAGGAAATCTTCCCACTTCATCGGGGTGCCGGGCTACTCAAAGGCCAGCCCCGAACGGCCGAGCGACTCCTCGCCGGCCCTAACGTCGGTGGGGTTCGACCAGCGGCCCGGGGCGCAACCCCCGGTCACAAGGAGGAGAGGAATGTCTTCGGTATCGCAATCCGACGGGGGTGGGCGCATCGTCGTCGGCTTCGATGGCTCTCCGTCCTCGCTCGATGCGCTGTCGTGGGCGGCCCGGCAGGCCGAGCTCACGTCGGCCAGCGTCGAAGTTGTGATGTGCTGGGAGTGGCCCTCCAGCTACGGCTGGGCCTTGCCTGTCCCCGAGGACTTCGATCCGGAGGGTGACATCCACCGAACGCTCGAAACCGCCTTGACGCCACTCCGAACCGCGCACCCCCAAGTTGCCATCGACGGGCGGGTGGTGGAGGGTCATCCCGCGCCCGTCCTCGTGGAGGCGTCGAAGGCCGCCGATCTGCTCGTGGTCGGAAACCGCGGGCACGGCGAGTTCGTGGGCATGGTGATCGGCTCGGTCAGCGAGCACTGCGCTGCGAATGCGCACTGCCCCGTGCTCGTGCATCGCACGGCCTGAAGACCGTCACGCGCCCGCCTCCTCGAGGAGTCGGTCGACGGCGCGCCGCCTCGTCTCGCCGGCTTCTCGGAGCTGGGCCAGGCCGGGGCCGCCCTGGCTGGTCCGCCGGGCTGCCTCGACTCCCCGGCCGACGAGCGAGCCCAACGTTGCTTCGACCGAGGCCCGCAGGGCGTCGAGGTCGTACCCGCCCTCGAGGAACAACGCGAGCCGCCCGGTCGAGGGCGCGAACTCGGCCACGACGCGCGCCAACTCGGCGAAGTCGCCGCTCTCGAGGTCCAGATTGCTCAGGGGATCGTCGCGGTGCGCGTCGAAACCGCAGGACACGAGAACCCAGTCGGGCGAGAACGCCTCGATCGTGGGACGGGCCACCTCGTCGAGCGCATGCCGCACGACATCGCCCGTCGCGCCGGGCGGGAGCGGAAGGTTGAGCGTCAGCCCCGCGGCGTCCACCCCGCCGACCTCGTCGGCGCGTCCGGTGCCCGGATAGAGGGGGTGCTGGTGGGTGGAGACGTACAGCACGTCGGGATCGTCCCAGAAGATCGCCTGCGTGCCGTTGCCGTGGTGCACGTCCCAGTCCACGATGAGCACCCGCTCCCCACGAGCCGTGCGCGACGCGGCTGCCACAGCGACGTTGTTCAACAAGCAGAAACCCATGGCGCGCTCTGCCAGCGCGTGGTGACCGGGTGGGCGAACCGGCACGAAGGCCACGCCTTCTCCTCTCCGGTCCAGCTCGTCGAGAGCGACGAGGCCGGCGCCCGCGGCAAGACGGGCCGCCACCCACGAGTCGGCCCGCGCGTAGGTGTCGGCGTCGATGTGCCCTCCGCCTTTCGCACAGAACTCCTCGAGCTCCGCGAGGTAGGACCGCGAGTGCACCCGCGTCAGCGCCTCGAGCGGCGCTTCCTCGACGTCGAGCGACACGACCTCGACGTCGTCCTTTGCCAGAGCCGCGACACCGTCCATCACGGCGAGCACCCGCGCCTGGCGCTCGGGATGCTGCCGCCCACCGTCGTGTGCCGTCGCCCCACAGGGGCCGGCCACCACGAGGGCGCTCACTCGGCCGCCCCGGTCCACTGACGTCGCGCCGCACGGGCGGCGATCGAGGCCGCAGTCGAGGCGATCGGGAAGCGCAGCGTCACCGTGCCGTATTCGATGCCCGATTGCACGGGGAAACCGGCGTTGTGGAACACGTCGAGCATGGTCCGGTTCTCGGCCAGCGTCTCGGCCGTGAACGTGGTCACCCCGCGGGCCAACGCCGCATCGGCCAGCTCGTCGAGCAATCCGGATCCCAGCCCGTGGTGCTGATACTTGTCGTCGACCACGAAGGCGACCTCGGCTTCGGATGTGCCTGGCGTCCGGTCGTAGCGGGCCACGGCGATGAGGTCGTCCCCGATGGTCGCTACGAGCGCAAAACGGCCCTCGTAGTCGACCTCGGTGAATCGCTTGACCTCAGCGTCGCTGAGGGTCGGATGCGGGCCGAAGAAGCGAAGGTACACAGAGCGTCGCGAAAGCCTTCCGTGCAGCTCGACCAGCCGCGGGCCGTCGTCGGGGCGGATGGGCCGCAGGTGGTAGCGCAGCCCTTCCCCTGCGACGTCGCGTTCGAGCTCGCGTGGGTACCGGGGAGGATCCGGTGAGACGGGCGCACCCTTCGGTGCCGGCGGTGCGGGCATGGGCAGCCTCCTCTCAGGCCCGATGCTACGTGTACCCGCTCGGTGAATCCGTCGTGCCGCGCCCCTACGCTGCACCACATGAGCGCCGCCTCGATGCTGGCGTGGGAGATCGAACGACCCGGCCCGGTCGACGGTGGGCCACTGGCGCGGGTGGACAAGGACGTCCCCGAACCTGCGGCGGGTGAGGTCCGGGTGCGCGTCCGTGTCTGCGGCGTCTGCCGCACCGATCTCCACGTGACCGAGGGTGACCTGCCGGTGCACCGTGCCCGGGTCACGCCGGGACACGAGATCGTCGGCACCGTCGACCGCCTCGGACCGGGCGCGCAGCGGTGGCGACTTGGCGACCGCGTGGGCGTGCCGTGGCTCGCGCACACGTGCGGGACGTGCCGCTTCTGCACCACCGGACGCGAGAACCTCTGCCTCGCGCCGCGCTTCACCGGCTGGGACGTCGACGGCGGCTACGCCGAGTATGCGATCGTCGACGAGGCCTACGCCTACGCCTTGCCCGAGAGTTTCGGTGACGAGGAGGCCGCGCCACTGCTCTGTGCGGGGATCATCGGCTACCGCGCGCTGCGACGGGCCAACCTGCCCGAAGGCGGCCGGCTCGGGATCTACGGATTCGGGGGTTCGGCCCACATCACCGCACAGGTCGCGCTGGCGCGTGGCTCGCGCGTCCACGTCATGACGCGCGCGAAGGAGGCACAGGCCCTCGCGCTCGAGTTGGGTGCCGCCGCCACCCGCGACGCGACTGCCATGCCGCCCGAACCGCTCGACTCGGCCATCCTTTTCGCGCCCGTCGGCGCGCTCGTGTTGCCGGCGCTTGCGGCGCTCGACCGCGGCGGCACCTTGGCCATCGCAGGAATTCACCTGAGCGACGTACCCGCCCTCGACTATCAGCACCACCTCTTCGAGGAGCGGACGCTCCAGAGCGTGACGGCGAACACCCGACGCGACGGCGAGGAGTTCTTGACCGAGGCGGCGCGGATCGGAGTGCGCGTCACGACCTCGCCCTATCCGATGGACCGCGCTGACGAAGCGCTGCGCGACCTGGCCCACGACCGGGTCACGGGGGCAGCGGTGCTGGTCTGCTGAGGCTCCTTGCCCGGGTTGACGACGCGCGTTTCTTGAGCAGCGAAAACAGAGGTCTTACGCGAAACAAAAAGCGCCGACGGTGCCCCAGTCGATTGACGTCAAAGCGCTGTCGCAGGGCCCTTGGCGATAGGTCCTGGAGCTCTCGACTGGGGCACGCACGCCGGCAGTGCGATCAGGCGGTAGATCGCTAAGCACCATTATTCCCCGATTGCTAGGCCGCCAAACACAAAATTTCAGAAAAACCTGAGTCCCAGTCAGACCAAGGGTTCTACCTGGTCAGCCGCCATGAGAACGGCCGCCAACTCCCGGTCCCTGGGATAGGACAGCAGGCGGGAGGCCACGTCGAGGGTGACCCAGCGCATTTCGTCTACCTCGGCGTTCGGGGCGAAGGATCCCGACTGGGCCGCCATGACCCAGTAGGCCACGGCCTTCGGGCGTCCCTTCCGGTCGACGTACTCGGTATGGCCGATGAACCGGAGCAGGCGGCAGGCCATGCCGGTCTCTTCTTCAACCTCACGGAGAGCGGCCGATTCGAAGGTCTCACCCTCCTCGAGCTTGCCCTTGGGGAAGGACCAGTCCTGGTGGAGCGGCCGGTGCACCACGGCGATCTCGAGCGCTCCTTGGTGGCGCCGGACGACGAGACCGCCGGCCGCCTGTACGACCTCAGTTGGGGAAGGGAGCTCAGCGGTCATCGCTCGTCGCGCCACGCATGCGCAGACTACCGGGACCGTGCGTGGAATTCGCGGCATTCGATCGCGTCGGGGAGCCGTCTTGGGGTCCCGCACTAGCCTGTTCCGAATGCCGGAGACCAGGGTCGAAGGGACATCGGGCCAGGCCGATCCCGTCGAAGTCGAGTGGCAGTTCGACGCCCTCGACCTGCGGCCAGTGGAACGCTGGCTCGCCACCCTCCCGACGCTTGCCGTCGAGACCGACGGCGGCGGCACGGTGACCGCGCTCGCGCAGACGCCCCGGCGACTTGTGGACTCCTATCTCGACACCGACGACTGGCGCGTGGCGCGCGCCGGATTCGTCACGCGTACCCGCCACCGCGGACGCCATGTCGAAGTCACCATGAAGGACATGCACCCGGCGCAGGGGGATGGCCTGCGCCAGCGGCTCGAAGTGACCGAGGTCATGCCACCCGGCGGCGTCGGCGACCTCGGGCCTGAGGGTCCCGTCGGCCGTCGCCTGCGCGCCGTCGCGGGCACGCGGCCGCTGCGCGAGGTGCTCCAGGTCCGTACCCGCCGCCGGCCCTTCGCGTTGCGCGTCGGCGGTGTCGACGTCGCCGAGGTGGCGCTCGACGACACGGTCATCGTCGTGGGCGGTGGACAGCGGCCCATGCAGTTGCGGCGCGTCGAGGTCGAGGTGCAGCCCGAATGGATCGAGGCCCTCGAACCGATCGTGCGGCAACTGCGCGCCTCGTGCGGGTTGCAGCCCGCGCACCTCTCCAAGTTCGAAGCGGGCCTGCTGGCCGTCGGTGTGGAGATTCCGGGTTCACCCGAACTCGGCCCTACCGCCGTCACCCCGGCCTCGACGATGGGCGAGCTCGCGTTCGCGGTGGTGCGGCGCCAGCTGGCCGTCCTGCGCGCCAAGGAGCCGGGAACGCGGCTGGGCGAGGACCCCGAAGAGTTGCACGACATGCGCGTCGCGACCCGGCGCCTTCGTGCCGCGCTGTCGCTCTTCGCCGGCGTGCTGCCCGTGCGGGCCCAGGTCTTCCACGAGGAGCTCGGATGGCTCGGCCGGCTGCTCGGCTCCGTCCGTGACCTCGATGTCCAACTCGCCGGCCTGGCCGACATGGACGAGGAGACCGCCACGTGGCGCACCGACGTGTCCGCGAACGACGACGGCCACGACCCGCTCGCCGACCTTTCGGAATTGCTCCAGAGCGAGCGCGAGGCGGCCCGGACGGCGCTGCTCGGCGGGCTGGACTCCATGCGTTGGGAGCGGTTGGCGAAGGGTCTCGCCGCCATGGCACAGCAAGGCCCGGCCCGGCGTTCGGTTGCCACGCGGACTCCGGCCGTCATCGGACTGCCCGAGCTCGTGGTGGCGCGCCACGACAAGGTGGCCAAGGCGGCCAAGAAGGCGAGGCGCACCGGCGTCGTGGCCGACTTCCACCGCCTGCGCATCCGCTGCAAGCGACTCCGCTACTCCCTCGAGTTCGCGTCAGAGGTCTACGAGGGACAAACGGCGCGCTATGTCCGCCAGCTGACCGCGGTGCAGGACGAACTCGGGCTCATGCAGGACGCGGAGGTGGCGTCACTGCGTCTGGCCGAGATGGCCACCGGTGACACCGCCTTGCCCGCGGCCACCGTTTTCGTCATGGGTGGCGTCGCCGAGCGCCACCGGCGCGACGTCAACCGCTACCTGCGCCGGCTCCCGAAACACGCGTCCCGCGTGGGCGGGCGGGCGTGGCGCGACCTCGAGGATCTGATGGAGAACACACGCGCCGAGGCCGAGGCGGCACTGCCGCCCGTGCGGCGCACCCTGCGCGCCGTACCCAGCCCGGCGCCGGACGCCGCGCCCACGGAAGCAGCGACCGCGCCGGCCGACGCGGGGCACGGCGCCGGTCACCCGGCCGCCGGCGGCGTCCTTCCCGGGCACAGCGGCCCGCAGGCCGTCAGGCCGTCAGGCCAGCGGGAATGAGGCCGCGTCGTCGCCCATGACCACGCGCGGGTGTTCGGTGACGACGAAATGCAGCTGGCCGGTGTCGAGGAACTTGTCGATGTCGGTCCAGATCTCGGGGAAGTCCGGCTCGGCCATGTGCGCCCGGTAGGCGTCCATGCTCTCGAACCACTGCACCGTCACCCCGTCGAAGCCGGGATCGTCGTCGCCGGCGTAGTCGTCGAGCGGGCGCGGGTGTTGCTCGTAGCGCACGACGTGACGGCCGGCCGCGCTCCGCGCGATCAACGGCCCATGGACGTCGCGCCAGTGCGCGTGGAACTCTGCGGGCGTGACACCCTGCTTGCGCCGCAGTAGGCAAGTCAGCCGGACCATCAGACTCGGACCTCCTCCGGAGTGCTCCGGCACGCGCCCGAATGGCGCGCCCGGCCGGGCGGGACCCTAATCGGCGGGCGGGCTCAGGGGAGCGTGAGCGTGAGGCCCGACGTCGAGCCCGAACCGCTGACCCCGACGGACAAGCCGCCGATGGAGATGGTCGGCGTGTTGACCGGCACCGACACCGGGACCGGCACGTTGACCGTGGTCGAGCCGCCGCCCGAGGAGCCGCCGCTCGGCGTGCTGGTGGGCGTTCCCGAAGGGGTGCTCAGCGGCAGGCTCGGCAGCGTCGTGCCGGTCGTCGTGGGCAACGGGAGCGAGGGGATCGACGGCCCCGTCGAGCCGAGGCCGCTCGTCACGGACCCCACGGTGTTCAGCACCGGGGCCAGCGCGCTCACGACCGGGTTCAAGGACGTGCCGCCACCCGTGGTGGACGGAACACCGGTCACCGGGCCGCCGCCGGAACCGGCGAGGACCGTCGTGGGGATGCCGCCGGTCGGAAGCGGCAGCGAGGCGATCGGCAGCAGCGAGGTCAGGTTCTGCAGCGTGCCGGTCACGTCGGTCACCACGCCGGTGAGGGTGGGCACGAGGCCGTTGAGCATGGAGCCCGGGTTGCTACCGGTGAGCGAGCCGAGATTGCCCAGCACCCCGGTCAGGCCCGACAGGATGCAGGTGAGGTCGAGGCCGCTCGAGCCGGAAGTGCAGCCGGTCACACCGCCGCCGCCACCACCACCACCGCCGCCCACGGTGCCGTTACCGATGCCGCCGCCACCCGTTCCGGTGCCGCCACCCCGCCCGGGCAGGCCGCCGAGGGGGAGGTTCCCGAAGGGCTCCGAGGTCAGCGACGCGAACGGGGCGATGCCCTGGGTCAGCGACCCGAACACCTTGGAGAACTCGGCCGCCATCACGGCGGACGTCCCCTTGGCGCCCGAAGACGAGTGGCTCCCGTGGCTGACCGCCTGGGCCAGCGGGAGGTCCTGGGTGATCGTGGGCGCGGCCAGTGCGTGGGCCGCCGCAGGCGAGATCGCGAAGTAGCCGCCCAGTCCGCCGAGGAAGGCCCCGGCCGCCGCGCAGGCCATACCGCCGGCGCCGACGAGAGCCGCCGTCTTGTAGCGCTGGAAACCGCGGGGCCCCTCCACGGCCTCCGGCTCGTCGGCCGCCGCGTGCCGTCCCCGCGACGAGCTCTCCGCGAGCTCGGGTTCCGCCGTGACCGCCGTGGCCTGGTGCTTGCCACGAGAGCTGAACTCGTCGTGGAGCATGTCGTCGTACATCTCGTCGAAGCTCATGGGAATCCGTTCCTCCTCCAAGGTTCCTCTCCCGGTTTCTCAACCTGGAAACGGGGATGACCAGCGGCTCTTGCGGTCCTGAGCCCGGCCCGGCCCCGGTGCCCCGCTCAGCCCAGGGTCCAGCTGCCGATCGTCACGACACCCTTGTGAACAGGGAGAACGACCGTCTCGGCGTACTGCCCGGGATCCGGGCCGCCCGAAAGGCGCACCGTCTCGCGCAGCACGACCTGATTTGGGACTCCGTTGAGCGAGTCGATCGCCACGTCGAGCGACGACAGGTGGTCGCTGACGGAGGCCCCGCTGAGCTGGGCGGGCATGGCCACGCCGGGCGCCAGCGCGCTCCAGAACCCGGCGTTCTGCTGGTTCGCCGCATGGAGCCCACCGAAGTAGGTCTCGAGTGCGGCGGCTTCGAGGGACAGGGGCCCGGGCGACTGGGCGAAGCCCACCGACGCGTTGACGAGGCTCATCGTCCCCATCGGCGCGTAGTTCTGGTCGAGCGACAGGCCCTGGGCTTGGAGCTGCGGCGGTGCCGACGTCGTGTAGTTGGTCGACTGGACCGTGTTGACGAACTCCTTGCTCGGGTCGAGGCTCCCGCCCTTCGTCGCCGTGCCGACCTCCGCGGCGTGGATGAGCAGGCGTTGCGAGGTGAAGAAGAGGGCGTTGGGCGGCCAGCATGTGTCGAGCACCATCGTGGCGCTGGTCGTGTTCGGGACGCTCGACCCGGCCGCGACGACCTGTTGGTCGCTCACCTGGTACTTCCAGGTGTTGCAGGCGGTCGAGTAGGTGATCACGTCGCCCGGCTTGAGCGCGTTGAGGTGCACGAAGTAGCTCACGTCGTGGGCGAGGAAGACCGAGGTGCCCGCCAGGCCCGGCCAGACCGACGCCGGGGCGTGCCCGACGGCCACGTTGAGTTCCTGGTCCTCGGTGCCCTCTTCGACCGGCGCCTGCAGGTGGATGGCCGGGATCGACAAGATGCCGGAGAGCTGCCCCTGCTTGACCCCCGAGACGGTGCAGGCGGCTCCGTGGCTCTGCTGCTGGACCTTCTCGGCGTTCGCCTTCTGGCTCGCGAGGAGGACGTTGCCGGCGTGGTCCTGGTGCAGCTGATGCGAGAGCGCGTACGTGGCGCCGAAGATCGCGGTGAACAGCAGCATGACGCCGAGGAGGGTGACCCCCATGCGCCGCACGTCTTTGATGGCCGTCATGGGCGCGGCGCTCGTGTCGTGTCCGGCTGCTTCTGCTCGGAACGGGAATCCGCCTTCCCGTTCCGAGCAGCTCGCAGCACCGGTTCCCGCTGCATCTGCTTCTCCCTCCAGACCCTCCGAGAGATCTGTTCTTCTGTCTCCGCTGTTTCCTGCAGTCAGCCGGGCGTGCGGATCACCCCGGCTGCTGGATCGTGCCGCCTAGTGGTCCCTGGCGGTGGTTGTTCCCAAAGGCTGCCGCCGGGCCGGCCCCCGAGACCGGAGGGGGAACGGAGGAGGTCCCGAGAGCCGGGCCCGGTGGCGGTCCGTCGCGCGACCCGAGGAAACGGGTCGGTTGGGGCGCCTCACTGGCTGCCCCTGCGACGGGTGAGGGGGTTGATCGAACGTGCGGCCGTGAGGATGCGACGACGGCCGATGAGCAGGGCGCCCGCGAGGGCCATCCCAGCCAGGAGGATGATCGGCAGGGTGCCGGACCAGAACTCGCCCGTGTGCACGGTGGTGACATTGGGCACCACGGCCGGGGCGGTGGCCGGCGCCGCAGCCGGCGCCGCCGGGGCGGCCGGCGTGGTCTGGGCGGCGGTCACCGCCGCTGTGGCGGTGGTGGCGTTGCCCGAAACGCTGACGTCGCCCACGTTGACGCCGATGCCGCCCATGAGCCCGGTGAGGAGGCCGACGTTCAGCACGCCGACGTTGGCGCTCGCCTTCGAGCCGGGGCTCGAGACCTGGCAGTTCAACAGGTTGCCCGGCGTCTTGTAGCTGATCAGGTCGCCGATCAGCGAGGACAGCGCGGCGGTCAGCTGGTCCAGGGTCGTGCTGAGCTGTCCGAGGAGGTTGTTCAGCGGTCCCGTGAGCGCAGCGAGGTTGACGAACTGCTGCGCCCCGGCGCCGACCGAGTAGGAAAGGACGCCCGCGTTGCAGCTGGGCGTCACGACGCCGGTGCTGCGGTCGAGCGAGACCGAGGCGGTGGTCGGGGCGACCTGGAGGTCGGCCAGGCCGAAGAGGTTGACGTCGACCGCACGCTGTTCGGTCGAGTCGGTGACCACGTTGCCGTTGGTGCTGACCGAGGTGGTCGACCCACCCACGTTGATGGTCAGCGGCGCGATCGCCGCGCCGTTGCCGCCGGCCAGGCCGAGCAGCTGGTTGAGGATCCCTGTCAGGACGCCGAGCCCGGCCCCCGAGCTGCTGCCGCTCAGCGAGTTCAGCAGGCCGCCGATGATCGAGCACGTACCGGTTGTGTCGCTGCCCGCCGCCACGCTGCTGCCGACGAGCGGGACACCCCCGAGCAGGCTGTTCGCCGAACCCAGGAGACCCTGGAGTGTGCTGTCGAGGCCCGAGGTGTTCGAGCCGCCGGTGGTGTTGGCCGCCGTGACGCCCGAGCAGACCCCCGACAGCGAGGACAGCCCGGGCATGTTGAAGAAGTTCTGCAGCACGTTGGACAGGCTCAGGCTGACCGACACGTTGGCCAGGCTCCCGGTGCCTGTCGCGGTCGGGTTGCCGCTGGCGTCCTCGGAGGCCGAGGCCGTTCCGCAGGAGACGTCGACGTTGATGATCCCGGCGTTGAGCGGGATGGTGCACCCGCTCGCACCGGTCGGCGTGGCTGTCACGCTCGAGCCGTGCGCGACCGCTTCCTGGGTGGAGTGCAGGGCGTTGCCCGACATGTCCGACGTTGCGGTGGTCGGGCACGGGTTCGTCGTGACGGCAGTGTCCGCGCACAGGCCCGTGCCCTCGGCCTCGGCGACCGGCCCGCTGCCGGCGTCCGCTTCGGAGCCGCCGCCGGCCAACTGGAGTGCGTTCAGCAGATCGAGGGACACGAATCCTCCGTTCCCAGTGACGTTCCACTGGGTGACGGTCGTCGCCCCTCCCGCGGTCGAGGTCAGTGCGGTCAGCACGGTCATGACGACCAGGCCCACCGCAGCGACCCGCATGCGACCCTTCATTGCTCTACCCCTTACCGCCAGCGCATATGCGCGCTGACCCTCCGTTCTTTGCCAATGAAACGGGGTATCGGAGCAAACCTTTCGCCCCGCCGCGAACAATTTCGGGGTCTAAACCCCAGTTGTCAGCCGATGCCGTGCACCACATCCGCCTAGGCACACCCGAGAAACGCCGGATGTCCCGTACTCTGGCGCGGCATGCCTGCTTCGCACGCCCTCTTGATCCTGCTCGGAGGGGTCGTCGGCGGCATCTTCAACGGGGTGGCCGGCGGCGCCAGCCTGATCACGTTCCCCCTCCTCCTGGCGCTGGGCTACCCGGCGCTCACGGCCAACATCACCAACACGATCGGCATCTGGCCCAGCTACCTGGGCTCGGCCACCGCCTTCCGCCGCGAGATCGGCGACCAGGCCCAGCGCCTCGTCCGCCTCGCCCCCGTGGCCCTGGCCGGCGGGATCGCCGGCGCGCTGCTCTTGCTCACGACCTCGCCCGGAACCTTCGACGACGTGGTGCCCTGGCTCGTGCTCGGAGCCGCCTTGCTGTTCGGCGTCCAGCCTCTGCTGCGGCGCGCCCTCGACAAGGACTCGGCCCATCCGCGTGTCCGGCCCGTCCTGCTCGTCGTCGGGGTGTTCGGCGCCTCGGTCTACGGCGGCTACTTCGGCGCCGCCATGGGGGTCATGTTCCTCGCCGTCCTCGGCCTGGCCCTGCCCGTCACGCTCGCCCACACGAACGGGATGCGCGCCATCCTCTCCATGGTGGTGAACGGCGTGGCCGCCGTCGTGTTCATCATCCACGGCGGCCTGGTGTGGGCCGCGGTGGGCTGGCTGGCGCTCGGCGCGCTCATCGGTGGCTACCTCGGCGCCCGCCTGGCGCTGGTGCTGCCCGTGCCCGCGCTGCGGGCGGTCGTCGTCGTGATCGGCGTCGGCACGGCCGTCAAGCTCCTCGTCTGATCACCCGGCCGCGAGCGGGTAGTGCCCCTCGACGGCCCCGGCCAGCATGCGCCGTTGGGCGCCGAACGCCGCCTCGGCCTCCTCGAGGCCGACCGGGACGAGCCGGATCGCCGTGCCCGGACTGCACTGGCCGAGCAGCCCGTGGTCGGCTGCGATGACCACCACGGGCACCGGATAGCCCCCGAGCGTGGCGTGGTCCGGCCCGAGCACGATGGGTTCTCCGCCGGGCGGGAGCTGCACCGCACCCGTCGCCATCGGTTGCGAGTCGAGCTCGCCGCTCGCCGTCCCCCAGTCCACGACCTGCTCGGCGCGCAGGCGCAGTCCCACCCGGTTGCTGTCGTTGCCGGCGCGGAACGAGGTCGCGGCGACGCGCTCGAGCACGCCCTTGTCGAAGCGCTCCGCGTGCGGTCCGGGCACGACGCGCAACTCGACCGGCCCGGCCGCGGGCAGCTCGGTCGCCGCGCCGGCCCCCAGGTGGTCGCCGAGCGGCGGCGCCCACTCTCCTGCGTACAGGATCGCCCCGGACCCCAACGGCCCCGGGCCGAGCCCGCTGAGCTCGTCGCTGCTCTGGCTCCCGAAGAGCTCCGGCCCCAGGAACCCCCCCGCCACCGCCACGTAGGTCCGCAAGCCCCGCGTCAGCGGGCCGATCTCGAGGACCTGGCCGGCCTCGAGCGGCAGCAGTCGGCCCGCCGGCGACACGTCGTTGCCGTCGACGCACACCGTGGGGGCCGCGCCGGCCACCGCGGCGTGACAGGTCCCGAGCGCGCGCAGCTTCGTCCCGCCGCCCGTGACCTCGAGCACCGCCGCACCCGGCGCATTGCCGGCGAGACCGTTGGCCAGCGCACCCGACACCGGGTCGGCCGCGCCCGCGGCCGGTACCCCCGAGGCCGCGACTCCTCGGCGGCCGCCGTCCTGGACGACGGCGCGCAGCCCCGGCACCAGCACCTCGAAGACGGGACGCGCTCGGGTCGGCGGCGCCCAGGCCCGCCTGACCGCGCCGGGCGGCTCGACCGTCTCGCCGGCGCCCGCCACGGTGAACTGCACGAGGTCCCCCGGCGCCAGCACGGCATAGGGCGGCTCCTCGGGGGAGAAGAGGGGGAGGGCCGTCCGCCCCACGAGCTGCCAGCCTCCCGGCGAGGCCAACGGGTAGACAGCGGCGTGCCCGTTGGCCAGTGCGACCGACCCCGCCGGCACGGCGGGTCTCGGCTGGTCTCGCCGCGGCACCTCCGCGAAGGCGGGGGGCAACCCGTCGAGGTACGCGAAGCCCGGCGAGAACCCGACCACGCTGACCGTCAGCGGTGCTGCCGTGAGTCGAGCGACCACTTCGTCGCTCGAGAGTCCGGTCACCCTCGCCACTTCATCGAGGTCGGGCCCGTCGAACGCGCACGGGACCGTGACGACGTGCCCGCCGCCCGCCGCGTCCCCACGGGGGAACGACGCCGGCACCGCGTCGAGCACGCCGCGCACCGCGTCCACGAGCGGGCCCAAAGACGTGTCGGGGTCACGTGCCAGCACGCACACGGTGGCCAGGCCGCGAACCAATTCGATGTCGAAGCTGTCCAGCGCGCGCTCGAGCGACCCGACGAGGACTCGCCCGGCCGCGGGGTCGTCGACGCCGATCAGCAGGGCGCGGTCACCAAAGGGGCGGACCGCACCCACCGGGATCGAGCGGGTCATGCAGGCGCCGGCGCCAACACCTCGATGCCGGAGTCCTCGAGCACGCGGCGCACGGCGGTGGCGATCGCCACGGCGCCCGGCGAGTCGCCGTGGATGCACAGCGTGTCGACCCACAGGGTGAGGATGGTCCCGTCGCTGGCGCAGATGGCGCCCCGGGCGAGACTGAGAGCCTGTCCGGCCGCCTCTTCGGGGTCACCCAACACGGCGCCGGGCTCGGATCTCTCCACCAGGCCGCCGTCGGAGCGGTAGGCGCGATCACAGAAGCCCTCCTCGAGCGCCGGCACCCCGTCGCGTAGCGCCGCGGCCGTGGCCGGGCAGCCCGAGGGCAGCACGAGCGTCGTGTGGCGCGGGCACTCCGCGGCCATGACCGCGCGCAGTACGAGGTAGATGGCGCCCCCCTTGGCCACCTCTCCGTACAGCGCACCGTGCGGCTTCACCGACGCGATCTCGGTGCCCGCCTTCGCGCAGACGCTGGCCAGCGCCCGAAGCTGCTCGCTCAAGGCGCGCCGCAGTTCGTCGCGGTCGATGTCCA
>Ga0210399_10001033_pt1 | contig 21845 bp, 22 predicted proteins | sample IncBWC14MmetaG_FD_150865 | JGI IMG/M metagenome (GOLD analysis project Ga0210399, IMG submission 150865) | Forest soil microbial communities from Barre Woods Harvard Forest LTER site, Petersham, Massachusetts, United States - Inc-BW-C-14-M | ecosystem: Environmental > Terrestrial > Soil >... | reverse complement strand
CCAGGGCGGCCGCGTCATCGGTCCCGTGCCCCGGGCGGGGCTCGAGCCGTTCATCCATCAGCGCTACGACGACCTCTCGGTGTTGGGGGCGAAGCGATGAGTGACCGCTACACGATCATCTCGGCTGACGCCCACGCGGGGTTGCCGGCGGAGAAGTACCGCCCCTTCCTCGATGCCGCGTACCACGCTGCGTTCGACGAGTACCTGGCCGAGCGTCACGCACATCGCGACGAGGCCCTCAAGATGAATTACGACTACATCATGGGCTGGGAGACGGAAAACGAAGAGGGCCTGCGGGGGGCCTGGGACATCGAACAGCGCGACAAGGAGCTCGACGCGGACGGCGTGAGCGCCGAGGTCATGTTCGCCGACGCCGACGCCATCACCGGCATGGCGTCCCCACCCTTTGGGGCCGGGCTCAGCGCCGGGGAGATCACCGACCCCGAGCTGGCGTTCGCCGGGGCGCGAGCCCACAACCGGTTCCTCGCCGAGATGTGCGCCCGGAGTCCCGAGCGCCATGGCGGCATCGCGCTGGTGCCGATCACGCACGGAGTGGAGCGCTCGGTGGCTGAGATCGAGTGGCTGGCCGAGCAGCCGGGCATCCGCGGGATCATGGTGCCGACGATGTGGCACGACCACGTGCCCTACAACCATCCGGACTACGACCCGGTCTGGGCCGCGTGCCAGGCGGCCGGCTTCCCGGTCCACACGCACTCGGGCGAAGCACCGCACGACGAGTACAACGGCAACATTGGCATCTACCTCGCCGAGGTGGTGTGGTGGGCGGCCCGTCCGGCGTGGCATCTGCTCTTCTCGGGCGCCTTCGAGCGGTTCCCCGGGTTGAAGTTCGTCGTGACCGAGGCCGCCGCCTACTGGGCGGCCGACATGATGTGGAAGTGGGACCAGTACATGGGCGGAGGCCACACGACGAAGAAGATGGCCGCGCTGCTCAAGGGAAAGATCTCGAAGCTGCCGTCGGACTACTTCGGCGAGAACATCTTCATCGGGGCGTCGACCATGTCGAAAGAGGAGATCCGCCGACGCCACGTGCTCGGCTGTGACGTGGTGATGTGGGGGACCGACTATCCCCACCCCGAGGGCACCTGGCCGCACACCGCCGAGCGGCTGCGGGCGGATTTCGGCGGCATCCCGGTCGAGGACGCACGCAAGCTGCTCGGCGAGACCGCGGCGCGCTGCTACGGCTTCGACCTCGAGGCTCTGCGCCCGATCGCCGAGCACATCGGACCGACGCCGGCGGACCTGGGCCAGGACCACGGTTTGCGCACCGACCCCGCGGAGGTCGCGGCGGCGCGCTGGTGGAAGGCCGAGTACCAGGTCCAGCCCCCCGGCTGATTCTGTCCGAGCATGAACGCCGCGCACATGGAGTACTGCGCCAGCGAGGACTGGCGGCACTTGGTGCACGAGACAATCCTCCCCGAAGCCCTGCGCGGCGTCGCGCTCGGCGACGAGGCCATCGAGATCGGTCCCGGGCCGGGATTCACGACCGACATCCTGCGCACCATGACGGGACGCCTCACCGCCGTCGAGATCGACGAGGGCCTGGCGGCCTCGCTGACCGAGCGCTTGGGGGGCGGCAATGTCGACGTCGTGCTCGGCGACGCGTCGGCATTGGATTTCCCGGCTGACCGTTTCTCCGGCGGCGCCTCGTTCCACATGCTCCACCACATCGCGCCGGCGGAGGTTCAGGATCGCGTGTTCGCGGAGCTGGCCCGTGTGCTCGTCCCGGGCGCGGTCCTCGTCGCGGCCGACGGCACCTACAACGAGGCAACGGCCGCCTTCCACGAAGGCGATACGTACAACCCGATCGACCCCTCGGAGCTCGGGGCGCGGCTCGGTCGCGCGGGTTTCGAAGACGTGGATGTGCGCACCTACGACCTCGGTTGGGTGTGCACGGCCCGCGCCGGCTGAACCAAGCCCGGTGGACGACCCGCGGGTCAACGTCCGTGCGCGGCAGCACAGGAGAACGGGCGCAAGTTGACCGTCCTGTTCGCGCTGGTCGCGGCCTTCTGCAACGCGCTGAACCTCGTCACGCAGCACATCGCCAGCACGAGCGACCCCGGTCACTCCAAAGGATGGCGGTTCGTGCGCTACCTGCTGTCGAACCCGCTGTGGCTCTTCGGCTGGGTTGCGCTCGCCGGCGCCTTCGTGTTCCAGGCCCTCGCGCTGCACAACGGGCAGATGTCGGTGGTGCAGCCACTGCTGGTGACCGAGCTGGTGTTCGCGCTCGTGCTGCGCCGGTTCTGGGTCCACCAGCAGATCCGCCGTGTGACCTGGGGCGCGGCGGCGTTGGTCTGCGGGACGCTCGCCCTTTTCATCGCGATGTCCGAGCCGACAGGCGGCAGCGCCGTCCCGACGAGCTCAGCCTGGGCGGGCGCGATCGCCGCGATCGCAGGTGGGTCGGCGCTGCTCGCACTCTTGTCACTCCGCGGCTCACCCGTGCAGCGGGCGGCGTTGCTCGGGGCGGCGACGTCCATGCTCTGGGCGCTCGTGGCCGCCTTCATCAAGGCGACGACGGACACGCTGACGCAGTACGGCGTCGGCGGGATGTTCCTGCACTGGCCGGTCTATGCGCTGGCGGTCGCGGGTATCTCCGCCGAGTTCCTGAACCAGGCCGCGTTGCACGTAGGGCCGTTGAGCGTGTCGCAGCCGATGATCGTCGTCGTGGACCCGATCGTGAGCATCGGCCTCAGCCTGTGGATCTTCGGCGAGACGTTCACGGACGATGCGGTACGCCTCGGCTTCGCGGCAGCCGCGTTCGCCGGCATGTGCGTGGCCGTCACCGTCCTCGTCCGAACCACCCCCGCCACGATGGAGCGCGGCCCGGACGTCAGAACTCGTCCGGTCCCGGGAGCAGCGAGCTGACCCAGTTGCCCTGCAACGAGGCGCCGTCGGCGATCAGGGTGGCGCCGCAGACGTAGCGGGCGCCAGGCGAGAAGAGGAAGAGCACGGTGGCGGCCATCTCGTCGACGGTCCCCAGCCGGGCGGACATGCGATCGGCCACCAGCTCCTCGGCGAAGCTCTCCTCGGTGTGCCCGAGCGGTCCGAGCTCCGACTCGATCAACCCGGGCGTAGAGAAGACGCCCGGCGCCAGCGCGTTGATCGTCACACCATGGCGCATCAGGTAGGGCGCGAGCGTCTTGACCATGTTGACGACGCCGGCCCGTGCCGCGCTCGAGTGCACGAACAGGGGTCCGCCACGATCGAAGCAGAACAGCGTGACAACGTTGACGATGGCGCCGAAGCCCGCCTCCGCCATGGGCTTCATGAACCGGTTCGTCACGTTCCACGTGCCGTTCAGGTTCAGGTCGACCACAGAGCGCCAGCCGTTGTCAGAGATTGCGCTCGGCGGGGCGGGGAACTGCCCACCCGCGTTGTTGACGAGGAAGTCGGCCCGGCCGAAGCGCTCGTAGACCTCGTCACGCAGCGCGTCCACCTGTTGGGTGTCCCGGATGTTGGTGGGGACGGCCGTGCACTCGCCACCGTCCTCCTTGATGGACCTCACCACATCGTCGAGCTTGTCCGCCGTCCGTCCGGCGATGACCGGGTGACCGCCCAGGCGGGCGAAGCCGAGGGCGACCTCGCGTCCGAGCCCGCTGCCCCCACCCGTGATGACGGCCACCTTTCCTTCGAACAGGCGCGGGGCGAACATCGAAACCCCCGGCCCGGCCTGCCAGCTCATGTCGTGTTCACCCACCGAAATCCCAACTTTCGTTCTTCTCGTAGTGATGGAGGACGTTCTTCGCGATGAGGATGCGGTGCACCTCGTCCGGGCCGTCGGCCAGACGGAGCGTCCGGGCGCCGAGGTACATCTGCGCCAGGGGGAGATCATTGGTCACACCGGCAGCTCCCCAAGCCTGGATCGCTCGGTCGACCACCCGGGAGTAGGCCGCTGGCACGAACACCTTGATCGCGCTGATCTCGGTCCGGGCCTGAGGGTCGCCGCGGTCGACCTTCTCGGCCGCATGGATGGTCATGAGCCGTGCCGCCTGCAGGTCCATGTAGCTGTCGGCGACGAAGCCCTGCATGAATTGCTTGTCTTTGAGCAGCCCGCCGTGGACTTCCCGGGTCAGCATCCGTTCCACCATGAGGTCAAAGGCGCGCCACATCTGGCCCACCGAGTTCATGCAGTGGAAGATGCGGCCGGCGCCGAGACGGTCCTGCGCCGCACGATGACCGTCGCCCACCTGGCCGAGGAGGTTCTCGACCGGGACGCGCACGTGGTCGTAGCGCACCTCGCAGTGGTCCGAGCGCGGAACGCCCCAGATGCCGATGCCGCGCTCGATCACCACACCGGGCGTCGAGGTGGGGACGATGAGCTGTGCCATCCGCCCCGGGCCCTCTTCGTCTTTCGACTCCTTCACCCGGCACATCACGATGAAGAAGTCCGCCGCCAACCCGTTGGAAGTGAACCACTTGTGTCCTGTGAGGACGTATTCGTCGTTCTCGCGGACGGCTGTGGCTTGGATGGAACGTGGGTCGGAGCCGGCGTTCTCGGGCTCGGTCATGGAGAAGCCGGACTGCATGGTGCCCTCGACGAGCGGGAGCAGCCACTTGCGCTTCTGCTCCTCCGTCCCGTACTTGACCAGGATCGTCTGGTTGCCCGAGTTGGGCGCGACGACGCCGAAGAGTGACGCCGCGCCCACTGCATAGGCGAGAATCTCGTTCATATAGGCGTGCGCCATGAAGTCGATGCCCATGCCGCCGTATTCGGACGGCAGATGCGGTGCCCACAGCCCCTCCGCCTTGACCTTGTCGCTGATCTCGGCGCGCAACGCCCGGGACTCGGCGCGCTCGGCTTCCGTCACCTCGCTGCCGCGAGCGTGCCAAAGCACCGCCTCGTTTGGCAGGATCTTCTCGTTGACGATGCGCGCCGTCCGGAGCCGGATGTCGTTGATGTGGTCGCTCAGCCTCGGGTTGGGCGTGACGTTGATGGGCATGGTCCCTCCCTGTGCCTCCCCATGTGGCTTTGGGGTAACGCGGGAACTCTAGGCAGTCTCCCTGTGCCCCCCGCCGTGGGCGACCCAGCGACCAGTCAGTGCACGCTCATAACGCCCGCGGCCCACAAAGCTCACGCCCCAACGGGCCAACGCCCCGAAACGGTTCTTGAATCCAGTGAGGAACGTGATGTGGACGACCAGCCACAGGAGCCACCCGATAAGGCCTCCCACCTGCACCGGGCCGATGTGGGCCACCGCGGTGAAGCGGGAGATGGCAGCGAGGGTGCCGAGGTCGCGGTAGTGGAAATCTTTCGGCTCCTTGCCGTTCAGCCGACGAACGATCGTGTGGGCCGCGTGGGCTCCCGACTGCATGGCCACCTCAGCCACTCCGGGCAGGTCGTCGAGGGCCATGAGGTCACCGACGACGAACACCTCCGGATGCCCGGGGAGTGAGCAGTCGGGTGCGACCTTCACGCGGCCCGCCTTGTCGAGCTCGGCGTCGGTTCCGTCGGCGAGGAGCCCGCCGAGGCCCGACGCACGGGTGCCCGCAGCCCAGATCTTGGTGGCCGTTGGGATCCGCCGCCGGTCGCCGTCCGAGGTGGTGATTTCCACGTCGTAATCGTCCATGTCGCTCACCATGGCGCCGAGGTGGAGCTCCACCCCCATGCGGGTGAGCTTCTGTTCGGTGAGGCGAGACACCCGCCCGCCCATCGATCCGAGGAGGTGTTCAGTACCCTCGACCAGCACGACCCGCGCGTCCTGCGGGTTGATGCGCCGGTAGTTCCGCCGCAGGGCCCGGCGGGAAAGCTCCTTGAGCTGGCCCGCCATCTCCACCCCCGTTGGCCCGCCGCCGACCACAACGAAAGTCATCAACCGCCGACGCGCCTCCTCGTTCGGCTCGGCCTCAGCCAGTTCGAACGCCCCGAAGATCTCGCCACGCAATGCCAAGGCGTCGTCGAGCGACTTCATGCCCGACGCCGCGTGCCTGAACTCGTCATGGCCGAAGTAGGAGGTTGTGGCGCCGCCCGCAACGATCAAGCTGTCGTAGTCGATGGTGATCGGTTTGCCGAACTCGTCCACGTGGATGGACTTGGCGTCGAGGTCGATGTGCTCGACTTCGCCCAGGACGACGCGTAGCGACTTGTGGCGACGCAGGACGTCGCGGATCGCCGGCGCGATCTGCCCTTCGGAGAGAATGCCCGTCGCCACCTGGTACAGCAGCGGCTGGAAGAGGTGGTGGTTTGTGCGGTCGACGATCGTGACCCTGACCGATTCGTTCTTGAGCGCCCGGGCGGCGAACAAGCCGCCGAACCCGCAGCCCACGATCACCACGTGGTGGCGGGTGTCTCCATCCTCCGGCGCCGTGCTCACACCAGCCGGCTCACGACGGTCTCGACGTAACGCGCCAGCGGGAGCTCGCGCACTTCGTCGAGACTGAACCAAGCGACCGCGTCGGTCGTCCCATCGGCCTCGGGCCGCAGGGAGCCGTGCCACGACGCCACCTCGTAGATCAGCCGCACGGTGTGCAGGCTCGTTCCGTCCGGGATCTTCCGCACGTCGGACAGCACGTCGAGGAGGGCGCCCGGCACGACGGTGAGGCCCGACTCCTCGGCGATCTCCCGGCGCAGTGAGTCCGTGGGGCTCTCACCGTGCTGCACGCCGCCGCCGGGAAGGAACCAGCGCCCTCTCAGGCTGAGCAGCGGTGCGGCCCGGGCCAGAAGGAGACGATCCTCGTCGTCGCGCACGAGGCCGTAGGCGGCGATCCGCTGTCGCTCTCTTTCTGCCGTCACCGGAGGAATGCTGCTCACTACCGGGTCCCGTCGCCAACTCGGCCGCCAGCTACCCTGGCCGCGGCCCGTTCGGGACCAGGGGAGAGGAGTGCAGATCGATGGACACCGCTGCCGAGCTCGAGGCGCTCCGGCGCTTGAAGTACGCGTACTTCCGGACCCTCGACCTGAAGCAATTCGACGAGCTCGGCGCGCTGCTGACCGAGGACGCGACCGCCTCGTACGAGGACGGGAAGACCGTGCTCGAGGGCCGCGACGCCATCGTCTCGTGGCTGCGTGCGGCCCTTTCGGATCCCGGCCTCATCTCCGAACATCACGGGCACCATCCCGAGCTGACGTTCGTCTCGGAGAAAGAGGCGACAGGGATCTGGTACCTGCAGGACCGCGTCATCGTGCCGTCCGCCGACTTCGAGATCGGCGGCACCGCCTTCTACGACGACCGCTACCGGCTGACCAACGAGGGTTGGCGCATCGCACACACTGGCTATACCCGCGTCTTCGAGGAACAGCGCACGCACTCGACGCTGGCCGTGCGCTCCTTCACATCTCGCTTCGGCGCGCCGGGCTGAACGTGAACCCGGGGTCGAAGAGGGTGGCGGGGGCGAGCGCCTTCTCGATGGCTTCGACGAAGTCCGGTTCGAGCTCGAGGCCGAGCGCCTTCACATTCTCCTCGATCTGCTCGGGCCGGCTGGCGCCCACGATCGCGCTGCTGACGTTCTGATTGCGCAGGACCCACGCCAGCGCGACCGTCGCCGGAGCGTGACCGGCGTCCCGGCAAAGCTCCGCGTAGGCCTGCACAGGCTCCAAGACCTCGTCGCGTAGGAGCCAGCCCATCTCCTCACCCTCGGGCCCCGTGGCGCGCGTCCCCGCCGGCGGTGCAGCCCCCGCGCCGGGCGGGTACTTCCCGGTCAGCACCCCCTGGGCCAGGGGCGACCACACGATCTGGCCGATGCCCTCCTTCTCGCACAGAGGAACGACCTCGGCCTCGATCACCCGCCAGATCAGCGAGTACTGCGGCTGGTTCGACACGAGGCGGTCGAACCCCATGTCGTCGGCCAGGCGCACGGCCTCGGTGATCTGGTCCGCGTTCCACTCCGACACACCGACGTAGTGCACCTTGCCTTGGCGCACCAGGTCGTCGAAGGCGCGCATCGTCTCCTCCAGCGGTGCCTCGTAGTCGAAGCGGTGGGCCTGCAGGAGGTCGACGTGGTCTGTCTGCAGACGTTCCAGCGAGGAGTGCAGTGACTCCATGATGTGCTTGCGCGACAGGCCGCGGTTGTTCGGGTTGGGCCCAGTAGGCCAATAGGTCTTCGTGAAGATCTCGATCGAGTCGCGCCGCACGCCCCGCAGTGCCCGGCCCAGCACGGACTCCGCCGCACCCTGGGCGTAGACGTCCGCCGTGTCGAACGTAGTGATCCCGGCGTCGAGCGCAGCCTTGACGCACGCCTTGGCCGCGTCCTCCTCGATCTGGCTGCCGTGGGTGATCCAGTTGCCGTAGGCCAGGGCGGAGACTTCCAGGCCCGAATGTCCGAGGTGTCGATGCTCCATGGCTCCGGAGCGTATCGGGGTCGCCGTACGCTCGTCTGATGGACAGGGGCGAGACCTTGCACGTGCGACGGGGCCTCGACCTCCCGCTCTCCGAGATCACCTGGCGCGCCACGACTTCGGGCGGCCCCGGAGGCCAGCATGCCAACCGGACGCTGAGCCGGGTCGAGGTGGAGTTCGACGTCGGCGCCTCATCGGTCCTCGGCCCGCGGCAGCGGCAGCGTTTGCTCGACCGCGTCGGCCCGGTCGTCCGGGCCAGTGCGGCCGAAACGCGCTCGCAGGCGCGCAACCGCCAGCTCGCCCTCGAACGGCTGGCTTCCCGCATCGATGCCGCGCTCCGAGTCGAGGCCCCCAGGCGGCCCACGCGGCCGACAAAGAGCTCCCAGGTGCGGCGCGTCGAGGCCAAACGGCGGCGAAGCGAGGTCAAACGTCGCCGCCGCCGTCCCGGCGACGACGACTGACCCGTACGTAACCCCGGCGCAGCCGCTCAGCCGGTGAAGCCGAACGGGTCGAGCACGGCGCCGAGGCCGCGGTCGATCTGGGCCAGTAGCTCGGCGTCCTCCTCCGCCCGCGGGCCCCGCAGCGCGGTGAGCGCGGCGTAGCCGGCCGCCACGAGCGCCGCGTCCTCCGCCCCGGGGCCGTCGTCGAGTTCGTCCGCGTGGGGGAAGGGCGATCCGACGCTCAGCACGATCTCGCCGCGTTCGCCTGGCGGGCCCGCCATCACGGCGCGCGCCGCCTCCGCCGCCGCCGGGCCCTCCATCTCCTCGGGGTTCGGTGCCTCCCAAGCGGACGGGCCACCGCCGCGTGCGGCCTTGATCAGTCCGGCACCACCCACCCGGGCCCACCGCAGCCCGCGGATCTCCTCGAGCGGAAGGTGTGGCACGTTCAGGTTGAGCACCGTGCGCACGGGTGCGGCAGCGAGGAGAGGCACCAGGGCGACCGCGAGGTCGGCGGCCGACTCCCAGGGGTCCGGGTCGGCGCCGGCCCGAAGAGAGACGGCAAGCGCACTGATGCCGAGCTGGCTCGCCGTGAGCGCAGCACCGACCGTCCCCGAGTGCAGTACGGACCGGCCAACGTTGACGCCGTGGTTGATGCCCGAGAGCACCAGGTCAGGCTTCGGCCCCACCGCGCCCAACGCGCCGGCGATCACCGACAGCGCGGGCGAGGCGTCGAGCCCATAGGCCTCGACCGTCTCTGCACCCACGACTGCCGCGCGCTGGTAGGGAATGGCGGTGCCGTCGGTCACCGAACCGACCGCGGCGCCGGCGCCGCTGTAATTCGAGCTCGGGGCGACGACCACGATCTCGTGGCGCGGCGTAGGACCGTCGCTGCCGACCTCTTCGGTCCAGCGGACCAGCGCCTGGGTCAAGGCGGCGAGGCCGGGCGCGCCGACGCCGTCGTCGTTGGTGACCAGGATCCTCATCGGCGTCGACCCTACCGGGGGTGTCCGACGTCGACCGTGTGACGTCGCGGGACGTTCGGTGCCCGGTAACCCCGCCTTCACGGCACCCCTCACCCCCGCAGCGCTCCTGGTCTGCTTCAATTCAGGGGCGATGACGGCCCGGACGCCCAGGATCTCCGTCGCCTCACCGACGGGCCAGCAGTGGCGCATCGGGCACGGCGGCCAAGAGGTGGTGGTCTGCGAGGTGGGCGCCACGCTGCGGGCCTACACGGTGAAAGAACGCCCGGTAATCGACGGCTTCGGGTCCGACGAGTGGTCGCACTCGGGCCGGGGCCAGGTACTGGCTCCATGGCCGAACCGGCTGGCCGACGGCCGCTACGAGTTCAACGGGGTGCGGGCCCAGGCTGCACTCGACGAGCCGGAACGCCACAACGCCATCCACGGCCTGGTGCGCTGGATGCCGTGGACGCTCCAGACGCGGCACCAGAATCAACTGTCCCTCCGCCTCCAGTTGCATCCCTCGCCCGGCTACCCGTTCTCGTTGCTGCTCGAGATCGAGTACCACGTCGGCCGCGACGGCCTGAGCGTGACGACGAAGGCGCAGTCTCTGGACGAAGGCAGCATCCCCTTCGGGCTGGGGTTCCATCCCTACCTGACCGCGGGGTCGGAGACGGTGGACGGCGCCATCCTCCAGGTGCCCGCCCGCCATACGCTCGACGTCGACGACCGCGGGCTGCCGACCGGCGCGCTGACGCCGGTCGAGGGGACCGATCGGGACTTCACGGCGGCTCGTTTCGTCGGGCCGGCGGTACTCGATACTGCGTACACCAGCCTCGAACGCGACAACGAAGGCCGCGCCTGGGCCAGCCTCGACGCACCGGGTGGCGCTGCCGGCGCCGCGCTGTGGCTCGACCCGGGGTTTCCGTACCTGATGGTGTACACAGGTGACACGCTCCCCGAGATCCCGCGCCGACGACGCGCCGTTGCCATCGAGCCGATGACGTGCCCGCCCAACGCACTGCGCACCGGCAAAGACGTCATCGACCTCCAACCGGACCAGGAGTGGTCGGCCCTCTGGGGCATCGTCCCGCGGTGAGCGGCCCAACGTGAGCGAGGGTCCGCCGCCGGGCCAGGTCGTCGTCGTCACCGGTTCGTCGAGCGGGATCGGCGCAGCAACGGCCCACGCTTTCGCCGACGTGGGAGCGTCGGTGCTCGTGAACTCCGCACGTTCCGTTGCCGAAGGCGAGGCGGTCGCCGCGTCACTGCCGGACGCGCTCTACGTGCAGGGCGACATCACCGATCCCGGTGTGCCCGAGCGACTCGTGGCCGCCGCCCTCGACCGGTGGGGCCGTCTCGACACGCTCGTGAACAATGCAGGGACGACCGCCCTGATCCCGCACCACGACCTCGAGGCGGCGTCCGTCGACGTGTGGCGACGCATCTTCGAGGTCAACGTGTTCGGTACGTGGGCCATGTCCGTCGCCGCGATGCCTGCGTTGCGCGACGCGCGCGGCTCGATCGTCAACGTCGCGTCGGTCGCCGGCGTCCGGCCGACGGGCTCGTCCGTCCCTTATGCCGCGAGCAAAGCGGCGCTGAACCACATGACAGTGCTACTGGCCAAGGTGGTCGGGCCCGAGGTGAGGGTGAACGCGGTCGCTCCCGGGCTGGTCGACACTCCGTGGACCGAGGACTGGGACGTCGTTCGTGAGGTGGTGCGTCAGGTGGCACCGCTCAAACGCTCTGGGCAACCCGAGGACGTGGCCGAGGTGATCCTCGCCCTGGCGCGGGCCGCCTATGTGACCGGCCAGGTCGTGGTAGTCGACGGAGGCCTCTCCATAGCGACCTGATCGGGCCGCATCGACCCTCGGGTGCGGCCGCATGGCAGAGTGCAGGCCATGCGCTTCGTCGTCTTGGGTGCCGGCGCCATTGGCGGTGCCGTGGGAGGCCGCCTGTTTCAGCAGGGCTTCGACGTGACCCTCGTGGCCCGGGGCGAGCATGGACGGGCGCTGAGGTCGGGTTTGGTTCTCGAAGACCCGAAGGAAGCGGCGACCTTGCCGATCCCTGCGGTCGAGGACGTCGGCGATGTGTCATGGGAGGGAGATGCCGACGGCGACGTGGTCGTCCTCGTAGCCGTCAAGGGGCAGCACACGGACCACGCCCTGGCCCAGCTCATAAATGCATCGGCCCCGTCCACCACGCCCGTCGTGTGTATGCAGAACGGGGTCGAGAACGAACGGCGCGCGCTGCGCCACTTCCCGCGCACCTTTGGCATGTGCGTGATGTGCCCCGCCAGCCAGCTTCAACCCGGCGTGGTCCAGGTGCACTCGGCTCCCGTCTCCGGCCTCCTCGACCTCGGGTGCTTTCCCCACGGCCTCGACGCGCAGGCACAGGCAATCGCCGACGCGATCGACGCCACCACCTTCGAGTCCGTGGCGCGGCCCGACATCATGCGCTGGAAGTACCGCAAGCTCCTGATGAACCTGGCCAACGCGGTCGAGGCCTTGTGCGGTCCCGGCGCCCGGTTCAGCCCGCTCGCGAAGGAGGTCCAGCGCGAGGGCAAGGAAGCGCTGGCTGCGGCCGGCATCGAGGCCGTCAGCTCTGAAGAGGACCACAAACGGCGCGGCGACCACCTACAGATGGCGGCGACCGCGTCTGGGGAGTGGCAGGGAGGATCGAGTTGGCAGAGCCTGGCGCGAGGCGCGGGATCGATCGAGGCCGAGTACCTAAACGGAGAGATCGCCTTGCTCGGCGGCCTCCACGGGGTGCCGACTCCGGTGAACGAGCTCCTGGAGAGGCTGGCGCTTCAGGCCGCGTCGAAAGGTACGCCCCCCGGCAGCATGCGCCTGGAGGACCTGAGCAAGATGGCAGGGATGCCGTCGGTAGGGTGAGCGACACAGAAGCGCTGTTGGTCGTTGCTAGTGCGTGAAGAAGGGAGATTGCGATGCGCTTCAACCACATGGAGATGACGTTCCCGGTCGGCACCCTGACCAAGGAGTTCCGGGAGGAGGTCGACGCCTTCTACGGCTCCGTCTTCGGATGGACCGCGCTCGACACGGAGGTGGTCGGGCAGTCCTGCCACCTTCTGCTGCCCGACCCGGATCAATTCATCCTGCTGGCTGAGAGCCAGAAGCCGATGAGCTCGCCCGGCTACGACCACCTCGGATTGCTGCAGGACTCCCGCGAGGAGGTCGACGACCTGTTGGTCGCGTGTGAGCGCTACGCCGAGAAGGACGATCGGGTCAAGATCAAGCGGTACGAAGACCTGGAGTACCCGGGAGTGACCGTGCACGCCTTCTACGTCAAGTACCTTCTACCGATCTTCTTCGACGTGCAGAGCATGGAGCGCAGCTCGGCCGACATCTGAGGCCGACAAGCTCAGCAGGCGCATAGCCCCTGACTCCGCCCGGTGGCGCGTTTGGTATAGGTCGAACAAGGAATAAGCCGTTGATTGCCGCGTCTGTTCGACTTTGGGAGACGCAGCAACGCGCCGATAGCGTCTGACATCTATGAGGGTGCCCGATCAATGCGTGTCGGACCTTCGAGAGCGGGGCTTTCTCGTCTTCGAGGGCTTCCTCGGGACCGAGGAACTGGCCATGGCACGAGAGATGCTGTGGCGGCACTTCCCTCGGCCCGAGGAATACTTCGCCGACCCGGCGGCCCACGCCTGGCTGGGAACCAGCCAGTTCGCCGGCATCATCGGGGGACCGTGGCGATCCTGGGAATTGAACCGCCTGACCATTCATCCCGACCTCCTCGACCTGGCGGAGCGCTTCTTGGGCTCGGACGACCTGCGACTCTACGAAGCCGAGCTGTGGGCCAAGTACGCCGGGGCCGTGGACTACGACCAGAGCCACCACCGCGACTTCGGCAACCACACCCTGGTCGTCCCCAAGAGGTCCGAGCCCGCCACCCAGATGCAGAGCTTGATCCTGCTTTCGGATGTCACCGAGGAGGATGGACCCACCAAGGTCGTCCCGCTGTCCGTTGGAAAGAGCGTTCCCTTCTGGCCGACTTACCTCATCGATGGGGGCACTGACTTGGCCAAGACGTACCTTCCGGCCGGGACGTTCGCCGAGGAGGAGATTTCGGTTACAGGGTCGGCTGGGACTCTGTTCTGCTATCGGCCCGATGTCCTTCATCGCGGGTCGCGCATGACCGGCGAGCGCTCAGCCCGATTCACTTTGTCCGCTCATTACGACGTGTGGGGGCCGCGCTGGACCGGAAGAGTCGCTTGGCCCGCCAATGCACTCGGCCCAGACTGGTGCGAGCTGATCGAACGGGCGACGCCCCGGGAGCGCTCAATCTTTGGCTTCCCCTCACCGGGCGATCCGTACTGGGACGAGCAGACCCTCACTGACAGCCAGGCGCGCTACCCCCGGGCGGACTTGACGCCCTACCGCTGATGGAGGCCGACCAGGGCTGGCCGAGAATCGCGCGCGCGCTCAACACTCGCCCCTTAACTTCGCGGTGACGGTTTAGGTCCCTACTGCGCCCTCGGCCATCTCGATGAGCTGAACCACTTCCTTAGGGTGCGAAACCATCGCGACGTGACTTGATGGAGCTTCGACGACGGTGGCGCCCATGCGCTGGGCGAACATGCGCTCCACGTCGGGCGGGATCGCCTGGTCCTCGGTCGCGACCAGGTACCACGATGGCAACGACTTCCAGGCGGGCACGCCCATGACATCGGCAAATGCACTCGATGCCAACGGCTGCTGTACCGCGAACATCACCTTGGATTTGGTTGGGTCCACATCCGCGGCAAAGTGGTCCGTAAAGTCTTCCTCGGCAAGCCACACGAAGCCCTTGTCGTCAACGAACTGGTGTTCAAGTGCCGGGGTTACTGGGCCTTGCGCCAGCAAACCACCGAGCGACTCGCCCTCGTCGAGTCCGAACGCAGCAATGTAGACCAGCGCGGATACTCCCGGGGTCTCCGGACCGAGCGCAGTGATTATCTGACCACCATAGGAGTGGCCCGCCACGATCGTCGGCCCATCTTGTTGTGCGAGCACTTGTCGCAGGCGAGCCACGTCGTCTGCCAGCGACGTAAGGGGAAACTGTGGGGCGGTCACCCTGTGTCCGCTGGCTTGCAACTGTTCGACAACCCCGCTCCAGCTCGAGCCATCGGCCCAGGCGCCGTGGACGAGGACGATGTTCGGGAGATCACTCATCACGCCACTCCTTCGTCTATCGGGCCGGATTCAGACCCAATCTGAGTTTTATCAGACAACTCATAAGAACGCAACGGGAACCCCGCCGTCTTACTTTGGAGACCCGTGGACTGCGGTTACTGCTTGCTGGCAATGACGCGCCACGTGTTGGCCGTGGGGTCCCGCCCCGGACCGGCTACGAACTCGGCCTCATGAATCGGTACCGATTTGGTCCCAACCGGCACGAGTGCCGCGACTAGACGCCTTTGGTCGCTCTTCCGGCGGGCAACGGTCGGGGGTTTGTCGCACAGGTATCTGTCACCCCACTGACGAAGCCCTATCAGGGTCAAATGGAGATCTAACCCCTTCTTGGTCAGCCGGTAGTCGAAGCGGTCTCCACGATCCCCGTAGCACGCCTTCTCGAAGACGCCCGCCTCCACCAGCTTCTGCAGACGATCGGCCAAAACGTTGCGGGCGATTCCGAGGCTCTCTTGGAACTCGTCGAATCTCCCGAGGCCCAGAAAGGCGTCTCGGATGATGAGGAGCGTCCAGCGCTCACCCACAATCTCGAGGGCGCTAGCGATCGAACAATTCTGCCCTTCGTATTCGTGGTTCAGCATGGGCGCAAGAGTATCTGCAGAGTTGTGTGACGCGATTCATATCCCGTGCGCAAGTCGCCCGCTCCACGCTGATATGAGCATCCTTGATCCGCGGTGTCGGGGCAACACCTTGGAAGGGTCGCGGTCTTGCCTTCCCCACCGCGGGTGCTGTTTTCTCAGTCGGCGTGCAGCGCGGCGCGCACCTCGTCTGCAGGATCCGGTCGGCGGGCGCCCGGGGTCTCGATGTGCAGCCGGTGGACCGTGCCGTTGAACGGGGCCGGGGGCGAGTAGCGCGGGGAAACCGGGAACCCACTGTCCCACCCGAGCCGCAGGCCGGCGCCGCCGTGCTGCAACGCCATGGGCAGGAGCCCGTCGACGCTCGCCGCGTCCACCTGGACGCCGTCGACGAGCAGGGCCATGCGACCCGGCCCCGCCCCTAGCTCGTAGAGCACCTCGATTCCGTGAGGCCCCGGGTCCAACACCGACGACGTGGCGAGCTCGATCGCATCGGCCGAGCGCGCAAAGGTGAAGTGCACGATCCCGGCCACTGCGTAGAGCGCGTAGCCACCGAACCAATCGCCGAGCGCGCAGATGACACCGTCGGCGTCGCCAGCTCCTTCGATGCCCGCCGTGAGGTGGAAGCCACCCCAGAGCAGCGGCACCGACTCGTCGACGATCGGCCCACCCCCCGGGAGGAACGTGCGCGACGATCCGGGCGGCCACGCGGGCGGGATGAACCCCCCGAACCGATCCACCAGACCGTCGGAGATGGGCAGCACGTCGTTGCGCCCTGCTTCAGCGGCCCACAGGTCGATCAGGTGGCGCAGCCGCTCGGGTTCGTCGCTGGCGCGATCCGTCGCCTCGGAGAAGTCCGAACCGAGGTCGACGAGCTCCCAACGGTCCTCGTCGAAGTTGCGGCTGCCTTCCGCGAGTTCCTCCTCGTCGAGAATGCCCGTGCTGATGTGGTTCGTCGTCGCCTTCCACCCCTCGTGGTAGATCGAGCGCGAACCGAGCATCTCGAAGTACTGCGTGTGGTGGAGCTCTGCCGCGCCGGGGTCTTCCAGCACGCCGAGAAGGCTCACGCCGTCCACGCGTTGCTGGGCAACGCCGTCAACCTCGTCGGGGATCGGGAGGCCCACGGCCTCCATGACGGTCGGCATGAGGTCGATGGCGTGCACGAACTGGGTCCGCACGACGCCGGGCTCCTTGATGCGCCCACCCCAGTGGACGATGAGTGGGGTCCGCGTCCCGCCGAGCCATGTGTAGCGCTTCCACAACTTGTGGGGCGTGTTGCCCGCCCAGGCCCAACCCCACGAGTAGTGGTTGTACGTGGAGAAGCCACCCCAGTCGTCGTAGTGCTCGAGGTTGGACGCCACGGATTCGCGGACATGCGCCGTGAAGCGCATCTCGTTCACACTGCCTTCTTTGCCGCCCTCGGCGCTGGCCCCGTTGTCGGAGAACACCATCACGAGCGTGTTGTCCATCATGCCGAGCGTCTCTAGTGCCGTGAGCACGCGGCCGATCTGCGCGTCCGTGTGGGTGAGAAAGCCTGCGAAGACCTCCTGCTGACGGGCCATCATGCGCCGCTGATCGGACGAGAGGTCGGCCCAGGCCTCGACCCAACTTGGTCGCGCCGTCAGCTCGGTCCCCTCGGGCACCACACCCGAGGCGAGTTGGCGGGCGAAGACCTCCTCACGCCAGGCGTCCCAGCCCTTGTCGAACAGGCCCCGGTACGGCTCCACCCATTCGGGCGCGACGTGGTGCGGCGCGTGCATGGCGCCCAGAGCGAAGTAGAGGAAGAAGGGCTTGCCGGGTGCTGCCTGCTGCTGGTCCTGCACCATGCGAACGGCCTGGTCCGCCAGGTCCTCACTCAGGTGGTACCCCGAGCCGGGTGGGCGGGGTGCCTCGATGTAGTGGTTGTCACACACCAGGTTGGGCGCCCAGTGGTTCGTGTCACCCTGGAGGAAGCCGTAGTGGCGATCGAACCCGACGCCGAGCGGCCACGTGTCGAATGGCCCCGCCGCCGATCGCTGCCAGCGCGGCGTCAGGTGCCACTTGCCGACGGCCAGAGTCGAGTAACCGGAGTCACGCAAGAGCCTGGGGAGCGCGGCCGCGGACTTGGGCAGCCGTGAGTGATAGCCCGGGAAACCGAGGGGGATGTCAGCCAGGAAGCCCATCCCAACGGCGTGATGGTTCCGCCCCGTGAAGAAGCAGGCCCGTGTCGGGGAACACAGCGCGGTGACGTGAAAGCGATTGAACGCTGCTCCGCCCGCGGCCAACGCGTCGAGGTGCGGAGTCCCGATGTCGGAGCCGAACGAACCGAGGTGGCCGAAGCCCGTGTCGTCGAGCACGACGACGACGACGTTGGGTGCGCCTGCCGGGGGCTTGGGCTCGTCAGGGAAGCGTGGCACCGACTCTGCCGGGGTGAAGCCGATCTGCTGTGGCTCGTCCATGAGGAGCGAGGGTAGACGGTCAACTGCTCGCACCGCTGTGCGCAGGAGTATCGTGGCGGACGATGCATGGCCATCTTCCCGGGCCGCCGCAGCCCAGCTTCCCGGTCGGACTCGGGGCGTTCATCGGCTACGTGGCGACCCGCGAGCCCCGTCCGCTCGACGAACGGGCGCCGCAGGAGCCCGGCTGGGCGGACGAGGACGGGAACGCGCTCGACATGTTCGACGACGTGGGGGAGTGGGAACCCATGCACCGGCCACTGATAAAGGTGATCGCGGTCATCGCGTCGTTCTCCTTGCTCGTGGGCGGTGTCAGCACCGTGCTCGAACTGGTACTTTCCGCCCGCTGATCCTCACGGGGCGATGCCCCTTCGGCGCGCGCGGCGCCACAACCACACGGCCCCGCCGACGACGGCCAGTGCGGCCAGCACGATCGCCACGATGACTCCCGTCGGGGTACCGCCCGCCGCAGCAGGTGGCTCCGAGCTCGCCGCACTTCTGGTCGTACTCGTTGTCGGCGCCGAGCTCGTCGTGGTCGCCGCCGCCCCGCCGTTCGTGACGGCATGGAAGGCGACGACGTCATTCGCGGCGGCCGCGAGAAACACACCGTCGCCGACCGAGGGCGTCGGGAAGTGATTGGCCGGCGCGCCGATGCTCGCTTGTTTCACCACGGCGCCCGTGGTCGCGCTGAGCCCGTAAAGGGTCCCGTTCTGGCCGATGCTCCACACCAGGCCCGCCACCACGATCGGTGGCCCCGTCCCGGCGGCTGCACGCCACAAAAGGCGAAGGCCGGCGGGGTGGGAAGACACCTGCACCGCCACGGGACCATTCAGACAAGGCAGGTAGACCGTGGTGCTGACGATGGCCGGACCGCCGTCGATGTTCTGTGCACATGCGCTCGTCACCGACGATTGCTCGCCGCCGATGGAGCCGAGACGGGCGCCGTCGAGGAGGTAGGCGGCCCCGTCCTTGCCGGCCGCCACGACCTCGCCGTCGTCGAGCAGCGCGGGTGAGGTGGAGAGATCGAGATCGCGTGCGTTCTCCGAAGCCCACGACGACGGCGCGAAAAACTGCAGGAGTGCGAGAGTGGGGGAGAGCTCGAGCACCGCGTCACTCTGGTCGTACTGAGCACCAGGCGAGGTGACCGAGCCGTTGCCGGATTCGACCCAGATGTTCCCGCCCGAATCCACCACCGGGGCCGCGCCGCCCATCCAGATGGCGCCTTGGCTCTCGCCCGCGCCGGAGTCGACGGCGTAACTCTGGGCGGTGCCACCGGCTTCGGGCACTGAGATCACCCACCCGCGGTAGCTGGGGCAGTCTCCGTAGTTTCCGCCGAAGCCGAAGACGACGCGACCGGCGTCAAGCGCCAGGCCGGTGCGCTGGAGCAGAGCGGCAGGCGTCGAACCCGGGGGGTCGACGACCTGGGTGAGCTCGACCTTGCCCGTTGCGGCGTCGAGCCCGACCAGCTCGTGGGCCGGGTGTTGATCGACGAGCTCGTCTGCAACGACGAACACCTCGGAGCGCGCCGCATCAACGACTGGCGTTCCCGTGATCCCCACGGTCGGCGAGATGTCGCCGCAGGGCAAGGCCGACGAGGGCACCGGCGTGCCCAAGTGGGCGGTCCAGGCCACGACGCCTGTCGCCGCCGACAGCGCGTACACCGTGTCGCTCTCAGACGCGACGTAGACGCGTCCGTCCCAGGCGAGGGGCTCGCCGTAGAGCTGGCCGTCGAGAGTGGGGGACGTCCATGCGCGGGAGGAAAGGATGACCGAGGAGACAGAGGGGGCGACGCCGGTCCCCTGCGGGTTGCCGTGGTAGACGGTCCATGACGACGCCGTGGTCGACGTCCCCGGGGCGTTGAGGGCCGATCCGCCCCTGGCGAACATCAGCAGCACGAACGCGCAGGTGGCGACGCCGAGCTGGGTTGCCCCGATCGGTCTCATACCGGCGTCGATCTCGGCCGCCGCCGGCGGTGCGTCAGCCCCCCGCGCCCGGGCGGCCACGGCGCCGCAGTGTGGCGTCGACGGCCACGGCGACGAGGAGGACAGCGGCGGTGGCGACGTCTGTCCCGGCAGTGGTGATGTTCAGCAGGGCGAGCCCGTTGTTCAGGGTCGCGATCACGAGGCCACCGAGCAACGGGTGGATGGGTTTGCCGTAGCCTCCGAAGAGGCTGGCCCCGCCTATGACAGCGGCCGCCACGGCGTACAGCACGTACGTGCCGCCGTCGAAGCCGATCGTGATGGAGCCGAGGCGGGAGGCGTAGACCACAGCCGCCAGGCCGGCGGTGAGGCTGCAGAGCGCGAACGCAATGGTCCGGATCCGCGCCACGTGGATGCCGGCCCGGCGCGCCGCCTCGGGACTCGCGCCGATGGCGTACATGTAGCGTCCGAGCCGGGTGCGGGCCAGCAGGAACGACTGGGCGACCAACACGACGAGCACGAACGGTATGACCCAGGGGACCCCGCTGACCGGGGCGGTCGCGATGCCACGGTTGCGGTTGCAGATGTAGACCAGCACGGCGCCGGCGACCGCGACCGCGCCGAGCGTGACGAGCGTGATGCTGAGTGGCGGCGTGGTGAGCCCCTGGGCGCGCCGCCGCGATGTGCGGAAGACCGTGATGACGGCATAGAGGGCGACGAGCACGACGAGGAGGATCCAGCCCGCCGCCGGGGTCATGGTCCCACTGACGAGGTCGTCGATGATGTTGTTGGAGACCGTGATCACGCCGCCGACGGCACCCTTGTCGCTGTCAAAGACGTAGATCAGGACACCCTGCCAACCGAGCAGCCCGGCGAGGGTCACCACGAACGAGGGGATTCTCAGCCGGGTGATGATGGTGCCCTGGAAGGCCCCGATCAGGAAACACGCCGCCAGGCCGACGATGAGCCCGGCCCACCACACCCAGTTCTGCGGCGCGCTGATCAGAGCCATGGCGATGGACGCTCCGACAGCCCCCACGAATCCGACCGAGAGATCGATCTCACTCAGGATCAGGGCGTACAGCTCGGCCATTCCCAGCAAGATGATGAAAGTCGATTGTACGAAGAGGTTGACGATGTTGGTCGATGTCAGGAACGCGCTTGACTTGGCAGAAAAGAAGATGCTGATGACGATGAGCCCGACGATGATGGGCAGCGCGCCGCTCTCGCCGCCGCGGATCCGCTTCCACCACGCCCGCAGGTAGTCAGGGAGCGAATCTGCGAGAACGTCCGGTGCCAGGACGACGAGTTGGTCGGGTGCGATGGCGCTTTCGGGGGTGCTCTCCGCGTCGGTCATGGGAGCGTCACCCCGCGTCTTCTGTTCGGGTCGACTGGCCCGTCGTCATGTAGTCGACCACCACCTGCGGGTCGAAGTCGGACACCGGTCCTTGCGCCACCAGCCGACCCAGGTAGAGGACGGAGATCTGGTCGGCGACGGCGAAGACGTCGTTGAGGTTGTGTGACACCACCATGACCGCCGTTCCCTGGCTCGACAGCCGTTCGATGAGGTCGAGCACCTGGGCGGTCTGGGCCACTCCGAGTGCGGCGGTGGGCTCGTCCATGATCACCAGCTTGGCCGCCGACATGACCGCCTTGGCCACCGCGACTGACTGGCGCTGGCCGCCGGACAGCGATGCTACCGGCTGGCGGATGGAGCGGACCGTCGTGACGTGGAGGTCGGCCAGCGTTTTGCGCGCCTCGATCTCCATGGCGGACTCGTCGAGGAGACCGAACCGCAGTTTCTCGTGACCGAGGAACATGTTCTGCACGATGTCGAGGTTGTCGCAAAGCGCGAGGTCCTGATAGATCGTCGTGATCCCGAGCGCTTCAGCATCGTTCGGGCTGTGGATGTGGGCGGGCGCACCTTCCCAGAGGATCTGTCCCTCGGTCGGTGGCCAGAGCCCGGAGATCGTCTTGATCGTGACCGATTTGCCGGCACCGTTGTCGCCGACGAGCGCCGTCACCTTCCCCGGCG
>Ga0210399_10001031_pt1 | contig 21888 bp, 14 predicted proteins | sample IncBWC14MmetaG_FD_150865 | JGI IMG/M metagenome (GOLD analysis project Ga0210399, IMG submission 150865) | Forest soil microbial communities from Barre Woods Harvard Forest LTER site, Petersham, Massachusetts, United States - Inc-BW-C-14-M | ecosystem: Environmental > Terrestrial > Soil >... | reverse complement strand
ATTTGAAAATCCTTGATCCTGCCGTTGGCAGTGGGCACTTCCTGCTTTACGCGTTCGATCTGCTGGAAACGATCTACGAGGAAGCTTGGGCAGACGAGCAGCCAACCAAGTCGGAGACCACCGGGAGGACACTGCGCGAAGAATACGCCAATCCTGACAGCCTGAGGCGTGCTCTGCCAGAACTCATCCTGCGGCACAATCTGCACGGCATTGACATTGACCTGCGGGCGTGCCAGATCGCCGCTTTAGCTCTCTGGCTCAGGGCACAACGATCCTACCAGGGCCTCGGGCTGAGGCCCGCGGATCGTCCAACGATCAAAAGAAGCAACATCGTTTGTGCTGAGCCAATGCCTGGAGAGATGCGGTTGCTCGACCAGTTCGCGACCGATCTTCAGCCGAAAGTCCTCGGGCAATTAGTGCAGGTAGTGTTCGAGAAGATGGCTCTTGCTGGGGAAGCCGGCTCCCTGCTTGAGATCGAAGAGGAGATAAAAGAGACAGTAGGTGACGCGAAGAAGAAGTGGCTCGCCGGGCCAAAGCCCGAACAGACCCTTATGTTTGGCGACTCGCAGCCACAGCAGACGGAGTTGAACTTGGACTTCTCCGGAATCACAGAGGAAACGTTTTGGGAGAGGGCCGAAGAGCGCATTTACCAAGAGCTACAGAATTATGCAGAGCGAGCGGAGAACGGCCTTGGCTATCAGCGCCGGTTGTTTGCGGAGGATGCTGCCCAAGGCTTTGCGTTCATCGATCTTGCCCGGAAACTCTACGACGTCGTACTCATGAATCCTCCATTTGGAGAAAGTAGCTCCTCCGCAAAGTCATCTATTGAGCGCAGCTATCCTCTGACAAAGCACGATTTGTACGCCGCTTTTATAGACCGTGGGCTGAGGCTTCTGAAGCCCAGATGCGTACTTGGAGCGATCACTTCGCGTACCGGCTTCTTCCTGCGATTATTCCAAAACTTCCGAGAACAGATTCTGCTCAGAAACACCCAAATCACTGTGCTTGCCGACCTTGGCCTCGGCGTTATGGACGATGCACTCGTCGAAGCAGCAGCATACTGCCTTGAGAACAGAACCCCTGTCCATTCTGTCAGATTGGTTGGAATGGAAACCGCTGCGATCACACAAGAGGGAGCATGCAGACAAGGCGAACAGCTATCGCAAACCTCCGGCGTAGCGAATAAGAGAGCGAGTCGTGCACTATTTTTCAGAGTCTTGGCGCACGAACAGAAGGATACTGGCCTTTTGGACTTCATAGAAAGGATGCGCACAGCTAGGGGAAATAGCTTCGTGTACGTTGTTGAGCCATCGTCTTTTTCTGAGGTGCCCGGAAGTCCATTCGCTTACTGGGTCAGTGAGCGTATTCGCCGTATCTTTGTGGAACAACCTCAATTAAATGATGATGATCGAGCGGTTCGCCAAGGAATGGCGACGGCTAATGATTTTCGTTTTCTCCGCGCTTGGTGGGAGGTGCCACCTACAGCAATCGTTGATGCCAGATCGATGCCGGGATGGCAGAGTGACCAAGTTGCATTTCAGGCTTGGTGCAGACAGCGCACTCGGATAGGTAAGAAGTGGGCCTTCTATCCCAAAGGCGGTGAGTATTCTCCCTACTACGCAGATGTGCATTTGGTCGTCAACTGGGAAGATGACGGAAAAGAGCTGAAGGCGTGGGCGGACCCGCTGTACGACAACTCGGGTTGGTCGCGAATCATTAAATCAACGGATGCGTACTTTCGACCAGGGCTGACCTGGCCAGAGCGTACAACAAGTGGCTATGCTCCTCAAGCACTGCCTGCAGGTACAGCTTTTAGCCACGTCGGACAAGCGATTCTCATGGACAATCTGGGACATCTGCGGGCGTGCTTGGGTACTCAAAACACAAGGGTGTTCCAGTATTTTGCTGAGATCCTTATCGGTCTGGGCGAAGAAACCGTTAGCGGCAGTGCAGCACGTCACTATACTACTGGGCTGATCGCTCGACTTCCGTTTCTTGAAGGGATTATTCAAGCCACTCTCACCCAACTGAATGAGTTGACCTCGCTCGCTCACCAGAGCCGTCAAGCCGATTTTGTGACGTTGGAGACAGCCTGCTGTTTCGTTTCAGCCGTTACAAGAGAGTCTTCGATTCGAGCCTCTTTCTTACATGACCAAACCCGTCGGCTGCAATCTCAGAGGTCAGCCCTCCAAGCGTCAGAAAAGATTGAACAGATTGTGCGAGACGGACTCGGACTTCAACCCGCCGAAATCAGCGAAATTGTCCAAGTGGTCGGCCCCCATCCGACCATTGACCTTCCCAGTGAGACCGATCTGTCTATACTCGACGAACGGCTTCGGTCTATCGAAATCACATCAATGGATCGCCTAATCGACGAAGCAGTCCAGAAAGGACTTGCCAACCGATCGGTTACAAAGAAAAGCTATTTCGTCAGCCGACTACACGAGCTTATGGCTCAATACTGTCAGTGCTCTGCGACGATCGTGATAGAGCGGCATCTTGCTCTAGGGCTGGTTCCACTCGGGGAATTAGAACTCTATACCAGAGATATCTTGTCATCCTTGGTGGGATACGCGTTCGACCGCTGGGATATCCGGTTCGCCACAGGCGACAAGACGGCACCTGAGCTGCCCGATCCCTTTGCTCCCTTGCCTGTATGTCCGCCGGGCACGCTCCAGAACGAGCAAGAACTTCCGCTCACACAGGACGATGTTGAACGCCTCCAAGGTGCTGACGGGTGGAACTACCCGATGGAAATTCCCTGGCACGGAATCCTCGCAGATGACGCGGACCATCCCAACGACATCGTCTTCCGCATGAGAGAAGTCCTGACTCTGATTTGGAACGATCGCGCGGAAACCATCGAGCAAGAAGCTTGCGAAATCCTCGGTGCAAGAGATCTTCGGGAGTATTTTCGCAAGCCATCTTTTTTCTTCGCTGACCACTTGAAGCGCTATTCGAAGAGCCGCCGCCAAGCTCCTATCTATTGGCCACTCTCAACCGCTTCAGGCTCCTACACGTTGTGGATTTATTACCACCGTCTCAACGATGACTCGCTCTATACCGCGCTCAACAAATATGTGAAACCCAAAATCGACGATACCGAAGGGGAGCTTCGCCGGATCGAATCAGAGCTTCCCAATGCCACGGGCCGCGAAGCCTCGTCGTTGCGTACCGCGTTCGAAGAGACGCGAGTTTTTCTCGATGAATTGCGGGAATTTCGAGATGAGCTAGCTCGGGTTGCCGATCTTCCGTACAAGCCAAATCTCAACGACGGCGTTTTGATCACCGCGTCCCCTCTCTGGAACCTTTTCCGCCTACCGAAATGGCGCAAAGACGTTCAGGAATGCTGGAAGAAGCTGGAAGCGGGAGACTACGATTGGGCCCACTTGGCATATTCGATTTGGCCGGATCGGGTACAGGCTGTCTGCAAGAATGACCGATCGATTGCCATTGCGCATGGTCTGGAATCGCTGTGCGAACTCGCAGCGAAGCCCGCGAAGAAGAAACGGTCAAAGAAGATAGCCGTTGAAGAAACCGTTCCAGGAGACGAGGAGTGAGCTTAACTGCCTACCTCAAGAAGCGTCTAACCGATCTTCTCGAAGAGAAGCGCGTCGTCGTCTGGTACGACGGCGAAGAGGCATTCGGAGAGATTGCGCGCACGTTCAAAGCGCCCAATAGCAGCGTAATTCTGAGCCAAGAATCCCGGCTCCGATCTCGCCGACAGGCAGACAGATTCTGAGCCAGTTGAATGACGCGAACCAGACGGCGCAAGCCAAGAGCGCAAATCTCTTGATCTACTGCCCATGGCCGCGGGGACGCAACGAAGAGCAACGACGCGAAGACCTCTTCGAGTCCTTCGCATTGATAGGAACAGCATACGGAGACAAAGAAGCCGAGATGTTCCAATCATTGGCCCGTCAAGCACTCCCAGGCCGCGAGCGTGAAATCGATCGCCTTTTTGCAGAAGCCCGTCCGACACTCTCGATGATTGAGGGTCTCGGCAAAAGCATTCGTTATCCGTTGATTCAGGAAGCACTGGGCAGCGATTCACTGATTGAAGTGACAACGCAGCTCTTATGCGGCAAAGAACTCGCGAAGGAACTGGAGGCTGTAACCGGGGCGAGCAATGAGCTACTCCGATTGCTTCAGGCCGGCCTTGGGTTCGTTCCACCTCCGCGTGTCACTGCTTTGGAATCAATCTTGGAACATCTTGGGCGCTACGTTCTTTTCTCCGAGTTTGCTCTGGATCTGCAGGGCGCATTGCCTGATCGATTGATTGACGTTGCCAGAGCACCAGAAGATTACCGCCAGACCATTTACTCCTTGTGCGACAGAATGCGGATGTCGGACGACGCGCGCGACTGCTATATCACTCTCGCGGGTCGCATAGAAAACGCCTTACGCCTCACCGACCTTGCTTCCGGTCTACCTTATCTGGGCGCTAGAGACACCTTTCCGTTCGAGGAAAAAGCGTACCTCAAAAGACTGGAGTCACTGGCCAAGGCTGGGAACCTAACAGAGGCTCGCCAAGTAGTCAGTCAACGCCGGCATTCGGTGTGGCGCTATATTCCCGAACGTGCCCTAATCTGGAAGCTTGCCGAGCGTTGTATTGATTTCTTGATCGCAGCCGAAGCATCGAAGAGCCAGGCACCGAAGATTCCCAACACGGTCCGCGATCTTGTTCAAGCCTATACGGCCACTGACGGCTCCTGGCAAACCGATCGTCAACAAAGACTCGTTGAGCAGGGTGCAGCCGCTTGCGCCGAAGACGATGAAGTTGGGGGCTTGATCGCAATCTGTCGGCAGCAGTATGCCGAGATTGTTGGTACGGCGCAGTCGGTTTTCTTGAAAGCAGTAGAACGCGAAGGCTGGCCGCCTGAAGGAATTCTCCGCCAGACCCAGGTGTTTAACAGATATGTTGGCCCTGAACTTGAAGAACGTGCGAAGGTCGTGTATTTCCTGGTCGATTCCATGCGGTACGAGATGGGGAGGGACCTTGGGGGCACACTGGAATCCTTTGGCTCCGTCACTGTCTCTTCAGCAACAACTATCCTACCAACCACGACTCCATGCGCTATGGCGGCGTTGATGCCCGGCGCGGATGGAGTTTATAGCCTGGTTGAAGATCGAGGTGAAATTGTTCCGGCAATCGCTGGGAGAATCCTACGCAATTCGTCTGAGCGCATGGAGTTCATTCGAGAGATCTACGGCGATCGTTTCCGTGAATTTCCGCTCAGCGACCTTCTATCGATGCCTCAAAAGAAGCTCCAGTCGAGCATTGGGGAGGCAGATCTCGTAGTGGTCCGTACCCAAGAGATCGACGCACTAGGCGAGGGCCCAAGCCCTTATTTAGCTCGCAAATTGATGAGCGATATTATCGGTGATGTCCGCACGACGACGGATCGGCTTGCGGGATTGGGCTTTGGAACGTTCGTCTATGCTGCTGACCACGGACACGTCTTGCTCCCAGAGATTGCTGCGGGGAGTATCGCCCAGCAACCGCCAGGCGAATGGAAGATGGTAAAGAGGCGAAGTCTGCTTGGCAGCAGTGTTTCCAGATCGTCCGGTGTAACGATTATGAAGGCGCAGCACATGGGCATTACTGGCCCCGTACAAGAATATGCAGTCCCAAGTGGCCTCACTGCTTTTGTTGCCGGCCACGGATATTTTCACGAAGGCCTTTCATTGCAGGAGTGTATTGTCCCGGTTGTCGTGTTGAAGGCCCGCGGGACGCGCACTATAGCCGGCGGGCGTGAAGAAGTTGAGATACGATACCGATCAGACCGTTTTACGAGCCGCGTTGTCGGTGTCAAAATTTGGTTCAATTCGTTGCTGTCAAATTCATTGACCGTTCGAGTAGAGGCCTACGATGGCTCGGGCGCAAAAGCCAAACTCGTCGGTGAGGCAGCCGATTGCGAAGCGCGCGATCCCGCGACTCGCCTCGTGACACTGAACAAGGGTGTGGAGACGCAGGTTCCCGTCCGTATCCAAGACAACTTCACTGGCGCGAACGTCGAGATTCGCGCAACCGATGCCGCGACGGGGGCGGTCTTCCATCGCCTAAAATTGAAGAGTTCCATAATGGAGTAACAGACAAAATATGCAATCTGATTCGCTGGACAACAAGCTTACCCAGGTGTTCGCGGGAAAGGCCGTGCGTAAAGATCTGCTTCACCAGATCAAAGGCGGTGAAAACGTGCCTTCGTACGTCTTGGAGTACCTCCTGGGAAAATATTGCGCATCGGATGACGAGAACGAGATTCGGGCCGGAATTGACGCGGTAAAAGAGACGCTCAAGAGCAACTACTTCCGTCATGACGAAGCCAATAAAGCGCAGTCCCTTGTAGAACAGCACGGGAAACATCGATTCATCGATCGAATCGAAGTCCGCTTCCTTCCTAGCGAAATGAAGTATTGGGCCTCAATGGACAATTTTAGTTTCTCAAGGATTCACATCCCTGACGAATTTCACAGAAGATTCGATCGACTCTTGGAAGGAGGGATCTGGGCGATTGTTGATGTCGAATACAGAGCCAGCGAAGACAATGGCAAGGGTAGCCCGTTTCATATCTCCGATCTAAAGCCTATTCAATTGGCTCGTTTCGATTTTGAAGAGTACTGCAAGGGACGGAGCAGTTTCACAACTGACGAATGGGTTGATCTTTTGCTACGGAGCCTAGGCCTTGAACCGAGCCGATTCGACAAACGCTTAAAGCTTTTACTGCTTTCTCGCTTCATTCCGTTTGTCGAGAAGAATTACAACTTTATCGAGCTTGGCCCGCGAGGCACAGGAAAGTCATATGCCTTCAGCGAAATGTCCCCCTATTGCATTTTGATCTCCGGTGGAAAAGCGAGCAGCGCAAATTTGTTTTACAACAACGCGCGGCGCCAGGTTGGCCTCGTCGGTCACTGGGACGTTGTCGCCTTCGATGAGGTGGGCGGCATGAAAGTTAACGATCCGGACACAATCCAAATCATGAAAGACTACATGGCCAACGGACGCTTCAGCCGAGGCGTGACGCAGGTTCATGCAGACGCCTCCCTTGTCTTCGTTGGAAACCTAAATCAGCCAGTCGAAACTCTTGTTCAGAACTCTACCACCGATCTGTTCCAGCCGCTGCCAAAGGAATTTGATCTCGCGGTTATTGACCGTCTGCATTTTTATATGCCTGGCTGGGAGACTCCGAAAAACTCGAAAGACATTCTAACCACGCACTATGGATTCGTAACGGATTACCTCGCCGAAGCGTTCCGAATATTAAGGAAAGAAAACCGCTTTGACGCCCTAGAACACGATTTTCGATTCGGGTCGCACGTGGAAGGTCGTGACGCAAATGCGGTTAAGAAGACAGTGAGCGGATTTCTTAAACTGCTCCATCCTCAAGGTGGGAACACTAAAGATGAACTCCGCACCTATTTAGAGTTAGGCCTCGAAGCCCGGCGTCGCGTAAAGGAGCAGCTCAAGAAACGTGGCTCCTTCGAGTTCTATAAAACGAGCTTTTCCTACATCGACCAGGAAGACGGGACTGAACGAACCGTTGCGGTTCCCGAGCAAGGGGGCAAGGGTGCAATCTCACAAGATCCCTTGCCGCCGGGCTCCGTGTACACCGTAGCTGCCGATTCTGAGGGCAAAGTTAGCTTGTTCCGAGTTGAGGTATCACTCACCGCCGGCACCGGGAAGGTTCGGACTCCTTCCGGTCTGGAAAAGGGGCTCAAGGAATCGCTGAACAGGGCCGTCAGCTACCTGCAGATGGTTAAGGACAAGCTTGGCCTCACGCCGGCGTTGGCACAAAAGGATATCTGTGCCGAAGCCGTCGATCTTTCGGGAGCGCGAGTGGAGTGTTCGGCAGGTGTAGCGTTCTATGTGGCTATCATGTCGGCAATCCAAAACCGTCGAGTTCAAGCGGGGACGGTGGTGATGGGCGATTTAACAATCCAGGGCAATCTGAAGGGGGTACCGTCGATTAGTGAGCCGCTACAGGTAGCGCTCGAAAACGGAGCAATTCGGGCAATGATTCCCATCTCAAACAAGGCGCAATTTGCTGCGCTTCCCGAGGAAACGGTCGAGAAACTGGACGTGATTTTTTATGGCGACGTCGACCGGGCCGTGCTGAAAGCAATTGAACTCTAAGTGCTGGCTTGGCCCTTCGCAACTTGAGTGCCAACCAATCACAGCCCCAATCAACGCCACAGAGAACGTAAAGCGGCATTATCTCCATACTCGTGCACCCGTTGAACACCGTAAGCGGAACAAATTCGATCCAATATACTTATGACGGAGCACCAATGTTAAGCGGTGGTAATTGCTTCGGAGACCACCGTTAGGCCCACTGTAACCAAGGCGCTGACGAGGGAGAACCGATTCTGTGGCCGATTGGAAAGATTTCTACGAAGACAACCGGGAAACGTGGGGCCAATACCTCGACTCGCTGGATGCGAAAAGACTCCCACGAGACTCTCAGAAGGTTCCGCCTTCTCCGCGAGTCGAATTCTGTCCCTTATGCCACGGCGCCTTCCTGGAGGGGGGACTTGCCGAACACATCCGATCTGTTCACGGGCCGCAGCATATCTACTTGCGGGTGAATGGACGAATTATCCGTGATTTGGGATGGGCTGAACACGGCATTTCTGAACTGCGGCTTGTTCAACTAGGATTCGACGATGCGACCGTCGAGCTAAGCGCTCCGAAATTCAGAAAGACACTGAGCGTCTCCGGGAATGAGAATCTGCGTCGGCACCTTCCAAATGCATTTCAAGGTGAGTTGATAATTCGCGTAACTCCGAACACCGCTCCTGCCCGCCAGTTCGTTGTGTACGCTCGCTCGCTCCCACAATTCCGGCGGGACGATTTGGATGCTGCAATCCTGCAAATGAGTAACGAGGAGCTTCGCGCCGGTACGATGCCAGACATTGGTCACTGGCGGGGACGAATTCATCACTTAGGCGTCCTGGAGCAGCGGTATCTTGATGGATTTTTCGAGTACACACTGGCCTTTTATCTCGAACAGCAGACTCAGTCGAAGATGGCAAAACAGCACTTTGAGGATGCCTTCGGCCTTCTGCTTCCATTCCGAACTGCGCTCGCCCACAGTGCGCAGTGTGTCCTTGGAATCCGGATGAATTCCTTTGGGGTGTTAGACCGAGCACCAACTGACTCAATAGTCTCCGCCTCGGATAGGTTCTTCAATCACCCGTTCCCTTCAAGGTGGATGGGCCTCCCCAACAATGACGCCAATCCATTCATCACGTATGCGGACGAGTTCACGATTCGACTTGTTTGCACTACCGCTTCTTTCTATCGACCTGATCGCGCTGTTTTTAAGGCTGGATTGGAAGCGCTTTCGTTTCACCCGGCCAGCAAAGATAGGAACAACGAAGACAAATTGGCGCTGTTGAGCGCTCGCTCTTTCAGGCGAGATGGGCAAGTCGCGGAAGCTCGTCGCACATACGAGCTCGTCCGTTATCATCCTTTGTTTGGCAAAGAGGCAGAAGAATACATACATGGGAAACCAAGAGAATAGCTCGGCAAACGTTACGCCTCCTGCGGTGGATGACAACCGCGCGACCAAGAAGAAGCCTGCAAAAGTGACACCGGAGTCCTTCCTGGAAAACTGGCGAAATGTCTTCAACGGCAAAGAAGACCCTATCCGGAGGCTTCGACCGATGCTGAATGCTGGTTTCGCCGGGGACGTCACAAACGACCACGTCTCTGTGCTTGTGCAGTCGTTGCAGCAGCATCCTGGATTAGCCGAACGGATCGCGCTGTCGCTCGCTTGGCGCGAGCGATTCGGAAAGCTCAACTCACTGTCTAAAAAATGTCTGATTCAACTTAGGACAGTGTTCGCAAACTCGATAGGATTTGAGCAAAATGAGTTTGTCGGCTATCGCGCCGCGGGTGATGTACAGACGTGGATAGCGGAGCGTGCACCCAAGAACCCGTCGTTTGAGCGAGATAATTGGCTCCGACGGTTCGTAGTGTGTCTTCTGAGGGATACCGAGCCCAAGGTCTTGATTAGTGGGTTGGTTGCATCGACTGAAAGTTGGATGTCGAGTAGCAAACAGACTCTCGCTAAGAAGAAGTCGGCGGAGCAGTCATTTGTCCACGGAATCGTGCAGGCCCTAGGTTCCCCAAAGATTGGTGCGGGCAAACTGAGCCTAGCTCTTTCTGGAGTTCAAGCTGTCGAAGCGCAATTTCGAGACATGTTGAGTCGCGAATCAGGCCTCCAGCGACAAATCCGAACTCAGCAGGATGAGATCAATGACTATGACAAGCGTGTCACGAAGCTTGACGAGGATCTTGGCCAAGTGCGCGAAGAATCCAGTCAGCGGAACACCCGGATTGCCGAATTAACAAAGTCGTTGGCGGACGGCCAGGAAAAATACCAATTGCTTGATAATCATTGGAGGGCCGTGTCGGAGCAAGAACTCGCGAAACAGAGCGGAAGCTTTCGGGAGAAGGTGAGTCAGGAGCTCCGGGAGGCTCTTCTTGCACTGGACCGGAACGATCCCAATCTGGAGATGGCACTTCGACGATTGCGACGAATTGAAGACATTTTGAAGAAATAGCGTTTCTAACTGGCGAGAGAATCCCAAATATGGCCAAACCAAAGCACGTTGGGTTCGGGATCGATTTCGGGACTACGAATTCTGTCATTGGGGTATGCGAAGGGGGACCTACGCGAGCCCTGCTAGATGAGGATAAGCCGAATCCGTCTGTCGTCTGGTTCCGACCAGACGGCGATGTGATTGTAGGGCGCCAAGCAAAACGGAATTTGAATGGCTATTCCGAGCAGCCGGGAAATACCTTTGTGTCCTCTGTGAAAGTCCATCTGGGTACAGGTCGATCTTTTCGCGTTGCCGGCCAGCCCAAGAACGCATCGGACGTTGCGGCCGAGGTCTTTAGGTTTCTCCTTCGACAAGCTCACGAGCAGCATTCGCTGTCAGTTCGTGATGGAGTAGTGACGATTCCGGTAGACTTCCACGGACAAGCGCGACACGAGCTACGATCGGCGGCTGAACAGGCTGGCTTCTATGTAAAAACTTTCATTCATGAGCCATTCGCAGCCGTTGTAGCTTACTGCCTCCGCCAAGGAGGACAACAGATCGGAGATTTGGAAGGACGCAACATCCTAGTCTTCGATTGGGGTGGAGGCACTTTGGACATCACCCTGGCGGCGGTACGCGCAGGTCGGATGATCCAGGCAGCAAAGGCGGACCTGGGCCACAGAGCAGGCGATTACTTTGACGGGAAGATCCTCCGGCTATCCCACGATCGTTTCTTGGAATCGTCCAATCTTTCGTTAGAAGATGCGCCTGTCACAGCAACACTTAAGGATCGCTATCTTGGACTATGTGAAACCACCAAAATGGTGCTCTCCGAAGAGAATTCAGCAGATCTGGAAGTTGCGAGCGCGTTTCGCGTGAACGGGCGTGTATACGATATTTCTCAGCAGGTTAGCCGCGAGGATTTTGAATCTGAAATCGGTGTTGCGGTCCGAGATGCTATGGCGAAGGTGGACGCCGTCATTGAGGAAGCTCGGCTCACTCCGAGAGACGTTGATCTCGTCTTGCTGATTGGAGGAAGTTCTCGAATACCAATCGTCAAGAGAGAGATGCAAGAGCGCTTCGGATCTCGAATTACGCACATAAAGAACGCGGACACGATTATCGCCGAGGGTGCCGCTCTGGTTGACTATCTAGGTATGCACCCGGTACTGGCGCGTGGTTTAGGCGTCCGTCTGGCCAGCGGGGCGTACTATGAGCTGTTTCCGGCAGGAACGATGGCGAAACCGGGAGTGTGCGAAAAAACTATCAATTTTTTCTGCACGGATAATCGTGATGGCGAAGCTAAGCTCGTTCTCGTCGAAAAATATGAAGGTAGGGAGATGAACGAGAGGGTGCTCGGAATTCCTGTCAGTCGTTCTCTTCCGCGCAAACACAACGATTCTGAAAGAGTTTCCGTCACACTTAGCCTGGACGAAGACCTGATCCTCCGGGCTTTCGGCAAGGGTGCAACTCAAGAGACGGGCGCTAACGCTGAGTATCATGATCTCTTGTTTGCTCTGGATACCAACGGAGTACGTCAATGAATTCGCAGGTGCAGATATTTTCAAATCTAATGCTCGACGACAAGGAACACAAACCACACTACAGGTGGATGCCTGGTGATCTCGTCGCTGAGATTTACAAGGAATTCCTGAACCCGCCGGAACTCATGCACCGACATCTGACCCCGCAGCAAGAGCGAGAGTACCTTCAGTATCTGCCATGTCTCCTTTGCGGAAGAGCTTGCGCCGGGACATGCGGTAAATCGCCTACCGTCGACGCGACCGATTTCGAATCGGGCGCTTAATCATTTTTCATAAGCTCGCTTTGTGGGGGCTTCGCCGTCCTTTCTTCACTGCACCCTCTTCCGGGTGGACGCCGCTCGGCCGCGGCTCGGACGGGCGTTTCGGACTGCGCCGGTTTCGCGCCAAACTAACCCCACCGTTTGGCACTCACCGCGCTTTCACTCACGCCCTGCCACCCTCCTCCGGGCTCCGTTCCGTCCCTTTCACCGTTCCGTTTTGTTTCTTCCCGCTACCGCTCAGGTGAAGAAAGAAACAAGCCGGAAACGGCAGAAAGGGAAAAAACATGAAATTAGAAGAAGTCAACACACGAACGAAAGAGGCCGTCGATTTCCTCGTTGCCGCATTGGAGTCCGGTCACAGTGAAGTCCTCACCACCTATCTCGGAGCAATGGCGAAGTTTCACACCTACAGCTTCGGCAACATTATGCTCATCGCACGCCAAAAGCCCGATGCTACCAACGTTGCCGGACTTCGTACATGGAACTCGCTTGGCCGCTTCGTTAAACGGGGAGAAAAAGGCATTTTCATTCTCGCCCCGATGGTCGGAAAACGAAGCACGAAGGATGTAGCGACCGCTGAGCCGAGTGAAGACGCAACAACCGAGGGTCAGCGAACGCTGTACGGATTCCGAGCCGTCTATGTTTTCGACGTTACCCAGACCGAAGGCAAGGAACTCCCAACCCTGACCGAAGTCAATGGCGACGTGAGCGGATACCGCGAACGTCTGTTCAAGTTCGTGGAAGCGCAAAGCGTTGAGCTTAGCTTCTCCGAGAGAATTGCTCCCGCGAAGGGTCTTTCGCATGGCGGGAAGATCACGCTGCTTGCTGGGATGCAGCCCGCCGAGGAGTTTTCGACGCTTGTCCATGAGATCGCTCACGAAATGTTGCATCGTGGCGACCGCCGCACTCTAACCACCAAACAAGTCCGCGAGACCGAGGCTGAAGCCGTGGCCTTTGTGGTCTGCCAATCGGTCGGGCTTCAGAACGGTACTTCATCCCAGGACTACATCCAGCTTTGGCACGGAGACGCCAATCTCCTGCGCGAGAGCTTGGAAGCCGTTCAGCAAACCGCTGCCGTGATCCTCGGGGGCATCGCCCCCGAGCCAGCGGCACTCGCGGCAGCCGCATAACACCCACAAACGCCTGCACCGTTTGGTTTTCAAGTCCGACGTGTGCGCCGAGTCCACCAACACATAACCAAAGACACATAAAGGAGAAATGACGATGCACAGTACACACAATGCAGTTGCCAACCATGAATATCGCAGCGTTCCCATCACCGCGCTTGCGGAGTCCGCCACCAACCCCCGCAAGCGATTTGACGAAAAGAGCCTCGAAGAACTGGCAGCCAGCTTCAAGACGCAAGGGATACTGGCGCCTCTTCTGGTCCGCGAACTGGAGGAAAGCAGGTACGAGGTTGTCGCCGGGGCACGTCGCCTGAGAGCGGCGAAACTGGCGGAACTCGAAAAACTTCCTGTCCGTGTCGTCAAGCTGACCGATGCCGAGGCCATCGAGGCTCAATGCGTTGAGAACCTGCAACGCGAGGACATCCACCCGCTTGAGGAAGCTCTGGGTTTCAAATCGCTTTTGGAACTCGGAGAGCCTGCCTACACCATCGCCACCATCGCGTCACGCGCTGGCAAAAGTGAGGCGTATGTCTACGGTCGTATTCGCCTCGCTGCCCTCATACCGCCCGTGGCCGAGGCATTCTTGAAAGACCAGATCACCATCGGCCACGCTTTGTTGATCGCCAAGCTCCCGGCTTCGCAACAGCAGGAGGCATTCTCGGCTGCTTTTCGGGGCTTGTGGACAAGCGAAGGCAACAGCCAAGTCCTGATTCCAGTGCGCGAATTGGCAGCGTGGATCGAATCGAACATCTTGCTACAACTGGCGTCCGCGCCGTTTGACAAACAGGATGAGACACTCGTTTCCGAAGCAGGTTCGTGCGCCAACTGCCCGAAGCGAACTGGATTCAACAAGCTACTTTTTCCCGACGTGCGTAAGGATTCCTGTACTTCGCCGGATTGCTTCCGAGCCAAGATCGACGCTTCCGTGCGAAAGACTCTGGAAACCAAGCCGCAGCTAATCCAGATTTCAGCGGCGTGGAATTCCCGCGAGGGCGCTCCCTTGGGACGGAATCAATATGTGGAGTTGGAGATCAAGAAGCCGAAGGCAAACGGCGCAAGCACCAAGCTATCGGCCAACCAGAAGCCATGCGCCAAGATGGCTGAGGCCATCGTCATGGACGGCGGCAAGCGCGGACAGGTCGTCAAAGTTTGTGCCGATCCCGCTTGCCGCACCCACCATCCCAACACGCCTTCTCCGCAGCAAGTCGAGCGGGAGCGGGCAGAGGAGCGGAAGCGGATCGAAAAGGAGAAACTGGCCGTCACGACTCGCCATCGTGTCTTGGCCACGATCCTCCAACGCGCATCGGCTCCCTTAAAGAAGGCCGACTTGCTGGCGGTCGCCCACTACCTGATCGGCCACCTTTCCTACAGCCAGGTCCCGACTCTGGCGAAGCGGCACAAGGTTGAGGCGAAGAAGGACTCTGCGTCCGCACAGGAGCTTCTGGCCAAGCGCGTCAGCACCTATGACGAAGCCGCGCTCTGCCGGATACTGCTCGAAATCAGCCTGCTCGATTCTGCCTACATGCGTTCCGGCGCATCCGACGATCTACTCAACGATGCCGCGAAACGCTATCGCGTGGATGTCGAAAAACTGGAGAAGGCCGTCGTTGCTGAGTTTGCGGCGAAACGCAGTAGAGAGGCCAAACCTAAGATCAAGCTAAGAACAAAGTCCGTAGGGTAACCCAGTTGCGGACGATTCAGGCGGAGTGGCTCCATCCACTCCGCCCTTTTGTTCGTCCTATATGGCCGGGTCATGGCAACGTAATGAATCTTAAGGCGGAGCTGTTGGCGCTGCACTGCAGCTGTTCCCCCGGCCTCATCCCCAGACAACCAAGGCCGCAAAGCTTCCAAGCTATGAGCGTACCAGAACGTCTCCATGACAAATGTCCCGGTGTGCGTCTCGCCCTTGACCGAGTGGATGGAACCCACACGGATATCTACTTCTTTCCCATCTTGCGAGAAACGATACACGTTGTCGCGCGCGATTTGATGTGTTGGTGATGCCTCAGGAACTGACGAGACCGTGCTCCACCTAGGGAATTCTCGGCTTCCGCATTGGTCAACGGTCCTCCTGCGATGGCCTCCGCGATCCGAAGGTTTATCTGCCGCGCGACAATTGTGTTTATGGCCGAACGGGTAGTCTCACGGGATCTCTCCGCGGCGTCCTCGTCACCATGTGCCTCTTTCCGTGACCCGCCCGCGGACGGGTTCGGAGTCAACCTAACAGCCGCAGGCTTTGCGTCAAGGCACTTTCGCGACATAAGACGAGCCTCCCCTACGGGCTGCCGCTCATTTATTTCACGTTGCCTGTGACTCTGCGCCGTCAACGCGGCTGTTTTTGTTGCCTCTCTCGCCCCCGTCCTGGGGGCCACTTCAAGAAACGAGGCACCCATCATGACGACGAAGACTCTCAACACAAGCGATCTCGCACAGTTCACCGGCAGTGACAACTGGTATCGGCATGGGATCAACCGCAACGTTCTCTACACCGACGGCGCGCAACACGTTGCCGAGCACGGCGGAGCGTATTGGCTTCTGGATGAAATCGCGATCATTCAGCCCTACAACAAGACTGTCGCCGCGGAGGAATTTCAAGTCTGGAAGCTCGCCGTACATCCCGACCGAACCGCTACGCTTACGTGCGACGATGGCAACGGCAACATAGTGTTCACCAAGAAAATCGAGCACACCGATTTTCCGCTGGATGAAATCACACTCTACTTCACCAACAATGTGATCCATCTGCCCAGCGAGTACTGAGCAGCGTTAAGGCCGCGCCAGCGTCCTGGCTGGCGCGGTTTGTCTGGTGCCCTAGCCAGCACAGGTGCGCAAAGCATAGAGCCTGTCGTATCATATCCGCGATACACCATCCATGATATTGTCCAACAAGGCTTTAGGAGCCGGATCACGAGGGGCACAGACTCGTGACCAGGGGGAGGCGGTTTGATTGGTCAGTATTTGGAACTTCGCCACGCGAGCGAAGTCAATCGGTCCAATTTTGCGGACCTAGAGGAAAATAAATCCTGGAACGCGGCGTCGGACAGCGAAGTAAAGCTTCATCGCATTCACGCCTATCCTGCAAAGTTTCCTGCGTTTATCCCGACTAAGGCGCTGGCATTTGCGAAATCAGAGGGTGTTCGCGTTAGGCGGGTAGCAGATGTCTTTTGCGGCTGCGGCACCGTGGCTTTTGAAGCGCGCCGAAGCGCGATAGACTTCTGGGGTTGCGACATCAACCCAGTCGCAACTTTGATTGCCAGGACAAAGAGCGCATCGTTCGAGGTCGTCCGACTAAAGCGTTACTATGCTGCAATTCTGGCTGCAGTCCTTGATGCCAGCGATGCGGCTGATCTCTCGGAAATCGCCATACAACGCTTGAAATATTGGTACTCCGACCGGCAGTTTCGAAACCTCGCCAGACTTTTCAATGCAATCCAAGCGACTGTGCCCCCGCGAAGTCGTTATCGCTTGTTCTTTTTTTGTGCTTTCTCTAACATTTTGAAGGCCACGTCTCGCTGGCTAACAAAATCGATCAAACCCCAAATCGACCCTCACAAGAAGCCGACGCGCGTTCTCGATGCTTTCGGGAAGCAGTTCGAAATGATGGTGAGCGCCTTTGAACAATCCGAACTGTCAGCAACCAGCGCGACAGAGATTCTAACCGCAAATTTTCTAAAGGTCGATGCCGCTCCGAACGACATCGACATGATTATTACGAGTCCGCCCTATGTCACGTCCTACGAGTACGCGGACCTCCATCAGCTCTCGTCACTCTGGCTCGGTTACGCTTCGGACTACCGCGATCTTCGCAAAGGGTCGATTGGGAGCACGCAGCACGATTTGGATTTCAATCGCGAAATAAAGCGGTTGAACACCACCGGTGCCCAAGTCGTGTTTGGGCTCTTCGATCGCGATAAGTCCATAGCGCGGTCAACGGCGAACTACTTCCTCGATATGCAGTCTGTCTCCCGCCGTTGCTTTGAATTGCTTCGCCAACGGGGCATGGCACTCTTTGTCATCGGGGACACCGAGTATAAAGGTGTCCGCATCGAAAATGCAGCACATCTGGCAGAGTCTTTATTGTCTGGGGGCTTTTCCATGGTTCGGATCGCGAAGAGACGAATGTCGGGAAAAATTCTAACTCCTTATCGCGATTCGATCGGTCAATTTTCTTGCAGTAACGACGGTCGTCATGTGTACGCCGAGGAGTTCATTCTTATCGCAACCAAATGAGCCAGACACTACACTTCAAACCTTACGCACGTCTCTTGACGATGCTTGGCGATCAGCTGATCAAGAACGAGAGGATCGCTCTCGTGGAGATCATCAAGAACGCCTACGACGCAGATGCAGATTGGGTGACAGTAACCTTTTCTGGATTCGGCAAGAAATTCGAAATGACACCGGCCTCGACAATTATCATCGAAGATAACGGGACCGGGATGACAAAGGCGTTACTAGAAGAACATTGGATCAGCCCTGCAACGCCAATCAAGAAGCTCACCAAGGACGTTTCCCCCACTACTCCAAAGGGACGCAAACTCCAGGGCGAGAAAGGCATTGGTCGCTTCGCAATCCTTAAATTGGGAAAGAAGATTTCCATCATCACAAGGCCAGAGCGGTGTCAGGAGGAGTACACCCTTAGTCTTGACTTGTCTCATTATGATGATGACTTTATCGAAGAAGACGGACAGCCCAAGACGCTATTACTGGAGGAGGTCGACATAAATCTTTCAGTCGCAGATAAGGCAGCATCCATTCGCGCAGGCGAGATAACTCTAGGTGCTCGCGAATGCCGCCGAGAACCGCATGGCACTAGGATTGAAATTACCAACCTCCGTGGGTCGTGGACCCCCAACAAGGTTGACGAAGTCTACGAAGACCTAATTCGCCTTCAATCAATTTTTGATGACATTGATGACGTTCCGGCTGATACAAATAGCGCGCCTGACTTCGAGGTGTTGATCTATAAGGATGCCGAGTATCTCAACTACTCGCGAGAGTATCTTACGCGGCTTCACGCGCTAATCAATCACAGTGCGGTTTTGAGTATTACCAGTGGTACCTACGATGAGCCGAAGCAAACCTTTAAGTTTCGCTTGAATGGCAAACCCACCGTGCTGCCGCTCGATGACCCAGATATCAGGGGACTAAAGCTCTTTCGGGATGTCTTCGGGGAGGACGGCCAGATCCTCCAGGAACGCGGAACCAAATGTGGGTCATTTTCCTTTGGCTTTTACGTGTTCGATTTCAGTAAAGACGCCAAGAGCAAGCATATGCTTGATGGAGATGATCGAAAACTCCTGAAAGAGCACAGAATTTATTTGTACCGGGACAAGATCCGAGTCTATCCATACGGCGATCCCGACGATGATTGGTTGCAGATCGACGCGTACAGGGGAACGATTGCAGCAAGCTGGTTCCTTAGCAACGACCAGGTGGTCGGCTTCGTCAATATTACTCAAGACGGAAATCCCAAGCTCAAAGATAAAACCAATCGCGAAGGTCTGATCGAGATTGGGGATGCTACCAGCGATTTCCGCCACCTTTTGCAGGTTTTCCTGGCTTGGGTGCGAAGGAAACCCTATGGGCAATATCGCGCCAAGTTGAAACAGAACAAAGACATCGAGATTGTCAAACAAGAGCAAGTCAAGGCGGGCCTCGAAGCCTTGGAACAGAGGTTACTCAACAACAAACCAGCCCAAGCGGCGTTGCGTGAGGTTTCCAAGCTTTATCTGACCGAGCGAAGCTTCCTCATTCAGCGAGCAGAGACTACAGAAAACCTTGCGGGAGTCGGCCTCTCCGTTGAGACCGCATCTCACGACATCATGGCAGTCATGCGTCGAGGCCTCATTGCGTTGGACAGCCTAATCTCGGAGACGCAGAAGCCGGGCAGCCTCTCCAAAGAATTGGTCAATCGCGAATTGATATCGTTGCGCGGGATGCTTTCGTTCATTGAGGCTCAACTGAAGGACATACAGCTTTTGTTCAAGTCCACAAAGCAAAGACGCAAGGATATTCGAGTACGGGAGATTCTTGAAAAGGTTCAAAAACTCTTCAGTCTATCGCTCTCCAAGGACAATATCGCTTTTAACATCGTTGAGCGCGGTTCACCGCTAGTCGCGAAGACTACAGACGCAGTGCTGTTGCAATTGTTTCTGAATCTATTCGACAACGCGGTGTATTGGCTGCATTCGAAAACATCCGGGAAACGACAGATTGAAGTGAAGCTGGACGGTGACGAGCACATATTAATTTTTTCTGATAACGGGCCAGGAATTAAACCAGACGACGCCCCATATATATTTGAGCCTTTCTATTCAGGGAGAGGCGAAGAGGGAAGAGGATTGGGCCTTTACATCGCTCGTCAACTTCTCGACCGACACGACTATAGCATCGAACTTTCCGATACTAAGCGTAACAAGCTACTTGACGGCGCGAATTTCGTTATTTCGTTCGTGAAGGATGAACACTGATGCCAGATCTCTCTCTATTCCACGGCATTGCAGTTCTGATTGATGATGAAATACAGGATGAGCGTGCCAGCATTCGGGCTATTCAGTCCCAGATTGAGGCAGAAGGCTGTCATGTCGTAACGATGTCGAAACTGCCGACCCAGGCGAGCGTGCCCAACCTAAGAGAAGTTGCGTTCTTCATTCTAGACTGGAACCTCTATGGGCGGTCATTGCGTGATGTGGCTGGTGAAGCTGCCATAGTAGTTCCGCAGGGCCTGAAGGAGAAAAATGCCGCCGACGCTATTCAGTTTCTTAAGGATCTCAAGACCATTAGGTTTGCTCCAGTGTTCATCTTCACTGACGAGCTCGTCGACGATATAACAGAGCAGCTTAAGAAACACAAAGACTTGTATGACGAGCAGGATCCGTCGCACATTCTGGTCATGAGCAAGAAAGAAGTTCAGGAAAAAGGAATATTCACAGTGCTTTTAACGTGGATGCAGAGTGCTCCTTCCGTTTATGTTTTAAAACGGTGGGAAAGGGCCTATCAGACTGCAAAGAATGCACTGTTCGTGGATTTCTATGCAAAGAGCGTTCTCTGGCCGCTTTTTCTCTGGAAGACCTACCAAGAGGACAATGTATCCGCTTCCATGGAGTTGGGAAGCCTTATCGGACGGAATCTGTTATCGCGCATGGCCCCCTTTGATTTTGACTTAGCTCCGTTTGAGGACGCATTGAAAAGCGCGGAAGCCGACGAGGGGAAGAGCAGAGAGATTCTGCTCAAGGTTCTTGAAGGTGATCGATTTCTCGCTAACGAGCAGTTGCATGGCGAGTCGATCGCGCCGGGGGACGTGTTTAAGAAAGGGAAGGAATTCTTTATCAATATTCGCCCGGATTGCGACTGCATCCCGAGAGGCGGGAGCGATCCAAATTTAGTTAAGCTTTACCTGTTAAAAGGGGACAAACTCACTTCCGGACAAGTTTCGAAACGGCATCAAGAGAAATACGGGAGCATTGGAGAGGATGATTCAGAAGCGGTTGTGTTTGCCATGAAAGATGGCATCTCTGTTTCGTTTCAGCTACGCGAGCTATCCATCGAAATGTGGGGCGACTGGAAAGCCCTTCGAATTGGGAGACTGTTGCCCCCTTTCTTGACGCGACTTCAGCAGCGATACTCCGCTTATCTCCAGCGGCCCGGTCTGACGCGTGTTCCGAAAGCAGCTGTTCCCGGTGTTCCGCCCGCCGCGTCGGTTGTTGTAATTGCACCATCGGAATCGAAAGACGTTAATACGACTGCCGCTGTCTCCCCAGGTGGAAGCATAAAGGAACGAGACGACAGTGGCCCGGCGGCGGCCCTCGACTCAGATGAAAACAAAACGGCCTAGAACACTAACCGGTGCAGCATGTCAGTTATCTCCGCGAACCGATCATCCTTTGCTGAAGGCGATAAAATTAGATTCATTACCGTGAGAACCCCAGATGAACGCGTCACCAGCGATGATGGTGTAAACGCAGCTCGAACCTTTTTCCAACACAACAGGTGCGTCTTTCAGGAAATCGCACAGCAGAACGACTTTGGCAAGGACGCCTACGTTGACGTTGCGATGAACGGAGACGTCAGTTACCTTTGTGCCGCGCTTCAGATCAAGTCCGGACGATCCTACAAAACGGCGACAGGTGACTATCGCATCCCGGTTGCTTCCCATGCAGAGAGCTGGAGGTTGTCTACGATCCCGGTTTTTGGCCTCGTCTACGACCCTGAGGATACGCTCATCCGATGGGTTGACATCACGGGGTTTCTTCGCGCGCATCCGCGTCAGGAAGGCGGAGATATTCCGGTATGTCGCGATTCCGTGCTCACCGTAGCCAGTTTGTGCGGCAAGTTCGCCGCCACCATCTCCGAGTATGTTGGCCGGTTTGGAACTCTAGCTTTGAATCTGCTGCTCGATGGACCCCT
>Ga0210399_10001030_pt1 | contig 21898 bp, 20 predicted proteins | sample IncBWC14MmetaG_FD_150865 | JGI IMG/M metagenome (GOLD analysis project Ga0210399, IMG submission 150865) | Forest soil microbial communities from Barre Woods Harvard Forest LTER site, Petersham, Massachusetts, United States - Inc-BW-C-14-M | ecosystem: Environmental > Terrestrial > Soil >... | reverse complement strand
TTATGCGCCACGGCGTCCCCGCCATGGTCGAGGGCGGCCTGCCCTTCCACAAGAACTTTACGATCGGCCACGAATATATGGGGACGGTCGTCAAGCTCGGGCCGGCGGTCGACGAATTCGGGATCGGCGATCGCGTGACGGTCGAGGTCCATGCCGGCTGCGGCCGCTGCGAGCGTTGCCGACAGGGCATGTACACCTCCTGCCTCAACTATGGCGACGTGGCAAAGGGGCATCGCGCCAACGGCTTCACGACCGATGGCGGCTTCGCCGAATACGCCGTCAACCACGTCAACACGCTGGTCCACGTGCCGGACGACATGACCGACGAGGAAGCCACTCTCGTCGTCACCGCCGGTACTTCGATGTACGGGCTCGACGTTCTCGGCGGCCTGATTGCCGGGGAAGGGGTGGTGGTGACCGGTCCCGGCCCGATCGGGCTGCTCGGGGTCGCGGTCGCTAAGGCGCTCGGCGCCGACCCGGTGATCCTCACCGGTACGAGGGATACGAGGCTCGAGCTCGGCAGGAAGCTCGGCGCCGATCACGTGATCAACGCGCGCCGGGAGAACCCGGTCGCCGCGGTCAAGCGCATCACCGGGAGCAGAGGCGTGCACTTCGTGGTCGAATGCTCCGGCGCGCCCGAGGCGCTCAACGAGGCAGCTCAGATGGTCAACCGCGGCGGCCGGATCTGCCTTGCTGCGTTCCCCCAAGACCCGGTCCCCGTAGATCTCGCCTATTTGGTGCGCAACAACATCTATGTCTTCGGGATCCGCGGCGAGGGTCAGAGCGCCACGCGCCGGGCGATGGCCCTGATGAAGCAGAAGCGGTTCGACGCCCGGCTGATCCACACTCACACCTTTCCTCTCGCGCAGCTGCGGACCGCCCTCAAATACGCGCGAGAGCGAATCGAAGACGCGATCAAGGTCGTGGTCAAGCCTGTGCCGTGATGCGCCCGCGGGCGCATCCCCGTTGACACCGCTCGGGGCTAGGCTTATCTCCGGCCGCTCCGGAAATGCCTCAGAGCGCGCCCGTGGCGGAATTGGCAGACGCGCACGGTTCAGGTCCGTGTTCCGAAAGGAGTGGTGGTTCGACTCCACTCGGGCGCACCAGGTTTGGCGGGTGCATGACACCGATGCGCGCGCGGTGCCCCACCCTCGGAGCGAGATGACCCACCAGCTGTACCACGGTGATCTTCCCGAGGGTGTCGGATTCGGATCGGCGGTGGCCATCGACACCGAGGCGATGGGGCTCGACCCGCATCGCGACCGATTGTGCCTCGTGCAACTCTCGGCGGGGGACGGAGACGCGCATCTTGTGCAACTGACGGCTGATTACACGGCGCCGCGTCTCAAGCACCTGCTTGCCGACCCCGGTGTCACCAAGCTGTTCCACTTCGCGCGCTTCGATCTGGCCATGCTCTACCGCTATCTCGGTGTCATGGCGGCGCCGGTCTATTGCACCAAGATCGCCTCACGGCTGGCGCGCACCTTCAGTGACCGGCACGGGCTCCGCGATTTGTGCAAAGATCTTCTGAACATCGATCTGTCAAAGCAGCAGCAAAGCTCGGACTGGGGTGCGCCCAGCCTGAGCGATGAGCAGCTTCGCTACGCTGCCTCGGACGTGATCCATCTCCATGCGCTGCGTTCCCGCCTCGACGGGATCCTCGCCCGCGAGGGACGCGAGGGGCTGGCTCACGCCTGCTTCGAATTTTTGCCTCATCGCGTTCTGCTTGATCTCGGGGGCTGGCTGGAGCAAGACATCTTCGCGCACTAGCCGCGCCATCGAAGGCGAAGGGGGAATCTTTTCGATGCCGGTCCACCGCAGTTCGGCTGCGACGGCGTGGCATGCCATGGTCCATGCCGCAGCGCCGAGCGATAAGCCCGATTTAGACGTAGCCCGCCGAGTGATTCGGGCCGAGATCGAAGGGCTCAAAGGGTTAGCCGAGGCACTGGACGGCGCATTCGAGACGGCCGTCGGCGCATTCGCCGCGGTGCGTGGTCGGGTCGTCGTAACCGGGGTCGGCAAGAGCGGTCATGTCGGCCGCAAGATCGCGGCCACTCTGGCGTCTACCGGCACGCCGGCTCAGTTCGTTCATCCCGTCGAAGCAAGTCACGGCGATCTCGGCATGATCGGGGCGGGGGATGTGATCCTCGCTCTTTCGAATTCGGGCGAAACCAGCGAGCTCGCGGACATCGTCGCCTATTCCCGCCGCTTCAAGATTCTGCTGGTCGCGATCACCGGAAGCGCGCGATCGACGCTCGCCGGCGCGGCCGATGTCGCCTTGTTGCTGCCCGCGGCGGCCGAGGCCTGCCCGATGGGGCTGGCGCCGACGACCTCGACGACGATGATGATGACCCTCGGCGACGCGCTCGCGATTGCTCTGCTCGAACGCAAAGGCTTCTCTCCGGCAGATTTCCAGCGCTTCCACCCCGGCGGGAGACTCGGGCGGCGGCTGCTCCGGGTGCGCGATATCATGCATGTCGGGGATGAGATCCCACTGGTATCGTCTGCGGCATGCATGTCCGAGGCGATCTTGATGATGACGGCAAAGAGCTTCGGCTGCGCCGGCATATGCGATCCACGGGGACGGCTGATCGGCGTCATTACCGACGGCGATTTGCGGCGGCACATGGGCGAGGCGCTGCTCGGCAAGACGGTCCAAGAAGTCATGCACCGCCGCCCGAAAGCGGTCGCAGCAGCGGCGCTGGCGGTGGACGCATTGGGCATCATGAACCGGTTCGCGATCACCTCTCTGTTCGTCATCGAGGACGGCGATCGACCGGTTGGCTTCCTCCACATGCACGACTGCCTGCGAGCGGGGGTTGCGTGAAGCGAAAAGGTCACCCCGGTCGATGAGGGCTGCGGAGCGGCAAATGGCACCGTCCCGTGCTGCAGTAGCGGTGAGGTCGAACTTCCCTATCGTGCCCGGGCAATTGCCGGGCGCCACCGACCGCTACAGCCGTTGGGTCGCGCTCTTAAAAGTGGTCTTGCCGGTGATTGGCGTGGCGCTGCTGTGCCTGGTCTCCGTCTGGCCGCGGCTTCCCCTGCTCCTGGAGAGCATGCGGGCTGGGTTTCCTGCGATCGATCTGCGGGAGGCGCGCGAATTGCGGATGGTCACTCCCCGGTATGCTGGACTGGATCGTTACAATCGACCCTATGCCGTGACAGCCGCGATCGGCCGCCAAGTGCCCGACCGGAACGACGTGATGGCGCTGGAACGACCGCGGGCCGTGATGACCGTTCACGGCGGGGCCTCGGTGACAGTGACGGCCGCAACCGGTGTGTACCAGTCGCAAGCGCAGTTGCTGGACCTGTTTGAGGATGTCAACCTTCTCCACCAAGACGGCACCCGGTTCGTGACGCGGCGGGCGCATCTCAACGTCTCGGACAATACCGCTGAGGGTCACGAACCCGTCGAAGGGCATGGACCTTCGGGCGACATCGCCGGGGAAGGCTTTGTTATCCTATCGAAGGGCGAGACAATCATATTCACCGGCCAATCGAGCCTGGTGCTGCGAGGGGTGAAACCGGATGCACCGGCGACTAAACCCCCGGCGCTGCCTGCCGAGGTCGAGAAATTAGCCGCGGAAATCGCAGCCAACCCCGAGGCTCTACCTGTGGCTCTGCCGATGCCGACCCTGCCCCCGGGCGCCCTCGGGAAGCCGACACACGGGAAGCTGGCCGGCAAATCCGCTGCTGCCGCCGCGAAACCCCAGTCCGCCGGTCGGCACGCCTCAAGAATCGCGCCGAGCAGCACACCCTCTGCGCCGAAACAGAAGCACGATGGCGGTTGACCATTTCTACAGCGGACGGATCTGCGCCCGTGTGGCCCCAGGCGACCGGCCCGGATATGAGTTGCTCCCGGGCCCGCTCGTGCTCTGCCTCGCGGTGCTGCTCGTCTGCCTATCCTCGGGTCCGTTTCCGCTTGCCGCTCAAGGGCTGGGCCTCGGTACTGTTTCCGAGGATCGGCCGATCGCCATCTCGGCCGCGTCTGGCATCGAGTGGCAGCAGGATGCCCAAGTCTACATCGCCCGCGGCAATGCGGTAGCCACGCGGGGCACAACCGAGGTGTCCGCCGACACGCTGACCGCCCATTACCGCCCGGGTAAGGGGGCCGGGGGCGACACCGAGGTTCACCGCCTCAACGCGGACGGGCATGTGACGATCAAGAGTGAGACGCAGACTGTCGTCGGCGATCAGGCCGTTTGGGATGTCGATCAGCAGATGGGCGTGGTTACCGGTAAGGCGATGAAGCTCACCACCGCAACCGATGTGGTTACCGCCCGCGACAGCCTCGAATGGTACGACCAGAAGCAAATCGCGGTCGCCCGCGGCGATGCGGTCGCGATAAAGGAGAACGTTAAACGCATCCGGGCCGACGTGCTGACAGCTCATATGACCAAGGACAAGCCAAAGCCCACCGTGGCCGCGCCCGCGGCACCCCCGGGAAAACTGGCGGCAACCAAGCTGGGCGCCGAGGCGCGACCGCCGGGCGCCAAGGATGAAAGCTCCCGGATCAGTCGGCTAGACGCCCTGGGCAATGTTTTGGTGTCGACTGCGACCGACATCGCCCGCGGCGATTACGGCGTCTACAATGCTGATACCGGGATTGTCACCCTGCTCGGCAATGTCACCATTACCCGCGGCGACAACGCGATCAGGGGCCAATACGCCGTCGTCGATCTGAACAACAACGTCAGCCGCATGATGCCCACTGCCGGCAAACCGGGTTCGCCCGGCTCCCGCGTCGAGGGCCTGTTCATTCGGCAGGATCGATCCGGGACCACTGGATCTTCCCCGGGACCGCAAAAGCCGTGACGGTGGGCTCGGCGCGAGACGGCTGGTCTGGAGCGGTTCCGGAAAATCGGCCACGGCTCGTCACCGATAATCGCGGTCTGTTGGGGCATGGGCTCGGAAAGAGCTTCAGGCGGCGGCCAGTGCTGCGAAACGTTAACGTCTCTGTGCAGCGGGGCGAAGTGGTGGGCCTGCTCGGGCCCAATGGCGCGGGCAAGACGACCTGCTTCTACATCGTTACCGGGCTGATCGCGGCCGACACCGGGGTCGTCACGTTGGATGGGCGCGATATCACTGATCTCCCGATGTATCGCCGCGCCCGGCTCGGCATTGGCTATCTGCCGCAGGAAGCATCAATATTCCGTGGCCTCACCGTCGAGCAGAATATCCGCGCCATCCTCGAAATTGCCGAGCCGGCGCCGGATATGCGCGACGCAATGCTCGAGGCGTTAATGGCCGAGTTCTCGATCACCCATCTCCGGCGCACGCCGGCAATGGCGCTTTCCGGCGGCGAGCGTCGACGGTGCGAGATCGCCCGGGCGCTCGCCACCCAGCCCCATTTCATCTTGCTCGATGAGCCTCTGGCCGGCATCGATCCGATCGCGGTCGCCGAAATCCGCGATCTTGTTGCCCATCTGAAGGATCGCGGAATAGGGGTGTTGATCACCGACCACAACGTGCGCGAGACCCTCGAGATTGTCGACCGGGCCTATATTCTGCACGAAGGCCGAGTGCTTATGGAGGGTAAGCCCGCTGAAATCGTCACTAACGACGATGTGAGACGCGTTTACCTCGGAGACAGGTTTAGCCTATAAGCCGCTCCGAACGGAGCGGGATGTGAACAGGACCGGTTTTTCACAGCGGCTTGTACTGCGACAGTCGCAGAGCTTGGTTATGACGCCGCAGCTGCAGCAGGCGATCAAAATGCTGCAGCTCTCGAACCTCGAACTGAGCAATTTCATCGATGGCGAGGTACAGCAGAACCCGTTGCTGGAAAGGCACGAGCCGCGAGGCGGCGACGCGGAGCCGGATAATTCGGGTGAGCGTGAGGGGCCGACGCCCGTGGAACTGCCCGAGCGGCTTACCGGCGACTTCACCCCTGACGCGGCCGAGCATTGGCAGCCCGAATGGGGCGATGACGGGGACCGCTCGGTGGACTTCGGCGGCGAACCTCCATTGTGGCCCGGCCGCAACGGAGGGCAAGGTGCGGCACCATACCATCCCCAGCTAGATCAGACTGCAACCTGGCCGCGCACCCTGCGCGAACACTTGCTCCAGCAGATTGGTGCCGACCTCAGCGATCAAAGCGACCGGATCATTGCGGTGCATCTCCTCGATTTGCTCGATGAAGCGGGCTATCTCCGGACCCCGCTCGATGGTGTGGCACAACTCCTGGGATGCGAGGTCCAGCGACTTGAGGCGGTCTTGGCTCGTCTCCAGCAATTCGATCCAGCCGGCGTCTTTGCCCGTGATCTCCAAGAGTGTTTGGCCCTGCAATTGCGCGACCGGAATCGGTTCGATCCCGCAATGCAGGCTCTGCTCGATCACCTGCCGCTGCTCGCCGCCCGGAACATCGCAGCACTGGTTCGGGTGTGCCACGTCGATGCCGTAGATGTCGCCGATATGATCGCCGAGATCAAATCGCTCGACCCGCGGCCGGGGCTCGCCTTTGATCCGGCGCTGGCGCAGCCCGTGGTGCCCGATATCCTGCTGCGGGCGCAGCCCGAGGGCGGCTGGATCGTCGAGCTCAACGCGGAAACCTTACCACGCGTCCTCGTCAACAACCGGTATTATGCCCGGGTCCGCCAAGCGACCCGCAGCAAGGCCGAGCAGGAATACCTTACCGAGCGGCTCCACGCCGCGAATTGGCTGGTTAAATCGCTACACCAGCGTGCGACCACGATCCTCAAGGTTGCCGCAGAGATCGTCCGTCACCAAGATGCCTTCCTTCGTCACGGCGTACCGTCGTTGCGACCGTTGATCCTGCGCGAGATCGCCAATGCGATCGGCATGCATGAGAGTACGGTGAGCAGGGTGACGAGCAACAAATATATGGCCACGCCACGAGGGGTCTATGAGCTCAAATATTTCTTTAATTCGGCGATCCCGGCATCGGATGGAAACGGCGCGCATTCGGCGGAGGCGGTTCGCCATCGAATTCGCGCCCTGATTGACGGCGAAACTCCAGACAGCACCCTCTCGGATGAGCGTATCGTCGAGCTTCTGCAGCACGATGGGGTCGATATTGCTCGCCGCACTGTCGCCAAGTATCGAGAGGCGATGCGAATCCCCTCTTCGGTGCGGCGGCGCCGAGAGAAATTGCTTGCGCTTTGAGGTGCCGGACGAGACCCTCCCCTTGACCCGTGCCGACGCGTTCCCACCTTCGATCCCCAGGGGGCTCGATCTCGTCCCAGCTTCGGCGGGAAGAGGTGATCTTATCCATGCATTTGACTGTCACCGGCAAGCAGACCGACACCGGCGATGCATTGCGTCGTCACGTCGAAGCCAGTCTCGGTTCGATTCTGGAAAAATATTTCAAGACGGCGATAGAAGCACATGTGGTGTTCTCGAAGGAGGCGCACATGAGCCGCGCCGAGATTTCGCTCCATATCGGTCGCGGGATCGTGGTCAATGCAGGCGCAGCCACGGTCGACACCTACACGGCCTATGATGCCGCCGCCGAGCGGATCGCCAAGCAGCTGCGCCGCTACAAAAGGCGCTTGCGTGACCATCACGCAAAGGCGCGCGAACCCGCCGAAGTGAGTGAGCGGGCTCGCGACTATGTCTTGGCGCCGATCGCCGAGGAGCCGGAGGAGGAGGAAGATGCCGGCGGCGGACCGACGGTCGTCGCCGAAATGAGCACCGAACTGCCCAATCTGACGGTTAGCGAGGCGGTCATGCGCATGGATCTCGCGGATGCGCAGGTGCTGCTGTTTCGCAGCCGCTCGCATGGCGAGCTCAATCTGGTTTATCGGCGTGCCGACGGCAACATCGGATGGATTGATCCGGAACTCGATCCCACCCGGCGCACGCGTCGTCGCGAGGGTTGATTTATCGATTGGTGATGGAGATCGCCGATCTGATTACGCCGCGCAGCGTGATTGCTCAGTTGCGCGCGACCAACAAGAAGCAGGCGCTGCAGGAGCTGGCGAAACGGGCGGCGGCACTGACCGGGGCCCCGGAGCGCACGATCTATGACGTGCTGATCGAGCGCGAGCGGCTCGGCACGACCGGGATCGGGATGGGGATCGGGATCCCGCACGGCAGGCTCCCCGGACTTGACAGGCTCTGCGGGGTGTTCGCCCGCCTCGAGCGGCCGGTTCCTTTCGAGGCAATCGACGACCAGCCGGTCGACTTGATCTTTCTTCTGCTGGCGCCCGAAGCTGCCGGATCCGACCACCTGAAAGCACTGGCGCAGGTGTCGCGGCTCCTACGCGATCGCGCAACCTGCGAGAAGCTGCGCGGGACCGACAACGCAGACGCGCTCTACGCTCTGCTGATTGATAGCCCCTCCAGCCGAGCGGCGTGAGGGCATCCCATGGTCGGGAACGGGGGCGGGTTTGGTCTAATGGACGCTCAGCGGCTCGAGGTCGTGCTGGCGCACTGTTACGAGCGCGACCTCGCGGTTGGTGAAAAACGCGATCTGTGTGCCGTCGGCGGCATGGACGGCATAACCGGGCTCGCCGTCGCCGACCGCTTGCTTGACATAGGCGATGTCCTGCATGCCGAAGAGCGCCAGCTCTTTCGTCGACATATGTCGAATTCTTTCGCTCTGGTTCATCGAATTCTTTCAACCGCACTCGAAGCACGTTCTTGGGTTTCCGCGCGCGCACCGCTCGGCGGGCGCTGGGAGTCGCTGGTAATCTCGCCACCAGCAATCTCGCCACTGGCAATCTTGATCGTGCGCACCCGGCTCTCGACCTCGGGACGGACCAAGTCGATGTGGAGGAGCCCGTCATCCAACCGCGCGCCGCGCACTTCGATGCCTTCGGCGAGGACAAAGGAGCGCTGGAACTGGCGCGCGGCGATGCCGCGGTGCAGATAAACCCGTTGCGGATCGTCGGCCTGCTTGCCGCGGACGACGAGCTGGTTGTCTTCGATCGTGATGCCGAGGTCGCCCATCGCGAAGCCTGCTACCGCAAGCGTGATGCGCAGAACGTTCTCGCCGAGCTGCTCGATGTTGTAGGGAGGATATCCGTCGCTCGAAATCTTGCTGACCCGATCGAGGGCACGTTCGAAATGGTCGAACCCTAACAGCAGGGGCGAATTGAACAACGACAGTCGTGACATGTGCTTCTCCTCATCGGTGAGCGAGAGGCGCGAAGCGGACCCGATTACGGCGCCCGATCGCATCGAGAGTGACGAAGTATTTGGGCACAGGTGCTTCGGCAATCAAGCGAACGTTCGTTCGCGCTCTGGCGCGCGACCCGCCGCTGCCGATATTCCGATCAGCGGGTGTTTTGCCGGTGCGACGGCACCCCATATCTGTGCTAGTTTGAGTTCTCTTGAGAATTTTTGAGCAGGGAGAGCGATGTCGAAACGATTGATGAACTGGCGCATCTTCCTGGCGCTGTTCGTTTGCGCGAGCATGGCACTAGCGCCGGCGATCGCGCACGCGCGAGCCGGCGGCTCTTTCGGCGGCCGCTCCTCGAGCATGGGCAGCCGAGGGACTCGCACCTATGAGAACAACAGCGCGCAGCCGCTGAGCCGCAGCATGACGCAGCCCCCGGCTACAGCAGCGCAGCCCGGGTTTGCTCCGAGCCCGGCAGCCGGCGCCGGCGGCAGCTTCTTTCAGCGCCATCCATTTATGACCGGACTGGCCGGCGGCTTTATCGGCTCGTGGCTGTTCGGGCATATGGGCTACGCAGCGGACGGCACAGGGGGAGGATCGGGCCTGGGCATGATCCTGCAGATCCTGATCATCGGCCTCTTGATCTACTTCGCGATACGCCTCTTCCGCGGCCGCGGAAGAGCGCTTTTCGGCGGAGGGGGAGGCGCGTCCTCCTGGCCGCCGCGTTCGGCGGGGGCGGCGGCGGCTCCGGCAGCCCGCGATCGCGGGCGCGACATCAACCTTTCCGATGTCGATCTCAACGCCTTCCAGCAGATCCACGCCGCGGTTCAGGAGGCCTGGAGTGCGAGTGATCTCGGGCGCCTGCGCCGGCTGATGACGCCGGAGATGCTCAGCTATTTTTCCGAGGAGCTGACCCGCAACGCGAGCCAAGGCACGCAGAACATCGTCGCCAATGTCGATCTCGTGAAGGGCGACCTGTCGGAGAGCTGGGACGAGGGCGACCTGCAATACGCCACCGCCTACATGCGCTGGCGGGCGCTCGACTACGTCGTGCGTCTGGGGCGCTCGCCCGGCGACCCGGATTACCTCGTTAGCGGCGACCCGCGCACCCCGGTCGAAGCCGAAGAAGTGTGGACCTTCGTGCGCCGGCGCGGCGGCGATTGGCTGCTCTCGGCGATCCAGCAGGTCTGACCAAAGCACCTCCCCGAGGCGGCTGGTCCGCCTCGGGCGATACTCCAATCCCCGCCTCGTGCGGGGACGACGCGTCGATCGCCTATCTCGTAGATTTTTCTGAGATTCCTGCTGCTCGCAATGGTTGATTTATCCTGGGGCGAGTATTGTTGCCGGCGCGCGCACGGCAACGGCAGGGGAGCGGATGGACGAGAGCTTTTTCGAGCGGCCGATCCTCAACTCGCCGTATGCCTACCCTGGCCGGCATTGGGAACTCAACGCCGACCGCCAGCCGACTAATCATATCGCCGAGTCACGCCGGCGTTGCGACCTGATTACGCCGGTTCCGATGCCGCAGCGGCGGCGCCGAGCGCCGGGGCAGGCCGAATTGGGTCTCGGTGCCAACGACGGCCTCTCGACGCCCGAGCAGCAATACGACGTTCCGCGGATCATAAACGAGATTCGGGGCTACGTCGCAGCCTGGCGCAACCTGCCCAACCCCAACCAATGGCAGGTGACGCCGGAGACCGCCCGGCTCCTTCAGCACTGGCGCCATCATCGATTCGATAACCTCAAGCCGTTCTTCTGCCAGATCGAGGCGATCGAGACCGCGATCTGGCTCGCCGAGGTCGCCTCCGACCGCGCAGCGGCGGGCGCCAGGATCTGGACGCACATCCGCGGCGCCAACAAGGAGGCGAACCCCGAGCTGCTGCGCATCGCACTGAAGCTCGCGACCGGCGCCGGCAAAACAACCGTCATGGCGATGTTGATCGCCTGGCAGACGGTCAATGCCGTGCGCCATTCGGGCAGCCAGAAGTTCTCGCGCGCCTTCCTGATCATCACGCCCGGCATCACTATCAAGGACCGGCTGCGGGTGCTGCTGCCGAACGATCCTAACAGCTACTACCGCGAGCGTGAACTCGTTCCGACCGACATGCTCGGCGACATCGAGCGCGCCAAGATCGTCATCACCAATTATCACGCCTTCCGCCGGCGCGAGCGTATCGAGGTGTCGAAGACCGGGCGGGCATTGCTGCAGGGGCGCGGGCCGGAGCTGAACACCCTCGAAACCGAGGGCCAGATGCTGCAGCGCGCCTGCGGCGATCTGATGGGCCTCAAGAACATCGTCGTGCTCAGTGACGAGGCGCACCACTGCTACCGCGAGAAGCCGCAGCCCGAGGATGGTGAAAAGCTCAAGGGCGAGGACAAGGAAGAAGCGAAAAAGAACAACGAGGCGGCGCGGCTGTGGATCTCGGGTATCGAGACCGTCAAGCGCAAGCTCGGCCTCGCCGCCGTTTACGACCTATCGGCGACGCCGTTCTTCCTACGCGGCTCGGGTTATGCCGAGGGCACGCTGTTCCCGTGGACGGTCAGCGACTTCTCGCTGATGGACGCGATCGAATGCGGCATCGTCAAATTGCCGCGTGTGCCGATCGCCGACAACATTCCCGGCGGCGACATGCCGAAATTCCGCGAGCTGTGGAAGCATGTCGGCCCGAAGATGCCGAAGAAGGGCCGCGGGAAATCCGGCAGCCTCGACCCGCTCGATCTGCCCAACGATCTGCAAACCGCGCTCGAAGCCCTCTACGGCCATTACGCCAAGACGTTTGCGCTATGGGCGGGGGAAGGCATCGACGTACCGCCGGTATTCATCGTCGTCTGCAACAACACTTCTACCTCGAAGCTCGTCTACGACTTCATCTCGGGCTTCAAACGCAAGAACGAGGACGAGTCCGAGACTTATGTCGGCGGCCGCTTTGAGCTGTTTCGAAACTATGACGAGTATGGCAACCGCCTGGCCCGGCCGCGCACGCACGCTGCTGATTGAACGCAGCTTGAATCGGGTGATGCGCTCGACAAGGAATTCCGGAGCATCGCCGGCGACGAGATCGAGCGTTTTCGCCGCGATCTCGTTCAACGCACCGGCGATGCCCGCGCCGGCGAGAAGCTCAGCGATCAGGATCTCCTGCGTGAGGTCATGAACACGGTCGGCAAGACGGGTCAGCTCGGCGAAAGCATCCGCTGCGTCGTCTCGGTGTCGATGCTGACCGAAGGGTGGGACGTCAGCACCGTTACCCATATCCTGGGTCTTCGCGCCTTCGGCACACAGCTCCTCTGCGAGCAGGTCGTCGGCCGCGGTTTGCGCCGGCAATCATACGATCTGAACGAGGAAAATCTTCTCAGCCCTGAATATGCCGACGTGCTCGGCATCCCGTTCGACCTCACGGCGAAGCCGGTGGTCGGGCCGCCGACGAAGCCGCGCAAGACCGTGCGCGTGGAGGCGGTGCGGCCTGATCGCGATGCGCTGGAAATCAGGTTCCCGAGGGTCGAAGGCTATCGCGTCGAATTGCCTGAGGAGCGCCTGACCGCGAAGTTTACGGCCGACTCGGTGCTGGAATTGACCCCCGACCTCGTCGGCCCCTCGATCACCAAGAACCAGGGGATCATCGGAGAAGGCGTCGAGTTGACGCTGAAGCACCTCGATGACATGCGGCCATCGCCGATCCTGTTCCACCTGGCGCGGCGGCTGCTTTTGACGAAATTTAAAGACCCCGGCGAAGACCCGAAGCTGTACCTGTTCGGGCAACTGAAGCGAATAGCGCGCGAATGGCTCGACGGTGGCTATCTGCGCTGCAGCGGCGGCACCTACCCGGCGCAGCTGATCTATCAGGACATCGCCGCCTGGGCCTGCGAGCGCATCAAAGTCGCGATTACCGAGTCGATGGTGGGTGAGCATCCGGTCAAGGCGGTGCTCGACCCATACAATCCGACCGACTCGACCGCGCATGTCCGGTTCGACACGTCCAAGACGCCATTGTGGCAGACCGATCATCGTCGATGCCACGTGAATTGTGTCGTCTGCGACAGCGATTGGGAGGCGGAATTCTGCCGCGCCGCCGAGGCCAACCCGCGGGTCCGCGCCTATGTCAAGAACCAGGGCCTCGGATTCGAGGTACCGTATCTGTTTGGCGCCACACCGAAGAAATACCTGCCCGACTTCATCGTGCGGGTCGATGACGGGCGCGGCGGCGACGACCTCTTGAACCTCGTTGTCGAGATCAAGGGCTATCGCGGCGAGGACGCCAAGGACAAGGCGAACACGATGGACGGCTATTGGGTGCCGGGGGTCAATAACCTCGGCACCTTCGGCCGGTGGCGTTTCGAAGAGTTCAAGGAGTCGGTCTACGCCATTGCCGCGAATTTCGACGCGCTGATCGAGCGCGCCGTCGCTGGCAGAGTTACATGAGCGCCTTCCTCTACATCCTTCGCTGCGCTGACGGCTCGTATTACGTCGGCACGACGCGCGGTCGGCTGGAAGCCCGAATCGCCGAACACCAAGCCGGCGCTTTTGATAGCTACACCGCCCACCGAAGGCCAGTAACCCTCGTCTTCCATCAATCCTTCGACCGGATCGAGGATGCTGTATCCGCAGAGCGCCAGGTAAAAGGTTGGCGACGAGAAAAGAAAGAGGCGCTGATCCGAGGTGATTTTGCCGTGCTGCCACGGCTGTCTCAGCGTGCTTCGAGACGGCGTGCTGCGCACGCCTCCTCAGCATGAGGTAGGTCGAGCATGGCAGTAACGAAAAATCCTCATCCTGAGGTGCCTCGCAAGGCGAGGCCTCGAAGGACGCACGGCGTTCGTCCAAGCAAGGCGGTCCCTCGCGATCTGCTCGACCCGGTGATCGATCATTTTAAGCCGCAGCGGGTGATCCTGTTCGGCTCGCAGGCGCGAGGCGGAGCTACGCGCGACAGCGACATTGATCTCCTCGTCATCGTCGACGACAACACGCCGCCCGAAAAACTCCATTGGCAGGACGGCTTTGGGGCGTACCGGTCGAAGCGCGACGCCGACATATTTCCGATGCGTGCCGAGGATTTCGAGCGCAACCGTGCCGTCGTCAACACCCTCGCCGCCGAAGCCGACACCGACGGGATCGTCGTCTATGGCTCGCCGAAAGGATCGTGCATGAAAGCGCCGGACCCGCGCGCCCGATGGGAAGCGGTGAATCGCTGGCTCGAAGTGGCCCAGGTCGATCGCAATGCGGCCCAAGCTCTCCTGGCCGTCCCTTCCCTGCGTCCGAGTGCCCCCTTCCACTGTCAGCAAGCGCTGGAAAAGCTGCTCAAGGGTTTCCTGACGCTCGCGGGCAAGCGCGGCGGCAAGACGCATGCGCTCGATCGATTGGGTGCAGCGGCTGCCAAGAGTTTCCCTGAAATCGAGGCGCTGGTAGCCGCGGCCAAGAATTGGAGCGATTGGGCCTTCGTCTATCGCTACCCGTCCGACGAAGCGCCCCCTGTGCCGGACGAGAACGAGCTGCGCCGGGCCCTCGAAGTCATCGACGAACTGGCGGCGCGGCTGCGGGCTGCCAACCACGAGCCTGGCTCATAACGCCGGTTTCTGGCTGAAAAGGAAAGCGAAGCACATGCCGCGTAGGGATATCTCGGTCGAGGCGCTGCGCCACAAGGACAAGCGCCGCAACATTCCGACGGCCGAGCTCGAGCCGGTCATGGACGAGAAGGACAAGACGCCGATCCGGCTTGCCTATGAGCGGCGCAATCGCGATCTCGACCCGCAGCTCGTCTGGCGCGGCAAGGACGAGCAGGACTGGTCCGACCTGATCGTCCAGGCGCCGCCGCTCTACATCCAGGAGAAGGTGCACCCGAAGGTCCTGATCGACGATCTGTTGCGGCAGAGCAAAGAGCGGCGGGAGAAGCGTCGCCGCCAATGCCCGGCCTGTTCGCTGATTTCAACGGCCTGCCCGACAAGGAGGCGTTGACCGAGTTCTACCAGCACGAGGCCAACTGGTCGAACCGCATGATCTTGGGCGACAGCCTGTCGGTGATGGCGAGCCTCGCCGAGCGCGAAGGGCTGCGCGGCAAGGTGCAGTGCATCTATATCGACCCGCCCTACGGCATCCGCTTCAACTCGAATTTCCAGTGGTCGACCACCAGCCGCGACGTCAAGGACGGCAACAAGGACCACATCACCCGCGAGCCCGAGCAGGTCAAAGCCTTCCGCGACACCTGGCGCGACGGCATCCACTCTTATTTGACCTATCTGCGCGACCGCCTGACCGTCGCCCGCGACCTGCTCGCCGACAGCGGCTCGATCTTCGTGCAGATCGGAGACGAGAACGTGCACCGCGTGCGCGCAGTGATGGACGAGGTATTTGGCGAAGCGAATTTCATCGCCTTGATCTCTTTTGCAAAAACTGGAGGGCAAACCTCGAGGTTTATGTCTTCTGTCTACGACTTCATACTCTGGTACAGTCGGAACATAGACTATACGAAATATCGAAAGCCCTATAGAATTAAGGAACGAGGTGGCACGGGCTCTGGTGAATACTCTTGGGTCGGGCTTCCCGACGGCATCAGACGTCGTCTCACCCGTGAGGAAAGCGACAATACACCACTGCTGCCGGAAGGTTCACGCTTCTTCATCCCTGACAACCTTACCAGCAATAGGCCACCCGGCGATTTTCCGGTGGCCTTCAACGGCCAAGTCTTTCGGCCTCGACGGGGCTACTGGAAAACATCCTCCAGTGGCATGCATCAGCTAACGCGCGTCGGACGAACTATCCGGCAAGGAGACACGCTGCGCTACGTACGATTTTTCGACGATTTTCCTTACTCGCCCATCTCCAACCTTTGGGACGACACGGCGGCCCGCGGATGGGGCGAGGAGAAAGTCTACGTCGTGCAGACGGGGGGCAAGGTCGTAGAACGCTGCGTTTTGATGACCACCGACCCCGGTGATCTGGTGCTCGATCCGACCTGCGGCTCCGGCACGACGGCCTATGTCGCCGAGCAATGGGGTCGGCGGTGGATCACGATCGACACCTCGCGTGTCGCATTGGCGCTCGCCCGGGCGCGCATCATGGGCGCGCGCTATCCCTATTACCTGCTCGCCGACAGCCCCGAGGGGCTGCGCAAGGAGGCCGAGGTCAGCCGCACGCCGCCGAAGGAGGCGCCGACGCGCGGCGATATTCGCCAGGGCTTCGTCTACGAGCGGGTGCCGCACATCACGCTGAAATCGATCGCCAACAATGCCGAGATCGATGTGATCTGGGAGAAGTGGCAGGAGACGCTGGAGCCGTTGCGCGCTCGGCTCAACGCCGCACTCGGGCGGGGTGCGTCCTTCGAGACGCCCGCTCCGCGGGCTCCTCAGGATGAGGAAGCCTGGAGGTCGGCTTCACAGGAAGCGACTAATGCCGGCACCAACCTACCTCATGCTGAGGAGCGCCCAGAGGGCGCGTCTCGAAGCACGCACAAGGCGGCGGCGTGGGAAGAGTGGGAAATCCCGCGCGAGGCCGGGGCGGATTGGCCGGAGGACGCAAAGACCCTGCACGCCGATTGGTGGGCGGGGCGGATTGGGCGGCAGAAGGAGATCGATGCTTCGATCGCGGCCAAGGCCGAGTTCGAATATCTCTACGATAAACCTTACCCGGATAATTCGCGCACCCGCGTCGCCGGTCCGTTCACGGTCGAGAGCCTGTCGCCGCACCGAGTGATGGCGGTCGACGAGGACGATAGCCTGATCGACACCATCGACCTCGCCGAGCCCGGCGGCGGCTGGAACGATTTCGCGCATATGGTGCTCGAAAATCTGAAGACATCAGGCGTTCAGCAAGCGCACAGGGAAGACCGCATCACCTTCACGGCGTTGACGCCTTGGCCGGGCAATTTGGTCTGCGCCGAAGGCCGCTACCTCGAAGGCGGGCAAGAGGCGAGGAGCGCCGAAGGCGCGACCGGGACATCAACAGGAATCGAGCGCCGAGCGGCGATCTTTCTCGGCCCCGAATTCGGCACCGTAGCGCGTGCCGATCTCGTCGAGGCGGCGCGCGAGGCGGCCGACGCCCGGTTCGACGTCGTGATCGCCTGCGCCTTCAATTTCGATGCGCACTCCGCCGAGCTCGAGCGGATCGGCCGCATCCCGATCCTGAAGGCGCGGATGAACCCCGATCTGCACATGGCCGGCGAGCTGAAGAGCACTGGCGCCGGCAATCTGTTCGTCGTGTTCGGCGAGCCCGACATCGCGATCGAGTCGGCGGCCGACAACCAGATCCGGGTCAAGATCAAGGGCGTCGACGTGTTCAAGCCGCAGACCGGCGAGATCGAATCGGGCGGCCCCGACACGATCGCATTGTGGTTCATCGACACCGACTACAACGAAGAGAGCTTCTTCGTCCGCCACGCCTATTTCCTCGGCGCCGCCACCGACCCCTACAAGGCGCTGAAGACGACCCTCAAGGCCGAGATCGACGAAGAAACCTGGTCGAGCCTCAATAGCGACACCTCCCGCCGCTTTCCCAAACCCAAATCCGGCCGCATCGCCGTCAAAGTCATCAACCACCTCGGCGACGAGGTGATGAAGGTGTTCGCGGTAAGGTAATAGCAATATTGATCGGGGAAAGTGCCTCCCACCCCACCAGGAGGCTTATAATGCTTGAGATTCCTGAAGATGCATCACCTTACGCCAGTCGTAGATCAAACGCATGTGCTTTGCTCAACTCGGACGAATTTCAACGTCTCGTAGAAGCGGCGGAGATATATGTTGCCTCGCGATCGGCTTTAACGAGTTTTATCTCGACCCTCGGAAACATCGTTCATCGTGGATTTCAAAGCATCCGGGAAGATTGGCAAAACGAAATTCACATTAAAATCCGCGACGCGCTGGACTTTGCACAACGAGCCGCCGTTTTTAATATGGATGAAGACCCTGGGAGGTCATCATCGGATCATTTGTATACCGCGACTGTTCTTATAACTGGAGCGGGCGGTGGTGCGCTTGGGGTCCCTTCGGTTGTAGCTGAGCTGCCAATTACGACCGGCCTAATTCTACGCTCGATTGCTGATATCGGTCGGTCTTACGGAGAGCGCCTTGACGACCCTGAATTTCGCGCGACTTGTATAGAAGTATTCGCCTACGGAAGCCCGCTTGACGAGGACGACGACGAGGAGATCTCCTTTTTTGCCGCGAGAATTGGCAGCGTAGAATTTGCTGAGTTTATTACAAAGATAGCGATTCGCTACCTTGCCGCGATAGCGCCCAAGATCGCTGCTATGTCAGTTCCGGTCGCGGGCAGCGTATTGGGTGCCGGAGTGAATTGGGCTTATATGAACTTCTATCAATCTGTCGCAAGGGTTCTGTTTATCCTGCTTCCAATCGAGCGCACACACGACCGCGAGCAGGTCCGGTCTTGTTTCGCCTCCGTCGTCCGGGAAATGCGGACAAAGCAAGAAGCACGAAAACGCCGCAAATCTAAAACCGGGTAAGGCGCGTGGAATTCCGCATCGCCGACACCTTCACCGCGGGCCTCGCCCGGCTAAACGGGGCGGAGCAGAAGGCGGTCAAGACGACGGCGTTTGATCTTCAGTTGAACCTGTCGAGCCCTGGCCTGCGCTTTCATCGGCTTGAACGGCCGCGTGACCCGAATTTCTGGTCGGTTCGCGTCAATGAAGATGTCAGATTGATCGTCCATCGGACGCCTACGAGCCTGCTGCTGTGTTATGTCGGGCACCATGACGGGGCCTATGCATGGGCCGAGCGTCGGCGGATCGAGCGGCACCCGACGACGGGTGCGGCCCAGCTCGTCGAACTCCCCGAGCGGGTCGAGCACGTCGCTATGCCGGCGGTAGTCGTAGCGGCACCCGCACCAAAGCCGCTGCTGTTCGCCGGGATCCCCGACGACGCGTTGCTCGGCTACGGGGTGCCGGTCGAGTGGCTCGGCGAGGCCCGCCAAGCGAACGAGGATACGCTCTTCGACATCGCCGAACGCCTGCCGCAAGAGGCTGCCGAGGCGCTGTTGAACCTGGCGACCGGCACCACCTCCGCGATGCCGGAACGGGCGCCGATCGAGGCCGATCCGTTTGCCCATCCCGACGCGCAACGCCGGTTCCGGGTGCTGACGAATATCGAGGAACTCGAACGAGCGCTCGATTTCCCGTGGGACAAATGGGCGGTCTTCCTGCATCCGGCCCAGCGTCGGCTCGTCGACCGCGACTACAACGGACCCGCCCGGATAAGCGGCAGTGCGGGCACAGGCAAGACGATCGTGGCATTGCATCGGGCGGTTGCCTTGGCCCGGCGACACCCGCAAGCACGGGTGCTGCTGACGACCTTCTCAAAGGCGCTCGCAAACGCGCTGCGCATCCGGCTGCGGACGCTGACCGGCAACGAGCCGGAGATCGCCGACCGGATCGCGGTCCATCCGGTGACCGGGATCGGATACGACCTCTACACGGCGGCGTTCGGCCAGCCGAACATCGCCCCGACGGCGCTGATTGAGACCTTGCTGCGCCAAGCCGCAGCGGAGGTCGAGGGGTACCGGTTCTCGCCGCGGTTCCTGATCGGCGAATGGTGCCAGGTCGTCGACGCGTGGCAGCTCGCTAGTTGGGAAGACTACCGCGATGTCGCCCGGCTCGGCCGCAAGACCCGCATCGGCGGCAAGCAGCGCGAGGTGCTGTGGTCGATTTTCGAGCGCGTGCGGGTTGGCCTTGCCGAACGCAAGGCCGTCACCTGGCCTGATCTGCTCGGTCGCGTTACCTCGCACCTGGCCGCTGACAAATCGCCGTTCGATTTTGTCGTCGTCGACGAGGCGCAGGATGTCGGGCTCGCCGAATTGCGGTTTCTCGCCGCTCTCGCCGCGAAACGGCCGGATGGCCTGTTCTTCGCCGGGGATCTCGGACAACGGATCTTCCAGCAGCCGTTTTCGTGGCGCTCGCTCGGCGTCGATGTGCGCGGCCGGTCCTATGCGCTGCGCATCAACTACCGGACCTCGCACCAGATCCGCGCTCGAGCCGACCGGCTGTTGCCGTCCGCGCTCTCCGATGTCGACGGCAATGCCGAGGATCGCCGCGGCACCGTGTCGGTGTTCAACGGCCCGCCCCCGACAATCGAGACCGTCGCCGATCCGGAACAAGAGACCGAGGCCGTCGCCGCATGGATTGCCGCACGGGTCGGAGAAGGGGTTGAGCCGCACGAGATCGGCGTCTTCGAACGGGCGAACTTCGCCGGGCCAGGGCCGCGGCCAAGCAAGCCGATCTTCAGGCGATCGAACTCACCGACAGGGTCGAGGTCACGCCGGGCAAGGTCTCGATCGGCACGATGCATCTGGCGAAGGGCTCGGAGTTTCGCGCGGTCGCGGTCATGGCCTGCGACGACGAGGTGATCCCGTTGCAGGAGCGCATCGAGGCCGTCGCCGACGAGGCCGATCTCGAAGAGGTCTACAATACCGAGCGGCACTTGCTCTATGTCGCCTGTACCGGCGCCCGCGACCACCTGCTGGTGACCGGCGTCGAGCCCGCCTCCGAGTTCCTTGGCGACCTCTGACTTCGCCATCTTGGCGTCACGATCGTGGCATATGCTTCGCATCAGGATGGCGGAGGGGGTCCTGCGAAATTCCCCTGCCGCGTCCCTGCCAGAGTGCTTTCCGGCGCGAAAAAACGATCTAAATCAATGGGCAAGAGGTTTAACGGCGATTTTTCTCTCTCAGCAGCAGGGCGGGTCAGGGAGGCTCTCACGGCCATGCCGCTTCCGGAGGCAGCGACATCAGGATCGCCTCGACATTGCCGCCGGTCTTCAGACCGAATGCGGTGCCGCGGTCGTAAAGCAGGTTGAACTCGACGTAGCGGCCGCGGCGCACGAGCTGATGACGGCGCTGCTCGGCCGTCCAGGACTGCCTCATGCGCGGTCGCACGATGGCCGGGAAGACGCCAAGGAAGGCGTTGCCGACCGCTCGGACAAAGGCGAAGTCGCGTTCCCAGTCGCCGCTGTCGAGGTAGTCGAAGAAGATCCCGCCGGCGCCGCGCGGCTCGCCCCGGTGCTTCAAAAAGAAGTACTCGTCGCACCATTGCTTGAAGCGGGCGTAGCTCTCGGGGTCGTAGGTCGCACAGGCGTCGGCGAGCGCCGCGTGGAATTCGCCGACGGCAGCCGCATCGGGGTAGATCGGGGTGATGTCGGTGCCGCCGCCGAACCACGCCTTTGTCGTGACGATGTGACGGGTGTTCATGTGTACCGCCGGAACCAGCGGCGAGCGCATGTGGGCCACGAGCGAGATCCCGCTCGCCCAGAACCGCGGGTTGTCCTTGGCCCCGGGAATGGCGTCGCGGAACTCGGCCGAGAATTCGCCTTCGACGGTCGAGATGTTGACTCCGACTTTCTCGAAGACCCGCCCGCGCATGATCGCGATCGTGCCGCCGCCGCCACCCGGCCGCTGCCAGGCGGAGCGTTCGAAGCGGCCGGCCGGCCCTTCTGTGGGACGCTCGCCGGCGAATTCATCCTCGATCGCCTCGAACGCCAAACAGATCCGGTCGCGCAGCTTGGCAAACCATGTCTCGGCTGCGGCGCAGCGGATCGGGTCAGGCGGGAAGGCGGCAACTTCAGTCATTGTCCGGGAACAGCTTGGTTTGGCGCAGCGCCTCGGCCAGCGCGATGGCGCCGGCAAGAGCGACGTTGAGCGATCGGGCCGGCGGGCGCAAGGGGATGACCACGCGGGCGGCCGCACGCTTATGGACGTGCTCGGGCACGCCGGCGCTCTCGCGGCCGAGCAGGATCGTGTCTTCCGCGGCAAACGCGAAACGGTGGAGTGCAACCGGCCCCGATGTCGTCATCAGAATGATGCGCGAGCGAGGGTCACGATCGGCGAGG
>Ga0210399_10001029_pt1 | contig 21918 bp, 18 predicted proteins | sample IncBWC14MmetaG_FD_150865 | JGI IMG/M metagenome (GOLD analysis project Ga0210399, IMG submission 150865) | Forest soil microbial communities from Barre Woods Harvard Forest LTER site, Petersham, Massachusetts, United States - Inc-BW-C-14-M | ecosystem: Environmental > Terrestrial > Soil >... | reverse complement strand
GCATCTAGCGGCTTCGGTCGTCTCACTGCTGAAATGCTTTCAAAGTCGGGGCACAAAGTATTCGCAGGGTTTCGTTCAGCGGAAGGCGCGAGGAAGCAAATCGCGGACGAACTCAAGGCAAAGAATATCGAGATCCTCAAGGTCGATGTCACCGACCAGGCCAGCGTCGATAAGGCGATAGTGCAGCTTCTCGAAAAGTCGGGCGACAAGCTCGATGTCGTGGTTAACAACGCAGGCATGGCGTCGGCAGGGCTTTCCGAGGCCTTCACAGCGGAGCAAGTTCGCGATTTGTTCGAGGTGAATGTGTTTGGCGTCCAGAGAGTTATGCGTGCGACGCTGCCCATGTTGCGTGCGACGCGCGCAGGCCTTGTGATCAACGTGGGATCCATTCTGGGCCGGGTAACTCTGCCGTTCTTCGGGTTGTATGGAGCTTCGAAGTACGCAGTCGAGGCGATGACCGACAGCTATCGCTATGAGCTTTCTCAGTTGGGGGTGGATGTCGTGCTTGTCCAGCCAAGCGCCTACCCCACGAACATGTATGCTGCGGCGCAAAAGCCAACTAACGGGGGACTTGTTAAGTCGTACGGGGCGACCGGCGAGGTACCCGGCAAGATTCTCAAGACTTTCATGACGCTCTTTCAAGGTGAGAACGCTCCGAACCCGCAGGATGTCGCGACAGCGATCGACAAAATCGTGGCCACGCCCGCGGGCAGCCGTCCCGAGCGCGTGGTAGTCGGCTTGCCGTTTGGATCGGATGCCGTCAACACCGCAGTTGCTCCGGTCCAGCGCGGTGTGATCGAGAGTCTGGGGCTGGGGGATCTCACCAAACTGAAGATCTCTTAATACAAACAGTTCTCGCATGAGGTTCGTGGACGAACCTGGAGGTTTCGACCGAAACGTAGTCGGTCGTTTTCGCTTCTGTGCTCAGACAAACACTTAGATATAGCGAAGTAGAAAAGGAAATTTTGCAATGAATGGGACGAAAACCAATCAGTTATTCAGCCCTGTTGAAATCGGCTCGACTCGCCTGAAACATCGAGTCGTGATGGCTCCTCTTACGCGCTCACGCTCCAGGCAGCCGGACGGTATCCCGAGCGATCTCATGCTGGAATACTACTCTCAGCGAGCGTCGGACGGTGGGCTCATCATTGCTGAGGCCGCACAACTCAGCATCCCGAGTCGCGGATGGCATGGCGCGCCCGGAATGTACTCCGCGGCGCACGTCGACGGGTGGAAAAAGATCGTCGACGTCGTCCACGCAAAGGGTGGGCGTATCTTCGCGCAACTGTGGCATCCAGGGCGCTACTCTCACGTCACGCTCACGGAGGGAGCGACGCCCGTTTCGTCGTCCGTGGATCCCGGATACTGGGAAGACCCGTCGCGCTTCGTGTCTACTCCTATGGGTTGGATACAGCCCTCGCCTCATCGTGCTCTCGAAAAATCTGAGATTCCCCACATCTTGAATGAGTTTGGCAAAGCCGTCGAGCATGCGAAGGCAGCGGGCTTCGATGGCGTGGAAGTGCATGCAGGGAACGGTTATCTGATTGACCAGTTCCTTCAAGATGGCAGCAACAAACGAACCGACGAGTATGGGGGCTCGATTGAAAACCGCTGCCGTCTTCTTTTTGAAGTGGTTGGGGCAATGGTTTCTGCCTGGGCGAGCGACCGCATTAGCGTCCGGATAACGCCAAGCGGTACGTTCAACGCGATGTCCGACTCCAACCCGGAAGCTCTGCATGCTCATGTCGTTGAAGGCTTAAACCGGTTTGGACTTGCCTATTTGCATATCATCGAGCCCCGGATGAGCGGGTCTCTCATGATCAAAGAAAATCAGTCTCCCGTGGCCTCGCGGCGGGCACGACGGATCTTCAAGGGGAAGATCATCGCTAACGGCGGATTTGAACCGGACACGGCCGCGGCCGCTGTTGCGCAGGGTGACGCCGACGCAATCGCATTCGGTCGTTACTTCGTTTCAAACCCTGACCTTCCAAAGCGGATTCGCGAGGGCTTTCCTCTGGCGGCTTATGACCGGGATACGTTCTATACCTTCGACGCAAAGGGTTACACGGACTATCCGTTTTACAACGGTGCAGCCGCAGCGTGAGCGCTGCTGGTTTGCGCGACGACCTAGATCGTCGGCCAATAAGGAATCTTTGAATACAAGTGAGGGACCGTGAACGAAACATCGACAGCGTTAGAGCCTCAGTCCAGCCCGACTTCCAGCAAGCGCAGTGGCACGTTTTGGGTGCGCGGCGCGGTCGTTACGGTGGTTGTAATAGCCGGCGCGATTCTCCTCGGCCCACGCCTTACGACCAAATCTAGTGGTCACGCGGTTGCTCCGCCCCCACTCACTGTCGACGTCAGCGTACCGGTCGAACGGAAGATCGGAACGAGACTGCAGTTCTTGGGCCAATTCTCGGCAGTGGAACGCGTTGAATTGCGGGCGCAGGTCGGCGGCACGCTCACTCAAATTGGCTTTAAGGACGGCGATGTTGTTCGCAAAGGCGACCTGTTGTTCGAGATCGATCCCACGCCATATGAAATCAAATTGAGCGAAGCCAAGGCGCAATTGGAGAGTTCGCATTCTCGTTTGGATCTCGCATCTCGCGAACTATTGCGCGCGGAAACACTCAAGCAAACCGATGCCGGGTCCATCCAAAACGTTGATCAGCGAGCTGCTGAAAAACGAACGGCCCAAGCAGCCGTGAGCGAAGCGGAGGCTCTTGTCCGCGACGCACAGTTCGATCTAGTTCACTGTCGTATCACGGCGCCGTTTACCGGACGCATGGGCTCGCATCTCGTCTCGGTCGGGAATCTCGTGTCCGGAAGTCGAGCGGGCAACAGTCCCACGACCTTACTGGCAACGCTCGTCTCGCTCAACCCAATCTATTTGAACTTTGACATGAGCGAAGCTGACTACCTGGCTTTTCTGCGGGAGCGAAAGCAACAGAAAGGCTCTCTCGCTGACTGGGTCGAGGTCTCCTTGAGCGACGAGACCACTTTTGGTCGACAGGGGACGCTGAACTTCGTCGATAACGCGCTTGATCGGTCCAGCGGGACCATTCATGCACGCGCCACGATGCCGAACGGCGATCTCCTATTGACTCCCGGCGGGTTCGCTCGCGTCCGACTGGCGCTGTCGACCCCCGCGTCGGTCCTGCTCGTTCCGGATGATTCCGTAGTGGCGGATCAATCGGACCACATTGTCTTAACGGTTGGGCCGAACAATGTCGTGGCTGCAAAAAAAGTTCAGTTGGGCGATCTTCGCTATGGCTTGCGGGTGATTCGCTCGGGCCTGGAGCCTTCCGACAAAGTGATCATCGGCGGCATCCCGATGGCTGCGCCAGGATCGAAAGTGTCACCGCACGATGGATCGATTCAACTCGGAGCTGATGAGGGAAGGAACCAAGGTAAGCCATGAAGCTAACACATTTCTTCATCGACCATCCGCGTTTCGCGGCGGTGATCAACATCTTCTTTACCTTATTCGGCCTGGCGGCAATGGTGGCTCTGCCGATCGCGCAGTATCCGAACATTGTGCCCCCGACCATCCAAATCACCACTGCGTATCCTGGCGCCTCGGCTGATACGGTCGCTCGTACTGTCGCGACCCCGCTCGAGCAAGCGATCAACGGCGTCGAGAATATGGACTACATCACCAGCCAGTCGACCGGGGATGGCAACATCACCATCACCGTGACCTTCAAGATCGGCTCCGATGTGAACCTTGCGCAGATGCTCACGGACAATCGTGTGCAGGACACTCTGTCACGCTTGCCTGATCCAGTTCAGCGGATTGGCGTCAAGGTCCAGAAGGTGATCCCCGCATATCTGCTCGGGATCTTCCCGTATTCTCCTCATGGTACACGCAGTGTCGAATACATTTCGAACTACATGACTCTTCGCGTGAAGGATGAGATCGCGCGACTCCCCGGGGTGGGCGGACTGTTTTCCTTGGGGGAGCGGCAGTTCGCGATGCGCATCTGGATCGATCCGAACAAAGCAGCCGCACATTATATTAGTGCCAGCGACATCCTGACCGCACTGCGGGCACAGAACGAGCAAGTATCGGCGGGTGTTCTGAACCAACCTCCGGTTTCCACCAATGCAGCGTATCAGATCAACGTCGAGGCCCTCGGGCGGCTCACGACGCCCGACCAGTTTGGCGACATCATCGTTAAGTCGGACGACCAGGGTCGCGTCACTCGCATTCGAGATATTGGCCGCGTTGAACTCGGCTCGGCCGACTACAACAGCATTTCGTATACGGATCGCTACCCATCGAACCCCTTCTGGGCTTTTGCTGTGCCTGGATCGAACGTGGTTCAGGTCGAGCACGAGGTCCTCTCGAAGTTCGATGAACTCAAGAAAAAGTTCCCCTCGGATATCGAGAACATCAACATCTACGATCCGACGACCTTCGTCAGCAGATCTGTCAAAGAAGTCCAGACCACGATCCTGATCGCTATCGCACTGGTAATTGGTGTCGTCTACGTCTTCCTGCAAAGCTGGCGCGCGACGATCATTCCGGTGGTCGCGATCCCCGTCTCCTTGATTGGGAGTTTCAGTCTCCTTGCGGCGCTAGGCATCAGTATCAACAACCTTTCGCTCTTCGGGTTGGTACTGGCGGTCGGCATTGTGGTCGATGACGCCATCGTCGTCGTGGAGAATGTCGAACGTAACATGGCGCTGGGGATGGCGCCGAAGGAAGCGGCGCATCACACGATGGACGAAGTGTCCGGCGCCTTGATCGCGATCGCTCTGACGCTTTGCGCAGTGTTCATTCCTTCCGTCTTCATTTCCGGGATCTCAGGGCTGTTCTTCAAGCAATTCGCGACCACGATCGCCGCGTCGACCGTGATCTCGTGTGCGGTCTCGTTGACGTTGACCCCAGCGCTTTGCGCAGTGCTTCTAAAGCCTCATCAAGGCGAAGGTCATGTTGAGCAGCGCGGGTTCGCGCGCCTCATAGAACCAGTTTTCCGTCGTTTCAACAAGAGCTTCGAATGGCTGTCGAATAACTATGGGCACATAACCAGCCGATTCGTCCGTGTGACCGGGATCATTGTGCTCGTCTATGTCGGGCTGATCTCGCTCACGGCGTTCCAGTTTTCTCGAATGAGCACGGGTTTCATCCCGGAACAGGACATCGGTTATTTGGCCGCCATTGTGCAGCTGCCGCCGGGTTCGAGTCTGGCTCGCACAGACCAGGTCGTCCGTCAGGCGAACGACATCATCCTCTCGACGCCGGGCGTCGATCACACCTCGGTTACATCGGGGTTCGACGTGACGACGGGCACCATCTCGTCCAACACGGGCACGCTCTATCTCGCCCTACCGTCACTCTACGGGAAACATTTCCGGGGCGGGGACGCAGCGTCGATGTTGCAGACGCTCAGGAAGCGACTTTCGGTCATCAAGGATGCGAACGTTGCCGTGATCATGCCGCCGCCGGTTCAGGGGCTCGGGTCCGCCGGAGGATTCAAAATGATGGTCGAGGATCGCGGTGGCCTTGGCCCGGATGCTCTCGCCAAGGCAACCAACGCGCTGGTCGCGGAAGCAAATAAGGATAAGTCGCTGGCAGGAGCCTTCACCCTCTTCAATGCGGGCACGCCATCCATTTACGCCGACATAGATCGGCTCAAAGCGGAGAAGGTCGGCGTAACCCCGGATGCTGTGTTCTCCACGCTTCAGCTCTATCTTGGTTCGCAATATGTGAACGACTTCAACTATCTCGGACGAACCTACCAGGTATACGCTCAGGGCGATCAGGCATTCCGGCAGACACCGGAAGACATTACCCAGCTCAAGGTCCGCAATGCCACGGGCGAAATGGTTCCGCTTGGTACCGTCGCGATCTTAAGGGAGCGGACCGCGCCCTATCGTATTCCGAGATACAACCTCTATCCTGCGGCCGAGGTGCTTGGTGGCGCAGCGCCGGGCGTCTCATCCGGTGCCGCCATGCAACACATGGAAGAGATCGCCGCGCGGGTGCTTCCGCGGGGAATTACCTTCGAGTGGACCGACCTTTCTCACCAACAGAAGCAACAGGGCATTCCCACACTGGCGATTTTCGGGGCCTCCGCTGTATTCGTCTTTCTGGTCCTCGCGGCTCAGTACGAGAGTTGGAAGATGCCACTGTCGATCGTGCTGATCGTGCCCATGTGCCTTCTAGCATCCGCTACGGGCTTGCGCCTTCGGGGCATGCCAATCGACATCCTTGCTCAAATCGGATTTGTGGTGCTGGTTGGCTTGGCTGCGAAGAACGCGATCTTGATCGTGGAGTTTGCCAAACAACGGGAGGTGGTAGAAAAAGTCTCTCCCGAATGGGCCGCCGCACATGCGGCGCGAACCCGGCTTCGCCCCATCCTGATGACTTCGTTCGCATTCATCCTCGGTGTGGCCCCGCTCGCGGTGGCAACCGGTGCGGGCGCAGAAATGCGTCAATCCCTTGGAACTGCGGTGCTGTTTGGGATGGTAGGAGTCACGATTTTCGGGCTCATATTCACGCCCGCTTTCTATACGCTCGTTCGCAAGCTTGGCCGGAGGGAAGCATGAGCCGTGACTATCCCCTGGCCTCGAAAGCAGGCTTGTGCGGCTTGGCGCTAAACATTCTGCTGGGAGGGTGCTCGGTTGGACCGAAGTATAAGGCTCCAACGCCCGCTCTAACGCTATTTCACAACTCTGTCGATTCTTCCGCTGCAGCGAATGCATCCCCGCCGCCGCTCGACCGTTGGTGGACTGGGTTCAACGATCCAATATTGGAGACCGTCGTACAACGCGCTTTGAACAGCAATTTGGATCTAGCTGCAGCTCTTGCGCGGGTAGATCAGGCGCGTGCCGCAGCCGCGGGAGCTGGTGCTCGGCTCCTGCCGACTGCCGATTTCGGCGCCACCGCGACTGCCGAACGGCAGAGCCGCGCGGGGAATTTGGGAACCATCGCCGGGGGTTTTCCGACATTTAGACGCGACATACATGAGTACGCGCTTGGCCCTGCCGCAAGTTGGGAGATCGACCTCGCCGGCGGACTTCGTCATGGTGGCGCGGCCGCACGAGACGAGCTACAGGCTGCGCAGGCGATTCAGGCCGGGACGCGCGTGACCGTAGCAGCAGATGCAGCCGACGCGTACTTGCAAATTCGCGGATATCAGACCCGCCTCGCGGTTGCCAAGAACCAGATTGCGACTGACGAACACCTCGTCCAACTGGTGCGTAATCGTTATGACGCCGGCGCCGCTTCCAAGCGGGAGATCGCTCAAGCTGAAGCAGTTTTGGAACAAGCCCGCGGAATCGTGCCCGTGCTCCGCCTCTCTCTCGAGAAACAATTGAATCGCCTGGATGTGCTTATGGGAGCCCAACCAGGCACGTATGCACGTGAACTCGAAGCGGCAAGCGAGGTTCCATCGATCCCAGCAATTCCTGGCGACCAGCAGCCGATGGACGTGCTTCGTCGCAGACCGGATATCATCGCAGCAGAGCGACGGCTCGCCGCGTCGAACGAACGTATCGGTGCAGCCATTTCCGACTATTACCCAAAGATCTCCCTGTCTGGAGCGCTGGGGGTCAATAGCTTGAACTCCGGACATCTGTTCTCTTCCTCTGCTTTCCAGGCAGTCGGCGTTGGCGCTCTGCGCTGGCGGTTGCTTGATTTTGGCAAGATCAATGCCGAGGTAGCACAGGCGCGTGGTGCCAACGCGGAGGCTCTGGCAATCTACCGTCAGGCAGTACTGCGAGCTGCCGAAGATGTCGAGGACTCCTTTTCGTTGCTCAGCCAAACGGAAGCGTATCGGTCGGAATTGCAGGCTCAGGTCCAAGCGCTTGTTCAGGCGCGCGATCTGTCTGAGCAGGCGTATCGGGCTGGGTCAATCACGCTTACCGACGTCCTCGACGCAGACCGGCAACTGTTGGCTGCTCAGGACGAACTTGACGCCAGCAAAGCCGATTCCGCACGAGCGGCAGTAGTCGTCTTCCGGGCACTTGGCGGAGGTTGGGACGCACCTCACTGACCGATTTGCGCTGCGACCGATACCAAAAACAGCGCGTCGTCATTTTCAGTCAGCGACGGGCAAGGCACTTCGCTCGAAGGGAGACGACAATGTTGGAGATGAGAGCAAAATGCGAACGCTGCGGACGTGATTTGCCCAGCACCTCACAAGAAGCAATGATCTGCTCGTTCGAATGCACATTCTGCAGCCACTGCAGCAGGAACGACCTCAAAGGGGTGTGTCCGAATTGCGGGGGCGAACTGGTAAGGCGACCGACTCGGGTGCAAAAGCAGGGCTAAGAACTCGCCTCGCCGGCGGTCGGAAATTCTCCAAGTACGCGCCCGTACCACTTCACAAGCGATAGCGAAGGAGAGGTATCGGCTCGCACCAATTGCAGGTATGGCAGAAATTGCCTCAACTTTGGCAGTTCCGCAAGACAAAAGAGGCCTAGAGTCGTCTTCGAAGGATGCTCGACGTGGTTCACCCGAGTTACATCGTTCACAGTGCGTATGTTCACGTCCATATCGGCGAGCCTCATCCGCATTCGTCACTAGCTCACTCTCAGTCGTGGTGGCGTTGTTTGAGCTGCCGGTCACATTGCGCACGGAGCGACGGCGAATATGGATCGAGCGTCCATTCACACGAGTTTCCCATTCAGGCCTTCTTAGGAAAAGAGAGGTACGTTCGATGGCATCTAACAAGCCACTATCAAAGCAGAGCGTGAGTACTCCGTCGGGGCGCATCAGCTATACCGATCGAGGTACCGGGCCGGCCGCGCTGTTCGTGCACGGCGTGCTGTTGAACGGCTATCTCTGGCGTCATCAGCAAGAGGCGTTTTCCGATATACGCCGGACCATCGCAGTTGATCTCCTAGCGCATGGCAACACGGAAATCGGCCCCAATCAGGATGTATCGGTTACTGCGAATGCGAAAATGCTTGCCGAGTTTCTCGACGCCCTGGCCATCGATAAGGTGGATATCGTCGGAAATGACAGCGGCGGCGGAATCTGTCAGATATTTTGTGCTCTCTATCCAGAACGCGTTCGAAGCCTCACGCTTACCAATTGCGACACGCACGACAACTGGCCACCGGTAGCCTTCCAGCCGTTTGTAGCAATGGTGAAAGCCGGGGGATTGCGCAAAACGCTCGACGCCATGCTGTCGAACAAGGCGATCTACCGTTCTCCCGACGCTTTGGGTCCGGCCTATGAGCACCCCGAGAAATTGTCGGATGACACAATCGAAAGGTATCTCCGCCCGCTGGTTGCTACCGAGCAGCGCACCCGGGATCTGGAACGTTTTGTCAACGCGTTCGACAACAAACATACCGTCGCGATCGAGCCGAAGCTAAAGACGTTAAAAGCGCCCACTCTGATCATCTGGGGAACCGATGACGTCTACTTCGATGTGAAGTGGTCTCACTGGCTGAGCGAGACGATTCCGGGAACCAAGCGTCGGGTGGAATTTGAAGGCGCAAGAATCTTCTTTCCCGAAGAACGCTCCGAGGACTTCAACAAGGAACTGCGCGACTTCTGGAAGTAAACAGTGCAATGAGGCGCCGTTGGATTCATCGCTCGGCAGCTCCTTGCAATACCTGACGCCGGGGTGCTCCGTCTTTCGGTTTACACTTCGAAGTTTTAACGAATCACTCAGGAGAAAAAATGACAAGCCAACTGCAGAAGGCCAAGAGTTTTCGCAAACTACATGTTCCGAGTGAACCGCTCATCCTATTCAACATCTGGGACCCAGGAAGTGCCAAGGCGGTCGGAGAGGCGGGAGCCAAAGTTCTCGCTACGAGCAGTTGGGCCGTTTCCGAATCGAATGGATACACGGATGGTGAACATACGCCTCTCGCCTTCGTGATGGAAAACCTTCGCCGGATCGTCGAGGCGACGGACCTGCCGGTAACCGTAGATTTAGAGAGCGGTTACGGAGATACACCGAAGAAGGTGGGAGAGACGATCGGTCTTGCCTTAAAGGCGGGAGCGGTCGGTTGCAATCTCGAAGACAGCTATCCGGAGAATGGCTCTCTTCGGAGAATAGCTCAGCAGGTAGAGCGCATCCGACAGGCTCGCGAGAAAGCTGATGAGACGAACGTTCCTTTCTTCATCAATGCGAGGACCGACGTCTTCATCCAGGTATCGCAAAAAGAACACAACGCCTCACTGGTTGAGCGGGCGCTTGAACGAGCAAACGCCTATGCAAAAGCTGGAGCGGATGGGCTTTTCGTGCCGGGGTTGGCGGATTTGGGTTTGATCGCAGATTTGACCAAGGATTCGCCCTTGCCAGTCAACATCATGGTCAGCCAGGACGCACCGTTAAATGCGCTCGCAAAGCGAGGTGTGGCCAGAGTGAGCTACGGGGCTGATTCCTATATCGCGACGATGAATGGTCTTCGGGAAGCCGCCCGGAAAGCGAAGCTCCGTTAGACGTACGGATGCGTGACAAGAACTAAGCCGGAATACGGTACGGCCATGGCGTGCACACGCTGCGGTGGGTTTATGGAAAGGACTTGGTGCATTCCCGATGAATTGCGAATGAACCTGTCTTACAAACTCGTGAATTCTCCGATCGGCGTGCTCAAACTCGTTGGGAGCGAAAAAGGCCTGGTAGCTATTCTTTGGGAAAACGACGATCCGCGGCGTGTTCGGCTCGGCGATCTCGTTGAAGAACCGCATCATCCTCTGCTCGTTCGAACGGAAGAGGAATTGAGGGAGTACTTCGCGGGAAAGAGGCAGACATTCTCGATACCTCTTGAGATGCGGGGAACGCGTTTTCAAAGACAGGTATGGGAGTTCTTGTTAGGTATTGCCTTTGGCGAAACATGCACTTACGGCGACATCGCGAAGCGACTTGGAAATCCCGCAGCCAGTCGGGCCGTGGGAGGGGCAAACCGTTGCAATCCGATTTCTATCGTTGTTCCGTGCCACCGAGTCGTCGGAGCGGCGGGTAACCTGACCGGTTTCGCCGGAGGCCTTGAAGCAAAAACGTACCTCTTGAAGCTGGAAACAACGAATGACGAAATGATGCGTCTGCGTTGTCCACCGTCACGCGGCAATACAAATGAGCATTAAATGGAAATCAAAACGAGGATCACTTCCTGGGCTTGAACAACTCTCGACCGAACGAGCGAAGCGAGGATTATTGCGCGACGCTCTACGGCGGAACGAGCAGCGCGATATGGCGTTTCGCCGCATGATCCTTTCTATTCCACCTGGAAAAGTAAGTACCTACGGCGCCGTCGCCGCAGCGGCCGGCTATCCGCAGTACCACCGCGCCGTTGCACGTCTGTTACGCACCGGTCCCATTGATCAGTTGCCGTGGCATCGCGTCGTGGGTGTCGGCGGCGAGATAAAGCTGCGCGGCGCTGCTGCGCACGAGCAACGAGCACGCTTGAAGTTGGAGGGAGTTCAGTTCAGCGGGAAACGAGTAGACATGCAAAAGTTTACACATCTACTCAAGCCATGGGAAATCTATGGCTCATTGCTGTAGAACCTGGGTCGGCTCACCGCAACAAAGCTAGCGAGACACATCGGGCAGGACGTACCATCCCCTTCCCGCGTAAGACGCGAGTCAGATCAATGGCGGATGCGCGAAGTGCTAATCGAAAACTCATGGTGGTCTGGAAATCCCGCCGTATTATTCGGCGATTCCAGCGGCGAATGAAGCGAAAATCGATCAATGCGAACGGGTCAAAGTGAATTTTGTCCACCGCTTCAGATGCTTGTGCAATTTCTCCCCGCTGATTAGACGACAGTTAGAAATCAGGAATCTTCGTGAAGCATCGCGCGTGAGGATTATTGGTTCCTAGTTGGCGTCGTGAAAGATGATTCCAACGGTGTGACGTTGCCCAGAGCGAAGCCGGCTCACACCGTGCCGAAGGTTGACGCGATAGGTTCCCCGCGTTCCCTGGACCGGCCGATGACGCACCGCGAAAGCTACCGCATCACCCTGCCGGAGCGGAACCACTTCTGGCCGCGATTGCATTCGAGGCCGTTGCTCGGTGAGGACGAACTCACCGCCCGTGAAATCCCGCTGCGGTTCAGACAGCAGGATTGCTACCTGTATCGGGAAAATGTGCACCCCGTAAACATCCTGGTGCAGGCAGTTGAAGTCACCTTTGTCGTATTGGAGGAGCAATGGCGTCGGTCGCGTTTGTCCTGCGTCGTGACATCTCTGCAGAAACTCTTCGTGTCTGTGCGGATATCGGACTTCAATTTTCATAGCCGCGTTCCAGCGATTCGCAACAGGTGCGAGCCGGGCGAAGAGCGTCGTACGAAGACCTTGAACAAGATCCGGTAGTGGATAGTTGAAGTATTTGTACTCGCCGCGTCCGAAGCCGTGACGTCCCATGACGACGCGGCTGCGAAATATAGATTCTTCAAGGTACAGTGCGGCGAGAGCCTTGCATTCAGCGGGAGAAAGAACATCTTGCATCAAAGCGCTCCCTTGCTGGTCGAGATTGTCCTCGATCTCCTGCCAATCGAGTGCGTTGACACGGGCAACTGCTCTATCTGCTGGTATGGAGGCGGTAACTTGGCTTTTCGGCTTGGTGACTGCGTTGACAAAAAGTGTGTTCATCCTCGTGCCTCCCTGTCGAGCAATGCCCGTTTACGTTCTACTCCCCAGCGATAGCCTGAAAGAGCGCCGTCGTTTCTGACGACGCGGTGGCACGGAATCGCGACAGCAAGCGAGTTGGCGCCGCAAGCCTGGGCCACCGCGCGGACTGCTTTGGGCATGCCGATTAACTTCGCGATGTCCGTATAGCTTGCCGTTGAACCTACCGGGATTTGCTGAAGTGCTGTCCAGACTCTCTGCTGGAATGCAGTGCCCCGGATGTCCAGAGGCAGGTCAAGGCCCACGCCCGGTTTTTCAATGAGGCCCACTACCTTTGCGACCAAGTTCTCATACCCGCTCTCGCCGCCGATCAGATTCGCCTTCGGGAACTGGTCTTGAAGGTCGCGCATCAATTGGAGTGGGTCGTCACCAATAAGGACGGCACAAACGCCACGCTCGCTCTTGGCTACGAGGATTGATCCTAGCGAGCACTCTCCAATCGCGAAGTGTATAGCAGTGTTCGCGCCTCCATCGCGGAAGTTGGTTGGCGTCATCCCTAGAACTTCATTCGAACTCTCGTAGAAACGACTGCTTGAATTGAATCCGGCGTCGTAGATCGCATCGGTCACCGACCGAGTTTTGTTCAAGGACCTCCGCACTCGGTTCGAGCGATGAGCCGCGGCGTAGCCGCTCGGCGTGAGACCTGTAACCGCTTTGAATGTCCGATGAAGATGGAAAACGCTCATTCCGGCGTATCTCGCGAGTTGATCCAGTGAGAGTGGCTCCTCTGACCCGTCGATAAGACGGCACACCTTCGAGATCTTCGCTGCGTTTTCTTTTGTTAGTGGGGCCCCCTTCGGTTTGCACCGCTTGCATGCGCGAAATCCGGCCCTCTCAGCGTCCTCGGGAGTTTGATGGAACAGGACATTCTCGGGCCGGGCCAAGCGCGACGCGCAAGATGGCCGGCAGTAGACGCCCGTCGTTTTGACCGAATAATAAAAGGTTCCGTCTGCTGTTTTTTCACGTTTAACCACTGGCAACCAGCGAGGGTCATTCGTTGTTGCGTTCGCAAGCTTCTCGATTTCAATTGTCTTATTCATGGCGAATTCCTTTCTCACTTTCGACAACTTCAACCTATCGAGATTCCACGAAGACATCTATCCGTTTTCTGCTTTCAAATTCAGAAGTCTGGAGACGTCTTCCCACGAATTCGGATACGAAAGCAAGATGCGGAGTGTTGTGTGCAATCGATCCCGGTACGTTTCAAGAGGCAGAGACGCAAACCACATCAGCCTCTGCCAAAACGAAAGATCAAGAGGAGATCATCATGTCGAAGGAACAAGAGAATAAAGCCATCGTGGGTCGTTGGTTCACCAACTTTTGGGGCAAGACCTGCAATCTCGCCATTGTTGACGAGGTTGCGGCGCCGGATATGCTATTGCAATATTCGCTGCATGAACCTCGCCGCGGTCGCGATGACATCAAGTCCTTCATGACCGACTTCCGCAAGGCCTTTCCAGACCTCAATTTTTGGGGCACAGCTGACCTGCTCGCCGAAGGCGATTACGTCGTCGGCCGCTGGGAAGGCGGCGGTACACACACCGGTCCCGCTTTTGCCGACTTCTTGGTCGGATCTCTACCGGCCGCAACGGGGCGCAAGATGCATTTCACCGGTACGACCGTACTCAAGCTGGTAGACGGCAGGATCGTTGAAGAGGTCGGGCTGGACGACGGTGTGACCGCCCTCACACAACTAGGCCTACTCAAGGAAGCTTGATCGCGGGCAATACGAATCTCGCCAGTCCTAGCCCCACTGTGAAAGGCCGGGTGCTACAGACTGTTACGAAACGGACGGGAAGATTGAAGCAAAAGAGACGTTCGGAGTTCTGGAGCGTCTCTTTCCTTTCTTGGTGAACGCTGGTGGTGATTCCGCTTACTTCAAGCGGTTCGTAGCATGGAAGTCAGTCGGTGTCCTCCGAGGATGTTTCGCATTCTTTTCAGATTGTAGGCGGCTACCGCCAGGGTGCTATCAATGTGGCAGACCATTCGGTTCTCTGACCGGCACGGAGAACGAGAAACGTTGTAGGATTGCGGCAGGAGCAAACGCATGGACCTAGGTCGCGTAAAAAAAAAAGCTTCCCCGGCAAGCCTAGCCACGACCACTGTCTTCTTTTCATCCTTCGGTGGACTGAAGATTGGGTGGGGCATTCAACAATTAGTAACAGCAAGACTAGAGTATCGCTGGATTGAGTCGTTTTTGACCGGCTTAGCTTTCCTGTACTTTGGGATTTTCTGGGCCGTCCTGTTAGTCAAGCGCACCAAGTCTGACCACGCCCCCCGAAGGCCCGCGACAGATGCGGACTCGATCCTTCGGGTCACTGACCTGCGTCAGCCATAATTGACTGGAATCTATCCCCGTTCCCCGGGCCCGTACTAGGCTCCACATGGACGGTTAGCGCGTAATCAGGAGTTCGGTAGTGAACGCCATCTCGAAGGTTTGACTGCGCAGATTCGGAACAATGGGAATCCGAAACGTCCTCCGAGGCTCGCGGACAGCCGTGAATCCCCGATAGTCTTTCGCTTAATTACTCACTCGCGCGGTTATTCCGCTGACCATTGATGTCGAGTTTCCTTTGGTCCTCGGCACTGAGTTGGGAGGGCTTCAGGGTTATCGTTACCTTGTCGAGTTTGCCGGTGAAGGCGAATGGCACCTGATAGTCTTTGTCGTCCACGGGCGTGCCTGTGTCCACGCCGACATCAAACGTTTCGTCCCACTGAAGAGTGAAGGGCAGGGTGTGCTCCATTTGCTGACTGGCGACTTGCCTGCCGTCCACCAGCAGCAGCCCGAGACCACCCTTGCCAAGACCGGGCCCGTCCGACTTGAAATCGAACGTGACCGTATGTTTGCCTGGTGAGAGCGCCTCTGCTCCCTCCCAGCGAACTCGCTTAAGGTCCACGAGATTCCAAGTGAATACCGGCTTGCCCTTCAAGATGTACAGGCCGTAGCCACCAAATCTGCCCCCTTGCGTGACCAACATCCCCTCTGCACCACTGTTGGGGACCTCGACTTCAGCCGTGATGGTATACGACTTATCGAGGACACTTGGAGCGCTGTTGGTTGGAATGCCCGACACCGCGGATCTGTATGTGAACTCTGTCCTGCCCGCGACGGCACTCGGTCGTTGAGTCATTAAACGTTGTAGCGCGGAGGCGTCCAGCGGCAGGACCTGATATTTCTGGGCCTCCACCCAGAACAGTTGCTGGAGGTCGCGGAGTTTATCCGGATTTGACGCCGCAAGATCGTTTGACTCGGTCCAATCCTTACTGATGTTGTAAAGTTCCCACTTCACGCCGTTAATCGGATCTGAAGGCGTTGACGCGGTAATGTCCCAAGGTGCCCGGTAAGGTGTCGTGGCAGCAACCCAGCCATCGTGGTAGATGGCTCGAAGAGCAACCATCTCGAAATATTGCGTGCCGTGTCGAGATGGCACATTCGTATTTGCCCTGTCGAAGGTGTACGCCATGCTTACCCCTTCGATCGGTCTCTGGGCGATGCCGTCAATCATCACCGGGGCAGGAATCCCAGTGACTTCCAGAATGGTAGGCACAATATCAATGACGTGATGAAACTGAGTACGAATGCCACCTGCATCCTTGATATGGCCAGGCCATGCGATGGCCAATCCTTGCCGCGTGCCGCCGAAATGCGATGCGACTTGTTTGGTCCATTTAAATGGCGTGTCGAACGCCCAGGCCCACGCCACGTTCATGTGAGGATAAGTTTGCTCTGAACCCCAAGCGTCATAGAAATACTTGATTTGGTCCGCAACCGGAACGTTTACGCCATTGTACGCGGCAATCTCATTCGGTGTACCCAGAAGCGTTCCCTCAGCGCTCGAACCATTGTCGCCGCTGATGTAGATGATCAATGTGTCGTTGAGCTTACCAAGATCTTCAACCGCTTTAATCACGCGGCCGATCTCGTAATCGGTGTAAGCAAGATAGGCGGCATACACCTCCACCTGGCGAATGTACATTTTCTTTTCGGCAGGGCTCAGCGTCTCCCATTTTGGAAGGGAGACCCCGCCGAACTGTGCGCCACCATCAGGCCAGGCCGTCAGCTTGGCGTCCGGAGGGATAACGCCGAGTTTTTTCTGATTGGCGAAGATCTGCTCCCGTAAAGCGTTCCAGCCGTTGTCGAATAAGTGCATGTTGTGGATCTTCTCGACCCACTCCGCAGTCGGATGATGCGGAGCATGGGTGCCACCGGGTACGTAGTAGAGGAAGAATTTTTTCTGCGGATCGAGGTCATTCATCTGTTGCAAATATTGAGTGGCATCGTCCGCCATCGCCGTTGTCAGGTTCCAGCCTGGCTTCCCAACGTAGGGATAGATAGCCGTGGTGTTGCGGAACAGGTTCGGCTCCCACTGGCTGGTGTCGCCGCCAATGAAGCCGTAGAAATACTGGAAACCCATGCCGATGGGCCATTGCTCGAACGGGCCAAGTTGACTTGCCTCATAGGCGGGAATGTTGTGGTCCTTGCCGAACCAGGATGTGGCGTAGCCATTCTCCTTGAGGATCTCGCCGATGGTGGCCGAATCGCGCGGAATGATGCTGTTGTAGCCGGGAAATCCGGTCGACAACTCGGAAATCACGCCGAAGCCCACTGAGTGGTGGTTGCGGCCAGTGATGAGCGCTCCCCGAGTCGGAGAGCATAGCGCCGTGGAATGGAACTGAGTGTAGCGCAATCCCATCTGTGCGACCCGATCCAAAGCGGGAGTAGGGATAACCCCGCCGAATGTGCTAGGAGCCCCAAAGCCAACGTCATCAGTCATGATGAGAAGCACGTTTGGTGCGTCCTTGGGAGGCACCACGCGAGCAGGCCAGCACGGCTTGGAGTCCGCAGCGTTCAGGTTTATCTCACCCTTGAACGCTCCCGGCGGGGTCGGCAAGTATTTGGAATCGAGGGTCTCGGTGGCAGCCGGGGAACATGGCGTGCCGGTTGACCGCTGTGCGCGAGCGGACGCTGAGGTCAACAGAATCGTTAACACCACTATGCACGATGCAAGCAAACCATGACGCTCACGCACTTTTTCAGTCTTATTCATATGGCTGTGTGCCTTTCTAGGCGGCCAACTGGAGGAGATGGACGGATACCTCTTCGCTGCGCTGGGAGGAGAGGCTAAACGCAGAAGGGGCCTTAGTCTATTGTCAAAAATGCCATGCGGAAAGTAGAGGAATGCCACTAAGTCCCGATTAGTCGGTAACCATACAAGTGGATACGGGTACTGACACCGTGATGGTGCCTTCATGATTTCACAAGGTGTCGATTCCGAACAACAGCGTGTGAAATCGGGAATTTGCTATACCGTTGGTAGGACGCGTTGCCCATTTTCACTGGAGGATTAAGTACACAAATTAAGACTGAGTTCTGTTCTCAATTTGTTCTCAGACTAACCAAAAAAAAATATCAGGTTCGAGACGCTAAATCTCTGACCTCCAACTTGAGAACAGAATGATAAAAAGCGTACAGAAAGCGAAGAATTCTGTGGAACAACTTGAGAACAAAACCCCTAAAATACCCTACAAAATCAGCTAGTATGACGCAGTCAGAGGCTAGAAGAACCAGCTACTATCAAAAGCGAACCCAAGGGCATGTTTACATTCGATCTTTCTTGACGCATAAGGAGTACGACAATCCCGGCAATTGGGATAGGAGGTTTGGTACGAAATGACTACAGTCCTCGCAGACCCGGCAAGAATGATCGCGAAGGGTGCCCCCCACGTCATACATAATGACGAGGAACTGGAAGCGTATACCAACGCCCTCTTCCAATTGACGGCGCTAGAGAATCCGTCTCGCTCTGAAGTAGCGGCCATTGAACTACTGACCCTGTTAGTCGAACGCTACGAAGAAACGCACTATCCGATTCCTGCCGGGGACCCGGTTTCCGTTGTACGCCTCCTCATCGAAAAACAGGACCTCACGCAGCGTGACTTGGTCCCTGAATTCGGATCAGAAAGCGCCGTCTCCATGTTCCTGGCGAAGCAACGGAAGCTCACGCTGGAGCAAGTACGGAAATTAAGCGCACGCTTCAAACTTCCGGCGGACGTTTTCATCCGAAGCCGATAGCCGAGATTGCTGGATAAGAAGCCGAGAGGACGACAGTAGCTGCTAGCGGCAGAGGAGTTCCCCGTTTAGTGTAATGGGCGAGAGCATCTACACATCCCAGTGAGTAGCCACCGGCTCTTGAAGAGTGTCAATCCCACCCGCCGTGCAAATCGACGCACAACAGTATACAGAACAGGTACTATATGGTACCGTTACGGATAATCGAAAAGGGTAGTGACGGAAAGAGGCACATTTGGGGAGGGACACGGATGGACGTATGCGAGCGTATTCGGCAAACACGAGAAGGTAAGAACCTATCCCAGGGGGACATTGAAGCGCGCACAGGGTTGCTCCGCTGCTACGTCTCTCGAGTCGAGAACGGGCACACGGTGCCCTCGCTCGAAACTCTGGAAAAGTTTGCACGAGCTTTGGAAGTGCCCCTCTACCAGTTGTTCTATGAAGGACACGAGCTTCCGCCAACGAAGAAGATTTCCCAGAATGGAACACGCGATTGGGCATCCCGCGGGAGCGGCCTTCGGGCTTTTGAGCGGCTGCGGCAGGCTGCCAGCCAAATGACGGACTCGGAGAGAAATCTTTTGCTTGAGATCACCAAAACGGTGGTGAGGAAGAAAAGAATCAAGAAGGCATAGCTTACTCGGACGAGCCAGCCTTTTTTGGATCCTTCAGCAATTCCTGGGCACTTAACCTGCGTTTCGGAAAGCGAGCTGAGATAGGGTCTGGGTGTGTTCCGAACTGCCGCTTCATCGCCCTGTCGGATCGCTCTAGACGATAATTGATGAAGCCCTGGTAAGGAGTACAAAGTCCGCTGCAGCTGTAAGGGACGTTCTTCTTTCCGCACCGTACGCATCCGTATCATCGGCAGAGTCTTCGATGAACAGCACTCGCAGCGGGGTTTCCAAACAAGCTCTCCTTATTGAGAGGCTCGGTCGCTTGTAGGCGGCCGGCGCATACCCGGCGGCTGGACTGCCTCCCTCAACTAACCGAATTCGAAAGGATTATGCGAAAAAGACTCTCGCTGCATTGGACACGTCGAAAAATTGAGATGCATCGGACAAGAAACGTAGGCTGCTCATCGGAGTGGGCGGCTCCGGAGAATCCCGTCTAACCGCATTCGCCGTCTCCCCCAAGCTCTTACCCAATTGCTGGCGGATAGATTTATTCTGCAGTCTTAACTTCATAAGTATTAGGCTAATAAGTATATAGAGCACGGCTGAGCGAGTGTTGCTTCGTCTGCGAAGCAGTCGGACCCAAGATGATGTGCCGGGCCACGCTTTCCCTAACCTGAGTCCGCGGTTTGGGCCCATTTCCAATCCAATTTCACGACGTGGAGGATACAAATGTATTCGAAAAGAGAAATCTGTTTCACAATCACTCTGGCACTAGGTATTTTTCCCGGTTTCAATCCCAGACAAGACGCGAGCCGTTTGAGGTCGCCCGGCCCATGCCTTACCTTAGTCGACGGCGTACATCCGCCACCTCCGGTACTTCCACCACCGAAGCTTGGAAGCACAGGACAGCTTCAGGCAGACGGCGTACATCCGCCACCTCCGGTACTTCCACCACCGAAGCTTGGAAGCACAGGACAGCTTCAGGCAGACGGCGTACATCCGCCACCTCCGGTACTTCCACCACCGAAGCTTGGAAGCACAGGACAGCTTCAGGCGGCTAGCACAAAGGCGTTGCTATCTCCTTGGCGTTCTTATCCCAGATTAGCGAGCTAGTTTTTAGAGAAAGGGGAAGACAATAGATGTCTTCCCCTTTTTCCATGCTAGGATATTTGGGGTTTTCCCTTACACATGAGCTCGTACGCGCTGAGTTTCTGGCTTGCGGGTATCGCACTGGAAGGCACGATTTTGGTACGCGCGTTGGTTGTTGGATGGTTTAAAAAGTGCCCGTTCTTCTTCGGCTACCTGGTCTGTGTCTTTGTCCAGGACTTGTTTTTCCTGGCCGTTTATAGTTTCAAATTCAAATATTACCCACCGTTCTATTGGTACGCGGAATTTTTCAGTTTGCTGATGGGTTGCGGAGTCACGTGGGAGATTTTTCGCTTGATACTCGGACGCTATCCCGGCGCAGGCCGGATGGCCCGCAACGTGCTCGCCATTGTATTACTACTAGTCTTATCCAAGGGCTTGGTTGGTGCCTGGAATGGCGACATCCCTTGGGCAGTAACCATGGTTGAGCTTGAACGCAATCTCCGTGCGATACAGGCGCTGTCACTCATTGTGCTGGCCGTGCTCATCGTTTATTACCGGGTTCCTCTTGGTCGCTACGCCAAGGGAATATTTGTGGGCTATGGAATTTTCATCGCTACAATGGTGGTGACTCTGACATTGCGCAGTTCGATTGGTCAGCCTTTCCAGGCGGTCTGGGTTTTACTGCAACCACACTGCTATGCTGCGTCCTTAGGCATATGGTGTTTTTCTCTCTGGCGCGGGGAACCATCTCCGGTGGAGCAAGCGCAATCAAAGATCGAGGAAGACTACCAGTCACTTGCGGTTCTGACCAGAAGGAGCTTGGTTCAGGCACGCGAGTTTTTGGGCAAGGCCACACGTCCATGAGCGGAACGCTTACTCTGTTTGCGATCGGTTTCTTCCTAATCGCGTCGTTAGTTTATCTATTGCGTCGCCGCGGATCGGAAGAAGAGGATGTTCGATGGTTTCGCGATCGAGACTTGGCCATTCCGACCGCGCAGTTTGAGGATCACCGTAAAGAGCAGCTGGATCGAATCTTCGGCTTTGAAGATTGGGACTTCATCCGGAACAGCACATCAAACCGGATTCAGCAATTGTTTCTGAAGGAACGGAAGGCGATTGCGCTATCCTGGCTTTCTCAACTACGAATGCAGGCGAGGGCTGGCATGGATCTACATGTGGCCCGCGTGAGAGCGTCAGAGGAACTCGAACCGCTTTCGGAGCTCAGGTTGGCAATCGACTACTATGCATTCCTGGCAAAGAGTGGCTTCATTGCCGTGATTGTGTTGATAGGCGGTCCGATGGCACTGCGAGGCATGGTCGGACAAGCCGAAAGTCTTTCGAATAACCTTAGGGGAATGCTTCGAGCCGCGATGGAGCCGCAGGGATTTTCGCAAAATACAAGAATCCGCTGATCAGTGAAGGATGGGAAGCCGATGGAACTAAGACCAGACCAGCCCACTCCCGTTGCCGTCGAAGACGCCCTCCGCGATCTGCAGAATCGGACTCTAGCCAGTCTCGATGGAGATTTTGCTAGGCTGGTTTATCTGGC
>Ga0210399_10001028_pt1 | contig 21923 bp, 18 predicted proteins | sample IncBWC14MmetaG_FD_150865 | JGI IMG/M metagenome (GOLD analysis project Ga0210399, IMG submission 150865) | Forest soil microbial communities from Barre Woods Harvard Forest LTER site, Petersham, Massachusetts, United States - Inc-BW-C-14-M | ecosystem: Environmental > Terrestrial > Soil >... | reverse complement strand
GGATTGGATCGACGCGGAATTCTGCATCAATCTCGATGGCGGCGAATTTGAAAAGTTGAAAGGGAAGCGTGTTCTCGCCGGAATGCAGGCCAGCGAAAAGGTTTATGCGGACTTCCAGTTTGAAACCAGAAACCCCGGCGGCCACAGTTCTGTTCCGGGCGCGGAGAATGCTATTTACGAACTTTCCGCCGCGCTGCTGAAAGTTCAGTCCTATTCATTCCCTGTCGAGATCAACGAGATTACGCGCAATTATTTTGCGCATGCCGCCACGCTCACCAACGGACAATTGGCCGCCGATCTACGCGGCGCCGCAAAGGAGCCTCCCGATCCGGAGTCGATCAAGCGGCTATCGAACAATCCCTATTACAACTCGCTCCTGCACACCACGTGCGTCGCCACCATGCTCTCCGGCGGCCACGCGCCAAACGCTCTTCCGCAAATGGCCCGCGCCAACGTCAACTGCCGCATCTTCCCCGGCGAAGAGCCGGAGCATGTCCGTAAGTCTCTCGAGCACGTGGTAGCCGATTCAAAGGTGAGCATCACCGTCGTGCCGCAGAAAACGGTGGACGGACAAATCGTCCCCATCGTCACCGTCCCTCCCTCCCCGCTCCTCCCGGAAGTGACCACCGCTCTCGACCGCACGCTGGCCACGATGTGGCCGGGTGTCCCTATCGTTCCGACCATGTCCACGGGCGCGACCGATGGAAAATATCTCCGCATCGCGGGCATTCCCACCTACGGTATCGCCTGCATGTTTTTCGATATGGAAGACCACCGCTCCCACGGCAAAGATGAGCGCGTGTCGGTCCAGGATTTCTACGACGGCGTCGAGTTCGGCTTCCGCTTCATGAAAACGCTCTCAACGGCCAAGTGAAATCCCGGGAACACCAATCTCCCGATTGGCGTTCCCGGGCCAGTAAAGGGTTACGCCACCGAACTGGCGTTGAGCCCCCATTTTTGGGAAGCGATTCTCCGGCTTGGATGCGATAATTTAGATACCTGCAGGAGGTTCACAATGGCTAGTGGTTCTGAAAGCGTCATTGTCCAGGATCCGGAAATCCACAGCGGCGAACCCGTCTTTCGCGGCACGCGCGTCCCTTTCCAGACGTTGCTCGATTATTTGGAAGGCGGAGAAACGCTGGACGAATTCCTGGAACAATATCCAGGTGTCAGCAAGGAGCAAGCCATCGCCGCGCTGGAAGAAGCAAAGGCGCTTGTTTTGGCACGCTTCGGGAAATGAAGATCTTGATTGATGAGTGCCTTCCAGCCGGCCTGAAAGGAACTCTCACTGCGTTGCAGCATGAGTGCGAAACAGTGCGAAAAGCAGGATTTGGCTCCAAGAAGAATGGCGAGCTCCTCCGGCTTGCTGAAGGCCAATGGGATGTGCTGCTAACCAGCGATCGAAATATCAAGTACCAGCAGAATATGACGGGCCGGAATGTGTCCATCGTGATCCTTTGCGCAAAATCGAACCGACTGAAGGATCTTTTGCCTCTCATTCCAGCGTTTACACAGGTTCTTCTCTCTATCCAGCCCGGGCGCGTGATCGAGGTCGGGCCACTGTAAGCGTATGGCCTAGGCGAGACCGCGCTGAGTTGAACCGTAAGACCAAAAGAAAAAGCCCCCGAGCATCGGGGGCTTTTCGATTTCAGAGGTTAGTATGAACGATTACGGTTTCGTCGGTGCCGCTGCGTCGCCTGGCTTCGCGTCCTGCGGGGTCGTCGTGCTGGCCGCCACCGGCTTGGAAGCGTCGGCGCCGTAGCGAATCAAGTAGGGCATGAATGGCGTCACTTCGAACGGCATCTTCTCGCGTTCCGCCACCGTGCCCACGGGTTTGCTCTTGATGAGTTCCAGCTTGTCGTTCCACGGGTCGATCTTCACGCGGCCGCCGATGGGCAGCGCCGCAATCTTCTGCGGATTCTGCTTTGGGTCCATCGCCATTGTGGATTTCAGGTCGTTGATCTGCGGCACGCGATTGCCGAGGTGTCCGCTGATCAGGTTCGGAATTTCCTTCTGGCGGCTGTCGAGAGCCTGCAGGAAGAGCCCCGCGTTGGCCAACTGACTCTTGTAGGGCGAATTGTTCAGGATCTGCATGGCTTTGGTATTCGCCTGGTTTTCCTCATCCTGAGTACGCTGGAAACCAAAATGTCGGAAAGTATCTTTATCTTCCACAAGCAATTGGTCGAAGAAGGCATACTGCGAATCAAGGCGGTGGCCCAGCACCACGTGGCTCAGTTCATGCGCCAGCATCGTTGCCAGGCTGGCTTCGTCGGGCAGCACGTCGATCAATCCGCGGCTCAGCACAATCGTGTGGCCCAGCGTGAACGATTCCAGCGTGGAGGTCATCAGCACGCGGCAGCGCACTTCGGGGTCCACGTCAATGTTGTTGGTCACTTCCAGGTTGTTGACGACGGTCTCCAGAACCTTGTCCACTTCACCCTTCGGCGCCATCAGGCCGATGCGCTCCAAGCGATCTGCGATGTTGTCTTCCGCCTGGCGATCCCAGGAACGTTGCGCCTGAATCGGCGTCAGGTCGTTGGCAGTCTTGGTGTCGTCCTGCACCGGCGTCTCGACCAGGATCTTGCTCAACTCCTGCTCCTGCGAAGCGCCGCCGAGGTTATAGCCCCACAAGCGGGTCTGTGCCTTGAAGTCGAGCTTCTTCGAAATGGCGTAGTGCAAATCCTTTTCTTCGCTGTAGACAAACGTCGGCATCCACAGCCCCGGCTGCACGTTGGTGCGCCAGCTGTCAAAGTGGAAGTACCAGCTGGAATGCCCGTTGCCGCTGTAAGCGCCGTTAAAGCGCACGATGTGATAGTCCTGATCTTCCACCCAGATGCGGCCGAGGAAACGTCCGCCGTTCTTCTTTTCCAGCGGCGTCACGTCAAACACCAGGCAGCGCACTTCGCCCAGGAATTCGCGGCGCACGTAGTCGAACTTGTAGTGCTGCCGGTCAAACCCGTTGGTGTCGATAAAGATCATCTGCAGGAAGCCGTCGGGGAGGAACTGCATCGCGAAGCTAAAGAAGTTGCCGATGGACCCTAACGCCCTCTTACCCTTGTTCGACTTTTCGGTCAGGGGTACCAGGCTCACGCCCTTTGCAAAGTTCGCGCGACCCAGGAAGTATTTGTCCCCCGCGGGCACCTGGCCCAAATCTTTATCCGCCTTCAGATTTTGAATGTACGTCTCCACCAGCGGAGAGTAGTTGCGGATCTGGCCGTAGAGCTTCTGCTCGTTGCTCGTGACGCGATCCACCACCTGCTCCATCGTGCGGGGTTGATCCGCGTCGGGAGCCGGCGCGGCGGAGGCAATCGTGCCGGCGTATGCGCCGAGAGCAAGCACGAGGATATAATTCGACAACGTTCGCATGTTCATCTCCCCTTCAGTAGGCCAAACGAAATTCGATTCTTACCCTGGCAGGAAAATCCACCGGTTCGCCCGCGCGTTTCGCCGGTTTGAACTTGATTTGTTGCGCGGACCGCACCGCCGCTTCATCCAGGCCGTGGCCCAGGCCGCTGACCACGCGGTTGATCTGAACGGTCCCATTTGCCAGGAACACCATGTCCACGACCACGTCGCCTTCGATCCTCATGGAACGCCCTTCGGCCGTGTATTCCGGCTTCGGCTTGTCTAGAATCGTCGGCGAGGTATCTGCCGCGCCGCCAGCCTGCTGCTTTTTCTTCGGCGCTTCCGCCGCCGTGTCCGCCGCATTTGCAAAGCCGGTGGAGACGACCGTGCCCTTCTTGCCGCCGTTCGGAGGAGGATTCGCCGTGCCGTTGCCAAAGCCCGTACTGGCTACCGTGCCGCGAATTCCTTCTTTGCCGCCCGTGCCGTTGCCATATCCTTCGCCGCCGGGCAATGCAGGGGAGCCTAGCCGCGCCACGTTCGTCGCGTGTTTTGGATCGCCCTTGCCGGCCACGCCGTTCGGATCTCCGAACCCGCCGGTCTGCACTTTTTCCACAGGAGCGACCACCGTTGCTGGCGCCGCGCTTCCAGAACCCAGGTTGTTCACCTTCACGTCTTCTTTCGGGCGCTTTGGCCCGTTCTCTTTCACATCAATCTTCGCCGCCTCGAACTTCGGCGACATGTCTGGATCTTTAATCTCAACCTTTTCCACTTTGGGCTTCAGCGTTTTAGGCGCCACCAGGTTGGCAAAAATGTGCGGTTGCTGAGGATTCAATTTTGGCGGCTCAGGGGGTGGTGGTGTCGGCTTTGGTACCACCGCCTTCGCTTTCGGCGGTGCTGGCGGCGGAGGTGGAGGAGGTGCAACAGGAATCATTGTGACCGGCTGGGCGATGGCCGTGTACGAATACTGAATGGCGGTTTTCATCTTTTCCGGATAGAGCATCGGAACGATGAGGAAGAATCCCAAAATCGCAAGTTGCACCGCCGCGCTGAATCCCACGCGGCGCCAGTTGGGCTTCGCTTCAGGCAACAGGGCCAGGCGCGCCGGCACCTTCTTAGTTCCAATGTTTTGCTTCCAGGCTTCGGAGTTTGCGCTCCGGCCGCGGTTGGAACTAAACCCCACGCCCAGCGACCTGCTCGTTGGTGGATCTGCAATCATCGTGGCCATCCGCTTGCCGCCTCTGCTAATGTTCGTCCTGGAACCTCGGCCAGATGCACCGAAGTTTCGATTTCGCAAGTACAGAACGCGTGATTTACCAGTACGAGGGTACTGAGGGGGGTCGGGCCCCCGAATAGGACTTTCGTACTAACGACGCGAACTCGCTAATGCTAAAGCGAGTGCATCTTCACACGCGATTTCTGTATCTCGGACAAGCCCGCCGAGGCGCAATTCGTTGCGGGGCAGGTTGCGCAACACTCCCTAGAATAACCCATCCAGAGGAGACTGAGCCGGTGAATTGCTGGGGCACGCACCGGTCGCTTCTTTAGGGTACCCTTTAGGATGCGCCTGCGCCACTGGGCGTTGGTTATTTCTTCGGCACCCTAGGATACTGAAAGAAAGAGTCTTAAACTCCCGGCAGGAGAATTGTGCCGCAGCCTCCGCAAGAAAAGAAGCCGTCTCCTGGGTCGTCATCGCTCCTTGCGGCTTGCGAGCCGCTGGTTGCTTCGTTGTACTCCCAATCCGGTGCCGCCCGCTGGGGACTCTCCCAATCTCAACTTGCTTGTGGACTTGAGCGCAGCTTACGCAAACGGTTCCAGGACGGCGCGCCCTCCCCGGACCGCCTGGAAGAGTATCTCCTCACCCTGCACCTGGAAGATCTCGCCCTCACCACGGCCTGCATTGAAGGTTCCGAAGCCGCTTGGGAGTATTTTATAGAGGAATATCGAGGTTATCTGCGCGCCGCCGCAGGAGCGATCACCAAGGCCAGCCGCTACGGCGCGAATCCGCAGGAACTTGCCGACTCTCTGTTCTCCGATCTCTTCGGTCTGATGGACGGCAAGCGCGGCGACCGTTCCCTTTTCCGTTATTTTCACGGGCGCAGTTCGCTGAAGACTTGGCTACGAACCGTCCTTGCCCAGCGCCATGTGGATACCATCCGCTCGCAACGCCGGATGGAATCGCTCGACGCGGAGGACGGCGAAAAACCGGTGCTCCCAAAAGAGCGCGTTCAACAACAACCGCTCCAGGATCCCCATCGCGCGCACTACCTCGCCTGCTTTTCCGCCTCCATGCAACATTGCCTGAAACTCTTGCATCCCGGCGACCGCGAGCGGTTGGAGCTCTACTACGCACGGCAAATGAAACTGGCGGAGATCGGCCGGCAGCTTGGCGAGCACGAATCCAGCGTGTCTCGCAACCTGGAACGTATCCGCCGGGAATTGCGCGCGCTGGCGGAACAGCACTTGCACGATGTCTTTTCCCTAAGTGACGCGGAAATCCACCAATGCTTCGAATACGCCGCGGAAGATGTTCCCATCGATTTCCAGCAGCTGTTTCCCGATGCGAAGCCTAGCACTTCGCACGCAAACCGAAAGGAACCAACGTGAAGCGCTGCAAGATATGCCTTCACCGCCGTTCTAAGAAAGGAGAGCGCCATGCCGTCTGACGATCGCGATCCAAAATTTGAACGCGCGCTCGCGCAACATTTGCGTGGCGGCTCGGCGCAGGCAAACTGCCCGGACGCGGAAACGCTGGCCGCCTATCACGAGCGAAATCTTTCTCTCGAGGAAATGGCTCAATGGAAGCAGCACATCTCGGCTTGCGAAGCTTGCCAGGAAGCGCTAGCGCTGGTCGAGACAACCGAAAACCAGCTCGCCGAGGATTGGGAAGAGCGGGGAATTCCGGTGCTCGAAGCTGCTTCGATGCAAGGTGCTCACACAGGTAGCATTCCAAAGAGTAGTGCCAGGGAGGCCGTGTCGGCCGCTCCGCTGGCGGCCCCGGCTCCCGTAGAAATTCTCCGGCGGCGCCGCCCCGCACTTTTGCGCTGGGCCATTCCGCTGGGCGCCGTTGCAGCTGGCGTCCTCATCTTTATTGGAGTTTACGAGCAGCGCGCACCGAAAGTGGCGCGCGACACGGATACAGTGATAGCCCGCCGTCAGGAGCCCGCCGCGCCGGGCCCAGTGCTCGATCAGTTCGAGAGTAAATTGCGGTCGAAGCCGGAAGCGAAAGATTTGCAACTGGAGTCCGGCGAAGTGTCCCGGCAGAAACGAGACGAGGGGCTTCTTGCTGTGCCGACTCCCAAGGCTGCGGAGCGGACGAAAGCCGCTAGCGATGAACTGCGAGAATCCCTCGATCAGCTTGCCGTTGACCGGGTTGAAAAGAAAAAGTCCGCGCCGCAGCCACCTGCTCCAACTCCAGAAATCCCGGCGAAGACCGCCACAGGTGCGGCCGTCTCTGAAAACGCACCCGTCGTAGCTGCCGCTTCGCCTCCCCCTGCCCCGGCAGCTTTGGGAGGCAGTGCGCGAGGTGTAGTGGCCGAAAGACAGCCAGCTCACGTCGACATAAAAAGTGTTCCACCCGCGGCGACACAAACAGTCACAGTCGAATCACAGGCCGCTCCGTTAAATGGACGAGACAACAACGGCATGATGATGAAACAAGGGGTTTCCAACGAGCTTGTGGAGGTCACGGGATCGGACGCCGGCCTGATCCTCACTCCAGACAACAAAGTGTTCTGGAAGCTGCAGCCAGCGGGAACCCTTCAACTGACCACGGACGGTGGCAAGAAGTGGAAATCGTTGGACTCAGGCGCGAACGCATATCTCACTAGCGGTTTCGCGCCTTCCTCTCGTGTCTGCTGGCTCGCCGGTAAGGCCGGAATACTTCTGCTGACCACAGATCGCGGGGGTCATTGGACCCGGATCAGCACTCCCATTGCTGGAGACTTGGGCGGCGTGCATGCCGCCGACGCGAAGCATGCCTCCATCTGGGATGCGGCCAAGCGCACAAGCTATGAGACGTCCGATGGCGGGGCCACTTGGAAGCAAACTGCCGACGAATAATCCCCTGCAAGAAATACCGCCGGCGCCGTTCTAAGTCCGAAGGCAAATTCTCGACGAGGTGAAGCGAAGATGAAAACTCCCCGATTCCCAAACACCGCGGCTTTCCGCTGGGTGGCAGCCACGGCCGCCATTGCGCTGGCCGGTGCGGCCGCGTTTGTTCCGGACTTTCTCGCCGGCAAAAAGAACGCCACGCAGGAAAAGGATTCCGGCCGCATCGCGGCTCCCGATCAATCCACCTCTTTGAGTGACCAGACGGATCTGGCGGTGACTATCTACAACTCCAACATCGCCCTGATCCGCGATGTTCGCGAACTGCAATTTGGCCGCGGTAATTTCCACCTCAAGTTCATGGACATCGCCGCCACCGTGAATCCCGCCACCGTTCACTTCCGTTCGCTGACCGAGCCGGACAAGGTCGGCGTCCTCGAACAGAATTACGAATACGATTTGCTGGAACCAGCGAAGCTGCTCAACAAATACGTCGGCAAGGAAGTGACGCTGGTGCGCAGCTATATGGATAACGGCACCACCAAGCACGAGGAGATCAAAGCCACGCTGCTTGCCAACAACAACGGCCCGGTCTGGAAAATCGGCAACGACATCGTCACCGGGGTCTACGGCGAGAGCTACCGCTTTCCTGAGGTGCCCGCAAATCTCTACGACCGGCCCACTCTCCTGATGTCCCTCCAAAATTTTGGCGCGCTTAAACAAAAAATCGAAACCTCGTATCTCGCCGGCAATCTTTCCTGGAACGCCGACTACGTTCTCACCGTCGGGCGCGACGACAAGGCCGCAGACCTCGACGGCTGGGTTACTATCATCAACAACAGCGGCACCGCTTTCCGCAACGCCCGGCTCCAGCTTGTTGCCGGCGATTTGAACCGTCTTCCGGAGGCCACCCGATACCGGGCGGCAGATACGATTACGGCCCTCCCCATGGCCAAGGCCGCTCAGCAATTCCAGCAGGAAAATTTCAGCGAATACCATCTCTATTCCCTCGCTCGCCGCACCTCCGTCGAAGACAAGGAGACCAAGCAGATCAGTTTGCTCGAAGGAACCGGCGTTCCCGTCGAAAAACTCTTCGTCGTGAACGGGCAAAACTTTTACTACCACAATTCACAGAACCCCGGTTCACCACTCAAAGATCCCGTCATGGTCTTCTACAAATTCAAGAATGAAGAGAAAGCCGGCCTGGGCATTCCTCTTCCGGCGGGCAATGTGCGTGTCTACCAGAAGGACTCAAAAGGCGGCTTGCTCTTCATCGGCGAGGATCACATTGACCACACACCGAAAGACGAATTCGTCACCGTGAAAATCGGCAACGCCTTCGATGTGGTCAGCGAGCGCAAGCAGACGGACTACAAAAGTCTCGGCAGCCGCCTGTGGGAAATGGAATTTGAGATCACGCTGCGCAACCACAAGGACGCGCCCATCACCGTCCAGGTGAATGAACCCATCGGCGGCGATTGGGAGATGCTCTCCTCAACCTACAAATCCACCAAAACCGCGGCGTTTGCCGCCCAGTTCGAGGTTCCCGTAAAAGCCAACGGCGAATCCGTCCTGAAATACCGAATCCGCGCCAAGTGGTAGCTTTTGAGTGCGGCAGCAAAGCTGCCGCTTGTACGAAGTCAGCGCTGACGCCCAACTTGAATTCTTTAGTGCGGTTGCAATCGCAAAAGCGGGAGCTCCGCTCCCGCACTCAAAATGGCCCGTCTGCCGCCCTTTTACTCTTCCACAATCGCGTCTGCTTCGATCTCCAGCAGAATCTCCGGCGAAATCAGCCGGGTCACCTCCACCATCGAGGTCGCAGGCCGAATCTCCCCAAAAAATTCCCCATGCGCCTTCCCAATCTTTTCCCACTCGGCAATGTTCGTCACAAAGATCCGCGTCCGAATCACGTCTTTCAATCCTGCCCCCGCGCGGCCCAAGGCAGCCTCAATATTCCCGATAATCTGCACGGTCTGCGCATAAGCGTCGCCGATCCCGATGATCTTTCCGTCCGGTCCGGTCGCCGTCGTCCCCGAAACGCTGATGTGCTTGCCAATCCGTACGGCCCGCGAATACCCCACAATCGGCTCCCATTTTGTCCCCGTTGCTATGTTCTGTCTTGGCATTTTGGCCCCTCTCGGGCACGCGCGAAAGCGAATCACTGCTGGCTCGCGTGCTAGACTTAAAGGAAGTATGGCATAGGCCTGCCACGCTTTGGCCAGATGCCGGAACACCAATCTATGCGCTGCAATAATATTCTCGAAGCGGTGGGACGTATCCCGCTCATCCGGCTGAACCGGATCAATCAGAGCCTCAAGCCACAAATGTGGATCAAAGCGGAGATGCTGAACCCCGGCGGCTCAGTGAAAGACCGTATCGGCATCACCATGATTGACGAAGCCGAGAAAAAAGGTTTGCTGAAGCCCGGTGGTACGATCATCGAAGGCACCTCCGGCAACACCGGCATGGGACTTGCTCTTGTCGCGGCCGTGCGCGGCTACAAGTGCGTTTTCACCACCACCGACAAGCAGTCCAAGGAAAAAGTGGATTTGCTGAAAGCTTTGGGCGCTGAAGTGATTGTTTGCCCCACAGCCGTCGAGCCGGAGGACCCGCGCAGCTACTACAGCGTCGCGAAAAAGCTTGCCCGTGAAATTCCCAACTCCTTTTATCCGAATCAGTACGATAATCCATGCAATCCCGAGGCTCACTACAAAACCACCGGCCCCGAGATCTGGGAAGACACCGAAGGCAAGATTACGCACTTCGTTTGCGGCATGGGCACCGGTGGCACCATCAGCGGCGTTGGCAAATTCCTGAAGGAAAAGAACCCGAACGTAAAGATTATCGGCGTCGATCCGGAAGGCTCGCTCTATTTTGACTTTCACAAGACCGGGAAAATCACCAAAGCGCGCACCTACGTTGTGGAAGGCATCGGCGAGGATTTCTTTCCCACCACCATGCACATGGACATTCTCGACGACGTCATCCAGGTGAACGATGAAGAATGTTTCGTCTTTGCCCGGCGCCTTGCCAAGCAGGAGGGCATTTTCACCGGCGGCTCGGGCGGTGGTTGCCTCAGCGCTGCCTTGCGCCTGGCAAAAGATCTTGGACCGCAGGATTTCGTCGTCGCGCTGCTGCCCGATACCGGCATGCGCTATCTCAGCAAGGTTTACAACGACGAATGGATGCGCGAGCGCGGCTATGTGGAATCGACCGTGCCCATCACCGCGGCGGAAGTCGTCAACGCCAAGCGGCAGTCCGGCAAGGTTCGCGAACTGGTGATCGCGCGGCCCTATCAGACCGTGTTCCACGCGCTGAAAACCATGCAGGAGCAGGACATTTCGCAAATTCCGGTCTTCGAAGAAACTCTGCCCATTGGCACCATTTACGAAGACCAGATTCTCACTCTTGCGCTTCAGGGCAAGGACCTGCGCAAGCTGGTCGTGCGCGAAGTAATGAGCAAGCCGCTTCCGAGAATCCCGGGTTCTTCGCCCGTCGAGCGCGTCACCTATATGCTCAGCCACGAAAATCCCGCCGTGTTTGTGGAAATGGACGAAGCGAAGTTCGAGATACTCACCAAGTACGACCTGATGAGCACGGTAGCCGGTTTGATGGAACAAAAACGCTAGCCGCAATCCTCGCGCGCGGCGCAGAGCACAGGGAAAACTAAAAGTGAAAATTCAGGACTTCAACGATCGGCTGAAGGATTCCATCCTTATCGCGGATGGCGCCATGGGCTCCATGCTCTACGAGGGCGTTGGCTCAGTGCGATGTTTCGATGAATTGAACGCCACCGAGCCCGAAGCGGTCTTTCGCGTTCACCAAGCCTACATTGACGCTGGCGCGCAGATCATCGAGACCAATACGTTTGGCGCCAATCGCTTCAAGCTGGCTCCCTTGGGCCTCGGCGATGAAGTCCAACGCCTCAACAGCCGCGGGGTGAAAATCGCGCGCGAAGCACGCGAGGCCGCCTCCCGCGAAATCTTGATCGCCGGCTCGATCGGCCCGCTTGGCATCGGCGTCCAGGCGCGCCATCCCGAACCGGATCAGATCCGCGCGATTTTTCATGAACAGGCGATGGCGCTGGAGGAACGCGGCGTCGATCTCTTCATCCTCGAAACGTTTTCCTACATTGAAGAAATCCTGCTCGCCATCGAAGCCGTTCGTTCGTTTTCCAATTTGCCCATCGTTGCGCAGCTTACTTATTCGGAGGAAGGCACGACCTTCGGCGATGTTCGCCCGTTTCTTGCGGCCTCCCTGTTGAAAGACAAAAACGTCCAGGTTATCGGCGCGAACTGCACCTTGGGGCCGCAATCGCTGTTGCCCATCCTGCAGGAGCTATCGAATACGCAGAGCTGCTGCATCAGCGGCATGCCCAACGCCGGATTTCCCAAGCGTGAAGGCGATCGCATCGTTTATCCTAAATCCTCGCCGCAATACTTCGCCGAATTTGCCCGTGAAGCCGCGGGACTCGGCGTGCGCATTCTTGGCGGTTGCTGCGGCACCACGCCGGCGCATATCCGCGCCATGGCCGACGCGGTGAAATCCTTGCGCCCCGCGAAAGCGCATTCTACCGTAACCGTCGTGGCTGCGGCGCAACCTGCTGCTCCTGTGCAGGAGCGCGATCCCGAAAGCAAGTTCTGGAAGAGGCTGCAGAAAAAAGAATTTACGGTGTGCGTGGAAATCGATCCGCCGAAGGGCATCGCGCTCGACCGCATCTACGAACAAGTTGATCGCGTGATGGCTTCAAAGAAAGTCGACGCCATTGATATCAACAGCGGCGCGATGGCTCGCGTCGGAATGGACGCGCTGGTCGTCGCCGGTGCTCTCGAAGCCCGCGGCGTGGAAACGGTTCCGCACCTGACCACTCGCGACCAGAACATCATCGGCCTGCAGGCCATGCTGCTCGGCGCATGGACCGTCGGCGGCGTGCGCAACGTTCTCGCCATAACCGGCGACCCGCCGTCGGTCGGTGACTATCCGGAAACCAGCGGCGTCTACGAAGTGGATTCTGTCGGTTTGGTGAAGATTGTTCATCGCCTGAATCAGGGCACGGACTGGGCGGGAAAAACTCTCGGCGGCCAGACCAATTTCACGATTGGCGTCGCGGTGAATCCCGTAGCGGATGATCTCGACGCCGAAATCGCCCGCTTTCACGCCAAGGTCGAAGCCGGCGCCCACTTCGCCATGACCCAACCGCTTTTCGATCCCGAGCACTGGCATGCTTTTGCGAAAAAACTCGGCGGCCGGCCTCCCATCCCCGTGCTCATCGGCGTGTGGCCCCTCAACAGCTACAAGCAGGCCCTGCGCCTGAACAACGAAGTTCCCGGCATCGTGATTCCGGAGCCGCTCCTGAAATCCATGGAAGCGGCGGGCGCCGCGGCGCGTGATCGCGGTTTCGAGGTAGCTCGCGAAATGCTCGCGTGGGCACGCACGGAACTAGCCGGCGCATACCTGATTCCGCCGTTCAAACGTTACGAGGAAATTCTCGAAATTTTGTAGGATTGAGCAGAAGTTTTTTCCGTGACCATTAGGCGATAGTCGCTTCGGCTGCCGACGGTGCAGCCGTTTGCCGATTTACCACGCGGCGGAAGATGGGCAAGAGCACGAGGTAAATCAAGCCAATCGCAAACGGGGCCAGCAGCGCCCAGGCCACAACTGCGTGCCACGTGGTGTTCCACAGAAGCTTGATCGCATCCCACAAATTGACATGTGCCATCGAAACAATCTGCGAAACCGATAGCGGCAGGTGCGGCGCGCGAAAAAGTTTTTCGCCCAATCGGAAAAAGGGCAGCAGCAGCGCGACCTGTGCTGGATACAAAAAGTAGTTCACCGCCTGCATCGCCGGAAGATTCAGCCCGAACGCCAGGCCCGCCAGCCCGCACAACCACACGCTCCAGCCGAATGCCGGAATCACCGCCAGCGTGGCGCTCAACGCGAGGCTCAGCGCAAGCTTCTCCGGCGTAACGCCTTGCCGCAGCAATTTCAGCAAAGGTTTGATTACCCGGCGTTGTAGAAAATTCTCCGTCATATGACTTTTCTCGGAACCAGTACTCCCAATCGCTCTTTTGGCGCCAGTGCAAAGAGTTGCAACGAATCGTACAACGACCTCGCGATGTTGCCCGTAGCCAAGTCCGACAGATACGAGAGCACTTTAGTTGCCAGAGACGTCTCCAGCTTAGCCCGCCAGTAAGAAAATAGGATGAATCCTGAATATCTATTTTGTTTCGGGGGGACTCTGCGTCGTGTGGTCGTGGATGATGCGCCAGCCCTCGGGAAATCTCTGAAAAACCAGTGTGAAAATCCCGCCAACGTCCCCGGCCTGCCGCTGCAGGTGCCATTTTCCCAGGACAAGTGCAGCATCCGGCCCCAGCTGCCGGATTTCGAGTTCTGAAAAATCTAATATGCCCATCGCAGCTTTGTCGGCGTAGTTCTTCTCGTAGCGCGCCAGCACCGGTTGCCAACCGCGCGTAAGTCCACGAGTTCCAGCGAAGGTCAGTTCGGGGGAGTTCCAGTAGCCCTCCATGAAGCCGCGAATGTTGCCTTTGTTCCAGTCGTTCTGCTGGGTGGTCAGCACGGCCAGGATCGCAGCGTGATCAGCTGCCCTCGCCGTCTCAGTTTGAAACCTCGCTGAGGCAGCGACGATGATTGTGCCCATAAGGGAGGCAAGAAGTAGACAGGAAACCGCCAGTTTTATGGTCATAGATTACGCCCCTAACTGCTTGCGTAAGAATAAGATAGAGGAGCTTCCGGGGCAAGTCCTGGTTTCCGTCCGGGGTGCCGCACCGGAAGTGCTATTCCCCTAGTACTTGGGAGCTATTGGGGTAATAGGGCGGGGAAGGAATAATGGTGGCTGAGGGAAATGATGTTCTCCGCAGCTCTACTTTCAATCGCGGTCGTCGCCATGGGGCAGTTCGCCCTGTACTACTGGCGCGCCGTGTTCACCGGTATGGCCAGCCTGCCGATCTCCAGCCGCGTGCTGGAAGCGGCCCAGGTGCAGGAAGAATCCCTGTGCGGAAACGACTTTGAAAAGTTTGCCAGCCTGCTGACTCTTACTCCCGAACTGAAGGAATCCAAGGGTGGGCTTGGCACGGTGCGCGCTTATTACGCTGTGGTGCAACGCGCCCAGACGGTGTTTGCAAAGTTCTCGCCGATGATGGCCGGCTGGGCCGAAAAAGAGCGCATGCTCTGCGCACGAATTGCAGCGATTCACATTGACCGCCGTCTGGAAGCGAACCTCATTCAGGCTGCGTCCATCCGTTCCATCTAATTTTCTTCCGCCGAAAATTTCACACCACTTTTTCATTCGCCGGAATTAGTACGCCCAGCGGACTAGGGTTGCACCTGACGTGAAGCCCGCGCCGACGGCGGCCAGGAGGACAAGGTCGCCCTTCTTGAGCTTCTTTTCGTCGAGAGCGGTTTGCATCGCTAGGGGAATGGTGCCGGCGGTGGTGTTGCCGTACTGCTCGATGTTGATGATCACCTTATCGAGCGGCATGCCGAGGCGTTCGGCGGTGGCGGTGATGATGCGCCGGTTGGCCTGGTGGGCGATGAAGCAGTCCACATCCTTGCCGGTGAGGCCGTTTTTCTCGAGGACGCGCTCGGTCATTTCCGCCATTTTCTTTACCGCGTATTTGAAAACGTTTTTGCCGTCCTGGTGGATGTAGTGCATTTTCTTGTCCACGGTTTCGTGCGAAGCGGGGTTCAGGCTGCCGCCTCCCGGCATGTAAAGGAACTGGCCGCCCACGCCTTCGATCTGCGCGACGTGATCGATGATGCCTGCTTCGCCGTCCGCGGCAGGCTCCAGCAGGACAGCTCCTGCGCCGTCGCCGAAGATGATGCAGACGGCGCGATCGGTGAAGTCGGTCATGGAAGAGTTGACGTCCGAGCCGATCACCAGAACCTTTTTGTATTGCCCGGATTCGATGAACTTCGTGCCGACGTTGAGCGAATAGAGAAATCCGGAACATCCTGCGGAAACGTCGAAGCCCCAGGTGTTGGTCATGCCCAGCTTGTGCTGCACCAGGCAGGCGGTGGAGGGATACATCATGTCCGGCGTGACCGTGCCGACGACGATGAGGTCCACCGACTGCAGATCGAAGGGATGCTTGCACTGCAGCTTTTTCACGGCTTCGACGGCGAGGTCGCTGGCGGCTACGCCCTTGTCGGCCAGGTGGCGTTCGCGGATGCCGACGCGCTCCATGATCCATTCGTTGGTGGTGTCCACCATTTTTTCCAGATCGGCGTTGGTCAGGAGGCGCGGGGGAACGTAACCGGCTACACCCGTGATTTTTGCGGCGATGCGGCGAGGCATGTCTCTCCTTGCGGAAATCTGGCAGCAAGCGGGAAAGATTGATTGTAAGCGATGGGGTTTGTGGGAAACAAGCAGGCGCGGATTGTTTGGGTCATTTTGCCGCCGCGGGGGGAAGAATTTCGTAGCGCCAGGTGATGGCGGCGGTCTTTTTCAGCATGGCGGCGACGGAGCAGTATTTTTCCTCGGTCAGGGAGATGGCGTGCTGCACGGCGGCTTCGTCGAGCGTGCCGCGCAGGCGGAAGAGGACTTCGAGCTTGGTCCAGACGGTGGGCGGCTCGGCGGCGCGTTCGCCGGAGCAGAGGACTTCCAGCGATTCCAGCTTCTGGCGCTTTTTTTCGAGGATGATCAGCATGTCCGTGGCGGTGCAGGCGCCCAGAGACATCAGCACCATCTCCATCGCGCCGGGAGCCTTGTTCGATTCGCGGTCGGAATCGAACGGGACCGAGTGGCCGGAGGGGCTGACGGCGAGGAATTTCTGCTGGCCGGTCCATTGGATGGAGGCTGTTTGCATGGGGTCCTTCCTGTGGTGGTGGAGTGCAGTGAGCTTGGATGCGGCTGCTGGAATAGGGTAACAGAAGAGGGGGGAGGAAGCTGACAGCCGACAGTCTACAGACGACAGTTCGGATTGGTAGGACCAGCCTGGGGTACCCCCCTGTTTTTGCGTAAGAGACGTAGTGAAAGGACTTAGTGACGAGGTTTTTGCGACCCCTCGCGAGAGCTCTCGGGGCAAGAGAGACGTAGTGAAAGGACTTAGGGGAGAAGCAGTTGTTAGCCCACAGCCATTAACCGGCAGCTTAGAGCAGTAGAGGAGGGGCAGGGAGGCTGAAGGCGCGAGGGAAGGGAAGGCGCAAGGGAGCGGAGCGGTCGAGGCGGAGCGTGCGACGCCGGTGAAGCACATGGGGCGCAAAAAACGCGCCGCGCTCAGGGCAGGGTGACGCGCGATTGTCACGGGCCAGGGTAGCACAGGTATGGTGACGCTGTCAATAGTTAATTATGTGGTACACAATTCGAATGGTTGGGCGTTCGAATGGGAAAGTAATCAGTAATCAGCGATTAGTAATCAGGAAGCGAGGAAAGCCCAAGACCCACCCTTAAACGCCAAGGGTGGGGCACCCGGCAGCAAGCCGATTCACCGCAGGAGTTACAGAGCTTCGGTTCTCCACCAACTCTGGACGCTAAGCGGTGAGAAAAAAACACCGCACGGGAGTTTTGTGCCTTGACAACGCCTTCGCTCTTATCGAGGGGCACCCGGCTGGAGGAGTTACTTTCCTCCAAGGGCCAACGAGTTAGTGACAAAAATCACGCCTCTCGCTACCCAGTAAACGCAGAAAGACGCCCCAATGACGGCAATCGCTCCCAATAGCGCATAAACCCACTTCGGATATTTCCTCACTATCATCCACGTCATAGGTGTAGCGTGGCCTGCTTCTGACCGTATGAATGAAAGATTCGGCGGCAACGTGTAGCACAAGAATTGCACCGTGAAGTATTCTTTGGGGGCTAATGACTGCACACGCAAAGTATGCTCACCAGTCGGACTGGTGTGTTCTGTAAAATTCAAAGCCGGATATAGCTGGAGGAAATCGGGTTTAACAGCGTGCACTATTTCTATCCAAGCCGCCTTCTCCCTGCCAAAATTCTGTATTGTTAGTGACTGAGTTAGGAGCATGAAATTCGGGGGAGCGGGCGGTGCAGGAGGTGGCGGAGCGGGCGCATTTCCAGCGGCGGCTACAGGCGTAGAAATAGTCAGCGCGTTTGGATTGTTCGGGGGAATTGTGTACATAAAATTATGAGATTGCCAGTAGCGAATCTTGACCTTCGGCCTAAGCAACTGGCTCAAGTAAGTGCCGATAGCGCCGACAGCCAAAGAAGCTATGTATCCAGCCAGCGTGTCCATTTCCGGTTTCTAAGATTCTTTCTTTTCTAGCTTCTCCAGTCGGTCGTCCAAATTCTTCACAAGCGCCAACAGTGCTGTGGCCAAGTTCCTAATATCTTGTATATTTGGATCCCGCCCTGCCGGATTCAAACCGGGCAAACGAACTTGTAAGCCATCTGACAGCGTTATTGTCGCGCCACCGTATGCATCGTTCGATATCTCTGCCATGTGTTTTCCTCTATCTCGGTTGCTCAAGCTTATCAAGAAAGACGGGAGGGCAATGTTCAGGCCTTATGGCGACCATCGGCCAGCTTACGAGCCCGCTTCCGTTCAAGAGCACGCTGGAACTCATAGAAATCCACGTTTGGTTCTTTCCGTTGCTTAGGTGGTAACGGCGGCAACTTTAACTTCGCGCGTACTTCGACGGGCAATTCCTCTTCGTTGACTAGTTCAATGCTCGTAATTCGCATTGTCCGGCCCCCTTTTACTCCCATTCCTTATCAGAATGATCCCAGTGGCCTACCTTTTCGGGGAACACGATCGGCATCTTCGCGCTCTGCGGAACGGCAGGTACGCCTTCGCTCATCAAATCTCCTCTTCGTCCACACTTGGGACAGACGAGCGGAGGCGTGGCATCGTAGTTGGCCGCCGTGGTTTTGATTTCTTCTGATTCATAGGGACAGTCTGGTCCATTGCACGCCCAATAGAACGACTTTCCGTTGGGATGTTCAACCTTTCGTAACTGCACAGGACACCCCCCTTTTCACGTTTTACTGTGGGTTAATGCCAAGAATAGAACGGAGCCCCTGCATTTTGGAAGCGAAATCGGGAATCGGTAACGAAAATTGGGGAGAGACGGGATGTGCCCTTCGAATTTATCAAACTGCTGAAATGCAGGAAAACTTTCCGTCTGTCCCCGGTTTTCCTGTGGTCTTTATCGCCTTGCGCGGCTCAGGTTTTGCTTTGATGAGCTTGCTAAGAACAGAATCGAATTTCGCTTTTTCTACGCGCATCACAATCCCTTCGGTTGCCAGAAACTGAATCACTATATATTGTGGGGGCGAAAGTAGGCGAATATCCCCCCGTGTTCCCTTGTGGAATTCCCCTTGCAAAAGACCTCAGAGCAGTCGACAATACCCTCAGTATTAACGAAAAAAGCCAACCCGCACGGTTGGCTTTTTCGGAACTGATGTAGCAGCGCCGGATGTTGCCCAGGTTGGCTGCGTTAAGGTCGTAGCCTCATCCTCGCGCAACCTCCCCTGCTTGTCAAGGAAAAAAAAGTATGGGGGTACGTTTGTGCCTAATCTGGTCAGGGCAAAGCTCCTTATAGGATGGATGCCACAGCACGAAGCTCTTCGGGCGCTAAATAATTGTTATTTCGAAAAGACTTTGAGCCACCGAGATGCTGTCCGTCTATGGAGAGGCTACCGCGACAAGGTGTTGTCACTTCCACCTAGACAGCCAGCGGCACTTCCGCGCCTTCCTATTACCGAATATGAAACACTGGCGATTCAGGCCCACATGCAGAGGATAGGAGCCGGACCTAATGCTCAATATTTTGAGGAAGTCATAAAGGTTCATCCCGGCGATCTTCTTGCTCACCAGTTGGATGTTGTCCTCGATCAATCTGAAAAATATATTCCAGCAATTCCAAACGAAGAATCGCGGATAAATACATTTCTCGGAGTTGGTCTGGAGTTCAACGGAGTGTTAGTGCCTAGAAAAACTTCGCGGCACTGCATAGATAGTGATCTTCCGCATTTTGAATTTATGCCGAGAATTACCCAGTCTGGAATTGATTTCAAGGAAAGGGACAGGTACGTCCTAGTTGTCTCGGCGCCAAATGACAGACTACTGCTGTGGGGAGGGTATCATCGAACCCATAGCGTCCTATGCCAACTGGCCGGAGATGCGGCTGCGGTAGCACCTTTGCTCACAAAAATGCGGGGCATACCTGAAGTTGATACCTTCTTTTCGCGATCTTCTCCGCGACGAGACGCTATCTTGGGAGATCGGCCACCTTTGCTCCGTGACTTCTTAGACGAAGAACTTTTCATAACCGTAAACCTCCGAAAGGTCCGAGCCGTGGGCCGGGTAGAAGAAATAAAGCCAGGGAAATTTCGCGCTGGCGTTATCCGAGTCAATGATGACTCGTAAATTTTGTACCAGAGGCCCCGAAGGCGATCGGTCAGCCACTCCCCTTGCAAAGGTAGCGAACTGGGTTCGACTCCCGGCGGGGCCTCCAGCTTATTCGACGGCGAGATAGCATCAATGGTAGTGCCCCGGACTTATAGTCCGAGGGTTCGCATGTGTAGGCATGCGATTGACAGTTCAAGCCTGTCTCCCGCCGTCAAAACTTTTCAAAGAGCATTCACCGCTTGTTTGCCTCCGAGTCCCCAAACACTCGTGGCCTAAGAAGGGACTTGTGGAATACGTGCAATCCTGCTGCCTTTATCCACAAGCAATGCAAATTTCGCAGACAATCTCCCATTTTGCACTACGAATTGCAACTTCTTTCGCACTCTAGCACAAGGTATTGTAGCGCCCTTGTGTCGTACCGCACAGTATATGGGATGCGATTTGTCGCGGGGAATGGTACGAGAAAACAGGTACTTTGAACCCTGTCACTGCAGAGTAATTTTTACACCCCCACACATCTGTGACAAATGCATAATCACCCTTCAACTTCCATTGTTTCGGTCACTTACGAAAAACAGGGGGGAGGGGGAGTTACCGTGTGGTACACGCCAAGAGATCGTATGGAGTTGGACTTCCTGTGTTGCCACGGTCCCTCCGTCCCGGTGAAGCACGCGGGACGCAAAAACCGCAACCACTGCAACAACATCTTGATTGGTAAGAATTACAGAGGCAAACGAAATACCGGTGCGAACCTGCGTACCGGAACTGCGCTCCAGAGAAACCACTCCTGTGCCAAGCTCCTCCACGCTTGCGACTTAGCTGCTTTGGTGTGCGACATGCTCCTAAAGGAAGTGCGGGGGGAGCATATGGAAGGCGAACTTTTTTACAAAACGGCGTTTTGCACGGAATACGAAAGGCTCCTATGCGCTTGCGTGCAGTCGCTGGACACCTGGAAAAACCGCCGCGAAGAGATCGCCAACTCCGTCTTGAGGAAGTGGGAAGCGGGCGATGAACTATTGCGCCTGCAGGCGGATTATGCCAAAGCATACTCGCGCCTGGAAAAGCACATAGACAACTGCGCGCTGTGCCACTTCGTCTCGAAAATCAGTGGGCGCAATTACGCGAGCCTCTCGACCGCGGTCATGGATAAGAAACATTCCGCTTGAAGGGGCCCCAAGCTTTCCTTGCGAGATCGCAGGGAGGGAATCAGAACCTGCTTGCTGGAAAAGAGAACGTCAAAACCCGCACCCTTGAGAACCGCAAGGGTGCGGCACCCAAATTCGTCTTGGCGTTTCATGGGTGCGCTGCTCGCCTTTGCGATCGAGTCAAGTGGGGCTTTATGTGTTGCCACGGTCCCTCCACTCCATGGCCGACGTTCGCGCGGCGCGAACGAAAGAGAAAGTCGGCCATTCCGGTCGGGATGACAGAATGAGGAGGGGAGGTTGGAGAGAATCCGCACCCTTGAAAAGCACAAGGGTGCGGCACCCAAGTTCGTTTTAGTGCTTCGTGGGTGCGCTGGTCGCCTCTGCGATCGAGTCGAGTGGGACTTTATGTGTTGCCACGGTCCCTCCGCTCCATGGCCGACGTTCGCGCGGCGCGAACGAAAGAGAAAGTTGGCCATTCCGGTCGGGATGACAGAATGAGGAGGGGAGGTTGGAGAGAACCCGCACCCTTGAAAAGCACAAGGGTGCGGCACCCAAGTTCGTCTTAGCGCTTCATGGGTGCGCTGCTCGCCTCTGCGATCGAGTCAGGTGGGGCTTTATGTGTTGCCACGGTCCCTCCACTCCATGGCCGACGTTCGCGCAGCGCGAACGAAAGAGAATGTCGGCCATTCCGGTCGGGATGACAGCGGGGAAAAAAGGAAGAGCGGGCCGGGCGAGCCCGGCCCCTACAGATGGAAGTGTGGAGAGGAGGTACGAATCCAAAAAAGTGTGACGCGATGCGCGTCATTCTAGCGTGATTTGTCGTGACAAATTGTTTACATGGGATTTTGGAACGGGGTTAGGGGGCGTTCCATCTAACGATTTGTGTGATGTGTTGAGGATGATTGTTGAAACGGTGCTGAAACCGGCCTGAAGATGGCAAATAATTTGGTGCCGGATAAACGCGGCAACGGCGGTTCTGGATGGCGCACGCTATCGGAGCCGCCGCTGTAGCTTTTGCAATAACGGTGACCCTTACGACGCGGCCGGAAAACACATT
>Ga0210399_10001027_pt1 | contig 21951 bp, 20 predicted proteins | sample IncBWC14MmetaG_FD_150865 | JGI IMG/M metagenome (GOLD analysis project Ga0210399, IMG submission 150865) | Forest soil microbial communities from Barre Woods Harvard Forest LTER site, Petersham, Massachusetts, United States - Inc-BW-C-14-M | ecosystem: Environmental > Terrestrial > Soil >... | reverse complement strand
AAGGGGCGATGGCTGAGTTTTATGAATTGGCTCAGGGGGAATTGAAGGCCGCGGGGTATGCGCAGTACGAGATTTCCAATTGGACGAACCCGGGATTTGAGTCGCGGCACAATCTTAAGTATTGGCGGCGGAAGCCGTACCTTGGGTTCGGCGCGGGGGCACACTCGTTTTTTGGGGCGCAGCGGTGGGCGAACCGGCATGATCCCGCGGCGTATGTTGCGGCCATCGCGGAAGGAAAAAGCGCCATCGATTCAGTGGTTACGCTTACGGCGGCGCTGGCTCTTGAGGAAGAGTTTTTTTTGGGATTGCGGCGGCTTTCAGGGATAGATCTTGGGCGAATTGAGCGGGAGTACGGGGTTAGCTTGGCCGAGAAAGTCAGCGAGCTGGCTGCAGGCGGCATGGTGGAAGTGCAGCGTGATATTTTGCGGCTGCCGGCGGACAAACTGAGTGTGTCGAGTGAAATCATCGTGGAATTGCTGCGGTCTGTGCCGATAGCTGCGACTGGCACGCGGTAACTCAATTTTGCAATCGGCTTGGAATCGTTTTAGGCTTTGAGCGAGGTTTTCCATGACCTATACCGTTGCTAAAGGGAATCAGCTTACGGATCCGGATCACGTTACTCCCGTTGATGGCGCTGTGGATTTGCGCAGCGATACCGTTACGCGGCCGAGCGAGGAGATGCGTCGAGCGATGGCTGCGGCCGAGGTGGGTGACGACGTCTATGGCGAAGACCCTACCGTGAACAAGCTACAGAAAAGGGCGGCGGAGATTTTTGGGAAGGAAGCGGCGCTGTTCGTGCCCACGGGCTGTATGGGCAACCTAATTGCGATCAAGATCTGGACGCATCACGGGAATGAAGTCTTGTGCGAAGACCGCAGCCACGTGAATCTGTATGAGCTGGCTTCGATGTCGGCGATTGCGGGTTGCATGCCGCGAGCGGTGCGCGGCGGCGACGATGGGATATTGAACTGGAAACAGATTGAGCCGTCGATCCGGCCTAAGATTTACTACGATTCGCAAACGGCGCTGGTGTGCCTGGAGAACACCAGCAACATGGCCGGCGGCACGGTGTATCCGACGGCGCGGGTGGACGAAATTTGTGATCGCGCGCACGCGCTGGGGCTGAAAGTTCATCTGGATGGGGCGCGGATCTTTAACGCTGCAACTTCGTTGGGCGACAGCGTTGCCAGCATGACGAGGAAAGTGGACTCGGTGATGTTCTGCCTGTCGAAAGGGCTGGGCGCACCGGTTGGGTCGATGATTCTGGGTTCGAGGGAATTCATTGAACGGGCGCGGGTATACCGCAAAATGTTTGGCGGAGGGATGCGGCAGGTTGGCATTGTTGCGGCGGCGGGGTTGCTGGCGCTGGAAAATTCTCCTTCGCGATTGCATGAGGACCACGCTAACGCGCGGGTTCTGGCAGAAGGCTTAGGGAAAATTCCTGGTTTGAAGATTGATCCTGCGTCGGTGACGACAAACATCGTGATTTTTGATTGCAGCGCGAGCGGAATGAACGCGGTTGAGCTTTGTGACGCTTTGCACGAACGCGGGATATGGGCGCAGGATACGGCCATCAACTCGGTGCGGATGGTGACGCACTGGAATGTCAGCCGGGCTGGCGTCGAACGCGCTGTGCAGGAACTGATTGCGGTGGTGCGGAAGGAAAGGGGCCGGGGGGCCTGAGTCCAATCTCATTTACAATCTGCGAATGATTTAGAGGAGAAACACGGCCATGAAAAATAGTTCCCGTCGGTTGTGTGCCTTCACCTTTACGCTCCTGCTGGTTTTCGCGCTTGCGCCTTGCCTGGGGTGGGCGCAGCAGAGCACCGCTCCGACGCCCGACGAAGCCAAACGATTTATTGAGCACGCGGAACAGGATCTGACCGAGCTGGAGCTGAAAGCTTCGCGGGCGGCCTGGGTGCAGGCAAACTTCATTACTTTTGACACGGAGAATATCGCTTCGGACGCGGAGGAAATCATCAACACTTCCGCCACGAATTACGCCAAGCTGGCGCATCGTTATGACGGTGTGGCGCTTTCTCCCGAGCTTGCGCGCAAGCGGCTGTTGCTGGAACATGCCACTTCCTTTCCCGCGCCGGATAATGCGAAAGCGCAAAAGGAGCTGGCCGGGATTCTGACTTCACTCGAGGGCGATTATGGGAAAGGGAAGTGGTGCCCGGACGGCGACGCGAAGCCGTGCATGGACATTACGAAGATAGAGCGTTTGTTGGCGACGAGCCGTGATCCCGAAGAGTTGAAGCGGGCGTGGATTGGATGGCACGCGATTGGGGCGCCCATGAGGGAGCGTTACGCGCGGATGGTGGAGTTGGGGAACGCCGGGTCGCGCGAGCTTGGTTATACCGACGTTGGGGCGCTGTGGCGCTCGAAGTACGACATGCCGCCGGATGATTTTGCGCGGGAGCTGGATCGGGTTTGGGAGCAGTTGAGGCCGCTGTATCTTTCGCTGCATGCGTATGTGCGCGGGCAGTTGGCCAAAAAATACGGGAAGGGCGTGGTTCCACCGAATGGGCCGATCCCAGCGCATCTGCTGGGCAATCCGTGGGCGCAGGAATGGAACAACGTTTACGAGCTGATGGATTCGCCGAAGCCGGCACAGAGTTACGACCTGACGAAAATCCTGGTGGAGCGCAAGACCGATGCGCGCGGAATGGTGAAGTACGGGGAGAATTTTTTCTCGTCGATTGGATTTGCGCCGCTGCCGGAAACCTTCTGGGAACGGTCGCTATTCACGAAGCCGCAAGACCGCGACGTGGTTTGCCATGCGAGCGCGTGGGATGTGGATTCGAAGAACGATTTGCGGATCAAGATGTGCATTCAGATTACCGAGGAAGATTTCCGCGTTATTCACCATGAGCTTGGACACAATTACTACCAGCGGGCGTACAACCAGCAACCGCCGCTTTTCCGTGGCAGCGCGAATGATGGGTTTCACGAAGCGGTCGGCGATACGATTGCGCTTTCGGTTACGCCGGAGTATTTGAAGACGATTGGATTGATTGATGTGGTGCCGCCGGCTTCGGGCGATACCGATTATCTGCTGCGGCAGGCGCTGGAAAAGGTGGCGTTTCTGCCGTTCGGGCTGGTGATCGACAAATGGCGATGGGAAGTTTTCGACGGAAAGATCAAGCCGGCGGATTACAACAAGGCGTGGTGGGAGCTTCGACAGAAGTACCAGGGGATCGCGCCGCCTGTGATGCGCACGGAAGCGGATTTCGATCCGGGCGCGAAATATCACGTGCCCGCGAATGTTTCTTACATGCGGTATTTTCTGGCGCGGATTTACCAGTTCCAGTTTCAGCGGGCGTTGTGCAAGACGGCTGGGTATGAAGGGCCGCTGAATCGCTGTTCGATTTATGGGAACAAGGCGGCGGGGGAGAAGCTGAACGCGATGCTTAGCCTGGGCGAGAGCAAGCCGTGGCCGGAGGCGCTGGAGGCCTTGACCGGCCAGAGGGAGCTTGATGCGTCGGCGCTGGCGGATTATTTTGCGCCGTTAAAAACGTGGCTGGACGCGCAGAACAAGGGGAATAATTATCCTGTTGGTTGGTAGCGACCCGAATTGCTCTTCTTCGCGGCCTCCGCGTTGGGCCGCTTCTCTATCGTTTTCTCTAATGCACCAAACTTGCACGCAACGCGTGCGCGGAATTGCCTCATAAGATAAACTTGTAGACGCTATATAAAAAACTATCAGCCGAGGAAACCGTGGATTTCACCTTTACTGAAGAGCAGAAGCATCTGCGCAAGTCTGTGCGTGAATTCGCCGAGGGCGAAATCATGCCCCATGTGATGGAGTGGGACGAAGTTTCGCACTTTCCGCTGGAGCTACTGCCCAAGCTGGCGGAGATGGGGCTTCTTGGGGTGATTTTCCCGGAAGAGTATGGCGGCGCGGGGCTTGGCTATGTGGAATACGCCACGGTGATAGAGGAACTTTCGCGCGTGGACGGGTCGGTTGGGCTGTTTGTTGCGGCGCACAATTCGCTTTGCAGCAATCACATTTATAAATTTGGAACGGAAGAGCAGAAGCGGAAATACCTCACGCCTTTGGCGCAGGGGAAAAAGCTCGGGGCGTGGTCGTTGACGGAACCAGAAGCGGGGTCGGATGCCGGCGGGACTCGCTCTACGGCGGTGTGCAATGGGGCGCACTGGGTTCTGAATGGATCCAAAACGTTCACTACCAACGGGCACTATGCGGACACGTGCGTTGCGATGGCGGTTACCGACAAGGCCAAAGGGTCGCACGGGATCAGCGCGTTTATTCTGGAGAAGGGAATGGCGGGTTTTCGTCCGGGGAAGAAAGAGAACAAGCTGGGGATGCGTGCCAGCGACACTTCGGAAGTGATTTTCACCGATTGCGAGGTTCCGGCGGAGAATCTGCTTGGACCTGAGGGCGAGGGATTTACCGGCAGCCTGAAGATTCTGGATGGTGGGCGGATTTCGATAGCGGCGCTGGGGCTGGGCATGGCGCAGGGCGCGCTGGACGCGGCGGTGCGATACGCCAAGCAGCGGAAGCAGTTTGGGCAGGCGATCAGCGAATTTCAGGCCATTCAGTTCAAGCTGGCGGACATGGCTACGGATGTGGAAGCGGCGCGGTTGCTGGTGTATCAGGCGGCGTGGTTGGCGGATCAGAAGGATGTGCGGTTTACGCGGGAATCGAGCATGGCCAAGCTTTTTGCGAGTGAAGTGGCGGTGCGGGTGGCGAATGAGTGCGTGCAGATTCATGGCGGGTACGGATTTATTAAGGATTATCCGGCGGAGAAATTCTATCGCGACGTTAAATTGTGCACGATCGGCGAGGGGACCAGCGAGATTCAGAAGCTGGTGATTGCGCGGCAACTGCTGGGGAAGAAATAGAATCCCGGCTGGAGTTGGGATGACCGAATGTTGGAGTTGAGGTAGTCTGCTAGAGGTATGTTCGCGTTCGCAGCCTTCCAATTGAACAGGTTTGATTCACAATGAGTGCGGTCGTTAGCGACTGGGCCGGGAGGGTCCGTGCCGGCGATGTGCGCGCCGTTTCTCGTGCGATTACGGCTATTGAGAATCATTCGGCGGAGGCTGAGGAGCTTTTGCGGGAGCTTTTTCCGCACACTGGCGAGGCATATCTGACTGGGATTACCGGAGCGCCTGGGACGGGAAAGAGCACGCTTGTGGATCGGCTGGCGGCTTATCACCGGAAGCGTGAGGATCGCGTTGGGGTGATTGCCGTTGATCCGACCAGTCCTTATTCTGGCGGGGCGATTCTCGGAGATCGCATACGGATGCAGGGGCATGCCAGCGACACGGGGATTTTTATTCGGTCGATGGCTACGCGGGGATTTCTTGGCGGATTGGCACGATCGACGGCGGAAGTTGCGCTGCTGCTGGATGCCGCGGGCAAGCGGCAGGTGCTGATTGAAACCGTTGGCGTGGGGCAGGATGAGATTGACATTGTGCGGCTGGCGGATTGCGTGGTGGTGGTGCTGGTTCCCGGGCTGGGCGACGACATCCAGAACATGAAGGCTGGATTGATGGAAATTGGCGATATTTTTGTGCTGAACAAGGCCGATCGCCAAGGGGCGGAGCGCGTGGAGGAGCAGTTGCACGCGATGTTATCGCTGGTGATGCCGCGCGATGGTTGGCATCCGCCGGTGATTCGGACGGTGGCGACGGAAAATCGCGGGGTGGACGAGCTTGCGTTGACTGTGGATAAATTCCGCAAGCATTTTGAATCGAGCGGGCAGCGGCGCGAGAAGCATGTTGAGCATTGGCAGAATCGGTTGATTGAAATGCTGGAGTCGCGGCTGCTGGAGAAAGTTCTGGGCGGGAAAGAAGGGGAGGCGCGGTTGCGGGCGCTTGCCGTGGAAGTGGCGGAGAGGAAAAAGGATCCGTTTTCCGCGGTTTCGGAAATTTTGAAAGGAGCGAAGTTAGGTTTGTAGGGCCCGCCTCCCGAGGCAGGCCGCTGTGGCACAGGTACGCGCCCAAGCGCGGAAGGCCTCAGAAGGCCGTCCCTGCAATCCTGAACATTTTCGCGCATGCATCTGGGCGATATCGAAGTTCGTTATTTGGACGGCGGGAATTTTTGGCTGGATGGCGGGGCCATGTTTGGCGTGGTTCCGAAAGTGTTTTGGGATAAAAAATCGGCGCCGGACGAGAAGAATCGAATACGGTTGCGGGCTAATTCGTTGCTGGTTCGGGCGCAGGGGAAGACGATCGTCATTGAGACCGGCAACGGGACGAAGTGGGACGCGAAGCAGCGAGCGATTTATGGCGTGCAGGCGGGCGACCCGCTGATGGATTCGCTGGCGGAAAAGGGAGTGCAACCCGGCGAGGTAGATCTGGTCATCAATACGCATCTGCATTTCGATCATGCCGGCGGAAATACGCGCATTGAGGATGGCCGCGCCGTGCCGGCATTTCCGCGGGCCCGATATGTTTTGCAGCGGGCAGAACTTGAGCATGCACGCACGCCGACTGAAAGGGACAAGGCCAGCTATTTTCCGGACAATTTTGAGCCGATCACGGAAGCGGGTCTCTGGAACCTTGTGGAGGGCTACACGCAAATCCTGCCGGGGATCTCCGTCGCCCGAATTCCTGGCCACAATGCCGACATTCAGGCGGTTCTACTGAGCGGCGGCGGGAAAACGTTGGCCTTTGTTGCGGATTTGCTGCCGACACGGCACCATATTCCTTTGCCGTGGATCATGGCTTACGACCTGTACCCGCTCCAGACGCTGGAAACCAAGCGAAAATGGGTGCCACGGATGGCGAAGGAAAATTGGATGGTGGTGTTCGGCCACGATCCCGACGTTGCTGTTGCCCGGCTGCATGAGTGCGACGGAAAAATTGAATTCGAACCGGTGGAGCTGGACCGGTAATTCCCAGGAGAAAATGCATGGCAGGCACAAAAAAGGCAAAGGGGAAATCTGCGCGGACGAAAGAGGCCCTGGCGGAGATCGGAGTGATCGGAGGGAGCGGGCTCTATGCGATGAGCGGGCTGAGCAATACGCGCGAGCTTCACGTGAAGACGCCGTTCGGCGAGCCATCCGACAAGATCGTGCTCGGGAATTTTGAGGGTAAGCGGGTGGCGTTTCTTGCCCGGCACGGCCAGGGGCACCGCATTTTGCCGAGCGAGCTGAACTTTCGCGCGAATATCTATGCGATGAAGCTGCTGGGAGTGCAGCGGATTATTTCGGTGAGCGCGGTCGGGTCGTTGCAGGAAAGTCTGCGGCCGGGGGAATTTCTGGTGCCGGACCAGTTTTTCGACAGCACGAAGGGGCGGGTTTCGACGTTTTTTGGCAATGGACTGGTGGCGCATGTGGCGTTCGACAAGCCGACTTGCGGGCAACTTTCGGCGGTGCTGGCTGACGCGTGCGTATCCACAGCCGTTCCCGTTCATCGCAAGGGAACTTACATCAACATGGAAGGCCCGCAATTTTCGACGCTGGCGGAAGCACATTTTCACCGCGCAATGAAGTTCGACGTTATCGGCATGACCAACGCGACCGAAGCGAAGCTGGCGCGCGAAGCGGAGATTTGTTACGCCACGATTGCCATGATTACCGACTACGATTGCTGGCATCCGGAGCACGAGTCGGTGACCGCGTCGCAGATTATTGCCACGCTGAATCAGAACGCGACGAACGCGCAAAACGTGGTGAGGGAAGCCGTGAAGACCATGCCTGCGGAGCGGAAATGCAAATGCGGTTCAGCGCTGGCGCATTCCCTCATTACGGATTTCAAGCTGGTGCCGGCAAAGACGAAGAAAAATCTTGCGGCGATTATTGGGAAGTATCTGTCCTAGGAGAAACCTGTGTCCCTGCTTGTGGTCGGTTCGGTTGCATACGATGCGCTGGAGAGTCCTTACGGAAAAGTGGAGCGGACGCTGGGCGGCGCCGCGACATATTTTTCGGTTTCGGCGAGTTTTTTCACGCACGTGAATCTGGTTGGCATTGTTGGCGACGACTTCGATCCGAAGGACGAAGCTGTCCTGAGGAAGCGGTCGATCGATATTGAGGGCCTGGAGCGGAAGGAAGGAAAGTGCTTTTTCTGGGCCGGGAGCTACTCCGAAAACCTGAACGAGCGCGTTACGCTGGTTACGGACCTGAACGTCTTTGCAGAATTCAAACCGCGGCTGCCGGAAAAATACCGGAATTCAAAGTTTGTGTTTCTGGCCAATATCGCGCCGGATTTGCAGCGCGACGTGCTTCAGCAGGTGAAGGGCAGGCCGAAGCTGGTGGCGATGGATACAATGAATTACTGGATCGAGCGAACGAATGCAGAGCTTCGGGAAACGCTGCGGCACGTTGATATTTTGATGATCAATGATTCAGAGACGCGACAGCTTTCGAATGAGTACAACCTTCTGCGCGCCGCGAAGCATATTTTCAAGATGGGACCGTCCACGCTGGTGGTGAAGCGAGGGGAATACGGCGCGATGCTGGTGGATAAACATGGGGTGTTTTGCGTTCCAGCTTTTCCGCTGGAGGAGCCGCATGATCCGACGGGGGCGGGGGACAGTTTTGCGGGCGGGTTTATGGGTTATCTGGCAGGAGCGGGCAGCACGAACGATGCCGCGCTTCGCCGCGCGATGGTGTACGGATCGGTGCTGGGCAGTTTTACGGTGGAGCGATTTGGGCTGGAGCGGCTGCTGAAATTGAAAAAGCCGGAGATACACGCCAGGGCACGACACTTTTCGAAATTGACGCAATTCAAACTGTAGGCGGTAGAATTTTCTTGGGGCGGGTGAATCCCGGGCAAAATGCTTTCCTTTCAGCAAATGTTGATGCGTCTGCTGTTCGCGGCCGGGCTTGGCGCGGCCATCGGCGTTGAACGGGAATACCGTCGGCGTCCCGCTGGAATTCGCACCAGCATGTTTGTCTGCGTGGCCACCGCGCTTTTCACCATGCTTTCCGCTCAACTTGCCCACATCTGGGGAGACTCCAGCAGCACGCGCATTGCTTCCAATATTGTTCAGGGCATTGGTTTTCTGGGGGCCGGGGCGATTATCAAGGAAAGTGGCGGGCTGGTTGGCATGACGACCGCCGCAACGATTTTTGTGGAGGCGGCGATCGGGATGGCCGTGGGCGGCGGACTTTACGCCGTAGCGGGGTCGGCGACGGTAATCGTTCTTTTTGGATTGGTCGTGCTGGGCTGGTGCTCGCAGAGGTTGAATCTGAAGGCGCGGCTGTTGCTGTTCAGGTTCACTACCAGCCATGCGGAAAGTGTGGCCGGGGAAGTGCAGCGGCTCCTATCCGGCATGAAGATTCTGGTGCAGCAATTCCGGGTATCGATGGCGGGTGCGAATTCCATCGTTGAGTTCGAGGCCATTGTCAGCCACAAGCAGGAAGTGGAGATTGTGGGGCAACTGAACCGACAAGGGGTGATCACGGAAGTGATTCCGGTGGAAGGCCACCACGGATGAGCCGGCGCACGTTTCAATTGTTGAAACCCAGGGCTCTGCGAAAAGGATCGAAGCTGGCCCTTGTTTCTCCTTCTTCGCCCGCGGACACTGCAGCGATTAGCGCGGGCATCTGCGAATTGCGCCGGCTGGGATTTGTGGTGGAGGAACCTGCACCGCTTACGGCCGAAGGCTACTTTGCCGGCGGGCAGAAAGAACGGCTGCGGCAGTTTCGGAAAGCATTTGCGGAGAAATCTGTCGGTGGGGTGGTTGCGGCTCGTGGTGGTTACGGCGCGAACTACCTGATCGATTTGCAGTTGACGACGAGCGTTGTTGGCCCCAAATGCCTCATCGGGTTCAGCGATTTGAATATTATCCAGTTGCTTTTGCTGGAAGCGCGGTATTGGGCTGGGTTTTATGGGCCGATGGCGGCCGCCGGATTTAACTATGGCGCCGGACAGACGCCAGGTTACGACCAGGGTTCTTTTCTTCAGGCTGTCGGCGAGACAAAGGGCGGTTGGGAGATTTCTTTGCGGGGCGAGAGCTTGCGTGGCGGGAGTGCTGCAGGGAGGATTGTCGGCGGTTGCCTGACCATGTTGCAAACCACGCTGGGCACCGGTTTCGAACCCGATACCGACGGCGCGATTCTGGTGCTGGAAGACCGTGGAATGAAACCGTACCAGGTGGATCGGACGCTTCGGCATTTGCAGCTGGCAGGAAAATTCAGGGAGGTAGAGGGATTTCTGATCGGCGATTTTCCGGATTGCGAGGCGCCTGCTCCGGGAAGCCCTTCGATTCGGGAGATTTGTGAAGGAATTCTTGGGCCGCTGAAGGTTCCAGTGGTTTATGGGGCTCCTGTTGGGCATACCAAGCGATCGATGATTACGATTCCCCTGGGGGTTCGCGCGAGGTTGAGCGCCAAGGGCGAGGGGACGCTGGAAATCTTGGAGCCGGCGGTTGTCGAGTAAGACTGGAAGAGGGAAGCAACTTGGCTCAGGCGAAGCACATTCACATGATTGGCGTTGGGGGATCCGCGATGTCACCGCTGGCGGGAATGCTGCGGGAGCGCGGGTATCGGGTTACCGGGTCGGATGCCGGCGTGTATCCGCCTGCGTCTACTTTTCTGGAATCGCTGCGGATTGAGTATGCGACTGCGTTTGATCCGAAGCACCTGACTCCGGCGCCGGATTTGATTATTGTGGGCAACGCCATTTCGCGCGGGAATGTAGAAGTGGAGGAGATGCTGGACCGGAGCCTGCCTTACCGTTCGCTTCCCGAGATCATCGAGGAAGAGTTTCTTCCAGGCAAGCATTCGATTGTTGTGAGCGGCACACATGGCAAAACGACCACCACGGCGATGCTGGCGTGGCTTTTTCATGTGGCCAAGAAGCAGCCGAATTTTCTGGTTGGCGGGATTGCGGAGAATTTTGGGCAAGCTTACGGACTGGGCCGGGGCGAGGAGTTCATTCTTGAAGGCGACGAGTACGATTCGGCTTATTGGGATAAGGCGGCGAAATTTTTCCATTATCATCCCGACGACCTGATAATTACCTCCCTGGAATTCGATCACGCCGATATTTACGCGGATTTCGATACGTACCAGCTGGCGTTCCGGCGGCTGGTGAACCTGGTGCCGCGGCGCGGCCGCGTGATTGTCTGGGGCGATTCTGAGGCGGGTGAGGCGCTTGCGAACGCTACGGCGAAGGCATTTTGTCCGGTGATTCGATACGGTTTTCATCCGGGCAACGACTGGGTGGCGGCGAACGTCCAATCCGATGGCGATACGATGACCTTTCAGGTCAGCTACAAAGGCGAGGCGTATGCAGAGATTCGGCTGGCGGCGACGGGGCGGCACAACGTTTTAAATTCGCTTGCGGCGCTGATTGTGGCGCAGGGGCGCGGCATTCGGCGGGAATCGATTCAGGAAGCGCTATCGACGTTTCGCAGCGTGAAGCGGCGGATGGATGTTAAGGGAGAAGTGGACGGTGTGATTGTGGTGGACGATTTCGCGCATCATCCGACGGCGGTGAAAGCTACGATTGAGGCGGCGCGGCTTCGTTGGCCGGGGAAACGGTTGTGGGCGGTGCTCGAGCCGCGGTCGAATTCGATGCGGCGGAAAGTTTTTCAGGATGCGTTGCCGGAGTCGCTGGCGCTGGGAGACAAAGTTTTGTTGGGAAGCGTGCACCGCGCGGGGCAGCTTGCCGATGATCAGAGGCTTGACCCCGAGACGGTTGCGGCTGCCGTCCGTCAGATGGGCAAAGAGGCGCGGGTGCTTCCAGGAGCTGACGCCATTGCGGATGTTCTGGCCGCGGAAGCGAGGACTGGAGATTTGTTGTTGATCATGTCCAACGGGAGTTTTGATGGTTTGTGCGAAAAGCTGCTGAAGAGACTCTCGGCGCGCCACAGCACGAGTGGAGCGAACGCACCGTGATCCCGAGGACTTTCTCACTCCAAATACTAATCGTGACGTTGCTGGCGGCTTGCGGCTTTCTTGCGCCGCGGGCGAGGGCGGAGATTCGTTACAGCGTCTCGCTCGCGCACCCCGAGCAGCACCTGTTCCATGTAACCGTAGAAATCCCCGATGTAAAGGATCAGGTCGAGCTCCAGATGGCTGCCTGGGATGCGCTTTACGAGATTCGTGATTTCAGCAGCCATGTGCAGCGGGTGATGGCGTCGGTGAATGGCCGCGAGGTGCCTATCGAGAAGCTGGACAAACTTACATGGCGCGTTCAAGCCACGGGCAGCGTAAAGGTTTCGTATGACACGTTTTGGGATGATCCGGGGCCATTCAGTTCGCAGCTGAACGGTGAGCACGCCTTCATCAATCCAGCGATGATTTTGCTTTATGTGCCTGTGCGTCGCGGGGAATCTTGTTCTGTCGAGCTATTTAACGTGCCTGCGGGATGGAACATCGCGTCGGCAATCGGGGCGGTGGGCAATTCAGCCGGCGCCGGATCGTTTATTTCCATGAAGGCGGCGAGTTTCGATGCGCTTGCGGATAGCCCGATCGAGGTTTCGCATTTTGAGGAGTTCTCGCTGCCCGATCTTTCGCCGCGTGTCCGGGTGGTGATTCATGGCGACGACTGGAAGAAGCATGATGTGGAAGTGGCGCTGCGGAAAATCTGCGCGTACGAAATAAAGCTGATGGATGGGGCGCCGTATCCGGATTACACCTTTATTTTTCACATTGGCAAAGCGGCGAACGGCAGTGGCGGCGGCATGGAGCATGCGAATTCCACGGCGATCTATGTTCCCTCGGGGGCTTTGCTCGCGAATGTTTCCGCACATGAATTTTTTCACGTGTGGAACGTGAAAAGAATCCGGCCAGCTTCGCTGGAGCCTGTGGACCACACGCGAGAGATGTATACGCGGGCGTTGTGGTTTGCGGAGGGGGTAACTAACACGGTCAGCTCTTATGCAATGGTGCGGACGGGGATCTGGAGCAAGCAGGAATTCCTGCAGGATTTGAGCCAGCAGATCACGGAGCTGGAAGGGCGGCCCGCGGAAGAGTGGCAGAGCGCGGAGCAGTCCAGCCTGGATGCATGGCTGGAAAAGTATGCGCTGTACAACCAGCCGCAACGGAGCGTTTCTTATTACACGAAGGGGCAGGTGCTTGGTTTTCTGCTGGACATTGAGTTGCGGGATCGCACGGAAAATCAGCGCAGCCTGGACGATCTGCTGCGGGCCATGAACACGGACTTCGCGCGGGAAGGGAAGTTTTATCGCGATTCGCTGGATATCCGGTTGGAATCGGAAAAGCTTACCGGCGGGTCGATGGCGGATTTCTTTGACGGTTACGTGGGTGGCGCGAATCCTTTGCCGTATCAGAAGGTGCTGGCGCGCGCAGGTCTTGAACTTCGGACCCATGAGACGGTTCGGGCGACGCTTGGTTTTCTGGCGCAGCGGGAGCCCGGCGGACCGTGGAGGGTTGCGGCTGTGGAAGCGGATGGCCTTGCGGCGAAGAGTGGATTGCAGGTTGGGGATGAACTATTGCGTTGGAACAACTCGGATGTGCCGCGGCGGCCGGAGCGGTGGGCCGCGCAGCAGAAACCGGGCGAAGTTTTGCGTTTGCGGGTGCGGCGGGCGGAGAAGGAAGAATCGCTCGAAATTCATCTGGGCGAGCTGCGCGAGGAGTTTTATCAGGTGGCGGAGATGTCGAACGCGGATGAGCGGGCGCGGCGTCTTCGCGACGGCATCCTTCATGGAACTACCGAGCCCATCACCGCCCGGTCTCGGTAACCAGTTTCCGAGTCTCCCCCTTGACCCACCGGTCGTGATTCGAGAAAGTTGGCTTTGCCCATGTTTCGTGCCGCATTCATGTGCGTGTTTCTCACGCTTTACATTGTGATCCTGGGGCCGCCGCTGCTCATTTGCACAGCACTCACAAGAAATCCGGATCCTCTTTACTGGACGGCCATAAGGGGTGTGATGTTTTTTGTCAATGCCGTCGGGGTGCGCGTGAGAGTGAAAGGCGTCGAGCGCATTCCGCCTTGCACCGTAATTTTCGCCGCGAACCACACGAGTTCAGCAGACGCGCCGGCGGTTGTCGGCGCGATTCCCCGGCGGATCGCCATCTTGCTGAAGCGGTCGCTTTTCAAGTTTCCGATTGTGGGGCAGGCGTTTCATCTGGCGCAATTTATTCCGGTGGACCGGTTTAATCGCGATTCGGCGATTGTCAGCCTGGAAAAAGCGACTGAAGCGTTGAAGGAGGGGCAGAGCTTTTTGATTTATCCCGAAGGGACGCGGAGCCCCGACGGGCGCTTGCAGGAGTTCAAGAAGGGGACGGCGGTGATGGCTATCAAAGCGGGCGTGCCCCTGGTGCCGATTGCGTGTTCAAATGCGCAGCGGATCATGAAGAAGCGGGAGATGAAGATCTACCCAGGAGAGATATTGGTTGAGTTTTTGGCACCAATTGATTCGGCGCAATATACGTTGGAACAGCGGGAAGAGTTGAATCAGCGGTTGCATGATGAGTTGGCGGCTGGGTTGCCGCCGGACCAGCGGCCGGTGGGATTTCCGGGGGCGGTTTGATTTGGGACGCGGGGGCAGGGCTTCCGCTTTTGTGATCTCAACTTCCAGCGGCTGATTCGTCTTGCAACGCAAGAGCGGGCCGGGCCCTTCGGCTGCCTCAGGTGAACCAGCCCGGCTCCTGCAAGAGATGATTATTCGTTTTAGTTTGAGGAATTCTGCTGGCCGAGGCGTTCTTCTAACTCGACTACGCGCTTTTGCAGATCGGGGAGGCGGCGCAGGGCGGCCATCATGCGGAGCCATTCGCGATTTTCGACCGCGGGATAACCCGAATAGAGGGTGCGTTCGGGGACGTCGTTTGGGACGCCGCTCTGGGCGGTGATTACGGCGCCGTCGCCAACCGTGAGATGTCCCGCGGTTCCTACCTGGCCGGCGAGGATGCAGTTTTCACCGATGCGAGTGGAGCCTGCCAGGCCGACTTGCCCGCAGAGCATGGAATTGCCGCCGACTTTTGAGGCGTGGCCGACGAGCACCAGGTCGTCAATCTTTGTGCCGCGCCCAATGCGCGTTTCGCCTACGGTTGCGCGATCGATGCAGGCGTTGGCCTGGACTTCGACGTCGTCTTCGAGGACGGCCGGGCCCGATTGCATCATTTTGTACCAGGTGCCGTCCTGATTTTTCGCGTAGCCTAAGCCGTCTCCGCCGATGATGGCGCCGTTCTGGAGAATGACGCGATTGCCGATGCGGCAGAATTCGCGGACGACAGCGTGGGCATGCGCGAAGAAATTCGCTCCGATGCGGGCACCGCGGTAGATGGTAACAAAGCTGTGGAGAACGGCGTTTTCTCCGATCACCGCGTCGTCGTCGACAAAGCAGAACGGGCCGATGTGCGGGGCGGAGCCAATGCGGGCGCTTTTCGCGATCACCGCCGTGGGATGGATCCCCGGCTCATATCTTGGCGATTCGTAGAAAAGTTCGATGCCCTTGGCAAAGCTCAAGTACGGATTGCTGGTGCGCAATTTCGCGAGTGCAGGTTGGCCGGGTTCGCGTTCGATTTCCACACCGTCCTCCACGAAGACGGCAGAGGCACGAGTGGTTTTCAGATTCGGCGCATACCGCCGGTTGGCGAGAAAAGTGACTTCGCCGGGGCTGGCTTGTTCGATTCCGGCGACGCCGTGAATCTCCACGGCCGGATCGCCTTCGAGACGGCATTCCAATTTTTGCGCCAGTTCCTGCAGCTTCATACCCACACTCCTTCGGCAGTTCACGAACAATCAGTGAGTCTCGCACATCCTGCAAGATGAAGTATATGGCCTGTCGGAAAGGAAAAGTTTTCGCCCCTGCTGTGGTTTATAGGTAAATGCTCACGGCCGAGGAGGGTGATTGCGTTTGCAAAAACACGAAGTAAGATCGATCTCCAAACTCCCCGCCTGCGCACTGGTCCGATAAATTATTCGTCCGATTCTAAGGTACGGAAAACAGGAGCGGCTGCAGCGCAGCCGCTCGCATGGCGGGTTGGTCCTTCTTACACGGAGAGAAGACGGCCGAAGAACGACCGGTAGCGGCGAAGGGCGAGACGCAGATCCTCGGTCGATACATTGTCACCACGATCCCACTGGTCCTCGAGCTTTGCTCTTTCCGCTGCAAACCTTTCCGCGAGGCGCTTCATCGTCACCGCGACGAGATCATCAGCTTGTTGCACGACGCCGCGAGGATCGTCGACGAAACTTACCTGGATCGCATCCCAGCGGGCTCGAAATTCCTTCGTTTCCTCGGACGAAAAGAGCGGCGCTGCCTGCTCCTCCCGAGCTGGAGCGGTCGCGGCGCCAGCGGTGGAATCGCCGCCCGGTGCAAAGCCGGAAGCAGCGGCGATTCGGGGGTCTGGTCGAGCGATGACGCCGGCCAAACTTGCTCTGGTCAGGACCTCTTCCGTCACTTCTTCGCTTGCCTTTTTTATTTCGATCATCGGATTACCTCCACTTTCTTGTCTTGTACTTCCTGCGACTGCCAGAGCTCCTTCCTTCCGACCCGAGCCGTTTGATCGGGAGTGCGCACAGGCCCCCGGCTCAGCAACGGGCTTGGAGAATTGCGCTGGCAGCCTAGCGAACCGGGGGTTTAGGTTGGTTTCGCGGTGGCTAAAGCATCGTAACTGTCATGACGTGGATCTCGCTCTTGTCTGTGTACACGTGCGCGCTGAGCTGGACATGATGTCCCACGTGATCCTTCAGCGTGTCGGGATTAGTGACACCCCAGGACTTTCCGCCATCGTCAGCGATAAATGTGATTTTGCCGTCCGTCGATTTCACCGAGCCCTTGATGTCCCTCAACTCGGGCTTCTGTTCGTCCTGGTTGCCGGATGGAGTTTTGCCATGCGAGAGGACCGGAGTCCCAAGAGTTACCAATGCCAGCATTACCGCGGATAGTTTCTTCATTTTTCGGCTCCTGATTTTTCTAAAAGGGGTGGATTATATTTCGGGTCTGATCGAGCCTTGAAAGAAGAAACGAAATGCACGCCCGCTGCTTCCAGTTCCGACGGACCTAACCCAGTCGAAGAGCGTAGCATCGACCAACAGGAGAAACTGTCCCTAACGGAACACGTTTTGAAAATCAGGGTGGCGCGACCGAGCGGGTGTGCGCCGTGCTGCTCAAGGTCGAGCCGCGCCAACCCGGCGGTGCTGGTTAACTTTGGAACTGTACAAAGTTGGACAGACTCCACGATGCGAACAAGATAATCTTGAACCGGACTTCGAGTGGGACGCACAAGGGGAATTGTCTAACGGATTAGCGATGGCAAACGCGATCGCGACAGGAAGTACAGACCGGCCATCCTATCCAGAGGAGGAATGCCATGAATTGGGACCTAATTGAAGGCAAATGGAAACAGTCGGTGGGTAAGGTACGAGTAAAATGGGGAAAACTGACGGACGATGACGTGACGGCGGTGAACGGAAAGAAGGAACAACTGGTGGGCAAGATTCAGGAGCGGTATGGAATCGCGAGGGACGCCGCGGAAAAGCAGGTCGATGAGTTTATCCAGTCATTCAGCCCGGATGACGCGGCAAAAGCTGCCAAGACCTCCTGAATGGGTCAGAACCTTTCGAAACTCGGAGGCTTGTCGGGAACGCGCATAAAGCGGCTGAAAAGATGCAGCATTCGGCAAACGCGAAAACTGCTTACACTTACAGTAGGGGTGGAATTACTTCTAAGTGAGCTCGCCCTGGAAATGACTCTCAACGTCCTTACGACTTAGCGGGTTTCTTGCTTTGGCCAGAATCACCGAATATACAACTTCATGCCGTTCAATCTGCGCGGTGAGGAATGCGCCATCTTCGGGCAGTTCCTGATAGACGAATCTTACCTTTCGGCCGTCTTCAAGTTTCTTAATCCACTCGCTGTCAGTCATGTTTATAGCCCCCGAATGAGGCCCAAGATCGATGTTTCATGGCGAGTCGCTGGCTGGTGGATGCTTCTGCCTCCGCACCGTTCTCAGCTCTAGTTGCAAAATTCTGGCGGACTTGGCCACGCGAGGCTGAGCCATTTCCTTCCTAACGCTGGCATTTGTTGCCATTTCGATTCTATTGTTATTTTTCTTCCGCAAGATACACCCATCGTAATTGCCAGATACAGACATTGCAGTCTCGTTTTGCACACTGGCGGCATATTTAGCGGGACTCGGCTGACTGCGGCGGGGGGACTGAAGTTGCCGGTGGCGGAATCCTCCGTAGGCGTTGGTGTTGAAAGATTGCACGTGCCCGACTACCTGCGGAGTGCTACCGGGAATCACTTCGAAAATGTGGGACCAAACGCCTCCGGCGCCAGCGGTAAAATCGCCCTCCATATTTCCGTTGGCCAACTGCTGGGCTTCGCCTCCCCAGGGCGGTCGGCCGCGTTGGGCTATTCGTTGAAAAGGCGAGGTTGTGCGGCCGGAGCTGTGACTGGTTTGCGGCGCGCGACGCCTACGACGCCCAGCACGGTGAGGTCGGCGATGGCGGGGCGGGGAACATAGATGCGATCGGTGTTGGAATTGAAGTCCGGCGGGGAGAGGTGCAGGCCGTTGTCAAGGAAGGTCAACAGGTCGTTGGGGATTACGCCTTCAAGGGTCACGCCGTCGCGGAAGCGCACTTTTACCCACAAGCCGTCGAGCTTTGGGCGGTTCAGGAAGGCCCTGCGTTCGGGAGCGAAGTCCACGTGGAGGTCGCGGACGAAATAGACTGCGCGGATGCTTGCGACTGGAACTTCTTCGTGCTCGCCTTCTGGCGTGAGGAGATCGAGCGTTTCGGCGCCAGCGAGACGGGTTGGATTGAGGAAGCCGCGGAGGGCGGTCCTGTCGTCCAGTTCAATGACGACTTTTTTGTGCGTCGAGGATGGGGCTCGCGTCTTCAATTGAAAGCACCCCTTATTGGGCAGGAAATCGTTGCAGAAGCTCGCACTTTCATGTTATGTTAATCGCGGTTTTCCTGTCAACTTATTGTTTTTATTGGGGTTAGGTCGCAGAGGGTCGGTCTTTGTCCGAAAAGAAGCAGATCCTAAAATCAGCCTCTATCATTTCACTGATCACGTTCGCTAGCCGCATTCTGGGCTACGTTCGGGACCAGCGTATTACGTTGCTGCTCGGGACCACACTCAGCGCCGATTCGTTCGTTCTGGCCTACCGTATCCCCAATCTTTTCAGGCGCTTAATTGGGGATGGGACTTTCTCGGCTACGTTTATCCCCGTGTTCACGACCTTTATGCGGGACCGGTCGGTCGATGAGCTATGGCAGTTTGCCAACCGCTTTTTCTGGACGGTGGCGCTGGTACTGGCAGTCGTCGTGGTGTTCGGGGTCATCTTTTCTCCTCAGGTGATCCATACGTTCACCTCTCCGCAGGACAAGGCGGAGGGTTGGGATGAGGCGATCGCGTTGAATCGCATCATTTTTCCGTATTTATTTTTTCTGGGACTGACCGCCATCGCTATCGGGATATTGAACTCGTTTCACTATTTCGGATTGCCGTCGGCCACAAGCGTCCTGCTGAACGCAGTGATCATTATTTTCTCGACTGCGGCGGTGTGGCGCTATTTTCGAACGCCGGCGACGTCCCTGGCGGTGGGGGTGCTGGTCGGCGGGGCTTTACAATTTCTGATGCTGGTGCCGCAACTGGTGCGGCGCGGTATGCGGTTTGATTTTGCCCTGTCGTTTACGCATCCGGCGATCAAGGATGTGGCCCGGGTGCTGTTTCCACGGTTTTTCGGGCTGGGCATCTCGCAGATTAATTTTTTCGTGGACACGTACTTTGCGAACTCGATTCGGATGCCGCGCGGCTCGCTGACCGCGCTGTACGTGGCGGACCGGGTGATGGAGTTGATGCTGGGCGGGTATGCAATCGCGGTGGCTACGGCGATTTTGCCGATCATGTCTCACCAGGCGGCAGCGAATAATTATGAAGGGTTGAAGAAGACGCTTACGTTTGCGGTGCGGATTGTCGCGTACATCACCGTTCCTGCCGCGATTGGCTTGATGACGCTGCGGGAGCCGATTATCCGAATGCTGTTTCAACACGGACAGTTTGTTGCGGAGTCCACGCGGCTGACGGCGCGGCCGTTGCTGTACTACGCGATTGGGTTGCCGGCGCTGGCTTGCGTGAAGCTTATCGTTCCGGCGTTTTATTCTGCGAGGGACACCAAGACGCCGGTGATCGTGGCGCTGATTTCCTTCTTTTTGAATATTTCTCTGAACATCGTGTTCCTGCAGAATTTTTACTTGTACAAGCGTTTTCAAAATGGCGGCCCGGCACTGGCGACCGCGATCGCCACGATTTTTGATTTCGTAATCCTGTTTGCCGTGTTTCGGTTGCGGTATGGCTCGCTGGGTAGCTTTGGGATTCTGCGTTCGCTGGGCAAGATTTCGGTTTGCAGCCTGATTATGGGCGCCGGCTGCCTGCTGGCCAATCACTACGCGAACAACATGCATGACCCTGCCTTTTTACTTCAACTCGTGGTATTTATCGCCATGATCCTTGGCGCCACGCTGGTGTATATCGGGCTGACGTGGCTATTCAAATGCCCCGAAATTGAAGAAGTGTATGGAATCGCGATGCGGCGTCCCGGCGCGGCGGAAGGATTGGCAGGTTCCTGATGGAAATTTCGAACACCATCACGTCGTTTCTTACGCATGTTCGTGTGGAAAAGGGATTGTCCGCGAACACGGTTTCGGCGTACCGGCGGGACCTGGTGAAATTTGAAAATTACGCGAAGAAGAAAAAGCTGAGCCTGGAAGGCGTCACGCGCGACGATCTGGTGGATTTTCTGGCGAGCTTGTTCCGGCAAAAGCTGGAGAGCCGGACGGTGGCGCGGCACCTGGTGACGCTGCGCAATTTTTTCCGGTTTGCGTTGACGCAGGATCTTATTACCGTCGATCCGGCGCTGAATCTTGAATCGCCGAAGATTCGGCGGTCGTTGCCGGGGTATTTGCGGCTGGAAGAGATTGAACGGCTGCTGGCTCAGCCGGACGATAAGACTCCCATTGGCTTGCGCGACCGAGCGATGCTTGATGTGCTTTATTCGACTGGGCTGCGCGTGTCCGAGCTGATCGGGCTGCGGGTGATGGACCTGGACCGGGCAGTGGGCTGCGTGCGCTGCATCGGCAAGGGAGATAAGGAGCGCATTGTGCCGATTGGGAAGAAGGCTCTGGCGCTGGTGGATCGTTATCTTCGCGATGCGCGGCCCAAGCTGGTGCCGGCAGGGAAGCAAGTTAATTCGCCGACGCTGTTTATCAACCGACGGGGCAGTACGCTGAGCCGCGTGGGCGTGTGGAAGATCCTTTCCGCTTACGGGCGCAGCGCTGGGTTGCGCGTGCCCTTGACGCCGCACATGTTGCGGCACAGTTTTGCGACGCATCTGCTGGAGGGTGGCGCGGACCTGCGCTCCGTTCAGTTGATGCTGGGACATTCCGACATCTCCACGACGCAAATTTACACTCACGTTGTGGAGGAACGCCTGAAGCAGATTTACAAGGCGCATCACCCCCGAGCCTAGTGCGCGGGAAAGGACTCATCGCGGGTATGGCATTCGCAGCGTGAATGCCAACTTTGAAGCGGAAGGAACGCAATGCCTGATTACATGTTTCTGTTGGAAAGCCGGCTCTCGCCGGAACAACGCGCGGCGATGTTGCGCGTGCAGGAGCTTGCCGCTGTACTTGGATTCAACGTCTACCTGACTGGAGGCACGGTTCGTGACCTGATTACGGGGGCGAACTTGCGCGATCTGGATTTCACGGTGGAAGGGAATCCTTCGAAGATGGCGCGAGAACTAGAGAAGGGCGGGGCGAAGGTTCTTTCCGAAGATGAAAAGTTGCGGAACGTGGAGCTGCTTTTTGCCGGGGACGTGGAAGGCAGCATTTCCGCGGCGCGGGACGAGCACTATGTGCGCCCGGGAACGCGGCCGGAAATCCGGTGGTCGACGATCATGGAGGATTTGCGGCGGCGTGATTTTTCGTTGAACGCGATCGCGATTTCGTTGAACCCCGCGTCGCGCGGATTGCTGCTGGATCCGACGAACGGGCTTTCGGATATCGAGCACGGTGAGGTTCGGGCGCTTTCGATTCACAGCTTTA